>JAEEGG010012400.1_pt1 | contig 18395 bp, 11 predicted proteins | sample 9134161 | NCBI WGS metagenome assembly JAEEGG01 (sample SAMN16246543, study PRJNA631951) | gut metagenome | biome: gut microbiome; feature: rumen; material: CR-attached | host: Bos | place: Iran: Karaj | collected 2018-10 | reverse complement strand
TCTCAGTTCGGATCGGAGTCTGCAACTCGACTCCGTGAAGTTGGATTCGCTAGTAATCGCGCATCAGCCATGGCGCGGTGAATACGTTCCCGGGCCTTGTACACACCGCCCGTCAAGCCATGAAAGCCGGGGGTGCTTGAAGTCCGTGACCGAGAGGAGCGGCCTAGGGCAAAACTGGTAATTGGGGCTAAGTCGTAACAAGGTAGCCGTACCGGAAGGTGTGGCTGGAACACCTCCTTTTTGGAGTTGGAAACTGTAACGAGTTCTGCTCAGCTTGCTTGTACAAATCTTCCTTACTTTATATAAATAGTCTCTTAGCTCAGTTGGTTAGAGCGCTACACTGATAATGTAGAGGTCACTGGTTCAACTCCAGTAGGGACTACTTTTTTTATGTCCATATATCTGGGGGTATAGCTCAGTTGGCTAGAGCACCTGCCCTGCAAGCAGGGGGTCGTCGGTTCGACTCCGACTATCTCCACAAATAAATAATCCAGGCCTTTGCCTGGATTATTTATTTGTGGAGACCTGACGAGGCCTATGCCTCGTCCTTTTTTATGCCCCACCCCTTACCCCTCCCGTGGGGAGGGGCCGCGGCAGAAGCCGCGGACGCTTCGCGTGAAAGAGTACACGTTTCTATGTGTGTTTTTTGTATCTTCGCATTTACAATGGGTACTGTTATGAATGGAAAGGTTTTGTCACTGGTGGTTTTTGCGGGTGTTATGTTGTCGCTGCTGGCGGGATGCGGAGAGGAGGAGCCCGGGCAGGGAGGGATTGAGCTGGTGGATGTGGAGGGGCATGTTCCGGTAGAGTTGAAGGCGGATGGGATTTCGGCAGTGCTTGGGGGAGCGTCGACGTTTTATGTGACGAGGCCGGGAGAGACTGATTTTTCTTCGGTCGACCTGGCTTTTACGACGGATGCCACGATTATCCTGATGGGTGATCAGAAGGTGGGGCCTGTCCTTACGGGCGTGAACCTGAATCAGCCGGTCAAGTTCCGGTTCTTTTTGAAGGGGTTGTATCAGGATTATACGGTTGTCGCCCGGAATTCGGGCCTGCCGATCGTCCGCATTGAAACACCGGAGCACCGCGGCATCACGAGCAAGGATGTATGGCTGGAAGGAGCAACGATGCAGATCGTGACACCGGAAGGCGAAGAACTCTATCGGGGTAGTACGGATATCCGTGGACGCGGCAATTCCACCTGGGGCTATCCCAAGAAACCGTATGCTCTTCGACTGGCGAAGAAAGCGGAATTGCTTTCGATGCCTTCGCACAAGCGCTGGATCCTGCTTGCGAACTGGAAAGACCGGACGATCCTGCGCAATGACGCCGCTTTCTGGCTGTCGCGGGAGGCGGGTCTTCCATATACTGTGCGCGGGCAGTTTGTCGAGCTGGTCCTCAATGGAAAACACCAGGGAAACTATTACCTGTGCGAGCAGATCAAGATCGATAAGGAGCGGGTGGCTGTCGACAAGATGTCGGCCGGAGAGACCGATCCGGAGATGATTACGGGCGGCTATCTGCTGGAACTCGATACGTATTATGACGAGCCGTTGAAGTTCAGGTTCCCGGACCGGTTCAACCTCCCGTGGATGGTCAAGGAGCCGGACGAAGAAGACATTTCGTCTGCGGCCTTCAATTATATCCAGGATTGGATCGGGGCGTTGGAATCCCTTCTGAAGGACAATGCGAAAATCCAGGCGCACGCCTATGAGGAATTTCTGGACGTGGATACGGCGATAGACTTTCTCATAGTCCAGGAACTGACCGGGAACAACGATTTCTTCAACACCTGGCCCTCGGACGGCCCTCATAGCGTATATATGTACAAGGCACGGAACGGTAAACTGTATTCCGGTCCGGTCTGGGACTTCGATTTCCATACCTTCTATCCCGGCGGTTCCCGCACTTGGGTGGGTGCGGATAAAACAATGTTTTATCCCGCGCTGCGGAAAGATCCGAAATTCCGGGCGCGACTGGTGGAGCGCTGGAACGCCCGCAAGTCGGCCTTGAAAAAGCTGCCCGACTATATCGACAGCCAGGCCGACTACCTGCGCGTCTCGGAGTCCGTCAACCAGCAGATGTGGCCCATCAGCAACCGCGAGAACGGGGACGAGACGATGACTTTCCAGCAAGCTGTCGACCGGATGAAGAAATCCTTCCTTGACAAATGGGAATGGATGGACGAGAATATCGGCAAATGACCCTTAGTCGGTTTTCATATTGGACGTGCCTTCCCAGTCGGTGCTGAAGCGGTAACCGTTGGATAGTTCGAAGTCGGCGTGGATGCGGTATTTGGAGAAACCGAGGTTATCCACCCGCAGGAGGCCGCGGGTGAGGGTTACGTTGCCGGGATCGCCCCAGTCGGCAAGGTGGATACTGGGCGTTCCGTCTTCAGACGCAAAGACCAGATAACCGTCTTCGTTGTTGTTGACATAGACGCCGACGTAGGCCCAGCCTTCGATGGGTTTGGTGAAGTCGAGTTCCTGGCCGAGCTGACCGGCTTGCACCCAGACGTCGAATTTCTGGAGATCCCCGTTCGGATCATTGTGGATCAGGATGATTTCCACTTCCTGGACCGTTGGTTCGCTGCAATAATAGTTGTGGCCGGAGGCATAGTCGATGCCGTAGGATTTGTGGTTTTTCGTGAATTTGTATTGATAGACCGTGAAAATGCTCTGGGCGACGACGTTGCCGCAAGTGGCGGTCACGGCGGCCTTGCCGCCGCCCATGGCCGTTACCTTGCCGTTCTCGTATGTGATGACACTTTTGTTGGCACTGTAAACCAGCAGTTCGTCAAGATTGGTGGCTTCTTCCGGGTAGCATCGGACGGAGACATCGCAGGTCTCACCGACAAACAGCGTTGCGGATTTGGGTTCGATTTCTATAGTTTCTACGGGAATATCCCGGTGGCAGGCTGTCGTCAGCGGCAAGGCCAGAAGGGCGATGGAAAGCGTTTGAACCAGTCGTTTCATTATCGTTTCGAGGGTTTTTGCTAATCAAAGCATTTGTGCGATCAGGACGCCGAGATAATTGCCTACGGCGTAGCCGATGATGCCGATGGAGATGCCGGTCAGGATGACGCGGCGGTTTTTCATTGATTCGGCAATCATCGGGACGAAGAGGGGCGAGTTGACCATCGCTACCGAAGTGATGACCGTCGTGTCGGCATCGATCTTGAAAAACCTGCCCAGGATGACCTGCAGGGTGAGGGACCCGAATATGGCGAAGGTGATGTAGAGCAGGAGCCAGAGTCCTTCGTGGAAGTCGAGGCTGCGGATATCGACCATCGAGGCGACCACGAGGCTGAAGATCAGCACCAGATACATACCCGCGTCATAGCTTTTCTCCCATTTCTTCACGGCCGGCAGGAAAGATGCCGCAATCGAGAGCGTGGTCAGCGTAAGGATCAGCACGATCATATTGATGCCGCCGGTCAGCAGGAATGAAAGACCCAGCCCGATGCCGGCAATCAGGACCGAAAGGCCCAGTGCCTTGAGCGTCGGCAGGAAATGCTGCCGGGTGAAGATGCCGCGGTACATCTCCGCTTCGCTCTGGGCGAGTTTCTGCCCGACGTGCGGCAGGCCTTTTTCGGCTTCTGCAGCCGAATCGACCGGCAGGATCTTCCGGAACAAGCGGATGCCGGCGGCCATCAGGAATACCAGGAAAATGAAACTCACCAGCATATCGAATGAGTTCATCAACACGTAAGTGCCTTCGTCCACGCCGAGCATCATTTTGATGGCGGCCAGATTGGGCGTGCCGCCAGTATAGACACCGACAACCATCCCGGCGATGGCAGTGGCCTGTTCGCCCAGATGCGCCCGGAACAGGAAGTAGCCGGCAGTCGCAACGGTCATGACGGATATCAGGCCGATGAGCAGGGACCCCAGGGCTTTCTTGACCGGCCATTCCCGGAAATCACAGGCAAACAGGATCAGCGGCAGGGCCAGCGGAATGGTGACCGACGTGAGGGCGTCCTGCAGCGGAAAGAGTTTCGCGGCCACGCCTTCGAATGGGAAAACAAACAGATTGGCCAGAATGATACCCAGGAAATACAGGACGAGGATGGCCCCGACTTTCCCGATGGTGCTGAAGCGCCGGCAGAGCCACACGACTCCGGCGGGAACCAGCAGGTAAAAAAGGATGACCGGTACAGAAATCATAGTACAAAGATACGGATTACTGCTCCTTATCTGCCGTTTTTTTTGTATTATTGTAATTTGTATGCGAAAATGATAATAATACAATAAAATCACCCATGAAGAACATTAACTGTTTCATTCCTTTCCAGGACGAAGCGCAGGTTGCCCAAACGGTGGCCAACCTCAAGGCGCAGGATCTGGTCAATGAGATTTTCCTCCTCCATGTCGGAGACGAGGCGTCCGCCGAGGCGCTCGGATGCAAAGTACTGAAGGTTCCGGGACTCAACAGCACGGCTGCCGTGAAGGCCATCGCCCAGCACGCCAAGACGCCGTATACCCTGATTTCCACCAAGTACACGACGCTCAGCATCGTCCTTTTCGCACTGGAGCGCATGGAAAACCTGATGGAAGACGCCGGAGCTGCGATGGTCTATGCCGACCATTTCAACCAGACCGGCGACGTACGTACCAATGCGCCCGTGATCGACTGCCAGTTCGGTGCCCTGCGCGATGATTTCGATTTCGGTTCGCTGCTCTTCTACCGCAGCAGCGCCCTGATCGAGGCCGTCGGCCGGATGGATGTGGATTACAAGTTCGCCGGCATATACGACCTTCGTCTGAAAGTTTCGCAGAAAGGCGCGCTGGAACACATCAACGAGTTCCTGTATTACGACGTGGAGACCGACACCCGCAAGAGCGGCGAGAAGATCTTCGACTACGTGGATCCGAAAAACCGCGCTGTCCAGATCGAGATGGAACAGGCCTGCACGGCTCATCTGAAGGACATCGGGGGTTATCTGGAACCGAAATTCAAGCATATCGAATTCAACGACGACAGCTTCGAATACGAAGCTTCGGTGGTGATTCCGTGCAAGAACCGCGTCCGGACCATCGGCGATGCCATCGCCTCGGCTCTCAGCCAGAAGACTACGTTCAAATACAACGTCATCGTGGTGGACGACAACTCCGACGACGGCACCGTCGATATCATCAAGAAGTTCACGGGCAATCCGAAACTCATCTACATCGCCCAGGACAAGAGCTGGCACGCTATCGGCGGCAACTGGAACGTAGCCCTGCACCATCCCAAATGCGGCAAGTTCGCCATCCAGCTTGACTCTGACGACGTGTATTACGACGAGAACACGGTCCAGAAGTTCGTCGATGCCTTCTATGCGCAGAACTGTGCGATGGTAGTGGGCACTTACCGGATGACCAACTTCCATATGGAGACGATTCCTCCGGGAGTCATCGACCATAAGGAATGGACGCCGGAAAACGGCCGGAACAATGCCCTGCGCATCAACGGCCTCGGCGCCCCGCGCGGCTTCTATACCCCGATGCTGCGTACCATCAACTTCCCGACCACGAAATATGGGGAAGACTACGCCGTAGGTCTGCGCGTAAGCCGTGAATACCAGATCGGCCGCATCTACGACGTGGTTTACAACTGCCGCCGCTGGGATGACAACTCAGACGCCTCGCTCGACATCGACAAGGTCAACGCCAACAATACCTACAAAGACCGCATCCGCACCTGGGAACTGAAGGCGCGCATTGCGATGAATAAATGCCAGGGCTAGCCAACGAAATGGACGCGATGTTCGCCCGCGAGCTTGCGCTCGGCGGGCGGGCTTCCGTCAACTATGCCGCGCTGGAAAAGGTGGCACGGCGCGAGATGCCGGTCGACGGTCTCGACGCCGTGCTTTTCTTCAATCCGGGGCGCGTGGCTTCGGTGATGGCGCAGGTCGATGAGGAGTCGCTCCGACGTCGTCCCTGCTTCCTCTGCCCCGAAGGCATCGGGCCGGAGCAGTTGACCCTGGACTGGGATGCGCCGTCGGGCAACGGCTGGTGGATCCGCGTCAATCCTTTTCCGATTTTCAACCGGCATTTCACCATTTCGATCAACCGGCACGCCCGGCAGCAGATCGACGGCTATTATGCCGATATGCTCTGCCTTGCGCAGCAGGCGCCCGAATACCTCTTCTTCTACAACGGGCCGATGTGCGGTGCGTCCGCACCTGACCATCTGCACTTCCAGGCCATCCCGGCCGGTAACCTTCCGCTGGAACGGATGGTGCGGCGCGGCGACGGACTGCGCCTGCTGGGCAAGAAAGAGGGTGTGGCGGTCAGCCGCATCGACCGTTTTGCCGGCGGTGCGTTCGTCCTGGGGTCGTCCGATCCGGCTGCTCAGGAACGACTGTTTTACCGTTTGGTTTCGCTGGGCGAGATCCAAACGGAGCGCGAGTGGGAGCCGCGGATGAACCTCCTCACGTGGTATGGCCCGGGCGGCTGGACCACGGTGGTCTTTTTCCGTGCCGAATCCCGCCCCGCCTGTTTCTTCAACGAAGATCCGGCCCGGCAGATCCTCATCAGTCCCGGTGCCGTGGAAATGGCCGGCGTGGCCATCGTCTCCTCACGCGACAGTTTCGACAGACTCGACGCCCCGCGGCTGGGCGAAATCATCCGCGAAGTATTATTCGACGAATCCAAAACCCGTATTATGGAAGACAAACTCCTCCGCAAGCAGGCCATCCTGACGGTCGGCGTCGTATCGCTGCCCGAACTATCCTTCACCTTCAAGACCCCGTATCAAATGAGAGGCCCGGCCGGGCCGGGCGAGACGTATTTCGGCGCCCATACCGCAAAGGTGCAGGACGGAAAGATCCTGTTTGAAGACCGGCTTTACGACGAAATCTATTTTGAACACACCGGCGAAGAGGGCTCCTTCGAGCTCCGTGACGTCACCATCGGCGTGGACTTCCACTGGAACCGACAGGAGACCCAGGTGTTTCCCGACGACCTGAAGCTCATTGTCGAGAACGGAAAGGTCACGGCGGTCAACTGCGTGGGTATCGAGCACTATTTGGTGAGCGTCATCTCGAGCGAGATGTCGGCCACCAATTCAGAAGAACTGCTCAAGGCACACTGCATCATTTCCCGTTCGTGGATTCTGGCTCAGATCGAGAAGAACAAGGAACTCAAGGCCGCGGGTGCGGATTACTCGGCCTGCACCGACACCGAAACCGAGCGCATCAAATGGTACGACCGCGAAGACCACGTCAACTTCGACGTGTGCGCCGATGACCATTGCCAGCGCTACTATGGCCTGAGCCGCGCCTCCACGCAAGCCGTGCGCGACGCTGTGGAGCAGACCTGGGGCCGTGTACTGACCTACGACGGCCGCATCTGCGACGCCCGCTTCTCCAAATGCTGCGGCGGCGTGTTCGAAGAATTCAAATTCTGCTGGGAGCCCAAACAGTTCCCGTATCTGGTCCGCCGTCGCGATGCGGCCCACGAAAACGATTTCCCTGACCTGACCGTCGAGGAGAACGCCCGAAAATGGATTCTCTCGGAACCGGAAGCGTTCTGCAATACCAAAGACCAGAAAATCCTTTCACAGGTCCTCACGGGCTTCGACCAGGAGACCAAGAATTTTTACCGCTGGAAGGTGGAATATACGGTCGAAGAGCTTTCGGAACTCGTGAAGCGCCGCAGCGGCGAGGACTATGGTGAAATCCTCGACCTGATTCCCGTGGCCCGCGGCACCTCCGGCCGTCTCTGGAAACTCAAGATCGTGGGCACGAAGAAAACCAAGATCATCGGCAAGGAGCTCGAAATCCGCAAGACCCTTTCGCCGAGCCACCTCTACAGCTCCGCCTTCGTGGTGGAGAAGACCGGCGGCAAGTTTATCCTCCGCGGTGCAGGGTGGGGTCACGGCGTTGGCCTGTGCCAGATCGGTGCGGCCGTGATGGGCGCCAAGGGCTACAATTACGACGAGATTCTCGCGCACTACTTCCCCGGCAGCACGATTGAAAAGAAATACTGAAAAACGACATGGATAAAACCAAAAACCTCACTCCCTGGCTGTGGGTGCCCACGCTCTATTTCGCGGAAGGCATTCCCTACTTCCTGGTCAACAACATCTCGGTGATGATGTTCGCCAAACTGGGCGTTCCCAACGGCCAGATGGCCCTCTTCACGAGTCTGCTCTACCTTCCCTGGACCGTCAAGCCGCTCTGGAGTCCCTTCGTGGACATCATCAAAACCAAGCGCTGGTGGATCATCGCCATGCAGGTGCTGATGACCGCGGCTATGGTCCTGCTGACCCTCACGCTGCCAAAGCCCTCCGCCGACCTGATCGCTTCGGGCGAGACGCCGATGAGCATGTTTACATTCACACTGATCCTCTTCATCATCACGGCCTTCGCCTCCGCTACGCACGACATCGCCGCCGACGGATTCTATATGCTGGCCCTGACGCAGAAGAACCAGGCCGCCTTCGTCGGTATCCGCAGCACCTTCTACCGCCTTTCTTCGATTTTCGGACAGGGTGTCCTGGTGGCCATCGCGGGCCTGATCGAGACCAAAACCGGCAACATTCCCGGCTCGTGGCGCTTGACGCTGATGATCTCCGCCATCCTTTTCGCCCTGGTGACGGTTTACCATACCTTCTTCATCCCCAAGCCGGCCGACGATACGTCGCACCTGAAGGCCAACGCCGGCAACAAGGCCAAAGAAATCTTCAAGGAATTCGGCCGCACGTTCGCCACGTACTTCACCAAGCCGGGCGTGCTGCTGGTCATCGTGTTTATGCTGCTGTACCGTTTGCCTGAGGCCTTCCTCATCAAGATGTGCATGCCTTTCCTCGTGGCGGCGCGCGATGCCGGCGGTCTCGGCCTGCCGACGGCCGAAGTGGGCATCGTGTACGGCACCATCGGCGTGATCTTCCTGACGCTCGGCGGCATCATCGGTGGCGTAATGGCCTCGCGCTGGGGCCTCAAGAAGTCGCTCTGGCCGATGGCGGCCTGCATGACGCTGCCCTGCCTGACCTTCGTCTACCTGGCCGTCGTCCAGCCCACCAGTCTGGTGGCCATCAGCATTGCCGTGGCCATCGAGCAGTTCGGCTACGGTTTCGGCTTCACGGCCTATATGCTTTATATGATGTATTTCTCGGAAGGCGAATTCAAGACCGCCCACTATGCTATCTGCACGGCCTTCATGGCCCTGAGCATGATGATCCCCGGTATGTTCGCCGGTTACATCCAGGAAAGCCTGGGTTATGTGAATTTCTTCTGGATGGTGATGGTCTGCTGCATCGCCACGGTGATTGTCACCGTCCTGGCGCGGCGCAAGGTCGATCCTGAATATGGACGAAAATAACAGTACGATACGATGAAAAGAATCCTCATCTTCGCGGCTTCCGTGCTGGCGCTTTGCGCCTGCTGCCGCTCACAGGCGCAGACCTGCGCCAAAGCTCCGGTCGTCAAGCCGGGTGTCGAAGTGCTCCGCGACCGCGGTTTCGCGGGTCTCGAAGGCAAGAAAGTGGGCCTGCTCACCAACCCCAGCGGCGTCGACCGCAATCTCCAGTCGACTATCGACATTCTCTATAAGGCTAAAAATGTCGACCTGGTCCGCCTCTTCGCGCCGGAACATGGTGTCCGCGGTGATATCTACGCCGGCGGTCACGCCGAAGACACCTTCGACGAAGCGACCGGCCTGAAAGTGTTTTCCATCTATGGCAAATACCGCAAACCGACCCCCGAGATGCTGAAGGGGCTCGACGTGGTGGTCTATGATATCCAGGACGTCGGTGCCCGTTCCTATACCTTCATCAGCGCCTTGGGCCTGATGATGCGTGCCTGCGCTGAAAACGGCGTGGAAGTGATGGTCCTCGACCGTCCCAATCCGCTGGGCGGCGAGAAGGTGGAGGGTTGTGTAGTGGAGCCCGGTTTCTTTTCCTATATCGGAGAGTTCGCCATTCCGTATGTCTATGGCCTGACGGTGGGTGAACTGGCGCAACTGATCAACGAAGAAGGTCTCAACTGCGGAGAAAAAGGCGATGAGCCGGCTTTGAAATGCAAATTGACCGTTGTCCCGATGGAAGGCTGGACGCGTTCAATGACATACGACCAGACCGGTCTGCCCTGGATTCTTCCGTCTCCGCAGGTGCCGCAGGATATCAATGCCATCGGCTATCCCTGCGCCGGGATCGTGGGGGATTTCTCCAGCTTCTATCTGAATATCGGCGTAGGCTATACGCTGCCGTTCCAGGTCTTTGCGGCCGAGTGGGTCGATGCGGAGAAGTTCAAGGCCGAACTCGACAGCTATCAGATTCCCGGCGTCGCCTGGCGGACCATCCACTATAAGCCGTTCTTCGGCGCCGACCAGGGCAAACTGCTCCACGGCGTGCAGTATTTCTTCACCGACTATGCGTCCGCCCCGCTCACCCTCATCAACTTTTACGTGATGCAGGCGGTCCACAAACTCTGGCCCGAACACAATCCCTTCGACGGAAATGTCAACCGCACGAACGACATCGTCTGCGGCACCGATCTGATCCGCAAGACCTTCGGCCAGAATTTCCTCGTCTCCGATATCTGCGACTACTGGATGAAAGACGTTGACTCCTTCAAACAATTATCGCAGAAGTATTACTTATATAAATAAAAAGAGGCCGGTTTTTGCCGGCCTCTCTTTTTATGTAGGACTGTCTACAGGTTGCAGACGACTTCGAAATAAAGGGCTCCATCGATAACGGTTGCCTTGTAGATTGTGTTCTCCACCTGGTAGTAGATCCTTCCGTCAAGTTCGATCTCGTCATAGTCGCTCGGGATCTCGGTGACCAGTGCGCCGATCGGAGGTTCGATCACGTAGTACTGGCCGTTGTGGAGAATGTAGAACACACCGTCCTGATAGTAGTAGTCCTGACCGGCCTGGTTCAGCAGGTTGGTTTTGTAGTAGTCGTCGCTCGTGCGGACTACGTAACCCGTCCTCGTGTTGCCATAGACCGTGGAGATGGTGGCTGCCCTGCGGGCGCGCTCGATCTCGTTGCGGATGGTATTGATCGCGATGGCGGTCAACGCTACGTTGAACATCGTGGAGGCGATGGTCGTTCCTCTCGGAGGACGGCAGACGTAGTAGCCGCCGAGCAGATAAGGACGATAGTAGACGCCGTTGTAGTAGTAGTAGTCAAGACCTCCGACGCGCATCACCACGTACCCTCTCGGAAGGATGTTGATCCTGTGGCCGAAATAGTGGTCGCCATAGCGGTAGGAAGGCACCGGTTTGTGTTTCGGCTCGAGGTAAGGCCGGACGTATTCCGGACCGCGTTTCGGAGGCAGGTTGTTGTGATACTGGACTGCTGCCGGCTTATGTCCGCTGGGACGATTGTAGGTCGGGTCGTTGAAACGGCCGTTGTCCTTGCTCTTGGACGGGATGTTCTGCCGACCGACATCACTGTTCTTACGGCTGATCTGCGCGCTGTGGCTGTTGCTGTTCTGCGAGCCTGTGCGGGCAGGACGACGGTCCTGGATTTGGGCAGGAGCCGTGTTGTTCTGCTTTTTCGAAGTCGTGGTCTGGGAACCGCGGCTGATCGGCTGGCTCTGACGCTGCGTCTGGCCGGAAGGAGTAACCATCTTGGTCTGCGGCTGCTCTTTCTTGGTCTGCGGCTGCTCTTTCTTGGTCGCGGTGCCGGAGTTGCCGCCTCCGGTGCGACGGTTCTGGCTTTGTGCCTCAAAAGGGGTAGTACACATCATTGCGATGCAAAGCATCAGTACTACGCAGGTCATCTTCTTCATAATTTTGAAGTATTAAGGTTGGTGTTGCAACAAACATAGCAAATATGTTGCCGAACCGCAAGTTTTTCCGTAATTTTACCTCTAAATAAAAAAGAAAGTTATGGCAAAACGTGTTTTGGTGACAGGTGGAACGGGGTATATCGGTTCCCACACTACTGTCGAATTGATTGAAGCCGGTTATGAAGTGGTGATCGTGGACAACCTTTCGAACTCCGAAAGATTCGTCCTCAAGGGTATTCAGAAGATAACGGGAAAAAAGGTGCCTTTCCATAAAGTGGACTGCTGCAGCCTGGCATCCCTGCGCCGCGTGTTCAAACGCTACGGATTCGATGCCGTGATCCATTTTGCCGCCAGCAAGGCGGTAGGCGAGAGTGTGGAGATTCCGTTGCAGTATTACCGAAACAACCTCACATCCCTGATGAACATCCTGGAGCTGATGCGGGAGACGGGCGTGCACAACCTGGTCTTCTCCTCGTCGTGCACCGTTTACGGCCAGGCCGAGAAACTGCCGGTGAGCGAGCAGACGCCGCGCCGCGAGGCCACTTCCCCCTACGGGAACACCAAGCATATGTGCGAGGATATCATCCGCGATTCCGTGGCGGCCTATCCTGACATCCGAAGCATCGCGCTGCGCTATTTCAACCCGATTGGCGCCCATCCGAGTGCGGAGATCGGCGAACTGCCGCGAGGCGTGCCCAACAACCTCATCCCGTTCGTCACGCAGACCGCAGCCGGAATCCGGCCGATGCTCAGCGTGTTCGGCGACGACTACAACACGCCCGACGGTTCCTGCATCCGCGACTATATCAATGTCACGGACCTGGCCAAAGCCCACGTGGTGGCGGTCGACCGGATGACAGGCGGAAAGATGAAGAAACCGTATGAAATCTTCAATATCGGTACTGGCCGTGGCGTATCGACTCTGGAGGTCGTACGGACCTTCGAAAAGGTCAACGATCTGAAACTCAACTATAAGATTGTCGGCCGCAGGGCCGGTGACATCGAGGCGGTCTGGGCCGATCCGACCTATGCCAATGAAGAACTGGGCTGGAAGGCGGAAAAAACGCTCGAAGAGACGCTGCGTTCCGCCTGGAATTGGCAGAAGCATCTGGACGATAAGAAATCTGAATAAACATACTTTATGGAAGAAGAGAACAAACCCGCGCAACTTCCCGAAAACGCCTTTCGGAAACTTGCTCCGGGCGAGCAGTATGAGCCACTGCTCAAACCCGGGAAAACCTATCCCGAGATCACGGCCTGGTCGGTGAGCCTCGGCTTGATCATGACCATTATTTTCTCGGCGGCAGCCGCCTATCTGGGACTCAAAGTGGGTCAGGTGTTTGAAGCCGCCATTCCGATTGCCATCCTGGCCGTCGGTTTCTCGAGCGTGGCCAAGAAGAAAGGGGCGCTGGGCCAGAACGTCATCATCCAGTCGATCGGGGCCTGCTCGGGCGTGATCGTGGCGGGTGCCGTGTTCACGCTGCCGGCCATCTATATCCTCGGGCTCGACGTCAACTTCGTGCAGATGTTCCTCAGCTCGCTGCTGGGCGGTGTGCTGGGTATCCTGTTCCTGATTCCGTTCCGGAAGTATTTCGTCAAGGAACAGCACGGGGAGTATCCGTTCCCGGAGGCTACGGCAACCACGCAGGTGCTGGTCAGCGGTGAGAGCGGCGGCAAGAGCCTCAAGACCCTGCTGACGGCAGGCCTGATCGGCGGTATCTATGACTTTGTGGTTTCGACGTTCGGCGCCTGGGCCGAAACGCTTTCGACGACGGTGATGCATTGGGGACAGGTCGTGGCCGACAAGGCCAAAGTGGTCCTGAAGATCAATACCGGCGCAGCCGTGCTGGGACTTGGATATATCATCGGCCTGAAGTATGCTTTCATCATCTGTTGCGGTTCGCTGCTTGTGTGGCTGGTCGCGATTCCGTTGATGGGTGCCTTCTGCGGCGGTGTGGATTTCCTCGGAATGAGTTTCTCCGACGCCATCTCCCAAATGTCTGCCGATGAAATCTTCCGCACTTATGCGCGGCAGATCGGTATCGGCGGTATCGCGACGGCGGGCATCATCGGCATTATCCGTCAGTCGAAGGTGATCAAGGACGCCGTGGGAATGGCGGTGCGCGAGTTCGGCAAGAAAGGTGACGGTGCTTCGGCCGGGAAGGCAGAGCGTACACAGCAGGACATCCCGATGAAAACCGTGGTATTCGGCATCGTGATTGCCTTGCTGGCCGTCTTCGCGTTCTTTGCCCTGGGCGGAGTGGTGCACAATGTGTGGCAGGCGCTCGTGGGGCTGCTGATCGTGGCCGTCATTTCGTTCCTGTTCACGACCGTGGCGGCCAACGCCATTGCCATCGTGGGTACCAACCCGGTGAGCGGCATGACCATCATGACGCTCATCATCACGGCGCTGGTGCTGGTGGCCTGCGGGCTGAAGGGCGACGCCGGAATGGTGGCCGCCCTGCTCATCGGCGGAGTGGTCTGCACGGCCCTTTCGACGGCCGGCGGTTTCATCACCGACCTGAAGATCGGTTACTGGATCGGCACGACGCCGGCGAAGCAGGAGACCTGGAAATTCCTGGGCGTGCTCGTGGCTGCCGCGACGGTGGCCGGTGTGGTGATCCTGCTCAACAAGACCTACGGTTTCGTAGGCGACGAAGCGCTGGTGGCGCCGCAGGCCAACGCCATGGCGGCGGTCATCAAGCCGATGATGGAAGGTGGCAGCGCACCCTGGCTGATGTACGGCATCGGTGCGGTCATCGCGATCCTGCTGACGGTCTTCAAAGTGCCTGCACTGGCATTCTGCCTGGGTATGTTCATCCCCATCGACCTGAACCTTCCGCTGTTGGTCGGCGGCGCGATCTCCTGGTTCGTCAGCACCCGCAGCAAGGACAAGGCTGTCAACGCGGCCCGTCAGGAAAAAGGTACGCTCATCGCATCCGGCTTCATCGCCGGCGGCGCCCTGATGGGCGTGGTAAGCGCCATCCTGAAGTTCGCCAAGGTAGACTGGTTCCTTACCGACTGGAACGCCACCTACGGTGAGGCAATCGCCATCATCCCGTTCATCGCGATCATCCTCTATATGATCCGCGCATCCATGAAAGTTGAGAAGAAATAAGGCTGCGTGGGCGCAGACGGTCTGGCAAGAGAAGTAAAAACTGATCAAAAAAGAGACCTATTATAGAAAGAAATGGAAACCGTAACCGATAAATTTTTGCGTTATATCTCGTTCGAGACGACGTCCGACGAGAACAGTACCACGCATCCGTCTAACCTGCTGGAGGTGAAACTGTCGGAGCAGCTGGTCAAAGAGATGAAGGCGATCGGGATCGCCGATGCGGCCGTCGATGAAAACGGTTATGTGATGGGGACGATCCCGTCGAATCTGGACCACGAGGTTCCGGTGCTCGGGTTCATCGCCCATGTCGATACATCGCCCGACGCTTCGGGCCGCGACATCAAACCGCAGTTCATCCACGATTACGACGGGTCGGATATTCCGCTTCCCGGTGTGCCGGGTCTGGCCCTGCGTGTGGCCGATTTCCCGGAAATGCTCGACTATAAGGGACAGACCCTGATCACTACCGACGGCACGACGCTGCTGGGCGCCGACGACAAGGCGGGTGTGGCCGAGATTATGTATGTGGCTGAATACCTGATGAAACATCCTGAAGTCAAGCACGGAACCATCAAAATCGGTTTCACGCCCGACGAGGAGATCGGATGCGGCGTAGACTTCTTCGACGTCGAAAAGTTCGGAGCGGACTTCGCCTATACGATGGACGGCGGTGCGATCGGCGAACTGGAATATGAGAATTTCAACGCGGCTTCAGCGAAGCTGCACATTCAGGGATGCAATATCCATCCGGGCTACGCGAAAGGCAAGATGGTCAATGCCATTCTGGTAGGAATGGAACTGGAGGGGATGCTTCCCGTGGAGCAGCGCCCTGAGTACACAAGCGATTATGAAGGCTTTTTCCATATTACGGGATTTACCGGTACGGTGGAGGAGGCCTCGATCAGTTATATCATCCGCGACCACGACATGAAACGCTTCGGGCAGAAGAAGGCCCTGATGCAGGAAGTCGTCTCCTTTATCAATAAAAAGTATGGCGACATCGTGACCCTGGAACTGCGCGACCAATATTATAATATGCGTGAGATGGTGGAGCCGCACTACCATATTATCGAGAGGGCGATCCAGGCGATGGAGATGGCCGGCATCAAACCTAAGGTACAGCCGATCCGCGGCGGAACCGACGGCGCGCGGCTCTCGTTTATGGGTCTTCCTTGTCCGAATATCTTCGCAGGCGGCCATAATTTCCACGGTAAGCTGGAATTTGTGCCCGTAGAGAGCATGGAAAAGGCGGTTGAAGTGATCAAAAACCTGATTTTTCTATTTTCGAAGTAAATTTTTTGAAAAAAATTTTGTTTTCAAAAAAAACTGCTTACCTTTGCAGCCCGTTTCGGAAGAAACGACAAGTTCATTGACTTATTGGAGAGAGAAAACGAGGTATAAAACTGAAAGCAAAAAGATAGTTTGTTAATTGATATAGAGTTTTTCTGTACGATTAAGGGACTACAATTTCAAAGAAGGCATGCAAGAAATCAAGGCGAAAGCCATTATTTCTGAAGCATGATTCATCAAGACGAAGGAAGAAAGAGCGAACGGGGGATGCCTTGGCTTCTATAGGCGACGAAGGACGTGGTAAGCTGCGAAAAGCCGCGGGGATTGGCAAACACGAATTGATCCGCGGATGTCCGAATGGGGAAACCCGCCAGCTTGAAGAGCTGGCACTCGAAAGAGGGCGAACCCAGGGAACTGAAACATCTTAGTACCTGGAGGAAGAGAAAGAAAGATCGATTCCCAAAGTAGTGGCGAGCGAAATGGGAAGAGCCCAAACCGGTTTTGTTACGGCAAGGCCGGGGTCATAGGACCACAGAATGATACGGCGGCGAACGGGAAGTATCTGGAAAGATACACCACAGCGGGTGACAGTCCCGTACCGGCAAGTACGTCGAGGAATAGTGGTATCCTGAGTAGGGCGGGACACGAAGAATCCTGTCTGAATTCGCGGGGACCATCCCGCAAGGCTAAATACTCATAGAAGACCGATAGAGGACAGTACCGTGAGGGAAAGGTGAAAAGAACCCCGAACAGGGGAGTGCAATAGAACCTGAAACCGTTCGTTTACAAGCGGTCGGAGCACCGTAAGGTGCGACGGCGTGCCTTTTGGATAATGAGCCTACGAGTTGTTTCTGTCTGGCGAGGTTAAGTGCTTCAGGCACGTCAGCCGAAGCGAGAGCGAGTCTGAAAAGGGCGTATAGTCAGACGGAACAGACGCGAAACCTAGTGATCTACCCTTGGCCAGGATGAAGGTGCCGTAACAGGCACTGGAGGTCCGAACCAGTTTCCGTTGAAAAGGATTTGGATGAGCTGAGGGTAGGGGTGAAAGGCTAATCAAACTGGGAGATAGCTCGTACTCCCCGAAATGTCTTTAGGGACAGCCTCACAACAGTTTGACGGAGGTAAAGCTACTGATAGGATGCGAGGGCTTCATCGCCTATCAAATCCTGACAAACTCTGAATGCCGCCAAATGATTTGTGGGAGTGAGTCGCCGGGTGCTAATGTCCGGTGGCAAAAGGGAAAGAGCCCAGACCAACAGTTAAGGCCCCTAAACGTGGTTTAAGTTGAGAGAACGGAGTGACATCGCAGAGACAGCTAGGATGTTAGCTTGGAAGCAGCTATTCATTTAAAGAGTGCGTAACAGCTCACTAGTCGAGCGGCGTTGCATGGATGATAACCGGGCATCAAGACCACTGCCGAAACTATGGACTCGAGAGAGTGGTAGGGGAGCATTCCAGTCGGCGCAGAAGATGTACCGTAAGGTATGTTGGAGCGGTTGGAAAAGAAGATGTAGGCATAAGTAACGATAATGCGGGCGGGAAACCCGCACACCGAAAACCCAAGGTTTCCTGAACAACGTTAATCGGATCAGGGTAAGTCGGGACCTAAGTCGAAGCCGACAGGCGCAGACGATGGACAATCGGTTAATATTCCGATACCCAGTGCATGAGAGACGGAGAGACGCAGAAGTGACACGCGCGCGTGCTGACGGAATAGCACGTTGAAGGTCGAAGCTATACGTTGCGGTTAAGAGCTGTGATGTGGCGATGGCCGACAGTACGCTGACCCTTCGGGGGAGGCGATAGTCGCGGTAAGCAGACTGCCGAGAAAATCTTCAGATCATTAATTGTGTACTGGCCCGTACCGTAAACCGACACAGGTGGGTGAGGAGAGAATCCTCAGGTGCTCGAGTGAATCATGGCTAAGGAACTCGGCAAATTGACCCCGTAACTTCGGGAGAAGGGGACCCTGCATAGCAGGGCGCAGAGAAATGGCTCAGGCGACTGTTTACCAAAAACACATGGCTTTGCAAATTCGAAAGAATAGGTATAAGGCCTGACACCTGCCCGGTGCTGGAAGGTTAAGAGGGGGTGTTAGCGGAAGCAATGAAGTGAAGCACTGAATCGAAGCCCCAGTAAACGGCGGCCGTAACTATAACGGTCCTAAGGTAGCGAAATTCCTTGTCGGGTAAGTTCCGACCTGCACGAATGGTGTAACGATCTGAGCACTGTCTCGGCCATGAGCTCGGTGAAATTGTAGTA
>JAEEGG010012393.1_pt1 | contig 18404 bp, 13 predicted proteins | sample 9134161 | NCBI WGS metagenome assembly JAEEGG01 (sample SAMN16246543, study PRJNA631951) | gut metagenome | biome: gut microbiome; feature: rumen; material: CR-attached | host: Bos | place: Iran: Karaj | collected 2018-10 | reverse complement strand
CGGCTCGTCACATCCTGGGGCTGGAGAAGGTCCCAAGGGTTGGGCTGTTCGCCCATTAAAGTGGCACGCGAGCTGGGTTCAGAACGTCGTGAGACAGTTCGGTCTCTATCTATCGTGGGCGTTGGAGTCTTGCGTGGTCCGGCCACTAGTACGAGAGGACCGTGGTTGACCGACCTCCGGTTTGCCGGTTGTACCGCCAGGTGCACCGCCGGGTATCCGCGTCGGGATCGGATAAGCGCTGAAAGCATCTAAGTGCGAAGCCGGCCACAAGATGAGGACTCCTTGAGGGTCGTGGTAGACTACCACGTCGATAGGCAGCAGGTGTAAAGACGGCGACGTCAAAGCCGAGCTGTACTAATTGCCCGAACGCTTTCGCATGCGCGTATACTTTCAACTGTAATGTTGTGGGCTCTGGTCTGTACGTTCAGTTCTTGTGTGGCCTGTGTCAATCCTACACCGCTGTGTTGTTGTGTGTCGTTTTCTGGCATGCTGTGCAGCGCGTAACGTACATCAGGTGGTTATTGCGGCGGGGTCCCACCTCTTCCCATTCCGAACAGAGAAGTTAAGCCCGCCTGCGCCGATGGTACTGCAATGCAATGCGGGAGAGTAGGAGGCCGCCTTCTTTCTATACTGAGGACTGCAGCTCACGTTGAGTGGACTGCAGTCCTCATTTTGGTATGCTCGGCTGTTCCTTCCTCTCCTTGTTTCTTCCGATCCTTGCGCCGCTTCTCCCCCGCATACGCACCACTCCTATATAGAATCTGCGCCGCTTCTCCCCTATCGCTGCCTGTTTGGCGCTCCCCCGGCGGGCAAACCGCCGGGCGCGGCGGGAAGTGTCCCCTCTGCTTTTGTAAGTGTAGAGGGCTTGCTTCTTTCGGCTAAGTGGGGGAGGTGGGTGGCGCGAGGGAGTTTTGTTGTGGAGAAATGCGTTGTAGAGAGGGTGGCGTGGAGATGGCGGCGTAGGGTAGGGCGCTGGGAGCTGAAATCTAGGACAATTGCTATCATATGGCTAAAGAAAAACTCTATTTCATTTGGCGTTTCATCGTTTTTTCATTATCTTTGCACGCTTTAAGACAAATAGTTATGGCAGAATAGAGATAACGATACGAAGACCATTAACCTAATGTATTCACCAATATGAGAAAAGCTTTTTTTATTGCAGCCATGTCACTGGCTGTCTGCATGGCGGCATCGGCAGACGACCGCTCAGTAACTTCAGGCGATGCTTCGTCAGCTAAGAACATCAAGGCGACGGTTCACGCCGACCAGGCTGGAGCCAAGATTAATCGTGAAATCTACGGACAGTTCTCCGAGCACCTCGGCACCTGTATCTACGGAGGCCTGTGGGTGGGCGAGAACTCCAGTATTCCCAACATCAACGGCTATCGCAAGGATGTGTTTGAGGCGCTGAAGGTACTGAAGGTGCCCGTGCTGCGCTGGCCTGGCGGCTGTTTTGCCGACGACTACCACTGGATGGACGGCATCGGCCCGAAGGACAAACGCCCGTCGCTGCGTAACAACAACTGGGGCGGCACCATTGAGGACAATTCATTTGGTACGCATGAGTTTCTGAATCTCTGCGAGATGCTCGGCTGCGAGCCCTACATCAGTGGTAACGTTGGCTCTGGCACAGTGAAGGAGATGGCCCAGTGGGTGGAGTATATGACCAGCGACGGCGATACCCCCATGGCCCGTCTGCGCCGCGCCAACGGCCGCGAGAAAGCCTGGCACGTGAAGTACTTCGGCATTGGCAACGAAGCATGGGGCTGTGGCGGTAATATGACACCGGAGTACTATAGCGACGAGTTCCGCAAGTTCAACACCTACCTGCGCGACTACACGGGCAACAAGCTCTACCGCATTGGTTCGGGCGCCAGCGACTACGACTACAATTGGACAGAGGTGCTGATGGACAAGATAGGCAACCGCATGCAGGGCGTCTCGCTCCACTACTATACCTGCTCCGGCTGGGACGGGCCTAAAGGCTCAGCCACCAACTTCGATACCGACCAGTACTACTGGGCCTTAGGCAAGTGCTTGGAGATAGAAGAGGTCATCAAGAGGCACAAGGCCATCATGGACGCGAAAGACCCGAAGAACGAGGTGGGCTTGCTCGTAGACGAGTGGGGCACGTGGTGGGACGAGGAGCCAGGCACTATCAGCGGCCATCTCTACCAGCAGAACGCCCTGCGCGACGCCTTTGTGGCTTCGCTCTCGCTGAATGTCTTCCACAAGTACACCGACCGTGTGAAAATGGCCAACATTGCGCAGATAGTCAACGTGTTGCAGTCTATGATTCTTACCGACCAAGAGGGCACAGGCCACATGGTGCTCACGCCCACCTATCATGTGTTTCGTATGTACACACCGTTCCAGGAGGCCACCTTCCTGCCTGTCGACCTTCCCACGGAGACCATGCAGGTGAGCAAGGCCTACTTCAAGGAGAAGGAGGGTGCCCGCGATGCAGGCTACCGTCCCTGCCCCATGCTCTCGGCTTCGGCAGCCAAGACCGTTGACGGCAGCCTCGTGCTGGCCATTACCAACGTCAGCCTCGACAAGGAGCAGACCATAGAGTTTGCCCTCGACGGCTACAAGGCCAAAAGTGTCAGCGGCGAGATTCTCACGTCGAAGAATGTGGCCGACTTCAATGACTTCCAGCACCCGCAGGTGGTGTGGCCCAAGGAGTTCAAGGATGCCAAGCTGAAGAAGAATGTGCTCACCGTCAAGATGCCCGCCAAGTCTATCGTGGTGCTGAGCATCAAGTGACGTGTCTTTTTGGTTTGAAACACGCACAGCTATGGAAAAGAGAGAATGGAAGACTATCAGGGAGTTTGACGAGATTCTCTGCGAAGAGTATAACGGCATTGCCAAGATTACTATCAACCGTCCGCGCTTCCGCAATGCCTTCACCCCCAAGACCACGCAGGAGCTGAGCGAGGCCTTTGCCCTGTGCCGTGAGTTGCAGCGCATACGCGTGGTGTTGCTCACGGGGGCTATGAGCCCAGTGGCTGAGGGCCAGCGGTTGGAGGATGTGAAGCATGCGTTCTGCAGCGGCGGCGACATGCACGTGAAGGGCCGTGGCGGCTATGTGGATGACGAGGGCGTGCCCCGCCTCTCGGTGCTCGATGTGCAGATGCAAATACGCCGTTTGCCTAAGCCTGTCATCGCCATGGTGAATGGCTACGCCATAGGCGGGGGACATGTGCTGCATCTGGTGTGCGACCTTACCATAGCCTCTGACAATGCCATCTTCGGACAGACGGGTCCGAAGGTGGGCAGCTTCGACGCTGGCTTTGGCAGTAGCTACTTGGCTCGCATCGTGGGGCAGAAGAAGGCCCGCGAGATATGGTTCCTCTGCCGGCAGTACACCGCCCGCGAGGCAGAGCAGATGGGCATGGTGAACAAGGTGGTGCCCTTGTCGCAGTTAGAAGACGAGTGTGTGAGCTGGGCAGAGCAGATGATGGAGCGCAGCCCCATAGCCCTGCGCATGATCAAGGCGGGCCTGAACGCTGAGCTCGACGGCCAGGCAGGCATACAGCAGTTGGCGGGCGATGCCACCATGCTCTACTACTTCCTCGACGAGGCGCAGGAGGGTGGCCATGCATTCTTGGAGAAGCGCAAGCCAGACTTCGGGAAGTTTCCCCAAGTGCCTTGAAATAGCATCAACGCACAGGCACCCTTAGCACAGGCACCAGCCTCGGGGTAGAAATACATGCCGTCCCATTGTGTTCGGTGTCCGCTCGGTGGGGTTATACGCGCGCGCATGAGTGAATACAATACAAAAGCGTTGGTACGGGCAATCAGTCCGAGGGGTTATACGCGCGCGCATGAGTGAATACTTCGTGCTACCAGTGCTACCACTTCGTGCTACCAGTGCTACCACATTGTGCTACCGGTGCTACCACATTGTGCTACCGGTGCTACCAGGTGCTACCAGTGCTACGGGCTGATGCACTGTGAGGGCTATGCGGCGAACAGGTCCCTCTTTTGATAACGGCGGCCTCCTATGAAATTTTGGCGGCCACTTTTTCGAAAAAGGGAGCGCCAAATTTTCGTCCCAGGCCTTGGGATTCTTTTCTTCGTTCCACCCGATGCCGACACTGGTAGCACTGGTAGCACGAAATAACCTTCACGCGCGCGTATTATATGCGCGCGTCTCTCTGCGCCTCTCTGCGCCTCTCTGTGCCTCTGCGCGGCGGTGTGATAATGAGGGGAGCTGTAGGCCATATGTATAGTTTCGCAATGAGGAGGACGCTAGGAGAAGCGCATGGAGCGCAGTTTGGAGCGCAGGGAGCCCGTAGGCACTCCCCGCCCCTGTAGGGGAGGGGTAGGGGTGGGGTCAGAAACTTTCTGAAGGCTGCGTCTGCACAACTCAGGCAGTGCCTACGGGCTCCCTGCAATCCTGATGCGCTTCTTCAAGCCTTTAGGAAGTTCTTGCTTTGCAAGCGGCGTAGCCGAGTCCTGACCCCACCCCTGCCCCTCCCCTACAGGGGCGGGGAGTGCCTACGGAATCCTATTTATGCACCAAATCTGGCTTGAAGAAGCGCAGTTTAGACATTACATTGAGGGCAGCCACACCTCTGCCCCCTTCCCGAGCAAGCTCGCCTACCCTTAGGCCAATGTGGGGGTAATGCTTTATAATAAGCACATAAAAACACGACGCATGGCTCTGCGTCGTGTTTTGTTCAGGGGTAAAATGAGTGTGTTCTTTTGTTACGCTCTATTTCCTTGGCTACATCGCTTTGGTTCTCATGGTGACACAATTAGTGGCTGTTGCGGCTGATGGCCACTTTGCGACCGTTCACGATGTAGACTCCAGCCTTGTCGGGCTTGCCCTGCAGGCGCCGGCCGCTCAGGTCGAACCATGCATCGGTGTCGGCTTCAGCGTTCACGGCACTGATGCCGGTGCTAATCTCGGTGTTCACATCCGGATCAGCGAGGAACTCTTTCTCTGCCTCCCTCAGCTTCTTAATCATGTCGACTATCTGCTTAGAGGTGACGTCCGCACCGCCGATGGCCAGCTTATAGAGGTCGTCGGCCTCGTAGATGGTGCGCACCAGCGGTATCTCTATGTTGCCCATGTCCTTGCCCACCAGTGCCAGCACTTCTATGGCGTGCTTGATGGCTGCGTCGAGGTCGTCTAAGGCAGCGTCAAAGTCACTTTCGGCGATGGTCACCGACAGCGTTTGCTGGGCCACGTCGTTGTAGTTGGCGAAGCCTGTCACCTTCCAGTACACGATATACACACCTTCGTCATTGCCCATGGGCACGTCCTCGCTCCACTGCTCTCCGTCGAGCGAGTAGAGCATTGTGCCCTCCTCGGTGCTGCCGGCCACTATCAGCTCCTGGTCATAGGCGCTGTATACAAGGCCCTCTATGGCGGTGGGCTGCGTCAGGTCGTCGATGTCGGCCTTCAGGATGGTGAAGGTCACTGCGGTTGTGCCGGCATACTTCTCGCTGTTAGTGACGGCGGTGACGGTCACCGTCGGGGCGTTCTCATCGGTGGCAAGTGCGGCGTTGGTGTTGTTGGAGTAGGTCAGCTCGTAGTCGGTGCCGAGTACGAGGACGGTCTCGCCATCCTTCACTATGAGCTCGGGCTCGATGGCCTTGCCGTTATAGGTCTGGTCGGCAATGGGCTCGATGGTGATGTCAGTGTTGGTGAGCAGCTTCTTGTAGTCTACGCTCACCTCGGCGTTGGCCTTGGGCATGGTGAACGTGGCGCTGTAGACGGTGTTCTCTTCCACCGTGCTCTCGACGACATCCACTTCGAAGGGCTGCAGTATGTCAATCGTGGTGCCGGCGGCAGGTAGTTTGCGGCGTGCGTGGGCATCGGCATAGGTAGTGTAGGGCCTTACTGTTACCTTGCTCGGCACCCATCCCTCGTCGGGCTCTATGATGACTGTCACCTGGTCGCCTTCCTCTGCCGTGGTCACCTCGTCCTCACCCACCTTGCAGATGAAGGATCCATGCTCGTTGGTGCCGGTGCTGAGAATGAATGCATCGTCTGTCATGGCGTTGGTAATAGGACAGATGGCAATCTGGTTGGGATCTTCTTGTAGATCACCAAATAAACATATTTGATTCTTATACATGCCAATGAATAAGCCTCCAGCAGAGCTATGATTATAATCTACAGAGAATTGGCTATAATCAGCAATTGGTTGACTCAGGAGTTCATCACTGGTGATGTTATAATCGAATATGTCATCGTTTTCAGTGCTGGTCGTGTTGTAAAACATAAGTATGTGCTCCTCACCTTCATTATCCATGTAATAAGCACATCCAGAGATGCTGCCAGGACATTTCCCACTCTGAATAAAGTTGCCATTGCGGTCGTATAGATTCATGGTGGCACTCCAGTTGTCAATCGCCCAGAATCCATCGCGTTTTGGATCATAGGTAAGGCCGCGTACAGAGATAGGGATAGTGATGGTGCCCACCAAGGTCTTGTTGACGATGTCTATTTTATAGACTGTACTGTTAGTTGTTGACCCATAGATATACTCACCGTCGTATGCAATGTCGCGAATACCTTTAGTGAGGCCGTCAATGTTGAAGGCCTCGATATAATTGCCATCAGTATCATATTTGTGGAAAATGAAACCATCAGGAGAATAATTAGAATCTTTATCTCTCCAAGACGCAGTGTAGATGAATTCACCTACAATACATACGCCATACTGCGTACCGGTTGTGCAGCTAAAGGAAACCAAAGACTCGGTTGAAACGTTAGCGGCAGCGCGACGCGGTCCGTTCAATGCGGGTGATTGATGGTTTGGGGCATAAGGACTATTGTCGGCTGTTTGTGCCCACGCGCCCGATACTGCCGCGATGAGCAGTACGAGCAATGTTATGATATTCTTTTTCATAATCGTTTCGTTTATATATATATTAACAATGTATAGGTAGGATTACTTGATGACGACCTTCTTGCCGCCCTTCACGTAGATGCCGGGCTTGGTGGGTGCAGCATTGAACTTGCGTCCGCTGAGGTCGTACCAGTTGTAATTGTCGATGGTGAGCTGCGCATTCTGTATGGCCGTTGCCTCGTCGAACACGATGGTGAGCCTGCGAGCATTGCTGGTGGTGGCTTCAACCTCGAGCCAGCAGCGGTTGGCGGCTATGGTGCCTGCATCCCTCACCCACACGAACTGGTGTCCGTCGAGCACGTAGTAGTTGGTTGTCTCCGAGCTGGCGGGAAGTTCTTTCGGCTCCAGCGTGCCGTGGAAGCCGTCGTAGTAGACAAGGCTGGCGGGCGCCGTGGTGATTTGCAGCAGGACGGTCTTCTCGGTCGGGCTGCCGTTGTAGATGAGCAGCGGCGTCTCCCCGGGTGCCGTGCTGACGGTGCTGAGCGTGGCGGTCGCGCCGCTCACGGTGCTGACGGTGTAGAGGGCGGCGCCGGTCTCTGCGTCGCCGAGCGTCACGGGCTTGTCGGCGTAGTAGGTGACGTACTCCCAGGCGGGCACGGTCACCAGGTAGCCGTTCTGTCCGAAGCCGGCCTGGGCGGTGGCGTCGGCCGTGCCCATGGTGAGCGTCAGCCTGCTCTTGGCGGGGAACATGTCCGACGGGCTGGTGATGGCGTAGTCGCTGTAGGTCACGCCGGTGGTGTACCCGGCATCGTCAGCGTCAGTCCACCCCGTCACGTGGCTGTTCTCGTTGGCCGTGGCCACCACGGTGACCTCCGTGCCGGGGGCGACGCGGTATTTGCCGTCTACCGTCTGGCCGTTCTCCTCGTAGGCCGTCACGCCATCGGGCAGCCCGCCGCCATCAGGGTCGAGGCCGACGGTGCCATCTCCGTTGGCTGCAAGGGTGAGCACGGGGCACGGGGTGAAGGTGGCGGTGACGGTCATGTCGTCGCCGACGGTGAAGGTGCGCTTCAGGTCGGTGTTGGTGTCGCCGTCGGCTATGCCGCTCCAGGCGCTGAGGTACTGTCCTTCGCCGGGCGTTGCCGTTACGGTGACCTCCGTGCCGGGCACGACGCGGTATTTACCGTCTACCGTCTTGCCGTTCTCCTCGTACGCCGTTACTCCATCGGGTAGCATTACGGGGCTGACGGAGAGGTTTTGCACATGCTGTAAACTCACATTTGACACATTGGTGCAGTGTATGCCGATGTAATAGCTTCCGTCGGCGGTGGGGATGAACGTGCCGCTGTAGGTGGTGAAAAATACGGATTTGACTTCGGTGTTGGCAATCACTAACGTGCCAGCCGAGAGATTGTCGGCAGTCAATGCCGTGCCGGCCTTCACCTCGAAGGATGCTGGATAGGCGGAGCTACCACATCTTGCCTGAAATTCGACGGTGTACGTTTCGCCGGCTTTCATCTGGAGAGCGGGGGTTATCAGCCAGTCGTCGCCGGGGTCGTGTTCGTTACAATTATATAATGTTGTGGCATAAGAGAACTGCCATGTAGAGCCACCATTGGCGTCGATGACGGTCATTTCGTTGAATCCTTCCTGCGTTTGGAGCGAGTTGTGATAGTCGACGTAGCCGTCGATGCCGACGGTGCCATCTCCGTTGGCGGCAAGGGTGAGCACGGGGCACGGGTTGAAGGTGGCGGTGACGGTCATGTCGTCGTCGCCGACGGTGAAGGTGCGCTTCAGGTCGGTGTTAGTGTCGCCGTCGGCGATGCCGCTCCAGGCGCTGAGGTAGTGTCCTTCGCTGGGCGTTGCCGTTACGGTGACCTCCGTGCCGGGCACGATATAGTATTTGCCGTCTACCGTCTGGCCGTTCTCCTCGTAGGCCGTCACGCCAGCGGGCTGCGTTCCGCTGCTGACGGAGAGGTCTTGCACATACAGTCTAAACTGGTTTTTCACACTGGTGCAGTGTATGCCTATATAATAGCTGCCGTCGACGGTGGGGGTGAACGTGCCGCTGTAGGTGGTGAGTAATCCGGATTGATGTGTGGTGCTTTCAATCACTTGCGTGCCTGCCGAGAGATTGTCGACAGTTAATGCCGTGCCGGCCTTCACCTCGAAGGATTCTGCATAGCTGGAGCCACTTTTTACCTGAAATTCGACGGTGTACGTTTCGCCGGCTTTCATCTGGAGGGCGGGGGTTATCAGCCAGTCGTCGCCGGGGGTGTTTGGGTCCCACTTATAATGTGTTCTGCTGTTATCATCGAACTGCCATGTAGAGCCACCATTGGCGTCGATGACGGTCATTTCGTTGAATCCTTCCTGCGTTAGGAGCGAGTTGTGATAGTCGACGTAGCCGTCGAGGCCATCTAGGCCGACGGTGCCATCTCCGTTGGCGGCAAGGGTGAGCACGGGGTATGGTGTGAAAGTGGCGGTGACGGTCATGTCGTCGTCGCCGACGGTGAAGGTGCGCTTCAGGTCGGTGTCAGTGTCGCCGTCGGCTATGCCGCTCCAGGCGCTGAGGTAGTGTCCTTTGCTGGGCGTTGCCGTTACGGTGACCTCCGTGCCGGGGGCGATGCGGTATTTACCGTCTACCGTCTGGCCGTTCTCCTCGTAGACCGTCACGCCATAGGGTAGCCCGCCGCTGACGGAGAGGTCTTGCACATACAGGATAAACTGGTTTTTCACACTGGTGCAGTGTATGCCTATATAATAGCTGCCGTCGACGGTGGGGGTGAACGTGCCGCTGTAGGTGGAATAATTAATGTTCTGGATTGTGGTGTTGGCAATCACTTGCGTACCTGCCGAGAGATTGTCGGCAGTTAATGCCGTGCCGGCCTTCACCTCGAAGGATTCTGAAAAGCTGGAGCCACTTTTTACCTGAAATTCGACGGTGTACGTTTCGCCGGCTTTCATCTGGAGGGCGGGGGTTATCAGCCAGTCGTCGCCGGGGGTGTTTGTGTTCCACTTATAATGTGTTCTGTTGGCATTATCGAACTGCCATGTAGAGCCACCATTGGCGTCGATGACGGTCATTTCGTTGAATCCTTCCTGCGTTTGGAGCGAGTTGTGATAGTCGACGTAGTCGTCGAGGCCATCACGGTCGATGTCGACGGTGCCATTTCCGTTGGCGGCAAGGGTGAGCGTTGAGAAATAGGCAGCATTGAGTATGACGTTGTCGGCGGGCATTGTAAACGTCCACGTGTTATCGCCGGTCTTCACAAGGTCGACTGGGAATTGCTCGCCGTCGGCATAGTCGGTTATGCGGAAATAAGTAAAGTCAATATTGCCAGTGCCGCCGTCAATCACTGCGCCTAGCTTGACATCCGTCACATTGCCCAGCACGTTGCCAACTAGCTCTTTCCACTTCTCTAAATGTGCCGAGATAGAGATGTGGCCGCAGCTGCGGGCAGTTCTACGGACGCTCGCGAAAGAGGAATGGTCTTCAGGTAAATTTAAAATTCTTTTATTGAAGTATAATACGTAGGTATCGCCATCGATTGTGTATTCACCACACTTTTGGCCAAGAATGTTAGTACCAGGTTTGTTGTACCAGTCTTCGATGATGTAGAAATCTAGTAGCAGGTTGTCCATCTGCGGGTTCAGCGATTTGCCACACACGCCGATCCAGTTTATTGCTCCACCACTACCTGCCTTTGAGAACTTAAAGTCGGCAGCGAAGCTTTTGGTGTTGTAGTCTATGCCTTGGGCATAGTGATAGCCCACGGCAAATAGACCGTTCATGTCCAGATCACTCCAAATGATCTTGAAAGTGCCGTTGTCGTAGTAGGTCAACGAATTATTTCCGCCTTGATAAAATATGTAGTATGACCAGGGCGTGCCGCTGATAGATCCCTCCACAATAGCATTATTTCGGCCTTGATTTCTAGTCCCGTTGCCCTCATGTCCCATATTGTCAATGCACGCATCTACGTCGGTTAGCTGGTGAACGGTGGCCTCCACGGCAGTCAGCTTTTCCACGGTCTTCGTGCCCGTGTAGGTCAGGGTCACTGTGGCGCCGGCCGTCATGGGCCCGTCTGAGCTGACAGTCCAGTTGTTGGAGTCGACGCCTCCGTCGTTGATTGTCACAGTGTAGGGGGAAGAGTCATTGGTATTGTCATTAGAAGAGTAGATCATAGGCCCACTCTCGCCAGCCTGTGCAGACACAAGGGCTGCCATCATCATGATTGTCAGTACGAGCAGCCGCTTTGCGCCTCTCGCCACAATCTGTCTACTTAGTCTTTTCTGGTTCATATCGCTAGTTGTTTTAGAGTTTTCAATCTGTTACTTTGCCATAGTCTTCTCTTCCGTTTCCCCCCTTGAGAGGTGGGAAGAATCCCGACTACGGGGCGTGCGGAGCGGCTAAAGTTGTCGTTAGTTAGCACAACACGCTGCAAAGTTACAAATTATTTCTGAAATAGCGCTAAAAGTTGCGATTTTTTTAGAAAGTAATTAGCAATGATATGAGAAATAAGCAGATGGTCTCAGGGGGCCTTGACTGCTACGTGCTGCTCCCCTTCCATGTAGGCAATTGCGAGGAGGGAGCAATTGGGGAGCAAAGCAATGGTGGGGCAAAAAAAGGCGGTTATCATCATAACGCTATTGACCGATTTGAGTTTAACAGTCGTCTCTGCAATCGGCGGCACGTTCATCTGCGGCGGACAAGGCGGCAGCCTGCGCGTATTTGTTTTATTGTTGGGGCACGCCTTCAGCGTGCATGTTTGTTTGTTCTTCCTATCCGTAGGTTCTGCGAACCCACGGCTATTGAGAGGGTGACCGCGTTGCGGTCGTGCGTGTCGCCGTCCGCCGTCGTGCTTTGCTCCCCAATTGCTCCCTCCTCGCAATTGTCTACAAGGGCGGGGAGCGGCTACCGCCTTGACCGCCGCAGATGAACGTGCTACCGCCTTGTCCGCCGCAGGACAAAAAAAACTCCGAATCGGTGAGCGATTCGGAGTTTGGTGTTCGTGCTTACTGCTGTTGCTGGGGCCATGCGGGTGGGCGTCCCCAAGTCTGTGGACCGCGACCCCAGCCTTGTGGCATGCGGTTGCCACCCTGCGGTGTTCCGCCCCAGCCCTGCGGCATGCGATTTCCGCCTTGTGGCGTGCGACCCCAGTTCTTCATCATGCGGCGGTGGAAGCGGTCCTCGGCCTTCAGGATGTCGTATACCTTCGACGCGGGCAGCTGCTCTAAAAAGCGCAGATGATATGTCTGCTGCACTTGCTTCAGCTCCAAGTCGAGGGCGTCGCGGTCTTTGATGCTCTTCAGGCATCCCTGCTCGTCGGTGGGCTTCACCGTGGCCAGCTGGCGCTGCCGCTCGAAGAGTGCGCGCTGCTTGTTCTGCATCTCCTTGTAGAGTGGGAAGAACTTTGCTGCTTCCTGTGGTGTGAGGTTAGCCTCTTTGGTGATGAATGCCTGAAGGTCGGCCTCGAACTGCTCTGGCGAGAATCGCTGCCCGGGCTGCTGCCCCTGCTGGGAGCTGACCCCCAAGGTGAGCGCAAACATAATGATGATGGTGCACAATTTCTTCTTCATAGCCTTTTCACTTTTCACACATCACTAGTCACTGTGCTACATCTCTGCCAGCAGGCAGGCGTATATTTCCTGGTTGTCGACCATGGCGTAGTCTGCCTCTTCGTCGATGTAGTTGTCGCTGTAGTACATGGCGTTGTCATATTGCTGCGCCATGTTGGCAGCCTGCCTTTGCGTGGCTGCATTGTCCTCACGGTTGTTGAAGACCATGGCTGCAATGAACACGCCTACAAAGAGGCATGCTGCGGCATAGAGCCACGGGCGTATGCGCTTCATCACGGCCACCTTGGCCGCGGGTTTCTTGGGCTTGGACAGGTCAACAATCTGTGCCTGCGGCAGCCGCTCCATAACCTGTGCGGTGAGCTGCTCGAAGTAGCCCTCCGGCACGGTGAACGGGTTTCTGCGCCCCATTTTGCTGTTGAGATATTCTTCTTCGTTCATCATAGTTGTGTCCTTTCTTGTTGGATAGACGTGATGTGAGGTTAAAGGTTTAATCGTGTTGGCGGAAAAATTGCGTAATTTTTTTCACTGCAATGTGATAGGATGCTTTCAGTGCTCCTTCCGACGTGCCGAGCACGTGGCTGATGTCGCTGTATTTCATCTCGTCGTAGTAGCGCAGCTGGAACACGGTGCGCTGCACGTCGGGCAGCGTGGCCATGGCTTCCTGCAGCTGTGCCTCTGTCTGGTCGCCGTCGAAGTAGTCGTCGGCCATGAGCCGTGATGCCACGCCCATGTCTTCGTCGTCGGTGCTCATGGTGGGCATCTTCTTCTGCCGGCGTGTGAAGTCGAGCGCCTCGTTGATGGCAATGCGCGATAGCCAGGTGATGAGCTTGGCCTCGCCCTTGAAGGTGTCCATGTTGGTCCAGGCTTTCAGCAGTGCGTTCTGCAGTATGTCGTTGGCGTCTTCATGGGTAAGCACTATACGTCGCACTTGCCAGTACAGCTGTTCGCTGTATTGGCGCACCATTGCCTCGAAGCCCCTTCGCTGTGTGGCGGGGTTCTGCAGCAGGTCCTTCAGTTGCTGGTCGTCGTATGTGTTCAAAACTCAAAAATACAACTTAGACCACAGTGACAACTATTGCGCTGACAGGTATGGCTTGATGGCCTTGAAGATTATCTTGTCGTAGCCGTAGGGATCGCCCCATATATCAAGCTGTCCTGTCTTGGGATTGGGGTAGGCGGTGTAGTAGTCTACGAGCACTGGCACGGCAGGCTCCACTGGTGTGGAGTTGATGAGCCTGATGGCTCCGCTGTGTGTCCGTCGGTATTCGCGTCCGCGTTCGCTCTTGGGCTGCAGGTCCATTGACAGGCGTATCTGCTCCAGCAGCCAGGGGTCGGCATTGGGCAGCACGAACTCGGCTATCTCTATGGGTCGCTGCAGTCGTACGCATCCGTGTGATATGGTGCGTCGGTCGTTATTGAAGGCTCCCGGCGAGGAGGTGTCGTGCAGATAGACGGAGAAGCGGTTGGGGAATCGGAAGATGATGCGCCCCAGTGCGTTGCCTGAGCCGCTGCGCTGGCGCACGGCATAGCGTCCGCTGGCCAGCTCTGCCCTCGACAGTGTGCCAGGGTTCACGCGCTTGCCTCCGGCTCCCACCACGTAGTAGTTGCGGCGTGCAAAGTAGGCTGAGTCGCCGGCATGTCCGCTCACCTCTCCGCGTATGATGCTCTGCGGTATGCCCCATTCGGGGTTCACTTCAATTTTCTGTATCTCGCTGGAGAGCAGGGGCGTCTTTGTGGCGGGCTTTCCGCAGCATATACGCATGTTGTTGACGCTGTCGGGAGCAATGGCCCACACCTGCTGCGACGCAATGTTGACGAAGATGTATCGGTCGGCCATCTTGGCGTGCTTCTTGTCGCGCCAGCGCAGTCGCTCCATGTTGCAGAGTGTGCGCTGGCGTGCCTCGGCTGTGGAGTCGAGCTTGAGCTGCCGTTTCAGCATGTGGTAGGCACTGTCTTGCGGCTCCATCTCTGCCAGGAAGTTGAGCATGGTCTGCTTGTCGGTGAGCTGCTGCATGGCATGGTGCACGAAGGCGCTGTCGGCCTGTTCCGTGTCGATGTCATACTGGTGGCTGCCGAAGAGCTTCACTGGTGTGGTAAATCCGAAGCGCTGTCCTATGGCGTAGCGCAGGTATGCCTTGGTGAGGTCGGCCTCGAGCTGTGCCATGGTCTCTGCCAGGTTCTCTACCGAGTCGGGCTGGTGCATCTGTTGCAGCGGCTCGTCGATGGCAGGCAAGCGGAACACGCTCTCGCTGAAGCCCATGGCTGTGGCCTGGCTGTGGATGAGGCTGTCGAGGGCGTCGCACATCTCTATGTCGCCCGGCGAAGCCATCCAGTGCCATTCTCCGCCGTCGCGGTAGTGGCTTGTGGCCATGCGGTCGGCGTAGGTGGAGTCTTGGGGGTTGGACACTATTTGCTGCATGCACTGCTGAGCTTGCTGTGCATGCTGCTGGTACAGTTGTTCTATGTGGCGTGCAGCCTCCTCCTCTGGCGACAAGGCGTTGCTGCCTTGCCGGCAGGCGGAAATGTTCAATGCCAGAAGTATTCCTCCGGCGGCAATGGTTAGCGCACGGTAATTTTGCGCACCACCTTGCCTACTTTTAAAATGTAGCACCCTTTAGGCAAATTAAGTTCAATACGCTGGGCTTGGCCCTCTATCTTATAACTTGCTACGGCACGACCGGTGAGCGACACCACTTCGAGCGTCATGCCGGCAGCTCCCTGCACGCCGACGGTGTTTCCCTCGACGCTGAGCACTGGCAGCTGTTCGTCTATCTGCTCTGCCACGCCCATCTCCATCACCATGGGTGTAGCCATGGCAGGAGCGCCCAGGGCGAGCAGGGCGGTGACGGCTATTACAATAAGTTTTCTCCTATTCATGCATGCATTGTTTTTGTAATTACCGTGCAAAAATAGCAAATAAAAATCATTTGGCCAAACAAAAAGGCCTAAAAGTTGTGTTTAAACGTCAAAAACGTTCATTTCGTTAGTCAGGAAGGTGTTTTCAAACACTTCCTTCGCCTCGTTGAGCAGCACCCTCTCGTCGGCGTAGCGTGCGCTGTAGTGGCCCAGCAGCAGCTTGCCCACATGGGCGTCGCGTGCCACTGTGGCAGCCTGAGCGGCCGTTGAGTGATAGTACTTCTCGGCTCCGCTTATCTTGTCGTTGGCGTAGGTGCTCTCATGGTAGAGCGTATCCACGCCTTTCACCACCTCGTGCAGTTGCGGCATGTAGCGTGTGTCTGAGCAGTAGGCATAGCTGCGCGGCGGGTCGGGCGGTGTCACCAGCTTCTCGTGTGCAATGACGGTGCCGTCGGCCAGCGTGTAGCCCTGTCCGGCCTTGATGTTGTTGATTTGCGACACGGGTATGCCATACATCTCTATCATGTCGCGGCGTATGTGCGGCAGTGTGGGCTTTTCGCGTATCAGGTATCCGGCGCACGGCATGCGGTGGTCCAGGGGAATGGTTTCCACGGTGAGCGAGTGGTCCTCGTATATCACCTGCTGCCGTTGGGTGTCAACGGTGTGAAACTCCACTTTGAAGCCAATATCGTAGTTGAAGAACAGCCGCAGCTGCGCTTCGAGCATGTGTTTCAGCTCGGCAGGTGCCCATACGTTCAGCGGAGCTATGCGCCCCAGCAGCCCGAGGGTGCTGATGAGTCCTATGAGTCCGAAGCAGTGGTCGCCGTGCAGGTGAGTGATAAAGATGTGGCCCAGCCGCTCGAACGAGAGTGCTGAGCGCCGCAGCTGTATCTGTGCCCCCTCGCCGCAGTCTATCATGAAGAGCTTGCCCCTGCACTCCACCACCTGCATCGACGAGAAGTGTCGTGTGGTGGGCAAGGCACTGCCGCATCCCAGTATGTGTATTTTGAATGGTTCCATACACTCTTCTATATCAAACAAATAGTTTTTTGCTTTGTTGGCTGGCACGCATGCCGCCCCTCCTGCTCTGTGTCAGAACAGACTGTAGTCTTCCTCGTAGTTGTAGTCCAGCTCTATGCCCAGGTCTTCTACAGGTTCCGGGTGATAGCGTCCGTATTCGTATGACTCTTCGTCATTGCGTATGTAGAGCGAATCGTCGGTCATGCGCACAATTTCGAAGTCCTGTGTGTATTCCAGCTCGGTGCCGTCGTCGCGTGTCTCCACCAGCTGCAGGCGTCCGTTCACTATGCGCCATGACTTGTAAATGATGTCGCCCTGCTGCTCGAAGCTCTCTGCCTCGCCGCCGTCCTTTATCACTATGCCCGACGGTGTGCTGCCGTCGAAAGGGCTCGGCATCACCCATTCGCCCAGCAGGCGGTTCTTGCTCACTACCATGTAGGCTGTGGTGCTGTCGGCCGATGCCAGCACATACAACTCCTCGTTGGGGGCATAGCCGCCCAGCACGCGCTTGTTTCTTCTGGCTTCCTCCAGGTTGAACGTCAGTGTGTCGTCGTTGACGGTGAACAGGATGAGCCGGTTGGCGGTGGAGCCGCGTCCGCACATGCCGAAGATGGTGGAGTCGCGCTCTTCCACTTGGTCGGGCGGCGGTTCATAGCCCACGCGCACGGGGGCTTTTATGTCGCAGGCTACAAGGCCCCATATCATAGCCATGATGGCAAAAATGTCTTTCTTCATATTCGTAGGGTTTGGTTGTTTGGTTATTAGCGTGTTGGGGTGATGTGGTTAGGCCGTTTGGCCGTTCTTTTCCTGCTGCTTGGCCTCTTCCCACAGGCTTTCCATCTCTTCGAGTGTCATCTCAGTGAGAGGCTTTCCGGCGCGAATGCTGTGCTGTTCAATGTAGTTGAAGCGGCGTATGAACTTGGCGTTGGTGCGCTCCAGGGCGTTGTCGGGGTTCAGTTTGTACAGGCGTGCGGCGTTGATGACGCTGAAGAGGAAGTCGCCCAGCTCGTTGGTGGAGGCCTCTTTGTCGTCGCGCTGCAGCTCGGCCTCCAGCTCGTCAATTTCCTCGCGCACCTTCTGCCACACGTCTTTGCGCTGCTTCCAGTCGAAGCCCACGTTGCGTGCCTTGTCCTGTATGCGGTAGGCCTTAATCACCGACGGCAATGCGGCTGGCACTCCTCCCAGCACCGTCTTGTTGCCGTCCTTTTCCTTCAGCTTTATCTGCTCCCAGTTCTGCAGCACCTGTTCGGCCGTTGTGGCATTGGCAAAATCGCGCTCCTGCTGTGTCTCGCCATAGGGGAGCGGTTTGGGCTCATCGGCCCCTACTTGGCTGGGGTGGTAGATGTGAGGGTGGCGGAAAATGAGCTTGTCGGCCTGCTGGCGCAGCACGTCGTAAATGTCGAAGGCTCCCTGCTCCTGTCCTATCCTGGCGTAGAAGCAGAGGTGCATCATCACATCGCCCAGCTCCTTCACGGTGTCGTGCTGGTCGCCGCGTGCCAGTGCATCGCACAGCTCGTAGGTCTCTTCTATGGTGTTGGGCCGCAGGCTCTCGTTGGTCTGCTTCTTGTCCCACGGACATTTCTCGCGCAGCTGGTCGAGCACGTCTAATAGTCGCCCGAAGGCTTTCATCTGTTCCTCACGTGTATGCATCGTTGCTTTTCGTTTATGTTCTGCAAAGGTACAATAAAAAAAACAATCAACTGCTTTTATCGTCACTTTTTTTCGGTTTTTTTCTTTTTTTCCGTTTATTGTTGTGTGGTTTTGCTTTTTTCTTACCTTTTATCTGACTTTTTACCGACGGATTGTGCTGTTGGTTTCGCCTAAGGTTCTTTCGCTTCCAGATAACAAATAGACACTTGTTTTTATTAGCTTCAATTTTGAGAGCCTTAAGTCTATACTCTGCACGGTAGTGATGGTGTCCGTAGGCACGAGAGTAATGGCGCCCGTAGGCACGAGAGTAATGGCGCCCGTAGGCGCGGGAGTAATGGCGTCCGTATGCGCGGGAGTGATGGCGCCCGTATGCGCGGGAATGATGGTGCCCGTAGACGCGGGAGTGATGGCGCCCGTAGGCGCGGGCGTGATGGCGCCCGTAGGCGCGGGGGTGGTGGGGCCCGGAGGCGGGGGGGTGGGGGGGGTCGT
>JAEEGG010012390.1_pt1 | contig 18407 bp, 13 predicted proteins | sample 9134161 | NCBI WGS metagenome assembly JAEEGG01 (sample SAMN16246543, study PRJNA631951) | gut metagenome | biome: gut microbiome; feature: rumen; material: CR-attached | host: Bos | place: Iran: Karaj | collected 2018-10 | reverse complement strand
GGTCCTGTTTCCAAGGAAACATCATATGGTATCTATTACACCGCAGAAATGCCGGGTGCTTACCTTATGGGACAGGTAGACGATAACGGAAACAGGATTGATTTTATACTTTATCCCACTTCTGAGTATGAAAAAGAAAACTGATAAAAGGGTATAAATGGAAGACAGTAAAGTGATAGACAGGGCCTTGCGCATAGATGAGGACTACAGCGCAAGAGGATAATGGGCGGGACACATGTGTCCCATTGCAAAAACAGGGCATTTGCTCACTTTGTGTCCTGTAAGAAAACGGCATAAGATCATATGCTTAGAGCGTAAAGGAGGTCACGGAAAATGGATCAGGCTAAAATCGGTAAGTTTCTGGCAGAACTCCGTAAAGAACAGGAAATGACTCAGGAACAGCTGGCTGAGAAATTGAATGTTGCAAGAAGGACGGTATCGCGCTGGGAAACGGGAAGCAATATGCCGGACATTGATATACTGATAGAACTGTCCGATCTGTATGCCGTAGATCTCCGCGAAATCTTAACCGGAGAAAGGAAAAGTGAGCAAATGAATAACGAAACAAAAGAAACAGTATTGAAGGCAGTTGATTACGCAAACACAGAATCGGAGAAGTGCAACAAAAGAGTTCGGTTGTGCAATTGTATCGGAATGGGATTTATGGTGATATATATGCTGTTCAAAGATTCCGAAATCTATTTCCAAAACAAAACCGCAGCTGCGTTTATAGACATAGCTTCGGGAATAGCATTGGGAATGCTGCTTACGGGGCTTATCTTCTCAAGCCGATACGGAGCCAAGATCAGAGCCTTCAAGCAAAGAGCTTTTAAGCGTCAGTAACACCGAAAGGAGCCTCATTCGAGGCTCCTTTTTTATTATTATCACAAACAGCTTTAACAGCCTGTTATTAAAGAAACGGTATATTCGAGAATGGGGTATGCTAAGGAATAGTACCACCGAAAGGGATATATTATCATGCTGGATTTTCTTATAAAACATCAGACGGATGTAATGCTTGCGCTAAGCAGCGTCTGCGCCATGACCGCTTTTTTTGTTTTTTTGTCCGGTTCACTGGAAAAAAGAAGGAAAATGGCTCTTATGGTAATGGAACTTGGGGGAATGATCCTGCTCATATTCGAGATGTTCTCATATATCTACAGAGGAGATATGAGCGAATCGGCTTATTGGATGGTGCGTATAGGTAATTTCATGACCTTTGCGATGATGCCTGTCCTCATGGCCGGATTTGCCAATTATCTTAATGATTTTCTGAAAAAAGATGTGGGATTGAAGAGAATTCCCAGGCGTCTGAAAGTTATCTATTTCCTTGTCGTTATAAGTGAGATCCTTATAGTCGGAAATATCTTCGGAGGATATTATTATGTGATCGATGAGCAGAACACATACCATCGTTCCTGGGCTTTCATGGTCTGTTATGTGATACCGTTGGTCGTTTTGGTAATACTTCTGACGGTAATATGCCAGTATTATAAGCAGATCAACAAAGACATCAGGATTTCACTTCTTCTGTTTACGATCGCTCCTTTTGTGGGTTCTTTTATACAATTCTTTATATACGGTCTGTCCATAACCGACATATTCATTGTCGGTACATGTGTAATGCTCTATGTATTTGTGCTGATCGATCTTAATCACGCAAAAGAGGCAAAAGAGAGGATAGAGAAGAAGAATAAAGAGCAGATGGAGATCATTTCCACTCTGGCGAATATTTACAATTCGATGCACGAGATCGACCTTGAAAACAATTCATACCGTGAGATCCGTGCCGGATATGCATCCGCTGCCGAGATGGTTGATAACACAAAGATGGATCTTCAGCAGATAATTAATGCCATGATCAGAAATACGGTAGATCCTTCTTGCCTGGATAAGGATCTTTTAGAGTCTGTAAATATTGACACCATCAACGACAGGATGCGTGATACGGATATATGGACAAAAGAGGTCATGAATCCGGAAAAGAAATGGAGACGAGGACGTATCATCGTATCCAAAAGAAATGATGACGGAAAGATTGTCCGTATTTTGTGGGTGTCTGAGGATATAGACAAAGAACGAAGAGAACGAGAAAGACTTAAAGATGTATCCGAGCGCGCAGTTGCCGCCAGTGAGGCAAAATCGGCGTTCCTTTCCAATATGTCTCACGAGATACGTACTCCCATCAATGCCGTGCTCGGTATGAACGAGATGATACTCAGGGAGAGTGAGGATGAGGATATCCTGAAATACGCTTCCAATATTAAGATTGCCGGAACAACTCTGCTGGGACTGGTCAATGATATACTCGACTTTTCCAAGATCGAGGCAGGCAAGATGGAGATAATCCCGGTTGAATACGATCTTTCTTCGGTCATCAACGATCTTGTCAATATGATCCGTACAAAAGCGGATGACAAAGGTCTTGAGCTTAAACTCAATATCAATAAAGATATTCCGAACTTATTGTTCGGTGATGAGGTAAGGATCAAACAGGTTATCACAAATATTCTTACAAACGCGGTCAAATATACCGAAAAAGGAAGCGTGACTTTCTCGGTAGGTTTTGACAAGTCGGGAACCGATAATGATATAATCAGGTTAAAGGTTTCGGTTAAAGACACCGGTATTGGTATAAAAGAAGAGGATATGAACAAACTGTTCTCAAAGTTTGATCGTATCGAGGAAAAGCGTAACCGCAATATCGAAGGTACCGGCCTTGGCATGAGCATAACCAAGAAACTTCTGGAAATGATGGATTCATCCCTTGAAGTGGAAAGCGTCTACGGAGAAGGCTCGGATTTTCATTTTGTCATTAAACAAAAAGTTGTCAAATGGGATCCCATCGGAGATTACGAAACCACATACAGGGCTTTTTTATCTGCCCGTTCAAAATACAAGGAAAAGTTTACCGCACCCGAAGCGGTTATTCTTGTGGTTGATGACAACACCACCAATCTTGAAGTATTTAAGAATCTGCTTAAGCGTACCAAAGTGCAGATCGATACCGCATCAAGCGGAGAAGAATGCCTCAAGTTAACTAAGACGAAGAAGTATGATGTTGTGTTCCTTGATCATATGATGCCCGACAAAGACGGTATAGAAACATTGCATGAAATGCGCGATGAGTCGGATGATCTAAACAGGAATACTTCTGCGATATGTCTTACCGCAAACGCCATAAGCGGGGCAAGGGAAAAATATCTTTCGGAAGGATTTGATGATTATCTGACCAAACCGATAGAAGCGGATAAACTTGAGGAAATGCTTATACGATTTATTCCCGAGGAAAAAGTCGTTTTATCCGAATGTGACGATGAACCTCAAAAAGAAGAAACCCCCCTTCCGGAATGGCTGTTGCAATGCGAAGGCATCGACACCGAGCAGGGAGTTAAAAACTGTGGCGGAACGGAAGAATACTTATCGGTTTTGACCGGATTTTATTCAGCTATCGACGACAGGGCAGATGAGATAGCGACGTATTATAATAACGAGGATTTCAAAAATTATACAATCAAAGTTCATGCTTTAAAATCCTCCGCAAGATCCATTGGAGCCATGGATCTTTCCGAAAAAGCGAGATTGCTTGAAGAAGCAGGGAACGAAAACAACGTAGATTTTATCAAAGAAAATACAGCCGAACTGCTGACGGATTATCGTTCTTTGGTAAATACATTGTCTGCTGTTTCCGAGAAATCTTCAGATCTTCCGGATATACCCGAAGATATGCTGGCGGATGCTTACGGAGGATTGTCGGAATTTACGGCAACTGAAGATTACGAACTGGCCCGCATGGTAGTGGATTCACTTAAAGAATACAGACTTCCGCAAGCAGACGAAGAGCGATTTAAGAGGATCAATTCAAAGCTTGCGCAGATGGATTGGGACGGAATAAGAGAAATACTGAAAGAAGCAGAATAATACACAGGAGGAGCCGAACATGTTTCGCAGAGTGCTCATTGTAGCAGCAACCGAGAGTTTTATCGTAAAGGGACTGGAAACGAAACTTAAAAACATAGGAGTTGATTCCGCATATTCATCGCCGAGGATGAAAGATCTTGATAACAGTTTGAGTGAAAAAGATCTGGTTATTATTTATACGGACGATAAAGTGGCAGAATATGCCACCGGCCTTGTTTATATTAAAGATAAGTGCATAGAACTTGATGAACAGGTCATAGTGATAGGGACTCAGACGGAATATGAAACCGTTAAAGAACATATTCCGGATAATTGTTTATTTGAATTCTACGAGAGACCTCTTGATATGGAGAAGTTATTAAACGATATCGAGAAATATCTTGAGGATGAGTCCCAGTATGCGAGGAGAAAAAGCATCCTGATAGTGGATGATGACGTGTCCTTTATGAGCATGATAACGGACTGGCTTAAGGGAAGTTACCGTGTGGCCATGGCAAATTCCGGCATGCAGGCCATAAAGTGGCTTGCCCAAAACCACGCCGATCTGGTACTTCTTGACTATGAGATGCCGGTTACAACCGGGCCCCAGGTTCTTGAGATGATCAGGTCCGATGCGGCAATGGCAGATCTTCCCGTTATGTTTCTTACGGGAAAAGGGGACAAAGAAAGCATCATGAAAGTGCTTGCCCTTAAGCCGGTAGGATATCAGCTTAAAACCATCACCAGAAACCAACTTCTGGAAAATATAGATAACTATTTCCTTTCGCAGAAAACCACATGATATATCAGCATCACGGTCATAAGAAGGCGTCTTATCCGACGCCTTCTTTTTTTGACCCCGGGGGACGGTGGTGTTGGTTCATTTTAAGGAAATATTAAAAGAAAGATTGCCTGGAACTGGGTTATAATGGGAGGGTTAGGAAAATAGAGCCGAATTTTGGCGTCTTTTGGGAAAATATTGAGGTGATTATGAGGAAAACATTGAGAAAAACATTGAGAAAAACAGCATTGAGATTTGTAATCTTGGGCATGATGTGCGTAGTTTTTTCTTCGTGCAAGGATGCTGACGATACGAGTGTGAGAGAATCAATCAAAGTTACATCGGATACCATGCTTGAAAAGCAGGAAGCAGAGCCGGAAGAAACAGTGTCTGCCGTTTTCAATATTTCCGATTATGTGACGGAAGACGATCCCGAGTTTCACGAGCATGAATTGAATTTAATACCTGAAATCATATATGAAAAGGCGGGAGAAGAAGAGGTAACGGTCTGTCTTAATGATATTACTGACCGGCCCGCTGAAATGTGGGATGAGATTTCGTGGGAGATATTTGGGGACATGCTTCCGACAGATTCAAATAACTGGTATTATGATAACTATGAAGAAATAGTTCGGAACAAGAAGAATCCCGTATTTACCCTCGAACAAGAGGATATGGTAATAAGGTTTGACGATTATGAACTTAGTGAGTATCCCGGACGAAAAGAATGCAAGATTCCATATTACAGAATACTTAAGTATTTGAATAAAAACGGTATGGAAGCGCTGGGAATGACCAAGGAAGATCTTATCTATTCGTACTTTATGGAAGCTCGGGAATTGTCGATGTTTTTCATCGGCACATATTATGCTCCCGGAAGTGATATGATAGAAATTGAAGGGATTAACTATGCGCCGTTTTCTTATCGTGACATAACAACAATGGATGCTTTTGAGAGTCTTCTTAAAACAAGACTATCCGACGGTGTGATAGATGATTTATTGTCCGGAGGCCATTTCGCCGAGGTTGACGGCACACTGTATATCCAAGATAGCGCGAGAGGTAGCGATATTTCCGTTCACAGCATTGAATACGATATTGATTACAAAGAAGGCGATTCGGAAGGCAAGATCATTGCTCATATTTGTCGCGAGGGATATGATTCTGATTCAGGGAAACGCTATTTAACCGGCGAAGTAGATGATGTTGAAATTCCGTTCGTGATGACCGAAAACGGTGCAGTATTTACTGCCTTTCCACATCTAAACTGAAAATGAACCAACACCACCGTCCCCTTGGTTCATTCCATGATATATCAGCATCACGGTCATAAGAAGGCGTCTTATCCGACGCCTTCTTTTTTTGACCTCCTAAGCATATTATCCTCTTGCTCCAAAATCCTCGTCTATACGGGCTTTCCATGCTCCGCCCGCGAAAGCGGCTTTCATGCTTGAACCTTTGCATTTTCTGGCAAAGGATACAGCCTCATCCATGACCTCGTAATTGAGGGCGGTACCTACAGCATCGCAACAGAAATTGGCAGCCCTGTCTTTGGCGATTCCCATATTCCCGGCAACTTTGACAGCATCAATATTTGCGCCGAGAAATAGGAATTCCCAGTCATCGTTTTCTTTCTGCTTCTTTATCATCTTTTTTACGTCTTTGAAAGAATACTCTTTGCTGGCATTCTCAAGTCCGTCGGTGGTGATGATAAAAAGCGTCTTTGAAGGCTTTTCGGCCTCGTCGAGGTTCTTGTGAACCTTCTTTATGTGCTTGATCGTTGTTCCGACGGCGTCCAAAAGCGCCGTGCAGCCCCTTACGAAATATTCGCGGTCGGTCATTTTCTCAACCTTCGCGATGGGTACGCGGTCGTGGATCACGTCGCTTTGATCGTCGAAGAGAACTGTTGTGACGATGGCGTCTCCGGTTTCTTTTTGCTGCTTTGCAATCATTGAGTTGAAGCCGCCGATGGTATCGGATTCAAGGCCGCTCATTGAGCCGCTTCGGTCAAGGATAAAAACAAGTTCGGTTAAATTTTCTCTCATAATGCACCTCCGTAATAGTGTGTTTTCCTGTTACTGAGGTCATTATAGTTTGGTACAAAGAAACCGCGGTCGCCCGCCAAGCGACTTTTTACTTTGTACCCAGGATCGGCTCACCGTGCTCGTACAACGCATAGTTTACGGCGTCTATATCGTAAGCGTTTCGCTCTATAAAGTATTTGACTATCACGTCCTGCTTGCTGCAAGGAGAGAGGGCATATCCGGCTCTTGCCAAAAGGTCCTTTGCGTCGTCAAGATTAAGCTCGAGGGCGATGGTAAGGGCAAGGGCGGTTGATTTGCTGGGGTTCTTCGTGGTGCCGCATCTAAGCTTTGAAAAAGCCTTCCTGTCGATGTTTGCGCGCTTCTGAACCTGAGCATCGCTTAAGCCTTTTTGATCGGCAAAAGAGAATACCATTTCCATAAACGATTTTTCCAGGTTATCGAAAACGTCTTCTAGTTTTCGCTCGGGGGCGGGTGCGCAGGCTTCGAAAAAGGTGTTTTTTTCTTCGACAACTTCCGATTCTTCTTCCGGTATTTCACGCGGAACACATTCCTTGGCGGAACGGGCAAAGGTGGATTTTATGGCTTTGCGCGCCATATCACCGGTGGCAGACATAGCTGCGCCCATAAAGGCTTTAGCCTGTGAAGCGGCGCCTGCGGCTGCGAATACAGCCTTTTCTTCGATGTAATTTTTGCTTAAATAATCATCTAAATCCGAAAATGAACCGGCACTGTAATGCCTTTGAATCCAAAACTTTTTGAGTTTATTCATTCTATTCCCTCGCATCAATACTGATGACACAAAATACAGTCTGCATCGCTTACAATTTTACCATGAATCGATAAAAAACACCAAAAAGGTGTTGACAAACGAAGAGAAAGACTGTATACCATATTACAGCGTAATATTACGACGTAATAAACATAGCAAAAGGGTGACACATGTCGTACGACTATGATCAAACACATGAAAACATATTAAGAAGTGCCAGGCAGCAGTTTAAGGAGAGTGGATTCCGTGACGCATCCATAAGAAGGATCTGCAAGGATGCGGGAGTCACCAACGGAGCCTTTTATGCACACTTTTCCAGTAAAGAAGATCTGTTTGGCAGTATCGTCAATCCCTGTATAGAGGGGCTGACGAAGATATATGCTGACGAGGAAGACGAATTTCTTGATATCAAGAGCTCGGAGGATGTTGTCAGATCCTTTAAAGAAGCCTATCTGGGTCTTGATAAACTCATTCAATACGTCTGTGACAACAGGGAAGATTTTCTCCTGATACTTGACTCGAGCGCAGGTACCGCTTTTGAAAATTATCAGGAAACACTAACCGAATATGAGACGGAGAGTATGAAAAAGTTCTTTGAGGTCAGCAAAGAATTTATAAAGAACAAGGAAAATATATCCGACAACATCATAAAGATGGGCGCCTCTTTCCTGATCTCAACCGTTTTCGACGGTTTAAGAAAGGGTAAGAACGCCAAGGAGATCGTACACGAGACAAAGCTTGTAAGCGATTACTGCGCAGCCGGATATAAATATGTACTTGGTCTATAAATATCGGCCCTCTACGGGGGCCTAAAATAATAAACAACGGTTAGCCAAGACTAACCACACCGGAGGAGGAAATATTTATGAACAACAATAAGCTTACGGGTAAAGATCTTATTACCGTCGGTATTTATACCGCAATCTATATAGCGGTCATATTCTGCGTGGGCGCATTCAATGCGATCCCTGTATTTTATCCCATTTTCCTGTTTATAGGTCCTATCATTACGGGTATTCCCATGATGCTTTATTACACCAAGATTGAAAAATTCGGCATGCTTACCATTATGGGTATCATATGTGCCGTATTCTTCTATATATCCGGTTACACATGGATTTGCGTGGCCATCATGGTTCCGACGGCTCTTCTCGCAGACGTCATCCTTAAGGTCGGAGGATTCAAGAAGTTCTGGGCTATGGCGGTAAGCTTCATGGTAATGTCTCTCGGAATAATGGCGGGCCCCGCAAATCTTTGGTTTGCAGGAGAAGGTTACTGGGATAATATCCGTGAATCCATGGGCGATCAGTATGCGGATCAGCTTGCAAGATTCATGCCAATGTGGATGCTTCCCGCAGGAATCGTATTTATCTTTGCAGGCGCATTCCTTGGCGCACTTCTTGGAAGAAAGATGATGAATAAGCACTTTAAGAAAGCCGGTATTGCGTAATGTTTGAACATATTAAGCCTAAGAAATTCCATTTGGATCCAAGGACAAAACTTCTCCTGATCATAATCATTGCAACGCTCGAACTCATGGATGTAAACATCTGGTTCACAGTGGCGGTTGGCATCATTCCTTTTGTCCTTTTCCTCTTTAATCGGCAGTTCCTTGGCTCCGTAAAATACATTGTCTTGTTCTTGCTTGCGGCATTTATTCACGTTCATCGCGTGGAGGTGCAGTTAAATATGGTGCTTAATATGTTTGTGGTTTTGCTGGGGGCGCTTATTCTTAAGCTCTCCCCGGCGTTTGCCTGCGCCGACTACATAATCAAGTCTACCGGAGTAAGTGAGATGATCTCCGCCTTCACAAAGATGAAGGTGGGTCGCAAATTCCTTATCCCACTATCGGTAATGTTTCGTTTTGCACCGACCATCTCTCAGGAGAGGCACGCCATTCATGATGCTGCAGCAATGAGAGGAATAATAATAACAAGAAAAAAATTCTGGGAAAACCCCTTACAAGCCATTGAATACAGAATGGTTCCTTTAATGATATCCATAGCAAACATCGGAGAAGACCTTTCCGCTGCGGCACTTTCCAGAGGATTGGACAATCCCGTTAAACATACAACATACACCGACGTCAGATTCACGAAGAGAGATTTCATTGTTACAGCCTCGTTCGTGCTGTTTCTGGCTTTGGTATATTTCGTGACAACAAGTAGGTGATTTATTAATGATAGATTTCAGTAATGTTTCTTTTGAATATGAAGACGGAACGGGAATAATCTCGGACCTGAATCTTAATATAAAAGACGGTGAAGTGGTACTTCTCTGCGGTGAATCCGGATGCGGAAAGTCCACTCTCATCAGAATGATAAACGGACTTATTCCCAACTATTACAGAGGCAATTTGTCGGGAAAAGTCACAGTGGACGGATGCGATACTGCCTCGTCACAGCTTCATGAACTGGCAGAGCATGTGGCATCCGTATTTCAAAACCCCAAGACACAGTTTTACAATGTTGATTCTACCGAAGAAATGGTCTTTAGTCTCGAAAACAGGGGAATGAGCCGCGAAGAAATGGACGCAAGGCTCAAAAGGACCATCCAAAAGCTTAAGATGGACAATCTGGTAGGAAGAAACCTTTTCAAAATGTCCGGGGGTGAGAAGCAGAAGGTGGCGTGCGCATGTGCGGACACATCCGATGCCGATATCATCGTGCTCGATGAGCCCTCATCCAATCTCGATCTTCATACGATCCGCGAACTTGCGGACATCATAAAAAAATGGAAGTCAGAAGGCAAGACCGTAGTGATCGCAGAACACAGACTTTACTATATTTTGCCCATCGCTGACAGAGTATTGTATTTAAATAACGGCAGAATAGATCTCGAGTGTTCTCCCAATGAACTTATCGCATTGGGAAAAGAAAAACTTAATTCAATGGGGCTTAGAAGCACCGACATTATGAGCCTTCCCGTTCACAGCAAAGAAGTCAACGAAAAAGATAAGATCATTCTCGCAAACTTCCATTACATATATCCCGGCAGACTGCAGGAATCTCTTAACGTACCCAAAGTAAATGTGGCCAGAAATGCCATTATAGGGATTGTGGGAGATAACGGCGCCGGGAAGAGTACATTCGCCAGAGCACTTTGCGGTCTGGACAGACGCGCCAGCGGGAGCATTGAATTGCAGGGCGAACTTCTGGCAAGAAGAAAAAGACTCAAGAAAACCTTTATGGTAATGCAGGATGTGGGACACCAGCTTTTCACGGATGAGGTTCATGAAGAGATGGTTTTCAGTCTGGATAAAGTTGATGAAGATTCCGAGACTTTGATATCGGGAATACTTGAGGAATTGAATCTTAAAGATAAGGCGGAACGTCATCCCCACTCTCTTTCAGGCGGAGAAAAGCAAAGAGTCGCCATAGGAAGCGCTGTTATTTCGGACAGGGATGTTATCGTTTTCGACGAGCCCACGAGCGGTCTGGATTATAAGCACATGAAGGCAGTATCAGGACTCATCAAGGATCTGAAGGAAAAGGGGAAGACTGTTTTCATAGTTACACACGATCCCGAACTCATTGCAGAGTGCTGTGATGAGCTTATCTATATGCAGGACGGCAAAGTTCTGGAGTACGGTAAACTGACTCAGGCCATGTATGACAGATGGCTTTACAGAACAAACACTCTTAAAGAGAAGAGGATAATAGCTGATGATCAGATGACCGCATTAAAGCGTTTGTGGCAGCTTGCCAATAAAGAACACGGACGCCTCATTGCGTCCATAATCACTGCCGTGATCGGCGTTTTGGGAAACATTCTTCCCTATGTTGCCGCGGCAAAAGTGATTGAGAATCTGCTCATGGGCGTTAAAGACATTAATACATATATTTCGTGGTGTGTTTTTGGAGTTATGGGGTTTGTTATTAAAACGGTATTTTACAGCACGGGACTGGCACTCAGTCATAAATCGGCGTTCAATACTTTGGCAGATATCAGAAAAGCCATGTTCAACAAATTGCCCAAAATGCCACTGGGAACGATCATTGACTCCTCAAGCGGAAAACTTAAACAGATAATAGTTGATGAAGTTGAAAGTATGGAGCGCCCTTTGGCGCACATGATTCCCGAGATGACGGCCAATATCCTCGGTGCAATAACGGTATGGCTGTACCTTATGTGTGTGGATTGGAGACTTGGATTTGTAGCTTTAATTTCCGTGCCGGTAGGTCTTTTGTTCGCCGCTACCGTTTTGATCGGATATGCAAAAGATTACGAAGGCTCTGTAAGAACGGTTCAGGACATGAACAATTCCATAGTCGAATACATTCACGGTATCGAGGTCATAAAAGCATACAATCAGGGCGACAATTCCTATGCGAAGTTTAAGAGCAGAGTCCTGGCGACGGCAGAGTATTATTACAACTGGATGAAACGAATCCAATACAAGTGGTCATTAACATATTCCGTAGCCCCTGCCACACTTATAACGGTTCTTCCCATAGGCTGGCTTATGTACAGAAACGGCTCTATAGAGATGGGTACATTCATTACATCGATAATGCTTTCGATGTGTATTGTGGGCCCGATTATTCAGGCGCTTGACTTTGCGGATACTTTTACAAAAGTCAAGACAACACTGGGAACGGTTGATGAAATACTGAACGGCAACGAACAGACTCACAAGGATGTTTCCGTGGAACTTCCAAATCACAGCATAAGATTAAAGAATGTTTCTTATTCGTATCATAAAGGAACTCAGGTACTTCACGACATATCTTTGAACATCAAAGAAGGATCCACCACAGCGTTGGTGGGACCTTCGGGAAGCGGAAAGTCGACGATCGCAAAATTGATAGCAGGTTTCTGGGATGTTGAGGATGGCTCGATCACAATGGGAGGTATCAACTTAAAAGATATACCTCTCGAGCAGTTATACGATCAGGTGGCCTTTGTTTCACAGGACATTTATCTGTTTAACGATACGGTCATGAACAATATTCGAATGGGAAGGATAACCGCTACTGATGAGGAAGTAATGAAAGCTGCCGAGGCTTCGGGTTGCAAACAACTTATAGAGAACCTTTCAGAAGGCTATGAAACAATGGTGGGTCAGGGTGGAGCTCACTTATCCGGCGGTGAGAAGCAGCGAATCGCCATCGCCAGAGCCATGATAAAAGATGCCCCCATAGTCGTACTTGATGAAGCGACAGCATATATAGATCCCGAAAACGAGGCAGTCATTCAGAATGCCATCGGTAATCTGATCAAAGATAAGACCGTAATAATCATTGCCCACAGACTTTCGACCATTACCGATGCAGACCAGATCGTTGTTGTGGATGACGGTACGGTCAAGGCTTCCGGGACCCATGAGGAGCTTTTGGCGACAAGCGGTTTATATCGTTTGATGTGGAACGCCCATATCGGAGTAAAGGAGGACGGTGCGGCATGATAGAAGCATTACGCAAGATAATAAAGTTCTCGGGCTCCGAGAAGAAAAATATAACGAAATCGGTTTTTGTAAGCTTTTTAAGAGCATGTTTTTCCATGCTGAGAATCGGTGCAATCTATTATATAATAGTCGGCCTGGTAAGCGGTGACGTTTCAACCAAGCCGGCATGGACAGCATTTTTGCTGTTACTCGTCAGCGTTCTCGGAACCGCGACAACAAGAAATATTTCACTTCTTCAGCAGACTCATGCGGGCTTCTTTATGAGTGCCAATAAACGTATGGATATCGCGGAGAAGATGAAAAAGGTTCCCATGGGCTTTTTTAACGATAACAGTGTCGGTGAAATAACCGGCATATCCACCACGGTCATGAGTACCGTGGAAAACTTGGGCGCCACAGTGCTTGTTTTGGTACTGGGCGGCCTTATCAACACAGTCGTTTTCTTCTTTTTTATACCTTTTTTGGATCTGAGGGTTGCCATGGTGGTGCTTGCGGGTATTGCTACTTATCTGATTTTTACATCGATAATGGAGCATAAAACCCGTACCATGGCGCCCCAGAGAGAAAGGAGCAAGACAATGATCGTCTCCGAGGTATTGGAAAATCTTCAGGGTATGAGCGTTGTAAAGTCATTCAACCTTTCGGGTAAAGGGGATGCGAAATTAAGAAAAGCGATAGATGATTACAGAGACAAGAACATGGCACTTGAAAAAATGTTCATTCCGGTTTCATCCGTACAAAACGTAATCCTCGGGCTGTTCAAAATGTCGATCATTTTTCTTTCTGCATATTTTTATCTGCAGGGAACGATGGAACTGATCACCGCCCTTATATTGATCGTTGTGGCATATCAGGTGTTTGCGGAGATAGAACAGACAGACTCGGGACTTTCAATGTTAAGAGTCGTTACCGGTTCTCTGGATCAGGTTGAGAAAGTGGACGAAATGCCACAGCTCGACATCAACGGAGAAGATTATAAGCCTGCCACTCAGGATATAAGCGTAAGAAACGTAAGCTTTTCATACGGTGGTAAAGAGATACTTCACGATGTGTCATTAAACATTCCAACCGGAACGATGACGGCGTTTGTAGGGCCTTCAGGTGCCGGCAAGACGACACTTGCTTTACTGATATCAAGATTCTGGGATGTTAACAAGGGAAGCATTTCTATCGGCGGAAAAGATATAAGAGATTATACCTTGGATGCGCTTATGTCTCAGATGAGCATAGTGTTCCAAAATGTGTATCTGTTTGAAGATACGATCGAAAACAACATTCGCTTCGGGTGTCCAAACGCAACACGAGAGGATGTGATAAGGGCGGCTAAGATGGCATGCTGTCATACATTTATCGAATCGTTGCCCTTTGGTTACGATACGGTGATCGGAGAGGGCGGAGCAACGCTCTCGGGCGGCGAAAAGCAGAGAATATCGATAGCGAGGGCAATCCTTAAGGATGCGCCCATAATCATTCTCGATGAGGCTACTGCAAATGTGGATCCCGAAAATGAAGACAAGTTAAAAGAAGCCTTTGAGGCGTTAATGAGAAATAAGACGGTTATAATGATAGCTCACAGGCTTGAGACGATACGAAACGCCAACCAGATCGCCGTCATCGAAGGTGGCGGACTGAAGGTGGGTACTCATGAAAAACTCATGAAGGAAAACGCAACTTACAGCAAGTTCGTGCGCATGCGTGAACAGGCGGCGGCATGGACAATGTAGAAAATGAACCAACACCACCGTCCCCTAGGGTCATTTTTGTGGCTTTGCACCCATTAAGAAACAAAGCGCAGGGATATGATAGCAGATTTCGCAGCAGATGAAGGTTGCAATGTAAGCCAAAACGACAGGTACAAAGTAAAGTAATGCGATGCCCGTATCTGTAAGGAACGAGAACCAATACTGGAACAAAACCACCCATAAGAAGTGAATGGCAAAGAAAAGGATCGATCTGCTTGAAAGATAAGTTGAGATCTTTCCTTTGAAATCAAGGGAACGCTTTCCGATACCCATAAGTGCGAGCATCATAAACCATTCCGCGAAAGCTTTTGCTATCACGTTGGCGGTTCCGAAATCCTTTCCGGACCATATAAACATATATACATCAATTACGGCGGCCAAAACTCCGATAAACAGTGAAATGTATCGGTACTTGGCCGTCTTTTCCATTACTTCGTCGTTAGAAAGAACGTAATATCCCATCAGAAAAACGTAAAGGTATTCGGCGAAACTCTTTCCGCCTACCGTTAAAAGATCATACAAAAACGGAAGAGGGATCACAAAAAGGCATAAAAGACCGTAGGGCATTGAGCGGGAAGGTTTCTTTTTACTGATATGTCTTACAAGTGCAATGATACCGATACTTACTATTGAGATCACAAACAGGAAATATAAAAACCAGAACTGGCCGACGCCGAAACCGCCGTCAAAGCCCGAAAGATCCGTCCATTTGGTAAAGAAAATGCCATAATGTGTAAAGAAACCGCCGGTGTATCCGCAGTTTGTCTTATCACCTATATATGCCATTATCGGGACGAAAAGCAAGGTTCCGAAAACGAAGGGGATCAGAAGTCTTTTTATTCTTTCGACGACAAACTGTCCGTAAGAGCGCTTTTTGAGGGCGTAGGCAGTGCTGATGCCTGCAAGCAGGAACATAAGAGGCATATAAAAGGGGCTGAAAAATACGATAAGACTGCTTATTGCCTTGTTTGGCTCAAAACAGATGAAATTAAGCTCGCCCCATACGTTAAACGCCTGAGCTGCGTGGTAAGGGATGAGCAGCAAAATCACCATCCATCTTAGATTGTCCATGAAGTGTTTTCTCATGTTCCGATTCCTTCAGCCAAAATGATCTTAAATATACGAATGTAATTATACTTGTTTTGCACGCCGAATGGAATTAAATATATGTATCTGAAATTTTGAACCAAGGGGACGGTGGTGCAATACGCTTTTAGTAACCAAAAAATTTCTTCAATTTTTCATCCGGAAGGAGATCGCTTTTGTAAAGACCGAAGGAGCTGCCCGGAACGATCTTCTGGTAGCGGTCGAGAAACTCGTCGTAGGTTTTGGCCTTAAAGCAGTCGGGGGTTATGAAAAAGTCGCGCGAGCCGCCGGTTGAGCGGTTGCCCGCCGTCACACTTACTTTGTAGTCACCGGTGGCAAGTTTATAAACTCTGTATTGCTCAAGATACCAGCCGTGAATGTCGACGTGCCCAAACGGAACATCGTAAGAAGAGATAACGTCATTGTTTGAGAGAGCACAGTTTTCGTAATCGTATTCTATGCATTTTATAAAATCTTCGGCAGTACTGGAATTTTCAATGTAAAATGTGTCGGAATCCGAGCTTTGGCGTATGAATTCGTAATCACCGTCAATTTGACGGATGTCGTATTTCCAAGCCTTTTTAAGCATTTCTTTTGTAAGCCAGTGATAATTCTTTTTGACTTTTTTATAGGCTTTATCTGTGTAAACTTTTATGTCCGTACCGAACTTAAACTTTTCTTCGGGGTTTGAGTTCGCTACGGTTGTTTTGGTATACTCGCAAAGATAATCGATAAATTCATCGGACGTGGAGCCTTCTTCCCATTCATCTACGATCCGTTCATTTTTCCATCCGCTTCTTGTCTGTCCGAATACGAGCCTGCCGTGAACGGGCGTGATCTCCCATGGTGTACACTTTTTCATCTGCGCGATCGATGCCCAGGGATATTCCTCTTTAAGCTTTTCAAGAGCTTTCTCGTAGTAAACGTTTATGTCCGTTCCGTATTTAAACAGTTTTCGGCTTTTCGTGGGTTTTTTGTTAAGTTCTTCCTCGCGAAGCCTTTCTTTTTCTTCCGCCTCTTCCCTTTCAAAGATATCATCGGGGCTTAAGGCTTTCCATGCCCATACTTCATCGGGATCGATGCAGCATAATGCCGGTGCATGGATAAATGTTCCGTCTGTTTCGCTGAATTTATCCCATCGGCCCGCAGAGATCGAACCGTCGTTTAACAGTAAAAGACAATATTGTTCATTCTTGGGATAGTCTTTGTCGGAAAAAGAGTTAAAACCTTCGAAATCGACGTGGTAGGTGCTTTCTTCTTCGGGGATCATATTGATGAAACCGATATTTTCGTCTTCAAGGCACTCCGTGATATCGTAACGGGAAAGGCGATGCCATTTTGCAACTTCGCTCCAGTCAACCGAATCGCCCGTGCCACGAACAAATTTCCCCGAGGGGTTACTTTTACTGCAGTCCATGTTCGAACACCATTCACCCGCTGTATAACGTCCGTTTTTTAATTCAAGCAGACAAAATGTCCCGTATTCCGGAAGTTTTTTGTCTTTTGTCTCAATAAAATTGTTAAAGGAAATAGTCAGCGTCTTGTAATCACAGGTAAACATAGGTTTCTTTCTCCCTCAATGAATGGGTACGAAGTGCGTTTCTGAGAATATTTTAGCATTCGCTTCTTTAAAAACCAACTGTAATTTGATATCATTTCTACAGACGTCAATCATCGCAAAAGAGAGATCGTGCGTAAACGAACCGGCAAGGCGGATAAGATGAATATTTTCGCATTTGAAAGACAAAAAGAGTCGATAAGTATAAGGAATATCAGACCATCGAGATACATTTATTATATGGCATATGTGCTGGAACTTATTTTTTTCTCGGTCCGAGGCAACTTCCTTCCCGTTTCGACGAAAGTGTTCGGGATAAACGGCTGGACGATCATTTACGCGGCACATATGATAGCATCTTTGATTGTGATGCTTATGTGGACCAAGAAGTTTAAACCGCTTTTGATAGCCTCTTTGGTGATAATGCTGGCAGGACTTGTTCCGTACATCTTTTTGCCCGTCGGTATTTTGAGATTTGTGTTCGGACTCATCGGATACATCGGGCTCGGAGGTGTTGTCACGGGAGCGCGTTGCGGTTATGCTTTCGCGGCAAATAATGCCGAAAGGCTGTTCGGAATCATACTTATGTTCTTTTCGGTTACAATGGTAAGACTTTCAGACTCTTTGGGAGTTGACGGCATTTTTGTAACGGTAATGCTTCCTATCGCACTTTTGGTAGTATTAAGCTTTTGCATCGTTCGATTCAGGGAAGAAGATCTTGAGGTCAAAGAAGAAAGCTCAAAAGAGGATGCGAGGGGAGTATATTGGGCGCTTGCATTTTTTATCGTTTATTTTTCGGTAGACGGATATATAGGGAAGCTCGCGGAAAGCAGCTGGAATGAGTATATGTACTTGATAGCGGGAAGCTTGCTTGCTGTCGTTATACTGGTTTCTGCTTTTTGCAAGATCCGGCTTTCAACCTGGCATCTATGGAATCTTTTCCTTTTGTTTTCTATCGCAATGGGAGTATTTGCGGTGCTTGCTCCAAAGATCGGGACCGATGTACCTATGAACTTCTTTGGCGGTTTAAGCTATATCGGATGGCCGTTATGTATATATACGCTCGGAAGTGCACAACGCCGGTTTGCAAGCTACAGGCTTTTGAAAAAATGTACCCTT
>JAEEGG010012388.1_pt1 | contig 18409 bp, 10 predicted proteins | sample 9134161 | NCBI WGS metagenome assembly JAEEGG01 (sample SAMN16246543, study PRJNA631951) | gut metagenome | biome: gut microbiome; feature: rumen; material: CR-attached | host: Bos | place: Iran: Karaj | collected 2018-10 | reverse complement strand
CGTTGTGTCGAACATCGATAAGGTCGCGCCGGAAGCCCCGCGCGCGTCCGCTGATGTCACGGAAGACACCGACGGCATCGTGACCGTGACCGCCACCTTCAGCAACGATTCCGTGCAGCGCCAGTATTCCTACGACGGCGATGCCTGGTCCGACTATCCCGAAGACGGCATCACGTTCGAAAAGAACGGCTATGTCTTCTTCCGCGGCATCGACGCCGCCGGCAATGAGTCCGATTCCGCCGTCTACGAGGTCGCGAACATCGTTACGGCCGAACCCGACCTTAATCCGGCGGACGACGGCTGGAACGATGCCGTGTACGACACGAAGGCAAAAGCCCTTACCGAGGCCGCGGGCGCGGTCAATTCCTATGATCTTACCAAACTGTACCGGAACGTGACGTCATTCGGAGTCTCCGGCAGCATCCTGTTCGACGAAGCCGGATCCAGCTTCGCGAACGGCACGCAGAACGCCGCCGGCGGGACGCGCACGGAAAATGGAAAGACCGTGTACGACACCGACTTCGTGAAGATCGAAATGTCCTCTCCGGGCTATGTGTGCTTCTCGGTCAGCACGAACAACGCCCTGAATCTGAGGCTCTGGCACTATACCGTGAAGGAGGACGGCACGACCCTCTTCAAGAAGGTTCAGGGGTATACTTTCCTCAAGGCCGGCGACTCCAAGACGGCGCAGATCCTGCTTGAAAGGACGGAAGACGGAGTCAGCGAATACTACCTTTCGGTGGCAGGGGCGACGCCCAAGAAGAACGGCCCCACGTACTACAATATTTCGCTCGACGTGGATAATTCCGTGATGTATCCGGCAGCCGACAACTCCGACGACTGGACCGACATGAAGACGAACGGCCCGGGCGGCAAGGTCCGCAAACTCGGCGCTCTGGAAAATCATTACGACGTGGCGACCGGTTTTGATAAGAATATTCTCATCCTCGACTGGGTCGGCCCCGGCGACAATGTCGACTACTTCCAGTTCACGCTCGAACATGCTGCGAACCTGAGTTTCGCGATCGCGGCAACGGGAGCCGCATCGTTCGGCGTCTACTCGCTCAAGGAAGGCAAGACCTGGAAACTGACGGAACTCTTCTCTCAGAAGTCGCTCACGCAGGGCGGCAAGATCGACGGGAATAAATACACGGTCGCCGAAGGTTACGAGTATGCCCTCACGACCAGCGAGATCGCGTTCGATGCCGGCACGTATTACCTGTGCGTGGGCGCTGTCACCACCAAGACGCCCGGCGAACCGGGGGCGTATTACACCGTGGACGTCGCCGGCATGATCGCTTTCCAGGCGAACAACGAAGACGACTGGACCGACATGAAGGCGAACGGCGCTCAGGGACATGTCGGCAACGTCGGAAAACTGGAAGACCGCTACACGGAATTCGAAGGCTTCAATGACGGAGCCCTCGTCCTCGACTGGATCGGCACCGGCGACGACGTCGACTACTTCAAGTTCAATCTCGATCATAACGCGAAGCTGCGGTTCGCGACCACCGCCACGGATGCCGTGAGCTTCAGCCTCTCTTCGCTTGCCGGAATAGCCGGCAACTACAAGCTGAAAAGCCTGGTGAAGGTGACGACTTTGAGAAAAGGCGCCAAGATCGACGAGAATGAATACGCGTTCGTCAACGGCTACAGCTGGGCGCTCACGACGAGTGACGTTCTGCTCAAGGCGGGCACGTACTACATCGGCGTGAAGAAATCCTACGCCGGCAAGTCCGGCAGCGCCGACTACGCCGTCGACCTCAGCGGCAAGATCTTCCTGAACGCCAACACGAAGGACAACGGCGAACAGTTCAGGAAGGACGGCTCGCTGCTCGACGTCGGCTCACTCGGCCTGCTTTCGGACAGCACATTCGGCAACAGGATCGAGGAAGACTGGGTCGGCTTCGGCGACGACGTCGACTACAAGCACTTCCTGCTCGCCGGGCCAACGAAGCTGAACTTCACGATCTCGGCGACAGATTCCGTGAAACTCACGGTCTACGAGGTAAGGAAGAACAGCAAGGGCAAAGCCACCTTCTCGGCATTCTCGAAGAACGTCGCGACGATCTCGAACAAATACGGAGATACCGACTTCTACGGCACCGCCTCCACCGGTTCCATCTTCCTCAAAGCCGAAACCGGCGTCACGTACTGCCTCTGCGTGGAATCCACGAACGCGAAGAAGGGCGGAGACGCTTCCTACACCATCGACATCGACAGCGACGGCAGCGCGCAGCTTCCGATCCATAAGGACCCGGACGGCGTGGACAACAGCGGCCTCCAGATCAAGACCAAAGGGATGCGCGGCGGCACCGTCGAGATCATCGACATCGAACAGTGGGCCAAAGATTCCTCGTTCGACAACGGGCTGAAAGGCTACACAGGCTGGGTCGGCTACGGCGACGCGGTCGACACCCTCGGGTTCACGATCCCCGCCGACACGCCGATCAACCAGATCAGCATCCGGTCCACGGACGAGGTCACCTTCACGCTCTCCCAGGTCATCAGATCCGGCAAGAGCGGCTACAAGACGAAGTCGATCATCAGCTCCACCAAACTCAAAGCCGTCGATCCGCTGACCACCGGATACTCCTACGAGTTCAATTCCGTAACCCTGAACGGTTCGTCGAAGAATGGGAAGAACCTCGGCGCCGGCGATTACATCATCATCGTCAAGTCCACGAACGCGAAGAAGGGCGGCAACGCCAACTACGCGCTGATCCTCCGCAGCGAAGCTCTCGAGACCAAGAACGCGGATGCGCTGCCCGACCTCTCCATGCCGGAGACGTCCGACGCGCTCGCGATCTCGGACGACCTGAGTCTCGGCCAGTTCGCCGAAACGTCCTCCGCGATCTCCTCCGCGGTGACCGACGCGCTCGACGACAAGCTCGGCAGTGTCATGAACGCCAGCTGGACCACGCTCGCGTAAGCAGAAAACACGGACCGGATTCCGGGGAGTCCTGAATCCGGTCCGAAACAAGCAACGACCTCGGCCCGCCGGAATCCAGCCTCCGGCGGGTTTCTTTTTCCCGGCGGCGGACGATCGCGGTCCCGGACAAACTTTTTTGAGCTTTTTTGCGGAAATCGGCTTGACTTTCCGGCAAAACGGCCTATATTAAATACCATACTTGATTTTTGTGCGCCCTTAGCTCAGTCGGCTAGAGCAAATGACTCTTAATCATTGGGTCCGGGGTTCGAGTCCCCGAGGGCGTACCATTTTTTTTGCCTTTTTTCCGGATACAAAGCCGGATTCTGAACTTGAAAGCGGGCTTTCCGTCCATTGTCAGCGGGGTGACGCGGTGAACATTCTGGAAGCGGTATTCATGGGAGTGGGTCTCGCGATGGATGCGCTTGCCGTCTCGCTCACGCTCGGGGCCATCGGCTGGTCCTGCCCGAAAACGCGATCATCCTCGGATCATTCGTCCCCCGTCTGTTCCCTCTGCCACCCGCGCGGGCGTTCCTGCAGCTGTTCGAACACGGAAGTCTCCGGCCGCGGTCTCCTCACCTGGGACCGGATCGTCCTGATCGCCGCGTCGTTCGGCGTGTTTCAGGCGATGATGCCGACGATCGGGTGGTTCGGGAGCGGCCTGTTCGGCGGGCTCGCACAGAAGCTCGGAAGGATCGCCGCGGGCGTTCTGCTGGCATTCGTGGGGGCGCAGATGCTCCGCGAAGGCTTTTCGAAGGAAGAGGACCCGGCGAAGAAGATCGGCGTGTGTTCGCTCCGCCGCCTGGTCGTGCTGTCGTTCGCCACGAGCGTCGACGCGCTGCTGGTCGGCGTTTCCTACGCCTGCCTCGGCCGCGCGAATATCGCCGGGGACGTGCTGGTCATCGGCGCGGTCACGGCGGCGATCTCCGCGGCGGGCTGCGTCTGCGGCCGCATGTTCGGCAACCGCTTCGGCAACAGGAGCACGGTTCTGGGCGGGCTCGTCCTGCTCGGCATCGCGGTGAAAATCATGTTTTTCGGGTGAATCCCGGAAGGAGTTTCAGCTATGACACAGAAAATGAAAAGCGTATTCGGACCGATCATTTCCCGCAGGCTCGGCGTCTCGCTCGGCGTCGATCTCCTGCCGTTCAAGACCTGTTCGCTGGACTGCGTCTACTGCGAATGCGGCGCGACCACGAACCTGACCATGGAGCGCGGCGACTTCTACCCGGTGGAACGCGTCCTGGCAGAACTCGACGCCTTTTTCGACAAACACGAGAAGATCGACTACGTGACGTTCTCCGGCGTCGGCGAGCCCACGCTCCACACCGGGATCGGACGCATCATCCGCGCCGTGAAGGCGAAACGCCCCGAGGTCAAAATCTGCCTCATCACGAACGCCACGCTGCTCGGCGACTCCGGCCTTCAGAAGGAACTGGAGGGCATCGACCTCATCATGCCGTCGCTGGATGCCTCGTGCGAGGAGGAATTCGTGCGCGTGAACCGCCCGGCGCCCGGAGTCACCTTTGATTCCCTCATGACCGCCCTGAAGTCGTTCCGCGCGGTCAACAAGGTGGAAATGTGGCTGGAGGTCTTCATCGTCCCCGGCGTGAACGATTCCCCGGCTTCGCTGGAACGTTTCGTGAAGTGCCTGCGCGAGATCTCGCCCGACCAGGTGCAGATCAATTCGCTGGACCGCCCCGGCACCGAGGACTGGATCGAGATCCCGACACTGGAACGCCTCGAAGAGATCAAGTCTGTCTTCGATCAATGCGGCTGCCCGGTCAACATCATTTCACGCAAACAGCCCGCCCCGGCCGTCCAGCCGCGCGGCGCGAACTGAACGATCTTCCGGCGCGCGGGGCAGGGGGCAAAACGGTTCCCTCATCCCGTGCCAGACAGCAATCGCTCCGAATCGGCGGGGAAACCCGAACAAAGATGGTTCCCCCGCTTGACATTCCGGCTATGTCTGCTATATTACAAGGATTATAGTAATGGCACAACCGGAGAGAACGACCATGGCTGGAAACGACACATTGAGCAGTTCGGATACAGGATCCGTTCAATATGTCTATCTGGATTTCGACGGGGAACGCACCCGGTACAACAATCAGGACATGAAGACGTCGTTCTCCGTCACCGTCCGCGATCCGGGATTCTCCGAAGCCCAGAAAAAAGCGATCCTGTCCGGCCTGAACGAAAAGTATTCTTCGGCAGGCATCGTGTTCACGACGTCGAAGCCGGGCGGTTCGTACTCGACCCTTTACTACGGCCAGTGCGATTCTTTCAGCCGTTACGGCGAGTTTTTCGCCGTGTCGGAAACCTGCGATACGCTGAACAAGCGCAGCGACGACAACGCGTTCGTGCTGCTGGACAGTACATATTCCACGGACCAGATCATCTCCGTCTCCACGCAGATGACCGACATACTGACGGGCAGCGCGGCACAGGTCGACGGTTCGGCGGGGCTGAAAGCCTACGCCGCGAAGACCTACATGCTCTCCACGAACTGGAACCAGCAGGACCCGTACAACAAATACTGCCCCGTCGACCCCTCTACGAAGAAACGGAGCGTGGCGGGCTGCACGAACATCGCGGAGGCCCAGGTCATCTACTACTGGATCGAACAGGGCAAGCTGGACCTGTCCCTGACGCTCGAAAGCTCGGACGCCTACACGGAAAACGGCATCACGATCGACGAAAAGTCCGCGACCGCCAAGCAGTACGGATACCTGTCATTCTCCGAGACGAACAAACTTCTGGCGAACTTCACGGTGGGCAACGCGGACAGCATCGCCGCGCTGTGTTTCGCCGCCGGCGTCGTGCAGGAGGCGTCCTACTCCTCCACGTCCACTGCCACCCCGTATCTGATCTCGCTGCTCACGCGCGCCGGGTTCGGCAGCGGCATCACCGAATACTGGTGCGACAAAAAAGGCTCGCAGTATTTCAAGGAAAACTACGGCGGCCTCACGGACAGCGGGTACAATCTGCTGATCAAGGAACTGCTCGCCGGACGCCCCGTCCTCGCCACGCTGTACTACGGCAGCGGCAAAAGCTACGGGGAGGAGGACCACGCGGTCGTCATCGACGGATACAACAGCTCCAAGGACGAGTTTCACGTGAACTTCGGCTGGGGCGCAGGCGGCAACAAGTGGATTTCGCGGGAGGAACTGAACGACAATTACGGCATCTGCACCATCTTCACCGGCGTCTCGCCGAACGTGGCGCCGAGCCTGTCGATCCAGAGTGCTTCGTTCAAGGCGAGCGCGGTCAACCGGGACGACGACGTGACGCTGAGCGTCACCGTCTCCAATTCGGGCAAGAAGAAGTCGAACCAGGTCACGGCGAGTTTTTACAACGGGCGGCGGCAGCTCGGGTCCGCAAGCGTGGAATCGGTGTCCGCCGGAAGCTCGCGCACGCTCTCCTGCACCTTCAGCGCGTCATCGCTGTCGCTCGGTTCGAACACCATCACGGTCCGGGTCTACTCCTCCGGCAGCGGCCGGGCGATGTCGACATCGAAGACCGTGAAGGTATACGACGGAGCCGTGACCGGCGCCGACAACACATGGAAGAAAGCGAACGCGGAGACCTGGACGAAGTTCACCGCGATGTACGACTCCGAAGGGTTTGTCGCGGAAACCGTGCTTGCGACCGGCGAATACGTCGGCTACTGCGACACGGTCGATTTCCGGGAAGTCACGCTCGAACACGCCGGCAAATACACCTTCTCGCTGACCGGAGCGACCAACAACCTGGAACTCACGCTCTACTCCCTGACTTCGAAAAACAAGCTCCAGACGGTGAAGACGGTCACCGTTACGTCGTCGACCGGCAAGCTCTCGAACGTGCCGCTCGAAAGCGGGACCTACTACATCTCCGTGCGCACCGTGAACGCCGAATCGCACGGCGATTCCGACTACGCATTGTCTTTCTCCGGCACGGGGTATCTGAAGGGAAACAACCTCGACGACTGGGAAGACATGGTGGAGGCCGGCCCCGGGGGCGGCGTGGTGTCCGCGGGAGCCGTCGACGCGGAAACGACGGAGCTCGTCACGGACGAATGGGTCGGGCTGGGCGACCGGATCGACTACCGGCTTTTCTGGATCGAGGACCCGGCGAAAGTGAGTTTTACCGTGACCTCCACGGGCGCGGCGAAGTTTACGGTCTACAAGCTGAAGGAAAAGACCGATAAGGACGGTAACACAACCTACAGCCTCAAAAAACTTCAGACGACGACGATCAAGGCGGGCAAGCCCGTCGATACCAAGGGGCTGCTGCTCCCCGTCGACGTTGGCGATGAAACCGCCAGATACTATTTCTCCATGCAGTCCACGAACGCGTCGAAGGGCGGCAGCGCGGACTACTCCGTTTCGTTCAATCCATCCGGCAGCATCTTCTACACGGAGGGATTCAACGGTGACGACTGGACCGACGTGAAGACCTCCGGCGCAGACGGCGCGGTCGGCGACGCGGGCTTCCTGGACGCGAACACCGGATGCGTGCTCGAAGACTGGGTGGGCTTCTGCGACGCCGTCGACTACGTGAAGATCACGATCGAAAGCGCGGCGAAATTGAGTTTCCTGCTCAGTGCGGACGACAAGACGAAGTTCACCGTGTGGAGGCTCGATGACAAGATCAATAAGCAGGGCGAAGTGTCCTGGTCGCTGAAGTCCCTGCGGGGGAAAAAGCTTGCGAAGGTCAAAAAGACCGGGGAATATGCGGCGACGACGAAGGCGCTGCTGCTGGACGAGGGCGAATACTACATCTCCATGGAGTCCACGAATGCGGCGAAGGGCGGAAACGCGTCCTACACCGTGACGCTCGATGCGGCGAACAGCGTCTTCTACACCGACGTCGACAAAGGGCGGAACAACTGGCTGTACGACAAGAAGACCGCGACTGCGAACCCGGACCGGGAAACGTTCAACGCCGTGGTCCTTACGTCCGATACGAAGGAAATCCTGCTGGATGCGGAGGGGACGGTCTCCCGCGAGGTCACAGTGGATGGGAAGACAGTCGAATACCGGAATTTCGCCGGGTACGGCGACGCTGCCGACTATGCGCAGATCGTGCTCGATAATGACGCGACGGTGAGCTTCAGCGTCACCGCGACGGACAAGGCGAAATTCATCATTTACAGTTTTGCCGAGGGCGTCGACAAGAAAGGCAACACGAAATACACGGTAAAGGCGCTTCAGACGACCGAACTCAAAAAGCCGAAAAACTCGACCGAATACGCCGCCACGACCAAGGCGCTTTCGCTTCAGGCGGACGTGTATTACATCGCGGTGCAGTCCACGAACGCATCGAAAGGCGGCTGTGCCTACTACAACGTCGAGCTCAACACGGCGGATTGTTCCGGTCTGCCGGATGCTCCGATCAAGGAAATCGCCGACGCCTCGGACGCCCTCGCGCTCGACATGCCGGGATACACCGCCGGAACACCTGAAAACATGGTTGCGTCAGCCGCGCTCGCCCTCGGGCAAATCGTGCAGGATGAACAAAACTCCGGCTGGTTCGCCGTCGGCAGTCTTGCCTGATGGCGTTTGTTTCGGCGGTCAGCCGATGACCGCGATCTCGTACCGGGCGACGAACTGTTTGTCGTCGATCTGCCAGAACTCGGCGACACCTGTGGTGGCGTCGTACCACGCGAGATCGTCCGTGCCGTCGCCGTTGAAGTCGCCGATTCCCGCGAAGGTCAGCTCGTCTGACACGGTTTCCGTGAGCTGCGTCCGGGCGGTTTTCCCCGCCTCGATCTCGGCCTCGGAATAGACCTTCAGGCCGCCGTTTTCGTATTCCCAGATATTCACGACGCCCGCGCTGTCGACCATCGCCATGTCGTCCGTGCCGTCGCCGTTGAAGTCGCCCGCGCCGAGGAACGTCCATTCGTCCCGCGCGATGACGCCGATGCGCTGCCAGTTCGATTCTGCCGGGAGCCCCGAAAGCCATGTGAGGTAGCCGTAGCTGTCCGTCCCTTCGCCGTCGCTGACGCCTGTCCGCCACAGCATATCGTCCGTGCCGTCGCCGTTGAAATCGCCGGTCGCGGCGAGTTCCCACGCGTTGGTGTACCCGGCGAAAAGGTCGCGTGCCGAGGTCCCGCCGTCGCGGTACGCGAGCAGCCCGACGCTTGCGGTCACGCCCGCCGGGTTCGCCTCCAGCACGTCGTCCGCGCCGTTGCCGTTGAAATCGCCCGTGCCGAGGATGTTCCACGCGGACTTCTTCATTTCCAGCACATTCGCCGCGAACGTGCCGTCGCCGTTGGAAAGCTCTTCGACGAGCAGCCCGGAGGCATCATGGATGCGCAGGAGATCGGTCCTGCCGTCGCCGTTGAAGTCGCCGGCCCCGGCGATGCTCCAGCCGTTCTCCACCTTCAATCCTACGCCCCATGCTGTGCCATCTGCATAAATAATGACTCTTCCGCCGCCTTCCGCCGCCAGCTGGGCTTTGCCCGTTCCGGCGAAGTCGCCGACATAAAACACTTCCGGGACCATCGGTCCGGGGTCCGGTTCGGGGTCCGGCTCCGGGTGGCCGACCGTGACAGACAGCGCGCCGCCGGTCAGGTTCAGCGCATAGTCGACGCCGCCGATGGAGACGGTCTGCCCGGTTTCGAGCGTCCCGAGCTCCTCGCCCGCGGTATTCACGACCTTGATGGACTGATAGAAGGTCTCCGCTCCGTCCGCGAGCCTGTAAACGCCGACCGCCTGCGTCGCGGAGACGGTCAGCGAAAAGGACGGCGCGCCTTTGATGAGCGAATAGTCGTTCACGAGGGCGTCCGCCTTCGGCGAAACATTCGTGATGTCGAAATCCAGAGTCGATCCTGTGTAGAGCGAGACGGACGCGCCCTGTTCGAGGCGGAGCCGTCCGGTGTGCGTCCCGCCGGAGCTGACCGCGAGCCGGCCTCCGGATTCGACGACCGTGTCCGACGCCGTGCCGTCCTTGCGGACGAACGCGGACCCGTTGGCACCGACGAGCGTGTCGAGCATGATCCCGCCGGACGCCGCGGAAAGTTCGCCGTAACCGTAAACGGCGGTCCCGGACGCCTGTCCGCCTTGGGTTATGCTCGCGCTGGCACGCGCGAAATACACCGTGCCGTCGGTCGAACTGCCTGTGACCTTGCCGCGCAGGACCGCGCCGTCCATGTCGCCTCCGTTCAGCGACACGGTCGCGCCGCCGGGAATGTAAACATCGACGAGCGATTCGCCGCTTTCGACCGTCCGCGAACCGGTGACGACGGCCGTGCCGGCCTTGAGGATGAGGATGTCTGCCCCGGCGGCGTTGTTGGACCCGGTCAGCTCCTGGATCTCGTTGGATTCATCGAGGATGACCCGGACGTTGTGCAATCCGGCGGAGAGTTCCCCGAGCGGAAGGTCCGTGACCGTGCGGGAGGTCTTCGAGGGCAGGGGATCGGTCGCGGCGGAGCTCACGAGCCCGCCGTCGATTCGGACCGAAACGGAAAACGCGTTGCTGTCCTTGGTGCCGGGATTGGAAAAAAAATAGTTCAAATAGATGGGCGTCCCCTCGAAACAGTAGTCGGGGGTGGCCGTCGCGCCCGCGGCCCCCGCCACGACGACCTGTTCCGACGCGCCCGGCGCTTTTTCGATCGCGAGGTCCACGTCCCCGGTCACGTTGATGCCGATCACGGTGAAGGACTGGAGCGGACGTTCGGTGTCGCCGAACAGGTAGGTGCCGTCCCACGCCATGCGCTGGCCGGATTTGTAGCAGTCGTCGAAGATGATCTCCCTCGTTGTGGCATTGTAGCCGTAGCCGACCATGGAGTGTCCCTGAATGGAGATCAGGACGGGGCGGCCGGAATCGATCTCGTGCATGTAGTCGGCGAACGTGAAATCTCCGTTCGCGACGTCCGCCATGTACGTGCCGGTGATCTCGAAGTCCATCGAGTACCCGCGCGACTGGACGTAGAGGTCGAGTCCGTACAGCATGGAAGTGTCGATGTAGCGGACGTTCTTCGTGGTCGAGCCGTCCGTGATCGAGACGGTGTGGTCGTAGGTGTAAAGCTGTTCGAGCGAGCAGTATGTGACCGTGGTGGAGAGGTTGGCGTTGCCGCGCCAGTACTGCCCGGTGCCGAGGTAGTCAGCCAGACAGTTCCACACGGACATGTCGAGCGTCGAAGTGCCGGACTTGAACGTATGGGAGAGCTCCTGCTTTGGCGTCGTATCCACGCCGTCGCGGGAATGGAACCTGTAGACGTATTCCTCCGACGCGGTCAGGCGCCCCAGCACGGTGTCGAACGCGTTCATGTTGTAGGCGTTGCCGTCCAGCGCGCGTTCTTTCAGGTCCACGTCGCCCTCGACGATGTCGGAAAGGTCGGTCCCGCGGTAGCCGTAAAGGTCGTAATACCCCAGGATCATGGCGATGGAGGTGGGCGTGCAGCCGTACATGTATTCGGCTTCCGGCATGGCTTTGGCAAGCAGGACGTCGCCGTTAATGCCTTTGCTGGTGTAACTCGGCATGTCGTTTCTCTCCTCTCGTTCGATTATCCTATACTATATCATGGAACGCGCGCGATTGCAAGTGCGGAGCTTCGCTTTTTTTACGGTTTTCGGTCCGTTTCTCCCGCTGACGGGGCAGGGGGCGTCAAAGCGTTCCGGCATCTGCTGCCCGGACCGTCCCTGCAAGGGAAAACCGCACTTCGGAAAAATAACCTGTTTCCGGCGCTCCGGTCTTGAATTAAATGCGTTCCAAGATTATATTAATCTGTAAAGATTTTTTCTTCACAAAATCCCTATTTTGCCGCGCCGTCTGTTTCCTGATCCCGGCTTCCGGCACAGAAAGGCTTTTTCCCATGGACGAAACTCTTCTGAAGACCCCGCTTGCCGACGAACACGTCGCGATCGGCGCGCGCATGGTCCCGTTCGCCGGATGGTACATGCCGGTCCAGTACAAGGAAGGCATCCTCGCCGAACACAAATACACGCGGGAACACGTCTCGCTGTTCGACATCTGCCACATGGGCGAATTCAAGGCCGCCGGTGCGGGCGCGGCCGAAGCGCTCGACGCCGCGCTGGCGCGGTCCGTGGCGGACCAGAAGGACGGCGTATGCCGCTACAATTTCCTGCTGAACGAGGCGGGCGGCGTGATCGACGACCTGATCGTGTACCGGATGGGCGCGGAGGATTTCTTCATCGTGGTGAACGCGGCACGGATCGAAGTCGATTTCATCGAACTCCGCAAACGCCTTCCCGCTTCGGTGCGGCTCGACAACCTCTCCGAGACCACGGCAAAATTCGACCTTCAAGGACCGGATTCCATTTCGGTCCTAACCTCGCTCGGCCTGGACGCCGCCGCGCTTCCGAAGTATTATCACTGGGCGAAGTTCAATCTTTTCGGACTCGACATGCTCATCAGCCGCACGGGCTACACCGGCGAGCTCGGTTTCGAGCTGTATTTCGACGCCGCGCACGCGGTCGAAGTGTGGCGGAAACTCCTGGCGTGTCCGGGCGTGAAACCCGCCGGACTCGGCGCGCGCGACACGCTCCGGCTGGAGATGGGCTATCCGCTGTACGGCGACGAAATGGACGAATCGACCACGCCGGTCGAAGCCGGATTCGGCGCGCTCCTGAAGCTCGACAAGTCGGATCGCATGTTCGTGGGGTCAAAAGCGCTTCGAGCCAATCCGCCGAAAAAACACCTGCGCGGCATCGTGCTCGAAGGCCGTCGCGCCGCCCATACCGGCACGCCGCTTCTGCTTGACGGCAAACAGGTCGGCACGATCACGTCCGGCACGTTCGCACCGTCGCTCGGCTGCGCCGTGGCGATGGCATATCTGGACGCGTCGGCGGTGGTCCCCGAGGACGCCGTGTTCGACGTGGAGCTGCACCGTGCCGTCGTGAAGGCGAAACTCGCGCCGCTGCCGTTCTGGACGCACGGCACAGCCAACCCGAAATCCTGACATTTCTTCAAAGCATTTTTCACCATACCAAACACGTTCCAACAGGAGGCAACCATGGCGAAATACTATTCCGAATCGCATGAATGGATCGAACTCGACGGCGCCGTCGCCACGCTCGGCATCTCCAAGTACGCCGCGGATTCCCTCGGCGACATCACCTACGTCGAAATCCCCGCCCCCGGCAAGGTCGTCGCCGCCGGCGACGTGCTCTGCACGGTCGAATCCGTGAAAGCCGTGTCCGACGTCTACTCCCCCGTCGCGGGCACCGTCAGCGAAGGCAACGCCGACCTCGAAGCCGATCCCGGCGCGCTCAACGCCGACCCGGAAAACGCCTGGATCTGCAAGATCGACGGCGTGAAGGCGGATGCGCTGAACGGCCTCATGGACGCCGCCGCCTACGCCAAGTTCATCGAAACGCTCTAAGCCGATTTCCTTCCATCCGTTTACCATCCGAAAGGCAATAACGCCATGCCTTACATCCCGAACACCGACGCCGACCGGCGGGAAATGCTCGCCGCGGCCGGATTTGCCTCGATCGAGGATATGTGGGAGCAGGCCGGAGTGAAGTTCCCCGCGCCGAAGCTCGACGGCATCCCCGAAGGCAAATCCGAATTCGAGGTCATGTCGTACCTTTCCGGCCTCGCCGAAAAGAACGCCACGCACCTCATCAACTTCGTGGGCGGCGGCTACTACGACCACATCATCCCCGCGGCCGCCGACGCCATCGCCGCGCGCGGCGAATTCTACACCGCGTACACGCCGTACCAGCCCGAAGCGTCGCAGGGCACGCTTCAGGCGATCTACGAATACCAGACCGCCATCTGCCGCCTGACCGGCATGGAGGTCTCCAACGCCAGCCTGTACGACGGCGGCACCGCGCTCTTCGAGGCCATGATGATGGCCGCGCACATCACCGGCCGCCGCCAGGTCGTGATCTCCGCCGCCGTCTCGCCCATCTTCCGCTGCATGATCGAATGCTACTGCCGGAACCTGGACCTGGAGCGCATCGAGATCCCGGACGGAAATGGCACGGATTCCGCGCTGGATTCCGTCATCGCCGCCGTGACCGACAGGACCGCGTGCGTGATCGTGCAGTACCCGAACTTCTTCGGCGAGGTCGAAGACCTGACCGGAGTCGTGGCCGCGGCGCAGACGAAAGGCGCGCTCGCCGTCTGCTCGGCGTACCCGGTCGCGCTCGGCTGCCTGAAGACGCCCGGCGAAATGGGATTCGACATCGTGACGGGCGAGGGCCAGAGCCTCGGCATCCCGCTGAGCTTCGGCGGCCCGTACCTCGGATTCATGGCGGTAAAGGCGAAATACATGCGGAAGATGCCCGGCCGCATCGTCGGCCGCACGGTCGACCTGAACGGCAAGACCGGCTACGTGCTGACGCTTCAGACCCGCGAACAGCACATCCGCCGCGAGCACGCCACCAGCAACATCTGTTCCAACGAGAGCCTGTGCGCGCTGAACGCGCTCATCTACCTTTCCCTCTGCGGAAAGGAAGGGGTCAGGCAGGTCGGCGAACTCTGCATGTCGAAGGCCGTCTACGCCCGCGAACAGCTCCTCGCGATCCCCGGCGTGACACCCGTCGGGTCCGGCGCGTTTTTCAACGAATTCGTGATCGAAACGCCGCTGGACGGCGCGGAACTGGTCGGCAAGCTCATCGACAAGGGCTTCGCCGCCGGATTCCCGCTCGGCCGCTACTACCCCGAACGCAAGAACCAGATCCTCGTGGCCGTGACCGAAAAGCGCACCCGCGAGGAGATCAAGGCGCTTGCAAACGCGATGGAGGCACTGTTATGAAGCTGATCTATGAAATCGGCCGCGCCGGACGGTCCGGCGTCGTTCTCCCGAAATGCGACGTGCCCGCCGCCTCCGCCGTGCCAGCGTCTCTCCGCCGCGCCGAACCCGCGGGCCTGCCGGAAGCCTCCGAACTCGAAGTCGTGCGGCATTTCACCGGGCTCAGCCGGATGAACATGAGCGTGGACACCAATTTCTATCCGCTCGGGTCCTGCACCATGAAATACAATCCGAAGTTCCACGAGAAAGTGGTGCGTCTGGCGGGATTCGCCGACCTGCATCCGCTGCTGCCTCAGCTCCGGCGCGGAGGCGTGCTGGTCCAGGGCGCGCTGATCGTGCTCCACGAAACGGAACGCATGCTCGCCGAACTCCTCGGATTCTCCCAGATGACCATGCAGCCCATGGCGGGCGCGCACGGCGAACTCACCGGCTGCATGCTGATCGCCGCCTACCACCGCGCCCGCCGCGACACCGCCCGCAAGTACATGCTGATCCCGGACGCCGCGCACGGCACGAACCCCGCGAGCGCGACCGTGGCGGGATTCACGACGAAGGTCGTGCCCAGCGACGCGGACGGCAACGTGGATCTGGACGCCCTGAAGGCGATGCTTTCGCCCGAAGTGGCGGGCATCATGCTGACCTGTCCGAACACCCTCGGCCTGTTCGACCCGAACGTGTCCGAGATCTGCAAGCTCGTCCATCAGGCGGGCGGCCTGTGCTACTGCGACGGCGCGAACTTCAACGCCATCGTCGGACGCGTCCGCCCCGGCGACGTCGGGTTCGACGTGATGCACGTGAACCTGCACAAGACCTTCTCCACTCCGCACGGCGGCGGCGGCCCCGGCTCCGGCCCGGTCGGCGTCTCCATCGCGCTCGTCCCGTACCTGCCCACGTCCCGCGTGATCCGGCGGTCGGACGGCATCTGCTGCCTGGAGTACAACTATCCGGAATCCATCGGCTACATCGCGCCGTTCTACGGCAATTTCGGCGTGATTCTCCGCGCCTACGCCTACCTGCTCACGCTCGGCCGCGAAGGGCTCAAGCGCGTCAGCGAAAACGCCGTGCTGAACGCGAACTACGTGGCGTCGCAGCTGGACGCGTACTACGACCGCAAGTACAAGCGCCCCTGCATGCACGAATGCGTGCTCTCCGGCAAACGCCAGCTCGACGCGAACGGCGTTCATACGCTCGACATTGCGAAGGGCCTGATCGACCGCGGATTCCACCCGCCCACGATCTACTTCCCGCTCATCGTCCCGGAGGCGATCATGATCGAGCCGACCGAGACCGAGAAAGATTTTTTCTTCATAAAGTTAAAGTTTTTATTGTTAATAAATAATAGTAAAACTCATTATTAAATTAATTACCAGAGAGAATGATATCGATGACAGCATTCACGTCGCTGATGCCGATTTCACCATCCTTGTCCACATCGGCCGAAGCCACGAAATCGGCACCTGAGAGAATCATGTCAACCAAGGCGTTAACGTCGCTAATGCCGACTTCGCCATCACCGTTCACATCACCCTTGATGGGCTCAGGTGCTCCGCCCTTGACAAACTTCAAGGTCATGCTGCGTCCCCAAGCCTGATGAGACACCGTGGGCGGGAAACCAGATTTAGTGACGAGTTCGATTCGGAGTTCAACGATGCAGGTGCCGTCGGCCGTGGGGAACCATTCGCTCTGTATATCCTGGAGGTCAGACATCAAGGTACCATCGGAAGTCACAAAATCGCCCACCTCGGTCCTTGTGTTACAAGTAATCGGGAAACAGATTTGATATGAGCCATTATCGATCTGCTTGATGGAATAATGCATCTTGAGGCTCTGGCTAGCAGGCGCTGACACATTCAACACCGAGATGCCCGAGTAAATCACCTCGGTACCCTCGTCATACTGCTCGACAGTGTTGCGAACAACGGTCGCGCCATCGGCGATGATTTCGCCATCCTCGTCAACAAAGACAAAACTGTTGTCAATGTCCTGGGCTTGCAATGGCATCGCCAACAGTGACAAGCCAAACAATAATAAAGTAAGAAATTTCTTCATAATTGTAATATCTGGGTTTAGGTTAGATAGTCAATTTATTTTTTGCCACTTGCCGCACTCCGTTTTCGTCATACAGGAAAGTAACGATAGCGCAATGCTCGGGCACCCATGCGGGATCCAACTTTAATTCATAATCCTTGATCACTACCTCGCCGTGGTTTACGGTTAACGCATCTCCCCAAGGATCGTTCACACTTGCACGGAAGACGTGCATATGGTTATAATGCTCTTGTGTCGTGCCATTGGGCATCATCTGGAAGCTATCAATGCTATCCTCGACCAGCCACACTTGCAGTTTGCCACTGACAGCCTGTGAATCCAAGCCGATGGTCTGCACCTCAATTGAAACTTGGCGTGTTTTGGTATCATACACCGGATTGGTGATAAAAGACACAGGAGCCTTGGCAAAGGAGGATTCTGAGAGTTCATAGTTTACACCGCCTGCCCAATCAGTAAAACTAAGGGGCATAGAGTCGAACATTCTGTCCACCAACCCAATGGGCTGAGCTTGAAGGCCCCACGTATTGAAATACATATCTCCCGTCTCGGTATAAAGTGGCGATGGCTCACCCTTTTTAGAGAATGGCCCCGAGTGAATGGCAACCGCTATCACAACCGAGTCACCATACTGTTCCACCAAGCGTTCTATTTCTTCTGTAGCACGAGGACAGTTCACACAATACTGCCCAGTATAGTCCTCAATGAGCACGGCTCGTCCCGCCTCAGGCGGCTCGACATAAGTAAGACGGTCGTCTCGCGAGACCTCATCACAGGAGATCATCATCAGCGCCACACAGGCCAATATGATATATACTGTTTTCTTCATCGTCATTACTCTTAGAAGGTGTAATTATAGGAGAATGTGAAGCCGCGAGTAGCAGGCACCCAACGACACACGCCACCCGAGCAGTTGTAACCGGCATTGGTGCGGCCGTAGCCCGCTTGGATGCGGTGAGACTTCAAGCTATAGGTCACCAGTGCCTGATAGTAGTGAATCTTGGTTTCTCCGCAATTCCACATGTCATTCACGGTGAACATCCAGTGAGGAGCCCATGAGAGTTCAGCCAGACCAAACGCCCAATCGCCCTCATCGCCTTTACAGAACTGATACTGCAACTCACAACGCAAAGTCAACTTGGGCGAGAACTTGTACTTACCGTCAGCCACCAGGATGTTGCTGGTAATCATGCCGCCGTGTCCCTCGACCACAGTCATGTTATATCGCTGATTCATGTACATGAACACGAGCGAGAAGTCGCGAGTGAATCGCTTGTCAATCTGCACATCGATGTCCTGATAATAGGTCTCTCCCATCTTGAAGAAGGAAGTCTTGTAACCATCGCTACCCATGGGAATATCGGGATGGAAGGGATTCTTGAGTTCTCCCTGGTCCAGACCGCGCACATGAGAGAAGTTGACCTTGACCTTGGTGCCATACTTGCCGCCAAGGGGCGTCTGCTTCTTGAAGGTATAACCTGCCTCGGCCTGAAATGCCCATTCGCCATCAAATTGTGTGGCATAGGGATACTGGGCGGGCAAGGCGTAAGTCTGGTCATGGGTGAACGGCGGCAGATGGTTGATGAAACTCGAGGTTCCGCTCATCGTGCGACGGCTACGGAAAGACATGTTTTCACTGCGCTTGGCCTGCAGCAGCAGACTCATGCCCTTCTGGGAATAGGAGGCGCTAAGCATGGCGACATTTCCCTTACCATAGTGGTATA
>JAEEGG010012385.1_pt1 | contig 18411 bp, 15 predicted proteins | sample 9134161 | NCBI WGS metagenome assembly JAEEGG01 (sample SAMN16246543, study PRJNA631951) | gut metagenome | biome: gut microbiome; feature: rumen; material: CR-attached | host: Bos | place: Iran: Karaj | collected 2018-10 | reverse complement strand
ACCATTCCGTGTTTTACAAGCTCACAGGAATAATTGACCGCCTTCATATCGCCTATTCCTCTCTCAATGGGGAAGGAATTCAGCGTAATAATCAGCTTTGCTGCTATCGGATTCTTGAACAGCTCTTTCTTCGCCATATAATGAACTACTCGCGGGCAGGAATTCGAGATTATAAACGGATCGAGAGCATGCTGATGGTTGCAGGCAACTATCAGCGGACCGTCCTTGGGAATGTTTTCCATACCTACGTATGTTATTTTATACATTCTCTTGAAAAAGAAATCCACAAGTCCTCTGATTTTATCATAGGCAGCGGATTCAGAAACTTTACTGTAATCGAAATACACTTACATCTTCTCCTTAATGAGATTTACTACGGTTGAAATTGACTCCTCAAGCGGCATTTCGCTCGTATCAACGATAATTGAATCCTCGGCAGGCTTTAAGGGTGCAATTTCGCGGTGAGAATCCTGATAGTCACGCTCAATGAGGTCCGCCAAAACCTTTTCATACGTTTCGTCGGAGCCCTTTTCCTGAAGCTCAAGGAATCTTCTCTGAGCACGCACTTCAGCGGAAGCCGTAAGGAAGATTTTAACCTGAGCGTCGGGAAGAACAACCGTAGCGATATCCCTGCCGTCCATAATGCAGTTATTCTTCTTCGCTATATCTCGCTGAGTATCAAAAAGAAAATCCCTTACAATCTGAATTGCAGAAACGTTTGAAGCCGCCATAGAAGCGTCGGGAGTTCTGATTTCTGCAGAAACGTCCTCATCGTTCAGGAAAACGTGCTGAACGCCGTCAATATATCGAAGCTCCACGACGGTTGACTTAAGCATCTTTTTGATTTTATGTTCATCCTTGGTATCAATTTTGTTGCGCAGCGCATTTACGCCAACGGCTCTGTACAGAGCGCCCGTGTCAACATAAATGAGTCCGAGCTCCTTGGCGGCAGCCTTGGCAACGGTGCTTTTGCCCGCGCCTCCGGGTCCGTCAATCGCAACGTTAAGTACCTTTTTCTTAGCCATAGTTATTCTCCTATTCCTTCTCAAAGCAAAAGATTGAAATCTGATGCTTAAGAGTAAAATTATCGTCCGTAATATTTTTCAGCATTTTAATATGCTCGTCTGAAAATCTTTGCGCTTCTTCCCTGCTAAGCGACGGCTCAATCCCGCGGCAGGCTATCATCCTGCCGTTCCAGCTTTCGTAGGTGAAGGGAATATCACAGTCAAATTCGAGGAACTCTTTTTTCTTAAAGCCGTCCAATTTAAGAGGGCTGTTCTTTACTTCAATTCTGTCGCCTATACGATCCCAGTTCGGATTGTATTTTTTTACGAGTTTCAGAGAAGCATCGGTTATTTCCGACTCTTCCGGCAACCATTGCATATAGCAAATGACAAAAACGCCGCTCGGTTTAAGGACCCGCGCAATTTCGGGTATCGCCTTTTCACGGTCAAAATAAGCAAAGCACTGAACCGCGCTAACCGCGTCAAAGAATCCGTCGCCGTACGGTATGCTTTCGGCGGTTCCGACCTTGTATTCAATATCAAGCCCCGCCGATAATTCAGCGGCTTTTTTAACCTGATTTTCGGCAATATCAATACCGTAAAGTCTTGCGCCGTATTTATACATAAAGCGCGGAATTACGCCCGTACCCGTTCCTATATCAAGACATTTTTCACCCTTACGTCCGAAGCCGAGACGGTAGAATTCTTCAAACATTTTTTCAGGATAAATGTCACGGTATTTAGCATAATTCTCCGAGGCTTTTCCCCAGTCAAATTTGTTGCCGTTGTCTATTATTCGTTTAGTCATTTTCAGTTGCCTTTTTAATTTGATGAAACTCAGGAACACCGTCAACAACATCTACAGTTCCTAAACAATCTCTTATCGCATATGACAATCGAATAGAATCTTGACCGTCCGATTTAACATTTGCCACATACACAACATAACTGATAGAACTCTCTACTTTATCAGTTGAAGGAGATTGAGCATCAACTACCAAATCATAAATAATTCCTTCTTTTTCCAACTCTTCGGTTCCGTCAAACCAGGTGTATATGTCAACAGTTTGCTTCGTTTTTGCATTAAACGCAGAAATTACTGAGCGATGAACGCCCGAACCCCATGACGAAGCTATAAGCAAGTCCATAACTCCATCATTGTCATAATCCCACGGGACAGCATTAATAAAACCATATCCGCCAATAGCGTCACATAAATAAACTATTTCACCGTCTACCCACGCATAAGACGAACATGTGTTACTGAATTTAAAAATTCTAATGTCAGTTTCTTTTGCAACCCACTCGGGAGTTACATTATAGCAATGCTTTTTGTCTAACATTTCTCCTTGGAATAGACTACCTGCTTCCCGTTCACCAAAAGCAGACATAAAGTCATCAACATAGTCTTTTGAAAAAGGCGTTTGCGTACCATCGAATTCCAAAGAATTATTGCTTTTTATTGAACAAGCTGAAAGACCAATGATTAAAGAAACTACCATAACGATCTTAACGCAAGTGCGCATTCAGAAACACCACCTTTCAAATGCCAATACACTATTTCGAATTCTTCTTCGCTGTTGTGATTGAAGCAATGAGTTTTCTTCGTATTGTCCCGCACTTATTTGAAACTGCTTTATACTGCTCATTGGTGAGTGAGTTAACTCTAAAAAGCACCTCCAACCAGTATTCCGTCTCATAGCATTCCTTGAGAGATATTTCAAGTTTACTGATAAAATCAGCTCTGCTGTGGGCATATGTTGCTTCATGAGCATTGGCTCCGATCGAAGAGCAAGAGCGAAGAAGTTGATTCTTATAGATAGATTTAGCATCAACAGAATCGCAAAGCTCGGTAAGTTCAACAGTTAATTCAATTGCCAATTCTTTTATAGTTTTACCGTTCATTAACAGTTCCTTTCTGCGATATATCGCCTACGGCGATGCGATATATTTATTCTTCAAACAAATGCGATATACACTCACTTCGTTTGTGTGCGATATGCTATAAATTCCCCGTTTCACGCCCGTAAGGGTATATCGCATCTGCAAGATATATCGCAACGCAGTTATATCGCAAATTCCAAAAGGAATTTATATCGCTGCAAATCTGTTTACAACTGATTTGCTCCCGCCAGATATCCAGTTGAAAACGCAATCTGCAGATTATATCCGCCGGTATAAGCGTCAACATCAATTACCTCGCCTGCGAAATAAAGTCCTTTGCAGAGCTTTGATTCCATCGTCTTAGGGTTTATTTCCTTGCAGTTTACGCCGCCCGAAGTGATTATAGCCTCGTCGATTGACTCAAAGTCAAGCACCGTCAGCTTCATATTCTTTATAACGCTGACGAGCTTCTGCCGCTGCTCACGTGTTATCTGGTTTGAAACCGTTGAAGGCTTGATGCCCGACAGTTTGATTACGGGATTTATTATCGCTCTGGGAAGAAGCAGACCGAGTGAATTGGACAGCGCCTTATTGGAGTTTTCAAGCAAATCACGCTGTAATCTCAGGTCGAGCTTCTCGTCGGTCAATGCGGGTTTAAGGTCGATGTATATCTCATATCTTCCCGGCTCCATATTTTCCATGTGAGCGCTCGCCGAAAGAATCATCGGACCGGACACGCCGAAATGCGTGAAAAGCATTTCGCCGAAATCGTCATAAATCTGCTTACCCGTTTTGGTGTCAATAACTCTTATAGCCGAATTGCGAAGGGAAAGACCCATCGCGTCGCTGCAAAAGCCTTCACGGCATTTGAGCGCAACTAGCGAAGGCCTCGTCGGTACAATACTGTGTCCCGCCTGCTCTGCCAGCTTATAGCCGTCACCCGTTGAACCGGTTTTCGGGTAGGATTTACCGCCCGTGGCAACAATTACACTGTCGGCATAATAGTTCTCACCATCATCTGTTTTAACGCCTGTAACCTCGCCGTTTTCCATAATAAGCCCGGCTACTCTTGCTTTTTTACGCTTAACACCGTTTTCGGTGATAAATCGGTTGAGCGCATCGACTATATCCATAGCCTTGTCGCTTTGCGGGAAAACGCGAAAACCCCGCTCAATTTTGAGCGGTACACCGAGTCCTTCAAAAAGATTTCTCGTGTCATCCGTTGTGAATTGCGAAAACGCGCTGTAAAGAAATCTTCCGTTATGTGAAACAGACGCGATAAGCTTGTCAATATCGGTTTCGGAGTTTGTAACGTTGCATCTGCCCTTGCCGGTAATAAGCACCTTACGGGCAATTTTATCGTTTCTTTCAAGCAGCAGAACGTCGTTGCCGTTTTTGGCGGCAAAGCCTGCCGCAACGCAACCTGCGGCACCTGCACCGACAACAATAACCTTACTCATCCGCGCTGTCTTCCTTTTCATAAACCTGATAGCTGTCCCAGATGCTCTCAAGCTCGTTGAAATTGTTGTAAACCTCGTCGGTTCTGCTTAAGGTTACGCTGACGATAAGAGCGTTTATTAGGCTCAGCGGCGCAACAAGCGAATCGACAACCGACGCCATATTGCTCTTGGCAATAAGCAGATGGTCGGAATACTCTGCCATAGGCGACTCCTCGTTATCGGTAATTGAAATTACCGTCGCTCCCCTGTCGGCAATGAAACGCAGAGCATTGACTGTCTGCTTCGAATAGCGCGGGAAGCTGATAGCTATACAAACGTCATCCTTATCAATCCTGAACATCTGCTCGAACATTTCGGATGCACTCGAAGTATCGACGAGCACTACGCTGTCAAAAACGAGATTGAAATAAAACGCAAGGAAGGAAGCGAGCGCCGCTGAAGAGCGCACGCCGAGTATATAAATCTTTTTGGCTGAATTTATTGCGTTGACCGCTTCTCTGAAGTCCTCACGCGAAGTCTTTTCAATAGTCTGGCGGATAAGGTCGATATCGCCCGTCAGAACGTTGCGTATTACGTCGCCGTCGCCGATAAGGTTTTTCGAAACCTCCATACGCTGAACGGCGGTGAGCTTCGACTTAATCATCTGCTGAATTTCCTTCTGCAGCTCGGGATAGCCCTTGAAGCCTAGCTCGGTTGCAAAGCGGACAACCGTAGACTCACTTACGCCGACCTTCTCACCGAGTACGGAAGCGGTCATAAACGCAGCCTTATCGTAGTTCTCCATTATGTATGCGGCAATCTTCTTCTGTCCCTTTGAGAAGCTTGCCATACTGTTTTCAAGTGCTGATAACAATGTGCTTTTCATATTACACGTTCCTATTTTCAATTTGGAATATAAGTATATAATAAAATGCAGGAAAATGCAAGATTTCCTGCAAAATATTATTTACCGTTACATTTTGATAACCTGCCGCGTAATTTCGGTTGAGCAGGATTTTGGTGATTTAATGATGAGATTATAAAAATCCGAAGCTTTTATACCGAGCTCCGCAATCCTGCGGGCATCTGCACTGTCAAGCGCGATAAGCTGTTTATAGCTTGATATCACAGGAAGCCTTGACGACTTTGACCTTTCCCCGAGTTCAGCTTCGGCACGTCTGTTAAAGCCGAGAAGCCTTATATACGGCGTACTTATTTTAATGTCATTCTCAGTCACACCGAATGCCTTTGAGAGAACCGCACGTCTTACCCTTGAATGAGTATAGCGCTTAGTCTTTGCCGAGTCGAAAAGCTCGTCAAGGCTTTTCGAGGTTTTAAGCGCATTTTCAATTCTGTTCGAAAGTTCTTCCGTCATATAAGCGATATTGCCGCCGTCCTCGCCGAGCTTGTTTCTCAAAACAGTCTGAAGACAGATTGAATAACTGTCACCGAGCACATACTCGCCATTTTCTTTACATTTTTCAAGGCAATCCCAAGCATTTGGGGGTATAAAAGCACTTATGCTCTCGCCTTTTTCGAACAAAGCTCTTATAAGACTTGCGCTCGCGAAGTGTCCGACCGAAACGTCGCTGTCATGTTCAACTGATTTACGTTCAACGGGAATAAAAGAAACATCGGGATAGTTTTTCCTCAGCTCTTTCACATATTCAAGTGCAAGTATATTATTCGGTTTGTTCAAATCAAAATCTAAGCCGTATTGCTTAAACGCAAGTTCCCTTGCAGCGGGATAGCTGATATCGTTTTTCAGTTGTTTTTCAACGTTCTTTTCAAAGCTCTCGTCGGCTACTGTATCCGCCGCCTTTATCAGGGTATCACTGTCAGCATTCTCCATACCGAAAGCAATTGTGTCGCAACCGAATTCACACAGTATCTTAACGGCATTTTTTGCAAAGACCTCGGCCGTTCCCGTCGCATAGACAAACGGCAGCTCAAGTACTATGTCAGCTCCGTTTTTAAGCGCGGAAATAACTCTGTAGCGTTTTTCAAAGAGCGCAGGCTCGGCGCGCTGCGTGAAATTGCCGCTCATTACGCACACAACGGTATCGCCGTCTTTTCTGACAGCGTCGATTAAGTACTTGTGTCCGTTGTGAAACGGGTTGAATTCGCAGACTATTCCGATTACGCTCATTTCAAAGCTCCTTTTTGATTATCTGCCACGCTTCGCAAAGCCTTTCAACTGTCCACGCGGCGTTTGCGGGACTGGTCGAAGGCAAGGCGGTAGCTTTTATATTTACTACCGGCTCAATATATCTGTGATAATATTTCCACGAGGTCTGTCCGTTCGTGAAAATCGCCCTGATATCCGCTTTACCGAGGATTATGCCTATATCATTCGGCTTGACATTTTCTATGGTACTGTCTGCCGAATTTTCAATCTCGCAGGAAGCTATTGTGTCCCAGACAGCAATATGACTTCTTAACAGAAAAGCCTTTTTCTCTTCAACCGTTTTCGGCTCTGCTTCGTTAAGAATAGTTGAAAGCACTTTCCAGAATCTGTTTCGGGGATGGCCGTAATAGAAATTAATCTCTCTTGACTTAACCGACGGAAACGAGCCAAGTATAAGTATTCTGCTGCTTTTGTCAAAAACGGGATCAAAGGGATGAGTCTGAAACTCCTTACTCATTTTACATTCCTCGGCATAAAATGAAAAATTGTTTTTGCATCTTGCAAAAAGGTCATATTAAGTATATAATATTACAGAAAAAATTTCAATAAGAGAAAACAAAGGAGAAACAAAATGAAAATTCTTGTTATAAACGCGGGCAGCTCCTCGCTCAAATATCAGCTTATTGATATGGAAAACGAGCACTTGCTTGCAAAGGGCATCTGCGAGCAGATAGGCGACGACAATGCCACCTTTACCCACAAGGTTCCCGACAACGAGGCTAAAAACATCAAAGAGCCCCACGCCATGGCAAACCACGGCGACGCTATCCAGCTCGTTCTCGACACTCTTGTAAGCGCCGACCACGGCGTTATCGCTTCAATGAGCGAAATCGGTGCAGTAGGTCACAGAGTTCTCCACGGCGGCGAAAAATTCTCGGCTTCCGTACTCGTTAACGACGCAGTTAAAGAGGCAATAAAGGAATGCTTCAAGTTCGGACCGCTTCACAATCCCGCAAACTTGAAGGGCATTGAGGCCTGCGAGGCAATTATGGACGTTCCTCAGGTAGCCGTATTTGACACAGGCTTCCATCAGACTATGCCCGACTACGCATATATGTACGCTCTCCCCTATGAGTTCTATGAGAAGGACGGCATCCGCCGTTACGGATTCCACGGAACCTCTCACAGATTTGTTTCGGGCAGATGCATTGAGCTTCTCGGCGGCAAGGCTGAAGGCACAAAGATCGTTACCTGCCATCTCGGCAACGGCTCGTCGATTTCAGCCGTTAAGGACGGCAAGTGCTTCGATACAACAATGGGACTTACTCCTCTCGAGGGTATTCTCATGGGCACGCGCTGCGGCTCAATCGATCCCGCAATCGTTCCGACTATTATGAAGTCTCACAACCTCACACCCGACGAGATGGATACGCTCATGAACAAGAAGAGCGGTATGCTCGGTCTTACCGGCACAAGCGATAACCGCACAATCGAGCAGAGAGCCAAGGACGGCGACGAGAGAGCAAAGCTTGTTGAGTCTATGCTCTGCCATCAGCTGACAAAGTACATCGGCGGCTTTGCGGCGGCTATGGGCGGCGTTGACGCGGTTGTATTCACCGGCGGTATCGGCGAGAACAATCCCCAGTACAGAACAAGAGTCGGCAAGCAGCTTGAATTCCTCGGCACAAAGGTTGACGAGGAAAAGAACGCCTGCAGAGGCAAGGAAGTTGAATTCTCCGTTGAGGGCTCAAAGGTCAAGCTGTTCGTAATCCCGACAAACGAAGAGCTTGTTATCGCAAGAGATACGCTCAACATTGTAAACGCTCTGTAATAAACAGATAAAAAAGATTAAAGCCAACGGTCAGATAACCGTTGGCTTTTTATTATCCCTTTCGGCGAGGGGTATGCCGAAAAGAATTATTCAAAAACAAGCGAGGACATTATATATTCGACCTCTGGTTTTGTGAATCCGATTATGAGAATACTTACATTTTTGCCGATAAGATTAAGGTTGTAGCCTCCGGCCTGATAGTAATCAAATGAATCTTCGGCAGTACCCTGCAAAGCAAAGCCATAACACTTGTATTCACCCGTATCAAAGGCTATAAGCTCTTTTGCTCCGGCAACCATAAAATACATACAGTTATAATACGCAAAAACTGCTGCTTTTTTTGAGAACGAGGAGAAAAAGCTGTATTTTGGAGGATCCTGCTTGCTGTATAGATAATACATAAACTCTTGATAATCATCCACACCGAAGCCAAGCTTTTTAACTCCGATTTTGTCCATAAATCTAACTATTTTCGGCTGACCGCCATAGGTTTCGGTGCTGAAGTCGAGTTTCGGAAGCGCCGCCTCAGTCTCAGGCTTAATATCGAATACCGCTATTCTCTGGTTTGTGGTTGTTTTAAGTTGATTCGGATCCGTCATCCAAACTGTAGTTGCGTCTTCGTTCCTTTCTATTTTAAACCCATTAGGCAGAGTGGTATATTTTTCGGGAACATTCAGTTTAACCTTGCCTACCTTTATTTGACCGTCTTTATGGTTATAAACATTCATTTCCATAACGGGCGTATGAACTTCTGAATTAGCATACTCATACTTGGCAAATGCAATCATTACATCGGGAAGCAGAATAACTGCTATTAATATCAAAGAAACAAGCGTTACAGCAATTCCTTTAAGAAGTGATTTTTTCTTAGTCTTTTTTAGTTTCCTGCCTGCACTTTCAACCGCCTTCTTTTCATCGTCATTGACGGGTGAAATCATAGGCTTTGACATAAGTTTTTTGTATTCCCTTGCGCAGTCCTCGCATTTATCAAGATGCTCACTGACGAGTATTCTGCTCTCATCCGAGCAGACTCCGTCAACGTAAAGCGGAAGCAAGTCCTTTATTACCTCGCACGAATATTTATTATCACTCATTATTATCACCTAACCTTTCGATTATTTCCTTTTTGGCTCTGTAATATGTTACCCTTGACCAGCTTTCGGTCTTTTCAAAGATCTCGGCAATGGTGTCAAAGGGCATTTCGCCGACCGCCCTCATATAGAATACATCCTTATACGGACTTGAAAGCGTCATAAGAATTTTTAGAATCGCCTTACTCTGCTCTTTTCGCTCAACCTCGGAATGAGAATCGTTGTCCGAAACGAGGAAAAGACAATTATCAATATTCTCGTTTGTCGGTTTTCGCTTCATTGAAACGAAGATATTATGAGCAATTCTGCAAATCCAGCTTTCCACCTTACAGTCGCCTTTGAAGCTCTTATAGTTTTCAAATGCTTTAATAAATGCCTCCTGTGTGATTTCCTCGGCAAGAAGCTCGTCGAAGCAGAGGGAAACGGCATACTGCTTGACATATTTATAGTATTTTTTATAAACGATTTCGAAATCTTCCAAGCCTTTTCCCCCTTCCTTCATTTATTAGACGCAGTAAAACAGATTTTGTTACAGAAAAAATAAAATGTCAAACCGGAGTTTGTCGGGGCGTAATCCGTAGGGGCGGGCTTTGCCCGCCCGTCAAATAATATGTAAACTACGGGCGAGCAAAGCTCGCCCCTACGTCTCTACAAACTCAAATTTGATAAAACGACAACTCCCTCGGTGAGGGAGCTTAATATGTTGCTTTTATTTTATCTTAAGCGTTACAATCTCAAAGGACTTGAGTTCAACGGGTATCTGATTGCCCTTTGTGCGCAAGGTCTTGACATCGTTTTCCATCAGGTCGCAGATTGCGGCAGAATTGAAGTCAAAGCCGAGAGTCAGCGTTGTATTCGTGCGCTTGTTGAAGCTCTCGTACATTCTGACAATAATTCCGTCGCCGTCCTCAGCTTTCTTGACGGTTTCAATTACGACGTTTTCATCGGCAACGCTGACAAGCGAGAACTCATCGGCGAGCTTACCCGCCTGCTTTTTGACCTTGAAGGCTGTCATCGGGTTATTGATAAAGTAAGCTTCTTTAATAGTTCCTGCCGACTTGTAATCGCCCGAGTGCGGCATAAGCGAATAGGTGAAATAATGCTCGCACTTGTCGGCGGTCGGGTCGGGATAGGTTCCGCTCTTGAGAAGCGTCAGCGCCATTACGCCGTCGTGTATTGAATGTCCGTACTTGCAGTCATTGATAAGGCTGACACCGTAGCCGTATTCGGAAAGGTCGGCGTACTTGTGGGCGCAGACCTCAAATTTAGCCGCATCCCAGCTCGTATTGTAGTGAGTAGGTCTCTCAACCGAACCGAACTGAATGTCGTAGGTCGCCTTGTCGGCATTAACGTCAACAGGGAAAGCCGCTTTAAGGATAATATGTGATTCCTTCCAGTCGATATAGGTATCAAAATCAATTCTCTCAATATCGTCGTACAGCCAGATTTTCTGAACAAGCGTACTCTTGAGGAAAGACTTTTTAATCTCAAGGCCCGCTCTTGCTCCGTCATAAATCGGTTTCACGGATTTAACATCGCAGACCTCCCAGGATTTATCGGTGTAATAATTACTGATTTCCCAGTTGTCATATGCTCTCGGCAAATCCTCATAAGCGGTTATAACGTTACCTCTTGCGCCCTTCTTAAGCACGTTTCTGCCGTTGCGCTTGTCATAAATCTTTGTTATCGTACCGTTTGCGTCAAACATCAGCTTGAAGAAAGCGTTTTCGATACATTTTTCGCTGACCTCAACAGTGCCTTTGATTTCGGGCTTTTTAATTACCTTATAGCCCTTTGCGGGAATACCGGTTACGGTATAGGTCTTGCCGTCAAGCTTAACCGCCCCGTTACCGACAAACGAATTCGGATTGAATACGATATAACCGCCGTCCGAATTAACCTTGTCGGCAATTCCTTTATATGCCTTATCGGTTATCTCGTTGCCGATAACTCTGAGCTGCTCATACTGTTTTGAGGAAACCTCATAGACTTCCTTTATAGATGAGCCGGGAATAATGTCGTGGAACTGATTGAGAAGTATTACCTCCCACGCCTGCGACAAATCCTTCTGAGGATATTTCGCCTTATTGAGCTTTTCGTTCATTACTGCAAGTGTTTCCGCCTTTTCAAAAAGGAATTCGGACTTACGGTTGTTGCGCTTATTCTTCGCCTGAGAGGTATAGGTACCTCTGTGGTATTCAAGATAAAGCTCGCCTACCCACGACGGAGTCTTCGGATTCTTTTCGGCTCTCTTTTTAACTCTTTCAAGCATTGAGCCTGCGAATTCCATCTTAGCCTTCGGGACGCCCGTAAGACCTTTTTTAAGAACATTATAGTATTCAAGGTCTTTTCTTACCGGTCCGCCGCCGCCGTCACCGTGACCGAAGGTAATCATTATATCGTTATTAATATCCTTCTGCTGATAACGGTCGTAGCCGCCCTGAAGCTGCGAGGGATTGAGCTTTGCGTTATATGTACATTCCGTTGTCACGGGTCTGCCCCTGCGCTTGTCCTGCGCGGTCATGAAATACGCAAAAATATCCGTACCGTCAATACCCTTCCACCAGAAGGTGTCATAGGGCACGCGGTTCGTTTCATTCCAGCCGATTTTCGAGGTTACGAACTTGTCAACGCCGCTCTTTATTAAAATCTGCGGCAGTGCAGCGGAATAGCCGAATACGTCGGGTAACCACAGAACCTTACTGTCAACGCCGAATTCCTCTTTGAAGAAACGCTTTCCGTAGAGGACCTGACGCACAAGAGATTCGCCCGAAGAAATGTTGCAGTCCGCCTCAACCCACATAGCGCCTTCAACTTCCCAGCGCCCTGCCTTAACCATCTTTTTAACCTCATTGTAAAGCTCGGGGCATTCCTCTTTAAGGAACTTGTAAAGCTGTGCCTGGCTCGACATAAACTTGTACTCGGGATATTTCTTCATCAGCGCTATTACAGTTGCAAACGAGCGCTGAACCTTTTCACGGGTCTGCGCCAGAGTCCACAGCCAAGCAACGTCAATATGAGTATGACCTATACAGATTGCGTTGACGTTTTCCGATACGCAGTTTTTGAAGAACTCATTGTCAAGGTATGACTGCGCCGCCTTGACGGATTTGTTGAATTCGGGAGAACCGGGAACTCTCAAATCAAGAAGATTTACGGCATTGATAATATGTTTTTCAATATCAATATACGGATTTTCACCGGGAGTTAAATACTCGCAAACCTCAAACGGAACTCTGAGCGAATAATAAAGCTTTCTCGCAGCCTCGTTATAAGTCCTGAGTGTAGCGTTGAATTCAAGATAGCCGTCGCCCGCCATGCCCGTATAGGCATAGATATAAATCTCATAACTCTTTTTGGCGTTGTCAAGGAATATTTCGCGGTGATTAACGTCAAGGCCCTGAACCATTACGCCGTCAACGTAAACGATAAACTGCGGATTGAGCGCATCCCAGCCTTCACGCTCGGTTGCGGTAGTAATCTCCAGCTCAACGTTCTTGCCGACAAGCTCCTTAGGAATGTTCAGCTTCTTAAAAAACCATGCATGCTCGTCCTGCTTACCGCCCCAGCGCTCATTTGCGCCGAATTCGCGGAAGCTGCGGTCAATCTTCGGGAGCTTGTTATTGCTCTTGTAGCCGCAGGATTTGAACATCCAGCCGTCAATTCTTTTCTCGCTGTTAAGGGTGTAGCCTCTGAAAGTGTCAAAGAACACTCTCATTCTGTCTTCGAAAAAGTCCGTCATAGTGATACCTCTCAATTAAAAATATCGCTGAGCATATAGAAAGAGCCGCAGACAAGCGTAAAGTCAGCCTGCTCTTTTGTCTTATAATAAGCCATTTGAGGCTCGTTTTCAATACTTATATTTTTAATATACTTCTTTGCAATTTCTGTCAAATTTTCCGGTTCTTCGCTTCTCGGGTTATGAGGCTTGGTAAATACAACGCCGTCGCAAAGCGGCAGTATATTGGCAAGGTACTTTTCACATTCCTTGTCCGCCATCATACCGATAACTGCGGTGATTTTTCTTGAAGCGAGAAACTTTTCGATAACGTTTTTCAGTGCCTGAGCGCATTCCTCGTTATGTCCGCCGTCAATCAGGGTATTATCATCAACGAGCTCCATCCTGCCCCTTATAACGGTGTTCTTAATACCGTTCTGAATGTTCTTTTCGCAGACCTTGTCAATAACATAAGCCGCTTCTATAACGCCTATTGTATTTTCAATCTGATGTCTGCCGACAAGCGGAATATGATATGTGTTTCCGAGATACTCTATATCCGTTCCGCTTATGCTCTCCTCAATAATCTCAACGTCGCTGTATCTCGCTACGCCCAGATCGGCATTTTTCCGCTTTACGGTGTCCTTTATGACCTGAAGCGCTTCCCTGTTCTGAAGGCTTGTGGTTACAACGTGAGAGCCTTCCTTGATTATTCCGCATTTTTCGGCGGCAATCTGCTCTATCGTATTGCCGAGCACTGCCATATGGTCAAAGGAAATGGAAGTAATAACCGCCGCAACGGGCGCGGGTATAACGTTAGTGGCGTCAAAGCGTCCGCCTAAGCCTACCTCCATAACGGCATAGTCGCATCCCTGCTCGCTGAAATAAAGCAGTCCCGCAGCCGTGATAAGTTCAAACTCGGTTATCTCAACACCTTCGCCGTTAAGCTTTTCAACCACGGGTTTAATCCTGTTGATAATTTCCGCCAGATCGTCGTGCGGTATATTCTCGCCGTTAACGCGTATTATCTCGCAGAAGTCAAAAACATAAGGCGACGTGAACAGTCCCGTCTTATAACCCGCGTCAATGAGGATATTTGAAAGCATTGTCGAGGTCGTGCCCTTACCGTTTGTACCCGCAACGTGAATATACTTCATATCCTTTTCGGGATTACCGAGTGCGGAGAGCAGAGCGCGCATTCTCTCAAGCCCGAGCTTAACGCCGAACTTAAGAAACGAGTGTATGTAATTGACCGATTGCTCATAATTCATCTATTTATCACCTCCCCTATTGTATCACATTAATATCAAATGTTGAATAACAAATTTATATTTTATTTTTACTTTACAAATGATGTCAATGTGATAAAATTATAATGATAAAAAACATACTGAAAGGATGATATGATGACGGCCTCAAGCAAACTGACAGGCAGAAAAAAGCTCGGTTACTGTCTTGGTATTTTCACTGAGTCGCTGTGCTATAATATGTTCTACACCTACTATCTTACTTTTCTTAACGAGATAGTCGGAATCAAGCCAAGCTACAGCTCAATTATCATTTTCATTTCAATCGCGTGGGACGCGATTACCGACCCGATTATCGGTAACTATACCGACAAGCCGGGCGTTGACAAGAACAGAATAATGAAGATTTCCATTATCCCCCTTGCCATTACCTTCGTTGTTGCATGGACAAGCATAGGCGCGGGCTTCAATTCACAGACCGCGAAGATACTTCTCTACACATTGATTTCAATGTGCATCTGGATCTTCTACACGATGTATTCAATTCCTTATTACGCAATCGTAGCCGAGATAACCGAAGACTATGACGAAAGAACTGCAATACGTTCACTGTCTTCGCTTCTCAATGCAGTTTGCGTCGGTCTCGGCAATATACTTCCCGCTCTCGTTCCCACGGTTGCTGTATTGCTCGGCAAAAGATATCAGAGCAATTCCTATGCGGTAATCGCCGCACTCATCAGCGTACTTGCCGTTATACTCGGCTTCGTCTGCTGCAAATCGCTCAACGGAGTTTACGTTCCCAAGGCACTCGGCGAAGGCGATGCTAAGCCGAGATTGTCCGTTATTTCAACATTCAAATCATTCGGTAGCATACTCAGACTCAAACCGACAAAATGGTTTTTGATGTTCGTATTCTTCTACCTTGCGATGAGTTCTATGATTCAGTCCAACCTTACATACATGGTTATTGACTGTATAGGCATGGAATACGATACCGGCATAGCAATCGTAATTGTTTCGCTCGTTATCTCTATGGCGGTAACGGTTCCGATTGTCGAAAAACTCGCAAAAAAGACGGACAGACGCACCGCCTGCCTTGTATTTCTCTCGGGTGTAGTTGTGCTTGAAGTGCTCACAAAGATACTCGGACTTGATTTCACAGTCGGTTCGTTCAAAATCATGTGCGTAGTCAGCCCGATTATTCTCGGAATAGCAAACGGTACGTTCTGGACTCTGTTCTATTCAATGGGCTATGACCTCGTTGAACTTGACGAATTCAAGACAGGCGAAAGAAAAGAAAGCACTATCACGGCGCTTCCTCAGCTTATCCAGAAATTCGGTTCCGCGTTCGGTATTCTTATGGCAGGTCAGCTTCTTAGTTTCTACGGCTATGACAGTTCAACCGATGTCGCCGGCAAGGAATCGCTTTTCACCAAGGTTACCGATCCTCAGATTATAAACGGTATGGAAAACATATCGACAATTATACCTGCTGTTATACTTGTTCTTTCCATTACAGCCCTCTTCCTCTTCCCGCTGACGAGAAAGCGCTTCGACGCTCTCATGGTTCAGCTTGAAAAGAAGCGCAAAGGCGAAGAATACACTACGGAAGGCTTCGAAAAGCTGGTTTAATTAAAATACAGGAGAAATAAATGGGTAATTACAACGAATACAACGATTACTGCGACCACATTGAAGATGTGATGAAAAATCACTCGGAGCGCGGAAATTACAATTACAAACGGCACGTGCTCGATGAAATGGAGCTTCGCACAAAGGAGATTCTCGGCAGAGGTCTTAGGGACAAGAAGGTTGCGCACGACCTTGTAATCGACGAATATGACGAGCGTTTCATACTCAACGGTTATGCGGAATATCTCAAGGATTTGAAAGAAAAATGGCTGATGAAAAAGTTTCCCTTGTTTTCCGGACTTCTTATGCTGCTGTCTGTTATAGTCTATCTTGCCATAGGCTTCATTTTCAACGTATGGCATCCAACCTGGCTGATTATCGAGGGCTGCGCAACAGCCGTCATTATCGGAGCCATGTTTGTCGCGGTAAGCTTCCTTGACAGACGAAAAAAGTTCTATTTTATAATGCGTATGCTTGTAGCAGGTTCTGTTATGGTGGCATCTCAGTTTTTCTTCTTACTGCTGAGAATAGGCTTTCAAATTGAGAACGCCTATCTCGCCTTTATTGCCGCAGTTGCGTTTATGTTCATAGGCGACCTTTTACTTGCAACCGCAACAAAACAAAGGCTCGTTATTATCAATTATCTGATTACGATACCCGTCGTAAGCGTATTTGTGTACGTCTTACTCGGACTGACAGGTGTTTTAGCATGGAATCCCGGATGGATGCTGATACCCGCATCGGTTGTCGTTTCGTTTATTGTTCTGTGGGGATTCATCAGATACAACAGAAGATTTATGTACAAACCGGAGGTGGATGAGGAATGGTAAAGCGTCTTAATGCGGAACTCTGGGATAAGATGCACTATCTCTTCCGCGATTTCAACGACAGAATGGTACACGTCGAGCTTCATTACGACTTTGAAATCGATATCGACATTCTCAAAACCGTCATTATCTGCTTTCTGGAAAAAGCGCCTGTACTCCACTCCTCGTTTGTGGACAATAAGCTTCGCACATACTGGAGAGTGAACGATTACGATATAGATGATGTTCTGACAGTTGCGCGCCCCGACAACCTTCAGGAAGCTATTGACGACTTTTTAACTCGGTACATTCCGCCCGAGGATAAGCTGCAGATTCGCTTTGCGGTCTATTATTACGAAGGTAAATCTGTTCTGCTCGTCGTTGAAAACCATATGTGTATGGACGGCGGAGACCTTAAATACTTTATGAAGGCGCTGTGTAAGAATTACAACGATTACGCCGAAAATGGGATAAGCCCCATTGATCTGAAATCGGGCTCGCGTTCCTACGAAAAGGTTTACGAGGATTTCTCCCAGACCGAGCAAAAAATGGCAAACAACTTATACAAGAACGTATGCGCAAAGGATGACCACAGATTTCCCCTGACTCCCGACGACATACGCGACCGTTCGTTTATCGCAAGGCGTATAATTAACGCAGAGCGCTTCTCCGCACTTCGTAAATCGGGCAAGCAGATGGGCGCAACAGTAAACGATATGCTTATAGCCGCTTATTTCTATAGTCTTTACGAACTGGCAGGCTACCCGAGGCAGGACAGCGTTACAATATCATGCGCCATCGATTTACGCCGTCATATGAAGGACACGAGCGAAACTGGTATTACAAACCAGACCGCTTTTATGCAGTGCAATATACCCGAGCTCGGCGAAGACATTTTCAGGACTCTTGAATACACCAAGAAAAGCGTTGAGCGTTTCAAGAACGACAAATTCATGGGACTTTACGGACTTCCCCTGCTCAAACTCGGCTACAGCATTATGCCTCAGGCGGCTTCTGAGCAGGTAATTAAAATCGGCTATTCCAACCCGCTTCTGGCTATGAGCAACATTGGTATTCTCGAGCAGGACAAGCTTGCGCTTTCGGGGCATGAGCCCTTTGACGGATTTATGACGGGCGCTGTAAAATACAAGCCGTATGTTCTTCTGTCGGCAACATCTCTGGGCGGAGAATTGACCTTATCAATGTGTGTCAGAGGCAACGAGGAAGATAAGAAAACGGTTGAGAAGTTCTTTGACCTTATGGACAAGAACATCGACGTCCTTTCTGCAGGCAAACAGTAATTATCAAAGGATTACAGTATGAAAAAAGATTTGGAATACGCAAACAGACGTGACGTTTTGGGCTTTTTCTTCGGCTTATTCTTCTTCCTCGCGTTCAGAATAAGCTCGTGGATTTGTTCAATCCCAATGTGGCTGACGCAGATACTGCATTTTGTAATCGGTCTTATTATCGGCTGGTTCTGGGCAACGCTGGTAGCTTGGCTGCTTGTCGGAATTATTCACTACTCGCTGATACTCTTTGCACGCTGGGGAGGAAATACGTCAACACCGAACAGAGAAAACAAGAATCCTTATTCAAACGGAAAATCCAATTCAACCGATTTGCAAGAG
>JAEEGG010012383.1_pt1 | contig 18412 bp, 10 predicted proteins | sample 9134161 | NCBI WGS metagenome assembly JAEEGG01 (sample SAMN16246543, study PRJNA631951) | gut metagenome | biome: gut microbiome; feature: rumen; material: CR-attached | host: Bos | place: Iran: Karaj | collected 2018-10 | reverse complement strand
ATTTGGCCGTAGGGCCTGAAATCGGATGGAAAACCCAGACCGGGTTTGACTACGGTGCGTCTGTTCGAACTGGGTTAATGGGTTGTGCCCAGGTTGAAGTCGGGCGTTTTTTCAATTCAAAAAAGACATACGTCAACTTCCTATTCAATTTGCCGTTCGGCCCCATGCTTGGCTGGAAACTGATCGAGAAAAAAAATCAGAATAAATGATGGAGAAAATGTATATGGATAAAAAATTGGAACAAAAAAGAATCGGTTTCAAGGTCGCTTTTTTCATGGCGATTCTGATGAGTTTCGGACTTTCGCTGACCGGGAACTTGATGGCGGATCGACCGTCCGAAATACCCGTGATAGCCTCTGTCATCGGTTTCCTTGAATGTTTCGCATTGAGTTTCGCGATTAGCTTTGCAATTGGGCTCATCGTGCCGATTCCCAAGGTGAACGCGGCACTCGCCCGCAAGTTCCATTTGCAACCACGAACATTCAAAACGCACTTCGTAGAATCGCTCGCTTCGAACTTGATTTACACGCCGCTTATTACGACCGCGATGGTCTGTTTCGTGTATTTTTCCATGATGCCCGACGGCCACAAGCCCCCGTTCCTGCCAATGTTCATCCATTCGCAGGTGGTGTGCTTTATTGTGGCGCAGGTACTAATTATGGTGTTCGTGCCGATTATTTTGAAGTTCGTGCTGCCGAAAATGCCGCCGCGACAATAGCGCTCAAGAATGGAAATTCCCGCTCAAGGCGGGAATGACAATATCACGGGAATGACAAAGAAACTGTATTACCCAAAACGATTATTAACTTCGTCCCAGTTGACGATACTCCACATCGCCTTGAGATAATCCGGACGGCGGTTACGGTAGTCGATGTAGTAGGCATGTTCCCACACGTCGAACGTAAGTAGCGGCTTAAGCCCCTTGGTAATCGGGTTCTGCGCGTTGCCCTCTTGCGTAATCACAAGCTTGCCGTTGTCATTGGCTGAAAGCCAAACCCAGCCTGAACCGAAAAGTCCGGCACCTTTCGTCTGGAATTCATTCTGAAATATTTCGAACGTGCCAAAATCACGAGTTATGGCACGCGCAATTTCACCTGCCGGAACGTTGTTCGTCGATGGCGTCTTGAACTGCAAAAAATACATGGCATGGTTCAAGAATTGTCCAGCATTATTAAACAGACCACCTTCGGATGTTTTCACGATTTCTTCGATGGACTTGCCTTCAAAGGCACTCCCAGGCAACGCTGCATTCAAATTGTTCAAATAAGTCTGCAAATGCTTGCCGAAATGGAAAAGCATAGATTCTTGACTAAGTACCGGTGCAAGATCCGCCATTCCATACGGAAGAGCGGGCATTTCAAATTTCCCGTTAACTGGTTGAATCATGGGAAAGTCCTCCTTTAATTAATAGCTTTTATCATTGCTCTAGCAGTAAATATACTCAATCATGCAAAATTCGACATCAAAAAGATGAAAAGATTTATTCCATATTATAAGAATTATCCCCATTAAACAGGAGAAGCCCGCTCAAGGCGGGCTTGACAAGAAATAATGGATGGGGCAAGCCCCAACCTCTTCGGCTCGGTTATATCCATGCAAGAGCATACAAAGCGAATGTCGCAAAAAATGCTTGCATTTTTTTATGACTGAGCTGAAGTTGCGGACGCGAAGCGTCAACCATGGCTGCAACGCTCGCCTTTTGAGGTTGTCCCTCCTTGACGGTCGGGCATGACAAGAACGGCCCTGAGGCCGAAACAATGTCGTTATTCTTCGGCGCCTTCCTCGTCGGAAACTTCTTCAACTACAGGAGCGACCTTGCCGAGCAAGACACTCACGTCAACAGACTGGAGGTCAACAAGGCTCTTTACGCCTGTCTTCTTGTTTTCTTCGACCTTGCCGAAGGTGGAGACGATGACGTTTGCAGAGCTCGCCTCAAAGCGGCGGGTCTTGTTCGTGATGCTCATGGAGCCCTTTGTAGCCGGGAAGAACTTGGCTTCGAGTTTTGCCATGTCCTGAGACGATTTAGCCGTCTGGAGGCCTTCGCACGCGATAGCCCAAGTTGCCTTGTTCATATCAATGGCATTATTGACAAGTTCAAGGACCATGGAGTTACCCTTGAAGGACTTGGCCGTCGTAGCATCGTAATGTTCCTTGGCTTGATTGACATAGTTACCCTTCTGCATGAAGAGCATGGCGATAACACCAAAGACGAGAACGGTAAGAGCAATGGAAATATTCTTTAAATTCATGACGTTCTCCCTTATTCAAAATGATATTCAGCCGGTTTTTCGATTTTGAGACTGTTGGCGAGATTGAACTGGACCAAGCCGCTGAAATCAACATTCGTGAGCTTGCCCTTTGCATAGCTGAACTTGACAACGCATCCCTTACCACAGGCGACTTCCTTAGAATTCTTTTCGTTCTTGAGGAGGATGGAACCTTCGGCAAGGCCAGCCTTCTGGTAAATACCGTTTTGCACATTATCGTTAATGCCGGCACCTGTGTAAAGGTGGGAAACCTGCTTGAATCGGGCATCCTTGTCGGCTTCAATGGCTGCAAGAGCCGGGCCGAATGCAGCTTCAGACTTGACACCGGAGAGCACGGTATGGACGAGTTTCCATGCCATGCTGTACTGATCGACGGCACGCCACTGTTCCACAAGGACCTGCGTATTCTTTTCCAAATAAGCCGTTTCCTGTTCATTTGCGGTGCGTCTTGCCTGTTCCTCATAGCCACCCTTGAGAGTCATCAAGATAATGACGAGAGCGACGAGGATGACAATGTCAACCACGACGAGAATCTTCATTTTCTTTTTATCCATATTATTCCTTTTAAAAAAAGACGTTTCAAAAACAATCTAAAATTTAATTTAAAAAAAACAAGCAAATTTAAAGTAAAAATAGAGAACTTAGGCGCCTATTTTTTATATTCTTCATGTATGAGCGAAGATATCCACAAATTACCGTCCCAAATCATCTATAACAACCTCAAAGAGATGATGCGCGCCAAAAACACCGCGCACGAATCCATTTTCAAGTTCCACTGGAAAAAAATGTGGCCGTTCAGTCTCATCTGGCCGCAGGTTGATTTTATCCGTATCGTGAGGCTCATGGGCGAACTGCGCAAAAACGTATCTACGCAAAAAAATTTGGTAAAAGAAGCAAAATCGAAAGCCAAGCCCTACGAAAAGACGTTCCTCGATACCGTGCCGGCCTATTTGGACGGTCTGGACACATCTTGCAAGTGCCTTGCTGACGTTGCCCAGTGGAAACAGGACATGCTCGAAAAGAAGCTTCACCACGATGTGAAGATGATGCGTGACGTTTCGGAGTACAATCAGATTCTCAAGGCCTACGAAAAGGCCCAGAAAGATCTGGTTCAGGCAGGTGCATTTGTCCGAGCCGGTTGGGTGGAAGCGCTCCAAGGATTTATGAACGAAACTGAAGGCGAAGCGTGCAAACAGTAAAATCGAGAGCCATAAGCGTCATCATCCCGATGTACAACACCGAGGCATTCATCAAGGACTGCCTCGACAGTCTCGTTGCACAGACTTTTTCGGATTTTGAGGCCATCATCGTCGATGACGGTTCCACCGACGGTGGAGCAAGAATCGCCGCCAGTTACGCCTCGATGGACTCGAGATTCAAGCTAATTGGCCAACCGAACAAAGGCCTGTCCGAAGCACGCAATACGGGGCTCAAGATTATGCGTGGCGAATACGTGACGTTCATCGACAGCGACGACTGCATGGCACCGAACTTTCTTGAGACGTTGTTTTTCATAGCGCAATTGCACCAGGCGGATATCGCTTGTTCGGCCATCGAGAACATCGACGAGGCATACAAACCAGACGGAACCGTCCCCAGCGTGGCAACGTCCAAATGCCTCAGCGCCGAAGAAGCAACAAGAATTGCGCTGTACCAAGATTCTCTGCCGGACTATTCCGCATGGAACAAGCTGTACAAAGCTAGTCTTTGGAAAGAACGCCGCTTCCCTGCTGGGATACTGTTCGAAGACTTCGCTACAGTTCCATATGTTCTGCTAAGCGCAAACAAAGTTGCAGTGACCAAGTCCAAGCTGTATCTTTACCGCAAGCGTTCGACGAGCATTCTATCATCGAATTTTACGCTCAAGAATACGGTTCTGCTCGACATCGCAGAAAACGTTTTCGAGAACATGAAACCAGTTACGAAAAAGCTTTACCGAGCTTCCCGCAGTATGCTGGTAAGTGCCTGTTTCAGCATCTTGATGCGGACAAAGGACACCGAAGAATTTGCCGAATGCCGCAAAAGAGCGTTGGCCCTTATCCGTAAATTCCGCTTCGGTACGTTTTTTGATTCGAGAATTCGCATGCGCAACCGCATGGCGATTATGCTCTCTTACCTCCCCCGCTTTTTGTTCCTCAAGTTTTTGAAGAAAGGCATGCAGTGATTCCATTGACGCCCAAAGAAGCCGTTATCCGAATTGTACGATGCATTCTCGGAGAGAACCGCGTTCACGACTATTTGATCCGACGCGGAATCAAACGACAGCATTTGAATGACGGATATGAGAGCCAAGAATGCGGTCGCGATTTTGGAGAACATCGTGAAAATGGAGAACATCGCGCCGGCCAACAGACCCTCGTTTTCATGGCAGATGGCAAATGTATGCACGGCGGAATCACGGACAGATTGCGCGGGATGACTAGCGCATACAAATTCGCAAAAGAGCATGGGCTGAACTTCAAGATTTTCCATACATCACCGTTTTTACTGCAAGAAATTTTGCAGCCAAACCAAGTCGATTGGATTATTGACGAAAAAGAAATAAGCCACAACAGCACCTTCGCAAAACCGTTACTGCTTTACCGTGAAGATTTTGACAACGATTCGGCGCTGGAGCGACAACTGGATTCAAGCCATAAGCAATTCCATCTGTATTCATGCGTTGACACTGTAGGCGAAGACTTTCCGAAATATTTCAACAAACTTTTCAAGCAGTCGCCGATTCTAGAGAAGAAGCTTGAGCAGTACAACGAATTACTGGGTACCGGTTATACGGCGATTTCATTCCGCTTCCAGAACAAGCTTGGCGATTTCAAGGAATTTACGTTCAAGGAATTGCCTGAAACGGGCAAGCGGGAATTGATGAACGCGGCTATTAATGTTTTGAAGGAGATGCCCCATCAAGTGGGGCATGACAAGACTCATGCGGATACAGCATTGTCAAGCCCGAATCTTTATCATACCGACACAAAGGCCGGGGTGACAAAGCCTCAATGCGGGGTGACATTGGTGACGGCGGATAGCCCGACGTTCCTCGCTGAAGTTGAAAAGTTGCCGAATATCGTGACAGTCAAAGGCAAAAGCATCCACATCGACTTTAACAGTTCCAAGAACGCGACAGATTATTTGAAAGCGTTCACGGAATTTTTCCTCATTTCAAGAGCATCGAAAGCAATACTCTATCGCAATCGCAAATACAAGACGTATCCGTCGAACTTTCCGAAGTACGCAGCAATGCTCGGGAACGTTCCCTACGAAATCGTAGAAAAATAAAGACATCACTGGGCCCTTCCCTTGTCAAGCCCTACTTCACGAGGATGCGGCTAGAATGCTGTTGAGAGCCGACACGGACGCGGATGATATAAACGCCCATCTTGGGCTGTTTCATCGTCACAGCATTCGTCCCTGCAAGAGTCCTTGCAGACGCAGTCGCAACAACCTTCCCCTTCACATCCAAGAGCTCCACCTTTGTGCGTTCGCCGACAAGACCTTCAGACGCTTCGAACGAAACATGCAACAGGTTGCCAACCGTCATTGAACGGAGTCCCTTGATGAGAGATTGCTTCGCTGCTACAACTGGAGCGCCCTTCGTCACCCGCACCGTCGCCGTCTTTTTGCTGGAATTCAGCGAGACCGGCAAAGGTTTTCCTTCGTGCATTTCGGTCGTTTCTCCGTCAACCGTCACGAACACGCGATAACCGAAGGACTGGACTCCATCGATACCCGCAAAGGAGAGGAAACCTTCACGACTACCCGATGCAGAAAGATTCACCGTCCATTCCATCTCATCGCTAGCCGCTCTGATAGATTTGGCCAAAGCACGCTTGCCCTCGACAATCGAAAGATTCACATGGTCGCCCATGCTTGCCGGCGGTTCATCAGCGACGAACGGATTAATACCAACACCAAGAATATTCCAGAAATCACGCTTGCCCTTCTTGTCCGAAAGTACAGCCTGCAAAGTCCAGCGTTCTGCAGTCGAAGCCTTTGCAAGAGCTCTCTTAGCAGCAACCTTTCCCGAAGATTCCAAAGCAGGATAAGCATAAATGCGTTTTTCACGTTTAGCAGAAGCCGTATCAAATACCGGTTCCGCAGAAATTTTCCACGTTGTCTTCTTCGAAACTTGAGCCCAAACGGCCTCGTAAGGTGCCAGGTAACGAGTTTCTTCAAGAATTTCTGCATATCCACCAGATTCCGGGTCATAGCGATAGAAGCGGACTTCGGATTCTTCGTCCACATCCTTGAGCGCAGATTCGTTCATGCTGTACAAATCGACACTCCAACCATGCGGATTTGCCACAAGATTCCAGCCGGACAGCTTATGCTCCAAATTCCAGACAATATCCTTGCCATCATCTTTAAGATTTTCCCGCATAACGAGGGAACCACCGTTCCACGAGCTGAACCAGTAACCTTGATTACCGACAATTTCATCGCCACGTTTAAACGAGTGATACTGCCAGTAATCTCCGACACCAGATTCATCCCACCAGTAGAAGTTATAGCCTTCATCCCAGTTGATTGAAGATGTATCCACGGCAGCAAGGGAAACCATCGTCCATTGATTTGCCTTAAGTGTAGCAATCTGCGAATCGATAGTAAATTCCTCGCTGATTTCATCCGATCCCTCGCCGTCGCCAATCGAGAAAAGCATCTTGAACGTGCCCGGGTGCATCACGAAGAAAATAACTTCGTTTGAAGAAGAAGGTGCAACAGTTTTGCTAAGCGTGGTATCGATGACAGGCGTTTTTTTCTCTGCGACATCGACAATCTTTACCTTAGCAAAAACATTTCTCGTTGCATCAAATTCGCTCGTCTTGTAAATTAGGCGAATGGCATTGCCGCTCTTATCAAAGGTCTTTTCAACAATCTTAATAGGCGAATCATTGCTCTTGACAAAGTAACCTTTAAATACAACATTTTTCATATTCTTCGGCAAATGGTCCCCATCATGGAGTACAGCAACCTTCTTGCCATCGCGCTGTACGACAAGCGAATCCAGCTTATAGCCTTTGTCAGGAGAGACGCGCAAAGTCCAATTGTCACTTTCAATTTCGGCAGGCAACAGCATCGTCCCCTTCTTATTGAATTTGTGGACAACTTTAGACTTCCCGATTTCTTCAACAAGCTGCACTTCGCCATATTTCATTTCTGCCGTGACACGGGTGATATTTCCAGCGCAATTTTCCACCTTGTCCGTCCAGCGGGCAAACAGCTTTATGTCGGAAGCTGATTCAAAGTCAGGATAAGCCGCATAGAGAGCGTTCAGCAAGTCTTCATTCAATTCTGTCCAGGCTGCCCCGGATTCAGAATTGACACTCCAACCGGCAAGGCAACGGTCTGAATCATAGATCATTGTCGGGAAGGAGATTGCATTTTTTTCGATAGAAGTATATTTGCCTTTTCCCGTCCAGTCGCTTCCATAGAATACTGAATCTACAGAAGCAACATCAAACACAAGATGGAATTCAACAGGTTCGGCCTCGACTTTCAAAGTGATATTTTTCTGGTTGTGGCCCACAGTAAAGGTTTTTCCGTTTTCAATATCAAAAGATACATCGCCGTTGGCATCAACGCCAGTCACGTTTTTTCCAAACTTGTATGCTTTTGTCCCGTTAAACTTGACGGCAATTTCAGCTCCCTCTATAACAGGAAATTCAACACCATCCTTGCCCACATCGAATTCATATATCTTATTTTCAAAGGAATAGATAACCTTGAAGGAGCCCTGTTCTGCAGTCATGCCCGAAACAACGTTAAACGTTTCGGGTTTGCAATCACCGCCCTTCGATTTCCAAACCGCATACAACGTTTTCACCGATTGACCCGCATTTACAAGTGCATCGAGTTTACGGATAGCGGCAATATCGTACGAAAGGAGTTCATTATCGCCCTTTGCATCCAAAGCCCAGCCAACAAGGCAAGCGTCCGTGCGACCCATAACATTGAGCGATTGCAAGTCCTTGGATTCCGACACATCGCCCAGCGTATAGGATTCACTCTTTTTCCAAGTCGGACTGACGAATACGGCTACATTTTGAGGAGCATTCAAATCATAGATGAACTCGTAAGTATTCTTGAGAAGCGGAGCCTTGATACTTTCGATATCAGCCTTCACGGAGAAGAAGTTGCCGGAAATTTCATTCCATTTCGTTTCTGATTTTTTGCGATAACTAAAGTTTGACTGATTATCGACTATGACTCCAGCACCATTCTTAGCGACAAACGACATGCCCGTAACAGAAATATCCTCGTTGATAGAAGGAATCACGATAGTCGCCGTTGACGCCTCGTATATGCGTTCAGGCGTTTTTTTACCATCACCCAAATCAAATGTTCTGGTAAATTTATACGTACCTTTGTCCGTATCTTCGAGCTTTACGGTCAAGCCATCGTTGCACACGTTCCAATAGGCATACAACATTATTGAATTTACCGGATTTTTGCCAAGCATTTTAACCTTGTCCATAAACAAGTCGTTCATTTCGTTATAAACGCCATTGGCATCATCATTTTTATCGAACGTGTAACCCTGCATGCAATAACCATTGCGGTACAAAGCCATCGGGAATTTTTTAACGTGGCTTTCGATATTATAGTTTGCCTTGACAGTCCAGTTTTTATCAGCATCTACGGCAAAAGCGTCCTTCGTCATGTAGGTCGCCCAAGAATCGCCAAAGAAGGGCTTTGCGTTGATACCCGCAGCATTTTCGTTAAACACGACCGTATATTCCACCAGCGAAGCCGTAGAATTAAACGTATATGTCGGCACGGCGGGAATGCCTTCTGTAGAAACGCGCCAAGCCCCTGCAACCGACGCCACATCCTTCGGATTCGAAGTTCCCGAAGATGTCGCATACGTGTAAGAAAGGGTGTACGTGGCAAAATCCACACTGTAGCCGGCCTCAACAACCGTCTTCGACTCATCTATGTAGAAGTCGAACGCATTTCCGGCAAGAGAAATTCCTGCATCAGGAATCTCATGGCGCAAAGATTTGGAACCAAAATCTTGGTACAATACGAGATTCGTATGCTCGTTGCCGTTTTTCAAGACAATAGTCGGTGTCGGTGCCGCACCAGCACAATCAGACCAAATCGCATAGAGACTGGTCGGAGATTTTTCATCCTTGCTAAAGTCAATGTAGTTCGTAGCATCAAGCGCAGGGAAAATCGGGTCTCCAGTCTTAAATGCATCTGCCTTGACTGTGGACCAACCGCTAAAGCACTTGTCAGTACGGAACGGTTTCCAGAATTCAACAATATCCTTTTCTTTTTCCATCTTGAGCGAACCGGTCGCAAAAGAACCCACAGGCAAATACGTTTTCGAAGAATCTTCAGACGTTTTCAACGACAAATCGAAGGTCACATAAACAGGCTTCAGTTCGACAAAATCAACAGCCATGTTCAACCCGTTCATGAAATCGAATTCACTGCCATTCAGCAATACTTCACTCGTAGTCCCGACTTTGTAGGACAAGACATCAAAAATGTAACCATCATTAGCAACCGCTTCCATCGAAAGCTTTACACCCAAATCGTTGCCATCGCCGTCGTACACGCGAGGAAGTTCTATATACAAATTGCCGGAAGCGTCTTTTTTAAACGAATGCTTAATTTCAATAAAGTCCGGATCACCAGGAACTTGGGGTTCATAGGACAATCTTTGCATAAACGTCAATTCGCCATCGCCAGAACGGCTCAATTCGACTATTTGCTTCGTTTGCGTCACTGCACCCACAGGGCAATCTGGATGATCAATATCAGGAACAAGAGTATTGACATAACCGCTTTGATTTTCTATAGAAATCAAGCGCAGCAATTCGTCCTTGATAGCTAAAGCTTTTTTAGATTCGTTTTCGGGTTTCCAATTGATGCGGCAACCACCAGAGTTATAAAGCGGCGGTGCTTTAACGGTTTCGATGGTTACGTTTTCCTGTTTTGTAAACCAATCTGTTTCGAACTTACCTGTAGCAGTTTTCTTATTCGCGACAAAAATGTCCTTATTGCGCATTGATTCCGGAATGGTATATTCAATATTGTAATGCTCATTCGGCTTATATTGAATTTCAAAAGAAGGTATGTCCATATTCTTTGTTGAAATTCTCAACTTCTTCGTATCTGCATCATATCCCCAGAATTCGCCCGCAGGCGCAGTTGTCCAAGTGTTGCTATACTTATTAATGACAATCGTATAGCCTGGTTCTGGTTCAAAAGACACGTCAAAAGTCAAAGTATCATCACATGTTGTGCTAGGCCAATAAAGAACATGCCGATAGTCTGAAGACAAATTAAACAAGCTTGATTTTTGTTGAACGGTCATATTTCCGACAGTCTGCGAAAGCACAATGCTTCCATGATAATCATCTGCAGCGGTCAGCTTATTGCCGTCATCATCATAGGCATAAATATCAACTTGAGCTGGAGCATATTCGCCAAAATCAGCATCCCCATTCGGGTTTATCGGATAAAGCGTAAAACCGACCACATTCGTATTGCTTCCCAAAGCATTTTTCAGTAATTTCGGTGTAAGTTCCTTAAACGCCACGGTACTGATTGGAGTTTCAGCAAAGTTAAACTTATCCCGAGTCTGGTGACTCCACAGCATCGGATAGAACTTGCTTTCAGAAGTGGAATAGATATACGATTTCGGGAAAACGCGTTCCGATTCACTCAAATTCACAGTCTTTTTTAAAGAAGACGCCCAACTGTCACCAAAGACAATCAAAGGATTACCAGCCATTGCGCTTTCGAAATCAAACGTCACCTCGTAATCTATCGGGGTTACAGACGGAGAAATTCTCATCATGAAATCATTCGAGGATTCACCAGTAGTAAGAGATGATAATCCCTTATAAACGGAATCCATATAAACGGTGTCACTGGCGGAGAGATTCTGCAATACCCAGACTCGATCGTTATAATGAGAAGTAAATTCAGTCGGCTTCATTAAATATTTTTCCGAAGCATGGACAACACTGCTACTTGTGAATTCCGAAGTTTTACCGAATTCAACCATCCATCCGTCAAATTGGTATCCGACTTTGCTAAATTCAACCGTATAACCTCTAGCCAACGGCATATTCACGGTTCCATTAGCAGCGATCATATTATGGTAAAACAGCTTACTCCACTTTCCATCACCATCATAACCAAAGCCATTGACCGCTATAGAGATATCGGCATTGTCATTATTAATATCTACGGTTTCCGGGTTCGTTGCATCGAAATAATATAGATGAATCGTGGGTTTATAATCATTTTCATAATCTAACTTTTCAATTTCAGAAGGCAAATCATCAAATTTTTTCAAGCCACCAGGAATTTCCCCAGTTTTATCAGATACAGCTGAATTCTTACTTTCAATCATGTAAGCCGTAGGCAAAATAATGGATTCTTTACTCTCTTTACTTATCATAAGCGGCGGAACAAACACACCAGCTTCACCTACCTTATATTCTTTTACAGGAGCCAGCAAATAACCAAACGTATAGTCTTTAAGCGAAGCCACCCCATCTTTCTCCTGAATTTCTTCGTCCGAACCACATGCACCAGAACCGTCATCCAAACAAAAATGATTGACTATATTGAAGATTTGCGTAACATACGTATAAAAAGTATTCCCGTTACTATACACCTGGTCAACGCTCAATGCTGGTGAACCATCCCAAGAAGTTCCCTTTTGCAGAAGGCTTTTCATGATTGCGACTTCATCACCATCAAGCTTACCTTCGCTATTGGTAAAAAGGAGCAACGCTTTATCGCTGGAACCTTTATAGTAATCGGATTCTTCACAATTGAGTTTGCCATCTGAAATGGCATCGCTTAAAATTTTCTGATGGGCGGCATCGGCTTTGTTGTAAAAAGCGGTCAAGTTAAAAGCGACCGGATAAATCGGCTTGGAAACAACGGCACCATTGCCCGTTAAAAACGGCAAATCATTATTCACTCCATCTTTCTGGGTCCAAACAGCTTCGTCCTTGTTCATAAAAGACGCAAAACCAGGCGTTTTCATATCGGCAGACTCTATAACGCCATTAAGGTACACATACACTGAAGTTGTAATAGTATTGCTATAGTCATACCCAAAAGCACCATCTGGAGACAGAAGGTAATTACCAGAACTACTCTCAACCGCATTTCTAAAGTTATATTTGATATTAACCGATTTTTCGTCATATGTAGAATTGATCCAATTAGTTTCATAAATGCCCGTTTTGCCACCGATATCAAACGGTCCAATCCCTATTTTTGCAGAATGCTTCGTAGCATCATAAGGTCCGTAATGGTAATTGAACCGTACACTACTCGCATAATCACCATCAATATTTTCGCTAAAATCAATAACATTAGAAGGTATATAACCAACAAGATAACCAATGTTTTTATCATCACCCACTCCAGAAACATCACCAATAACGTAGTTATGTTCAATCGTCAACTTTAATGCTTCTGTTGATGAATACTGAATAAACCCAATCAAGCCCCCTACGGTGGAATTAGAAGCACCACCTCCATTCACATTGGCATTGACACCAGCTTTTGTCACCGTAATTGCAGACCCGGTAACATAACCTTCATTGATATAACCTACAAGACCGCCAGCATTCATCGAACCATTAATAACGGATTCGTCCGTTCCCGTTTTCCCGATATAAATATCCGAATACTTTGAATCATCAACATTCGTTGACTGATATTCGACCTGGCCAAACAGGCCTCCCGCATAAGTACCCCCTTGGATATTCAAATCCATCAAGCTGCATTGTGTAATTTTCCTTTTGCTGTTCTGCATCATATAGCCAGCAATTCCGCCAAAATAATGCGTGGTCGAATTCATGGCATCTATTTTTAAAGATTGAATATTAAATTGGCTATAAACATCATTGTCCGAAGCGGCGTCCGAAACTTTAGCAACAAAATAACCAGCAATACCTCCGGCATAGTTTCCGCCGTGAATCACAATTCCCGTCAACGAAATGTCGCTTATGTAGGCATAACCTTCACCCAAAACCGCACCTACATAATTTCCATAAAACTCAGAATTCTTTACATGAATGTTTTGATAAACATGTTTTGCGGTCTGTTCATTTTTAGCAATAATACCAACTCTGGAGCCGCCATTTGTCGATTTAAAATAGACACCGTCAAAATCGATATTTTGGAGATTCGCGCCACCTCTCACAAATCCCGTAAATTCATCGCTCGAGTTATTGCAAAGCCCAGAAATCGTAACATTGGGAGTCGATGAGCCGTAGAGAGAAACTTTATCCCCTAAATTAAGCATTTTACCCTTGAATGCATTTTTTCCGTCAACGCAGTCGTGCGAAACAGCATCATATCCAGCAAATTCGATACTCGATGTCACATAGATGTCAGCATCAGCATTCTCTGGTTTACTCAACCAAGTCGAGATAAAAGTATAGGCATCCGTTCCGCTTCCATCGCCGGACCAAAAATCATAGCACTCTTCGCCGGTTGCAGTGGGTTCAGAATCCGTCTTTTGCCTAAATTCCAATCTCTGTTTGCCATCGACGTTTTTTGCCAAAAAGCAAAATTGCAGGCCGTCTCCCGGATCAGCGGCGTTGGCAGAAGAGCCCCCGAAGGACGTGCTCAAAAGGAGGAGCACAGTAAATACGTTGAGAAACAGATTTTTTTTCATAAAAAACCTTTCTGAAAATCACACAAAAATAAATATACAGTCTCCTTACATGAACGTTACAGCATATTTTTTTCACATGTGTCAACAAACACACTTTTTCACAGCTATATACCGGCCAAAACCTCTTTTTTGCCGTCAATCGTTTAAAAATGCAACAGTTTTTTGGGGATAAAAAGCTTGGGCAAGCGAAGCCAGAAGCGCGGAGAAAGCGAAATCACCTTCGGAATCAAGCGGATTGCATCAAGTTTGCTTTGGGCCGCCACGGCAGAAAACCAATTGGCCTTCCATGCGCGGACGGCCTTCTTATAAAGCGGGTGTGAACTGTAATTTTCAGCCAAAATACGCAAAATTTCGTTGTAAATGCGATTATGATCGACATGCAGGTTGTCACCATGTTCGCGGTAATAGCAGCATACGAAATCCTTCGACACCGGTTGAGGTCCATAGTTGTGGAGGATTTTCAGATAAAGGGGATAGTCCTCGAAATAGTACCGTCCGTCGTACCCGCCTATCGCCAAAATTTTCTCACGTACGAACATTTCGGCACAGCCATGCAATGCCTTCTTGCCCAAGAACGATTCTTCAAACGATATCTGCGGGACGCTCCGCAAGTAGCGTACGTCCAGCTCATTTCCGATTTCTTCGCCTTCGAAGAACTGAATAACTTGGCCAAAACAGGCGACCGCATCGGGGTGAGCGTCCAGGAAACCGCTCTGCTTCTTGAGCCTGTCCGGCGGCATGATATCATCGGAGGAAAACGAGCAGACATACTGCCCACGGGCCATCGAAAGCGCTTCGGAATACGTGACGACGGCACCCTTGTTCGGCCGGTGGACGTACGTAAATCCGAGTTCATCGGAAAGATTCTTTAAGATTTCCGGAGAGCGGTCCTTGCTCCCATCGTCAATGACTATCAGTTCAAAATCGACGCCAGTCTGCGCCATCACGGAACGTACCGCCTGCTCGACGTAAGGCTCATGATTATAGCTAGCAATGATTACGGAAACTTTCGGCGTCATGGTTTCCTCAATTTAAAAAATATAATGCACTGAATGACGAACAGCTAACTTTTAGACCATTTTAGACGGCTTACGACAACGAGCGAAATTACAAGCGTTATAAAGTTTTCAAGCGCGTAAGCCATCATCGGACCATTAAATTCATACAATTTCACAAAAGCATAAGTCGCCCCGGCGAGAACTAGCTGCGAGCAAATTTCAATCGTCAGGAATTTTTTCGTTTCACGGCGCGCTATCAGCACAAGGCCAAGCGCCCAGCCGCCAACGCGGAAAAAATCGCCCAGCAACTGCATCGGGATGTAGTCAGCCGCACCCGAGTAGGCCGATGAAAGCATCACCATCACGAGCAGCGAACGGCCAAAATAAAGCACCACGACCGCCACAAGCGCAAGCGCCATCGACTTTAATAAAATCGGGCGGAACATGCTCCAGAACTCCGATTTCGTCATTTTTGCAGAGACTTTCGGCAATATGATGACGCCGAGAATGGCCGAGAAAAACGCCACCATGAAATCCGAAATTTTCCAGATTCCCTGCCAAATGCCGGCCGCATCCCAACCCAGTTCTGTTCCAATCGTCGAACGCATGAACGTGAGCACCACGGGGCCAAGAACCATCGGGACAATTCCCATCAACGCAAAGGACATCCACGGAGCGCGAATGTCAAGTGCGCTCTTGCGAATTTCACGCAAGCTAAAACCGGCACGGGCTGCAATTTGCGCTGCAAAAATCCCCGCCACCACGGACTGCGTTGCCACGATAGAAAGCACACTGAGACGCCCCGTCCAGAGGAAGAACGCCACCCAAAGCATCTGCCACAGCGACGAGGCCATGTTGATGAGAGCCCAGCGACGGTAACGCCCTAGCCCGTTCATCACGGATGCAGTAATCGTAATGATGTTTGTCGCAAAGACTCCCGGCAAAGCAAAAATAACGGCAGCCTGCACAAGGCGCGGATGGATGCCCGGGAAGAACTTTTCGAGCGGGACGATAAAGCAAAGGACCAGAGCAACCGCAAACGTCGCAATACTTGCAAAAGTCGTCAAACGGAAACCGCCACGCCACACACCGTGCAACTGTTCCAGATTATTCTTGTTCTGTGCAGACAAGCTCACCCAGCCGTTCTGGAGAGCCAAGGATGATGTCGCCTGCCCCATCGTCATGAAGTTCATGAACTGGCCGACGCACGCAAATGCGCTCGGCGGAAGAAATACCGCAAGCAGTTTGTTCACGACAAACACTCGCAAGGCGTTCAGGAACGTCACCATCCCTGAACCAACAAAAGCCTTCATGAAATTACTAGAACTCATTAATCGCACCAATCACTTCGGAAACTTCGTCATCCGTAAGCACAGGACTCATGGGAATACTGAGCACCGTCTTTGCCATTGCCTCGGCAACTGGATAGCCACCGCTAAACACGCCCGCATACGCCACCTGCAAATGCGGAGGAATCGGGTAATGGATAAGCGTCCCGATACCGCGAGACTTTAGGTAATCCTGCAACGAATTGCGCATAGCCTCGTCGTGCAAACGGACTGCGAACACATGCCACACATGCTCCGACGGAATCCTAGGCATTTCGGGCAAAACGACTTTCGCGTTCTTTATTTCACGGCAATAGCGGGCAGCGACCTGACGGCGGCGTTCGTTCCATTCATCCAAATGCGGAAGTTTCGCAAGCAAGAGCGACGCCTGCATTTCGTCCAGGCGGGAATTCACGCCCATAAACTTGTTCACATACTTCTGCTCCGAGCCGTAGTTTCCGAGAGCACGAACAACGTTTGCAATATCAGCATCGTTTGTCACGATCATTCCCGCATCGCCAAGAGCACCCAAGTTTTTCGTCGGATAAAAGCTAAAAGCGGCAGCAGCACCGAACGTACCAGCCCCGCGTCCGTCGCTAAGGCGAGCCCCATGCGCCTGGGCGCAGTCTTCAAAAACGAGCAAACCATGCGAATTGGCAAACGTGCAAATTTCATCCATGTCGCACAAACGCCCGTACAAATGCACCACAAGAATCCCGCGAGTATGAGCACCGCAGGTACCCTTCAAGCGTTTCGGGTCCATGTTGTAGCTGTGTTCCGCAGGTTCCACAAGCACAGGCTTGAGCCCGGCCGCACTAATGGCTAGCACCGAGGCAATGTAGGTATTCGATGGCACGAGGATTTCGTCCCCAGCATGCAGCCGCCCCAGTTCCATCGACGCACGCAACATGAGCGTGAGCGCATCCAAGCCGTTCCCTACACCAACCGCATACTTGACTCCACAATAGTCGGCAAAAGCGCGTTCAAAAAGCTCGCCATAATGGCCACGGATGTACCAGCCGGATTCCACCACGTCTGTCGCGGCTCTATCCAGCTCATTCTTGTACGGCTCATTAATTTTTTTCAGGTCTAAGAAAGGAACCATTTTTGTTAATAGTTAGTAGTTATTAGAAATTGAAACTTTTCATTCAATATAAAAAAATCGGCTCCGATAAACAGAACCGATTACTGAGCTACGAAGGGCTCGAACCTTCGACCCACGCCTTAAAAGGGCGTTGCTCTACCAACTGAGCTAGTAGCCCGAGCAGGTGCAAATATATAAAATCATTTTAAAATTGTAAAGGGATTAGAGGCCAAATCGAAAAAAAAGAAAAGAATGCAAAAAAATATAAATCTTATGCGTTCTCCTCCAAAACACTCCGTGACTTTTTATAAATTTACACCATGGATTTATTGAAAAAACTATCAGCATTAGCAGCTCTCGCGATCGCGTGTCAGGCTTCGGATTTTGGCTACTTTTCTAAGCACGATGCGGGGCAAGAAGTTTTTTCGTTTTTATCGACTTTTGATAGCCCGCGAAATGCGGCTCTTGAAAAGTCTGCTTCAGCGCACCCGACGACCGACCCGACTATCACGCAGTTGAACCCTGCGGCAATCCTCATTGCCGACGGGAAAAAGCGCGTTGCGGAAATCCATTGGCAAACTGGCGAATTTGCGGACAACCAGGGAACAATTTCTTACACGACGCAATACAAGAAGTTTATCTTGCAGGCATCGTACAACTGGATTTCTTACGGCACCATCACAGGCTATAACGAATACGGCGAAGAAAACGGTAGCGAATACAGTCCGCGCAGCCAGCTCGCAACGGCTACAGTCGCCTTTCCGATGAAGCATATCCGCTTTGGCGCGACCATCAAGTTCGCCTCGGACAAGCTGACCGGCGACACTGGAGACCAGACCGCCATGGCAGCCGCGTTCGACTGGGGCTTGACATGGATGTCCGATACCAAGAACTACGGTTTTTCTTTTGTTGCTAGGGACTTCGGCGCCATGATCCGTGGCTATGTCGAGAAAGATGCCGACGATTCCTATCCGCTGTCGCAGACATTTGCCTTTGGCGGGTTCCTCAAACCCCGCAGTGTTCCGCGCTTGACTTTATTTGCCGAAGCGGACTTTCCGCGATACGCCGAACCTGAC
>JAEEGG010012380.1_pt1 | contig 18417 bp, 23 predicted proteins | sample 9134161 | NCBI WGS metagenome assembly JAEEGG01 (sample SAMN16246543, study PRJNA631951) | gut metagenome | biome: gut microbiome; feature: rumen; material: CR-attached | host: Bos | place: Iran: Karaj | collected 2018-10 | reverse complement strand
CAGGCCTTCAAGAATTGATGAAGATTCCACCCCGGACATACTGAAACTCCTTCCAAAGCTTCTTATCCTCCTTCCGGTTACAACATCATTGAACTCGGAGCAGATGATCGGAATGTAATTACTCCTGTAATACTTATATATGTACTGAAACAGTCCCGAAGTTCTGTTATATGTCATATCCTTGATGGCATCCAAATTGACATTTTTATGAACTCTGTAGCTGTCCTCACCTTCAAACAGCTCTTCATCCATATTGAGGATCCATGCATAATCATCGACTTTGGATCCGCAGCATTTGCAGTCTTCAAGTTTCCTGACCTTGATCCTGTTTACGGAATAATCCTTATATCTGATGAAGTATGTAAACTTTCTGTTTGCTTCGTTCTCTGACAGGCTCTTTACTATCGCACCGGCAATGTTATTCAGTGCTCTCGTCTGCGAACCGCTAAACTCACCTTCCTCGCAAAAGTATGACTCACACTTTTCGGTCCTGAGAGAATTGTTTATGTTAAATTGTCTTTCGTAACAGTAAAAACAACCCTGATCACTATAGGCACTTGCAATTCTGATTCCCAGATAATCACATCCGTAATGAATATGCAGTACTTCTTCTCCGCCCGCCATCATCTCAGTAAGATTATCGGAATAATCCTTGGTATAAGAAGATATAAATACGGGGCCTTCCCAATCCAGCTGCTTTTTATCTATATACTTATCAGACATTTGGAACATCACTCTCCTATTTAAGTCTTCCCAGATATATGCCCTGTTCTCGAAGTATCTCGCTGTATTCGTTAAATACCTCGTAAACACCTGTGCCTATATCCGTAAGGTATGACAACAACCTCTTATTCAGTGCTTCGATATCCTCTGCTTCATCCAATCCGGAAACAGATCCAGATACCTTTTCCGAAAGTTCGATGGCACGGTTAACGGGACATCCGATCTCGATCAGTGCATAACTAATTTCCTGCTTAAGAGTTTTTCCTCTGCAGTTATTGAAAGAAACTCTCTTTTCACCGGTTCCGACAAATACCTTACCGATCTTAAATATGCTGTGTATGTAACAACTGATCTTAATTCCATCTTCGGCAAGTCCCGACTCCAAAGGAAAATGCAGATTATCGGTTTCGAAGAGCTTATCCGTCAGAAGATTGAAATAATAAGTATTCTTATCGTCGAATATCCGGAAATCCTCTCCGAGAAAACGATTCAAGGCATCCCCGGCGCATTTAAGCATTGCTGTCTCACACTTATCACCTGCGGAAAGAATTTTATCCGTGACATTCCCGCCCTTATCGATCAGCCACAACTCCTGCTTAGGGACGGGAAACTGATCCCGTTTCATACTTCCGAAATATCCTACAAAGGGAAGATCATTAACATAGACATCAAAATCAGGATATGAGACTTCCCTTGACTCACCGGCAAGTACATCTTCGGTTATCTTCTTCTCTTTATTCGAAGCTTCGATCAGATGAAAGTTAAACGTTTCTTTCTTAACCGACAGATCGGGACTTACGGTTATAAAATTGGAATCCCGGCCGGCGAAGAAAGTCCTGATACAGGTATTTACCAATACTTCGTTAAAGATTATCTTCTGATTGTCATTGGTCTTTTCAGATTCAATATTTTTAAAATAATATCCGGCTTTTCTGATATCATTGGTATTTTTATCTCCAATGATCATATAATAGGTGCCGTTTTCCACGCCGCAGACTATTGTCATCTCGGCTATGCCTGCAAAAACGCTTTCACTGATATCAGCTAACGATCCGCTGTTCCATACAAGAGCATAATCCCCTGCTCCATCGGAAAGTTTCATTCCCTCATCCTGCAAAAGCTTACGGATTTCCGCAGAAACACCCTTTACCTGCACCGCCTTATTTTTCATATTCTCAACGATCAAAAGCGGGTTTTCGTAATGATATAAATACTTGTTTTCAAAAAGTGACGGATCCTCGGCTGCCATGATCACATTGGTCTTTAATAAGACGGAAATCGCCTTGTCGATCTTTTTCTTCTCATCACCCAATGCGCTCAGGATCTTCTCGTACGTGACAGGAGTCCTGACGGCATTAATAACTCTTTTGATCATCTCAAATGTTTCTTTGTCTTCTTTCAGGGTAAAGAAACGATTCCATGTCTTAATTACAATGTTTTCATTTACCAGATACATTTGGATGTTATTCTTGTAAACAAGATACACTTTGTTACCTCTTAAATAACCAATCTTTCATCAAGCTTCTGCAATCATATCCATCAGATGTATATCGTTACTTTCTTCAACCAATCTGGTGACAAGATAGCAACACAGATGTTTTCCGATGGGACCTATTCCCATTGTGGGCAGCAGCAGATAGAAGAAATTAACAGTTAACCTGTATTTGTAGAATGCGTCGGAATAGAAAAAATCGGTAAAGCTCTTTCTTCCAACCCATTTGTAATGAAAGTCCGAATAATTAAGTAATGCCTGTACGGACTTTTCCGAAAACTTACCGTTCTTCATAATGGTTTTCTTGATCTTTTCATCGTACTTAATTGATTCAATAAATCTTTTGAAAAACACAGACCAGTCTTCTATCAGATCCTTTTGCTCATCGATCACAAAACCATTACTGTAAAGTTCTTCCAGACCGGGTTTCATCTGATCATAAATACTTTCGAATCGAAGCTTTATGCCGCCGACTCTTCCGTCTTTATTGGCCAGGAAGCCCGTTATGTGTGATTTGAATGATATACAACCGTTTAAAAGTCCCGCTTTCGGATAACACTCGGCAAGTTTGGCATATATACAGACAAGCATCTTATATTGGTCTGCTTCATCAAGTCCGTTTAATACCCGTATGGTTCTGAGCAACAGACAAGCCACATCACATCTCTTTACTCGGTACAGGCTATACTCTTCTTCTACCGAGAACATGTCTATATGCTTTTCTTCAACTTGATCGATCTTACATGTCTTGTTCTTTTCGATCGGGAGAAATGAATCGTCGGATTCAACACCGTTTGTTTCAAGCTGATTAAGCTGTTTTAACACTTCTTCATCGGGGCACTCCACCTTCGACCTTGTTTTCTTCCAAAAGTCCATTGCTCTTGTCTTAATAGCTTCATAGTACTCTGTTTCAAGGTCTTCCAATCCCTCTTTGGGATATGAATAGATACCTATATTAGGCCCGTATCTCCAGTCACGCTTGATATACCAGTCAATATCTTTATACTTATCATCTAACAATATTTCGGAAAGTGCGGTCATCAGCTTCCTTTTGTTATCTTCTTTTGTGTAATAAAACAAACGTAATCTGTTTTCTATCATGCCATCCACCTTATACGCAGCTCAGTTCATATACACCTTCCCTAACGTAGCAGTCATCACTCGAATAATCGGGATACGCCTCTTCCACGATGAAATCATGTCCGTCCGAACACATCTTCACAAGAAGCTGGATCGATAACGGATTGCAGAAATCAATGAATTGAGGTTTTCTTGCGGCCATATCAAGATTCTTTCCATCCGCTTTACCAAGGAATATTTCCGACATATCCTTCTGGAGATCTTTTCTGACAAATACTTTCGAAGGAATATTATTCTCTCGGATCCATCTGTTGATATTGCAGAAAAGCTCACAGGCATCCTCAGCACCGCCGGCTATCAGTTCAAATGTTGCATTGGGGATTCGCCAGCTTTGTCTGCAGATTACAATGTCATCTATATACACTCTGGGAAAATGAACTATTTCTTCACCTTTTTTAATTTCGAGCTTATTAATATCCTTAAAAGCAAGTGAGTTTACAAATATACTGTGTAAAAGACCGGTGATACCCGGAAGATAAAGCGGCATCAGACTTCCCATTGAGATCGTTGTAAAATCTCCGATACTGTCATGATGAAGCTTTACACGCTTTTCCGATTCGTCATATTTGTAATAACATTCCCTGTAATCTATAGATGTCTCATGTGTCTTTTGCTGAGAGGGAAGGATTAATTCATATTCCGTTATCTGAGGTCTGATATTTCCGTTAAATCCGCTTGCTATACGCATATCACAGACCTTTTCTTTTCCGTTTAAGACCGTATCCAGATAGGTCTTAAACTCATTACTGGTCCACAGATCCGGAAAGTACTGAAGAAATCTGCTGTAATACATCATGTAGCCGGAATATACATTATTGATAACAAGGCCATCCTCAGTCTGTTGCAGAAAGAAATCAAAGGATTTCTTGCGGTTCTTTATCTCTTCAGGTATTTCGTTTACAATCCCTTTAAAAAATTCCGTATCAAGCTTTAAGCAGCAGCTGTCACAGCCTGAAACCTGAGTTCTCAGATAATCGATCACACGTGCTTTCAGAGCATCCATCCGCTTAACGATCTCCGGATCGTCATCACTGCTCTTAACCAGCATGTTATTGTCCCACATGTAGTTATAATTCTTATTGGAATCTATTATCCTGCTTATAAGAGTAGGATCGGATGTATGGACTCTTTCATTACCGTATTTGCCGATAAACTTTTCGGCAAACATCGACTGCGTCCTGGCGTTTACATCAAAGAGAAGATTCAGCTGTGTAAAGAGTTCCAGTATTTTCCTGTTATCCCCTGATATAATAAAATCCCTCTTGCTGATTTCACGGGATATATAGTCCTCATATATCAGATTTTTCTCACACCATTTATCTCTTCCGAAGCTTTTATAGATAGCATCCAGATCCTGACGCACGATTGACAGATGTCTGTTCCTCTTCTCCCAATCCGTTTCGGAAGCTGCTGATCTTATGTCTGTATCGATCTTTTCAAACGCCGAAATAACTTCCTTAACACGTTCAATGCCCGTGAGCTTCCATTCATCCATTTTCCTAATAAAGGAAGGAATAATTCCTTTGGGAATCTCATCAAGCTTTTCGCAGACATCTACGAGCTTTTTTTCTACAAGGCAGGGGATAACTTCTTCGTTTCCGCTCATGCCCAGCCTTTCAAGAAGTTCATCGTACGAATAAGTGCCTTTAGAACTCCTTAGTTCATACAGCTTGTTGAGCAATGCACTTTCGGAGATCCTGACAAGGATTGTTTTTCCTTCATATAATTTCCCGTTCTCCTCCGACATATCAAGTAGCTTTGATACAGAATAGGAATCACCATCTTTTCTCATGGAATAATTAATCCTGTAATGAAGTTTCTTTTTTACCTCATCACTGCGAGATAGTAATTCCCAGATCCTTAATACATGAACATAATTGATCTGAATTATGCTTTCTTTACGGAATTCCGAGCCTTCTTTTCCGATATCATCAACTTCCATCCTTATTCCGCAAAAAGTAGAAAAAGGACTGGGTTTTAAGACCGCTCTTGTATAGATTTTTAAAAGTGTATTGTCGAGCTTTTTGATCTTGTTATTATGATCGGAAGAAGGTTTAGCCAGATAGTCTTTTAATTTATTAAAGAGGTTTTCTTCGTAATTTATAAGTCCGCATGTAAGGTTTGGTTTACTGTTCCACTCATCCCAAAGAATCTGACGTGCCCTGTTATATTCCTCATCATAGAAAACCTTTATATCATCTCTCATCTTTACGAGAGTCTCGTATTTGATGAAGTAATCTTTCGTTTCGTCCAGACCTTCGAACTTATCAAGCAAATACTTATATTTATCTAACCTTGTGTATCTTTTGTTAAAAATCTCTCGTTTTAACTCTATGAGTTTCTTACAGTCGGCCTGATTATCGTCGTAGTATTTCTTAACGCATCTTTCAATCTCATCCGTAACCTTCTCCGAGCTTTCATTAAATATGTCAGCATTTTTCAAATAATCAAAATAGGCTGAAATAGTTTTCTCAGCCTGCATTTTGTAAAGATTGCCGGTTTTTACACTGTTTTCTCTTACCATCAAAAGCGGTAATTCAACATATTTCATCTCTTACTCTCCCGGATCAAGGTGCTGATGCTTGGTACAGATTACCTGTACCGCATGTGCGGTACAGGCGCTTTACAGCCAAAGTTTTTGGCCGGATCTATAAAACGATTTATTCAAATTAGTTAGGTGAAAAGAAATTAAATGATTACAGAAACTATATTAGCCGCAGCAAGAAGATGATCCGCAGCAGGAGCTGCTCTGGCAAGAGCTTACAACGCTGGAAGCGCCGGTCTCGGGAAGTGCGGTAGCTTCATTAACTTCGAGTACTTCTACTTCTTCAAAACCTTCGAAAAGTTCTTTCATGTTGTTTTCCATAAAAAATTCCTCCTGATTTGTACTTTGAATAAATCGATTTTATCGATTCTGTCGATCTTACATAAAAACAGTATCATCCGCATAATCACGTCTCAATGCCACTCATCACGAGTTTTATACCGTTCATCAGAACAACAAAAAAAACTGCTTTACAGTCAAACTGTAAAGCAGTCTCCATGTCACTCCGGTCTTAAGTATTAACTATTGCGTCAGGTATGAGGATTTCTGTCCTGAATACTCCGTCCTTGGAACTGGCCGTATACTCACCATTGTATTTCTTGATACACCTTTTGATATTCTTCAGGCCATATCCGTGGTTTTTACCTTCTTTGGTAGTTTTATAACCACCCTTCCCATCAAGAGAGATATGATTATATGGATTGATCAGTTCTACGATCAGATTAAGCCCCTGAAGCTTTATGTTCATCCTGATCTCTTTATTATCAACTTCTTGAACGGCTTCAAACGAATTCTTCAGCAGATTATAGAATAAAGAACAAACATCTATATCCTCCAGTTTGATCGGAGGGAATTTACCGTTAAGTTCTATATTAACATCTTCATATTGAGAAACCATGTCATTGAGGATCATGTTCACATAATCATTTCCCGTAGAAAAACGAGGACTAAATCCTTCCGCACGGTCCATCATCTGCTGCAGGTAGCTATCCAGCTGATCGTACTGTTTATTGTTATGAAGCGTCTGAATACAGAACAGATACTCTTTGATATCGTGTCTGAATGCCTTGGTTTCTTCCTCGTTCTTAAGCATATTCAGATAATATCTCTTTTGAGTATCAAGTACCTCCATCATCATATCCTTCTCCATCCGCATCAGCTCATGCTGTCTTTTGATGCGAAGAATAACTACGGAGAAGATGAGCAAGACACCCGATAAGACAGATGACAGAACGCTCCATTCCTTTAACCTGCCTAGGATCCTGAGCTGAACCGGAGCTATCAGTATCAGCAAAGTAATGCAGATAACAATATAGATAAAAGCATCATCCGTCGGAAGGGAAATCCCTTTATGTAGCATCTTCCTGTTCTTGTATAAATAAATAAGGGCAAAGATACCAAAGGAAATAAGATTAAAAATAACAGTCAGGAAAGGTTCCGAAACTATACTTTCCTTAAATGACGGATTAAAGAATACCGCGACACAGGATATAAGAACATCTACAATGGATATTCCGATATTAATGACAATAATCCAGCCTACGTGCTTTTTCTTCTCAAGAGAAAGAAAGAACGCTATATACATGATGATCATGTATACGATGGGATTGTCATTAACGATATCGTACCAGGGGTTTATCACCATAACGATCAGTGATAACAGGAACCCGTAACGAATTCTCTTCCGGATCTTAATTCCAAAAATCCCCTGGGACACCAGCCATACTTTTAAAAATTCAATGGCATAGTAAAGCCCGCCAATAAATACTTCCTTCATCTCTCCTCACCTATAGAGGTTTTGCAGTTTCTCTGACAAATGAATAAAAAGCCTTTTTTACCGCGGGAATCCTTCTCCTGGCCACAGGAATCTCATCATCAATCCCCTGGAAATATATGGTATCGCCGTCTATTATCTTCATATGCTTGAAAGATACTACATAGGACTTGTGCACCTGATATAACATCGATGTCCCAAGATCATCCAGGAAAGACTTTAAGGTTTTACCTGTGGTTATCTTCTCCTTTTCAAGCCTTATGATCGTATTATTGCCATCTGCTTTCAGGTAAAAGATATCTTCTGCAAATATCTTACGATCAGCACCGTAATCGGAAATGACTATGCTCTTCCTGCCAAGAATTTCCTTCTCGGCACCGTTAATAGTCTCTTCCAGCTCCTCAGGATTAACCGGCTTTCCAAGGTATCGGAATGCCTTAACCTTGAAGGCTTTTTGCATGAACTCCATATGACTGGTCAGAAATACTATAAAGCCTCTGTAACCCTGATCTCTTAGCATAACGGATAGATTCATTCCGTCTATTTCCGGCATTTCTATATCAAGGAAAATAATATCATACTTATCGGCTTTGCCTAAGATATCCCCGCCTTTGTTATATATATCAATGCAATAATCGCTTCGAATCCGTGTGATCTTGGAACGAAGATCATCACTTACTATCTTTTCATCATCACAAATTGCAACGTTAATAAGCATTTCAGTTTACCCCGGCGACAGGCATATTTATAAGAAAATATGCATAAACATATCGCTTTAACTTACAATCTGATAACAGGGAACACGAAGAACAGAGAGCACTTATCCCACTAAGAATAATCGCAGAATATAAAGATTTATGATTTTCAGAAAAGGGGATACCAAGTAATGTCATACCATTCTCCAATAATCATCCCCTCCCAAATATTATACAGAAAACGTTATAAATATAGAAACAGAAAAATTCCAAATTTAATTGTGCAACATCATTATAACGATAGTTATAAGAAAATGACAATGGGGGGCATCCCCCATTGTCATGCAAATATCTCCGTCCCCACTGACTCATCTCGGATCATAGTCCACAAAGTAAAGCTCGGGATTGCTCTGGTCTATGTAAACCGCAACGGTTCTTCCGATGGTGTGAGTCAGATCTGCGTCGTAGCTTGTTGTGTCGTAGAACTGTTTTTCGCCCGAATATGGATCTTCGTACTGGCAGACTGCATAGTAAGGATGACGGTTATTGATCCGTATTGATTCGTCTTCAAAAACTCCGGTAACGACAGCATATATCTTGCGGCCTGTTTCTAAGAGAGCTTTCTTTCTACGGGTAAGGCTGATTTCTTTTACGCAGAGAATGCCTCCCACTATGAAAAAGATAAGTCCCATACAGGTGAACATTTCGCACAGCATCATGAAGTTTTTGCGTGGATCCGAAAATGATCCGCTTACATGATTTGCGTCTCCGAAGATGTATAGGAGGATTCCGGTTGCCGCAAACACAGCACCAATGAAAGCAAATAATCCTCCAACAAATAATTTGACTTTTATGGATGATCTTTTCTTCATATCAGATATTTTTCTCCCCCCATTTTTTTAATTCAAGAAGTATCGGTATGAGTGACTTGGCCTTTTTGGAAAGAGAATACTCAACTCGTACCGGCATTTCGTCGTATTGTTTTCTAAGGACAAGTCCATCACTTTCAAGCTCTTTAAGGGACTGGGCGAGCATGGTGTTTGTGATGCCGAAGACGGCACGCTTGAGATTGCCGTATCTTACAACTTCTTCCTTGTCGATTATGCACAGGATCATGATCTTCCATTTGCCGCCGATGATGTCTATGATCTTTTTGAGACCGCATCCTTCACCGGCCAGGTTATCGCATAGAGGTTCTTTTTTGCTCATAGTCAGTTTTTCCTTACCAGGTTAATAAATATTGCGTACTTGATATATTTTCCGTACCACCTATAATAAACTTATCAAATGAAGTTTACAAGTATTTGACAGGATCACAAAACTATAATCGGAGGAAAAACAAATGGAATATAAGTTTACAAGTGAGAATTTTGAAACGGAAGTTATGAAGAGCGATGTTCCTGTACTGATCGATTTTTATGCTGACTGGTGCGGACCCTGCAAGATGATGGGACCCGTTGTTGCGGAACTTGCCGAAAGCTACGAAGGCAAGGCTAAGGTCGGCAAGATCAATGTAGATCAGGAGCAGGCCCTTGCGGAGCAGTTCGGAGTTATGAGCATCCCCAACTTCGTAGTCATCAAAAACGGCAAAGTTGTGGAGCAGGGACTCGGAGCGATGGCCAAGGCTAAGCTCGAGGGTATGCTGAAAAGTGCATTATGATAAAAGAAGGGCGCTGCGAGGCGCCCTTTTTTGTTGTATTTTTTTTTTAAGGGATATACAATATAGAAAAATATTCGTGTTACTGAGGGCGTATGTGCACCGGTGATTATACCGTGTGTTTTGACATCAGCCCAAAGGGGGTTCTCCTAATTACTATTTATTGTAAGCAGGGGAATTTCTGTTTATATGGGCTCTTTTTCCCTGCTGAGGTTCCGGTATATTCCGGGGATGAGAGGCTATATGAACGATATAAAGATTAATGACAAACATAAGGACAGACTGTTCAGATTCCTTTTTGGAAACGAAGAATACAAGGAATATGCCCTTTCTTTATATAACGCAGTAAACGATACAGATTATCAGGATGTTAATGACATCACCTTTTACACTATTGATGATGTCATATACATAAAGAGAAAGAATGATGTAGCTGTGCTTTTGGACAGCAAATTATCACTTTGGGAGCATCAGTCTTCATTTAACCCGAATATGCCGATCCGAGGACTTATGTATTTCGGACAAATGTATGACAAGTACATAAGCCTTGAGGAACAAAATATTTTCGGAAGAAAACTAATACGAATTCCTACTCCGAAATATTGTGTCTTCTATAACGGTAACGAAGATCTTCCCGGTGTGATGAAGCTCAAGCTTTCGGATGCGTTTGCGGAATCCGACGATTCGGGTGAGTTTGAGTGGACCGCAACAATGTATAATCTGAATTCCGGAAAAAATGATCTTCTTCTGGACAAATGTCGTACTTTGTCGGATTATATGACCTTTGTAAATAAGGTTAAGGAAAACAGGCTCAGCGGTATGGATAAGACTGTGGCTGTTGATAAAGCTGTAACTGATTGCATAGCAGGGGGCATACTTAAAAATGTTCTGCTCAAGCACAGAAGTGAGGTGGCTTCTATGGTATTAACCGAATTTAATGAGGAAGTTTATAAAAAAGGAATATACGAAGAAGGCTTCGCTGAGGGGAAAACCGAGACAATCCTGTTGTTTTGCAAAAACGGCAAGATATCTTTAAAGGATGCTTCAGAGATGTTGAACCTTCCGGTATCGGAAGTGGAGAAGATGATGACCGATACTGAGAAGCTCAGTTAACATATGTTAGGCCAATGGGGACAGTTCTTGCCGGGCAAGAACTGTCCCCATTGGCACTTATCAGCTTATCAGGCTCAGTACTCCCTGTTTGCTCTGGTTTGCATTTGCCAGCATAGCCTGACCTGCCTGGGTAAGGATCTGCAGCTTGCTGAACTCTACCATCGCTGCTGCCATATCCGCATCCCTGATACGGGATTCGGCAGCTGTTGTATTTTCAACTATATTATCCAGATTGTTAACGGTGTGCTCAAGCCTGTTCTGAATCGCACCCAGATTCGATCTTATGGATGATACTCTTTCGATGGCGGTCTTAACTGTATCAATGGATGCAGCCGCATCTTCACGAGTCAATGTACTCACATCGTACACTCCAAGTGTTCCCGCGTTGACCGCTTCTATCTCCACTTCTATGCACTGATCATCCCCGGATTCGGTTCCGACCTGAAGTTTCACGTTCAAAGGTGCCAGGAATTCTATAGTGAATTCTCCAGCCAAACTCGACCCGGCACTATGATATGACGAGTGAAAGTGATGCACATCAGGATTGGCTTTTCTGTTTTCTTCAAACAGTGATGACACTATCTTATCGTAAATATCATCTATTGTTGATGTTTTAGCATTTTCTTCGGAAGATCCGTCACCGGTACCTACTGCATCCCCTGCTCTGTAATAAACATACGAAGTACCGTCTTTTATTCCTATGACATCCCCGTCCCGGACAGGAGAATCCAGCTTGAACTTAGCAGGTTCATCGTCCGTAGCAGGGATCATGCTTCCGCTTGCACCCACAATATCCGGAGGAACAGCTGTGGCATTTTCCTGAGGCAGACCGTTCAAAAGCTTCAGTTCATTGAAAACCGTGGTCGTTCCCACCCGGTTGATCTCTGTTTTCAGCTGACTGACTTCAGCATTTATATACCTTCGGTCATCAAGGCTGAGAGTATCATTGGCTCCCTGTACACAAAGTTCATTCATTCTCTGGAGCATATCATGAACTTCATTAAGGGCTCCCTCTGCCGTCTGGACCATTGATATTCCGTCCTGAGCATTCTTAGATGCCTGAGTAAGGCCTCTTATCTGGCGGCGCATTTTCTCAGAAATAGCCAAACCGGCAGCATTATCAGCGGCCCTGTTTATGCGATATCCGGAGGATAGCTTTTCAGTGACCTTAGCCAGTCTGTTCCCTGTTAAATTGAGCATTCTGCCTGCATTCATGGCCTGCAGATTATGCTGAATTATCATAAAAAAATCCTTCCGACAGATAAATGTACAGTCATACTACATCTATTATATCGGAAGGATATATTAATATATTTAGCCCCGTGTGACACCGGGTACACACCCTTTTGTCACTTAACGGGGGCTGGTCACTTTTCGTGAGAATTGTCATGGCCACCAAAATAAGTATCAGCGCCAGATAGTTATCTATAAACCCCAGTATAGACATAAATATATCCTGATCGATTATTTCTTATTTTCAGCCTTACCCATAAGTGCGGTCAAAGGATTAATGGCAGCCGCACGCTTCTTAAATTCGGTCAGGTTGGCTCTGAGATAATCCGAAAGCTGCAGAGCCTCCTCTTCGGTAAATCCCGAAACCTTTGTAAGGACGCAGTCCGGGATATAACCCTCGGCATAGTCCTCACCCCGCGAAAAGCGAATATGTGCTATTTTCTTACCGTCTTTCTCCACAACACCGGAGATATCAAGATTGATTTCCTCTGCATGGTCACTCATACGGGTTATTTTACCACAATTTCAGAAATAATGGGGACGAGAACCGTCCCGCCGGCATCCCGTCCCCACTGTCATCCATTATCAATTACGCGCTTTCAGCGTGATACGCATCCTCCAAAACAATGATATCCTCTATCGATACCCCGAATATCACTGATAATACGATCAGGTTGTCTATGGAAGGGATTGCAGCCCCCTGCTGCCACTTGTAGATGGCCTGAGGAGTACCGAATCCGAAGATATCCTGAAGATCTCTTACGGATTTTCCCGACGCTTTTCTAAGCTGCGTGATCCTGAGTCCCGTTCCTCTCATATCAATTACCGGCATGTTAAGTACAGTCATATCACAACCTCCCTTTGTATAAAAAAACCGCTTATCCGTGTCCTACACAAGATAAGCGGTAATCAACTGATCTACCTGTAATCGGGTTTTATTCATAGCGGTAATCCCGGTTAACATTATCTTTATGCAGGCGTAAAAATTCAAAGCACTGGTGGTATGTTCTCTGTGCTTCGAGCTGTCCTGTATAAAGATATGTGTTACAAATTACTGCAAGCATCTGTAATTAGCCTTTCAATGGTGCTTTGTTTATATACATTGTAGAATATCACAATGAAATTCAGATGTCATTATATTATCAATATAAATTCCGGATCTATCCGTTTGGCATCAAGATGACATCTCCGGGAATACCCCGGTCCTCAAATGAGTATATACTTAATCCCACCAAAAATACCACACGCTGGATTCCTGAATACACTTGGCAACTTCATCCAGCGTTCCGCTTACCGTACACTGATCTACTCTGTCCGGAGTAAATGCATAATGCTCCTTGGCAAGCTCCAGTGCTGTTTCATCCGAAAGCGCTCCCCTTACATGCATCTCCATTACATCATGAGAGATAGTTACGGGTACCGCACCATACTTATCGAACCAGTACTTACACACATTTGCCATGTCCTGAATATCGGGGCATTCATTCCATCCACCGAAAGGAAGACGTGCAACAACCTGCCAGGCTTCCGTCGCAGGAACCTCTGCCATGATGGTCTGAACCGTTTCATTAGTACCCATTCTGCATATGGCGGTATATTCATAAATATCCTGTCCGGGCCCGTCAAAAGATCCGATGAATGATTCCTCAGATATCCCGTACCCATCAAGATACTGCTTATACCTGTTATCCAGGAATTCCTTACCCGCTTCGGATGATGCCGCAGCTATTATATCCTCAGCATTGTAATCCTCCTCCAAGATGGTATTCCAATACTCATCCAGAATATCATCCACAGGTATCAACACAGGAACAAAGCCCTCTATCTTCCCCGCTTCAAACCTGCTGTCATACTCATCCATTATCTCCGAGTAAGGTGTTCCCGCAGGAAATACCCTGTAGGGAAAAGAAAACCTCTTCATCATCTCCTCAACCATATCTACCTCCAAAATAAAAAAGGGCGAGGTTGACCAATTTGATCACCCCCGCCATCACATATTATCTGCAGCTCCACGCAAGCTCTGCAGTTTCTTTATCAAAACCCGCCTTGATCAGATCATCCACCGTAGCACCGGAATGAATTCTCTTAATGGCATCTGCAAGCTCAGACTGACCCTGGGCAATTCCCTGAGCCTTTCCATCGTTTACTCCCTCGGAGTAGCCTTCTTCATAGATCCCCTTCTTATAAACTTCTTCATTAAACTCAGTCAGGACCATTCCTACCACCTCCGATCTGTGTTTCAGAAGCACCTCTTTAAGTATATCATTTTTCAGGTGACAGTGGAGACGCTTCTGTCACTCATATCACCGTAAAGTCTCCGACAGTAATCTCCGACTCAGTATCAACCGTAATCGGAGCATAAGGCTCTATACCCTGCTCGTAATCCGGATAGCCATGACCTTCGAAGATTAGTCCTAAAGCCGCAGACAAGTAAACTTTTCCATCCGCGAAATAAACATCTACTATATCTGTAAAGACAACTTCTTCCAATTTATCATCACCCTCGAAGGCCACAAAAAATTCTAAATTTTTATCGCTGTTCTCTATATAGAAGCGTAATTTGTTCTCATCAGGATCATACGAATAACTGAACCTGCTGTTAAGTATTTCGGCAAAGTAATTCCAATCATAACGGGTAAGTATATATTCCGAATCAGTCTTTTCAATAATGCAAAGACCACGGGTAGAAAAACCTGTACCTGTGCCCTCACATTCTGAAATCACATATTCGTCTTCACCGTCGCCGTCAATATCACACTTCATGATGCGCGGGCCATATACTCCGTCAGATATTTCCACAGGGATCTCTTCATCCCCGTCCACTATCACAGCTGTGCCCGCATCAAAATCCTGAACAATGGAAACCGTTCCGTCATCCGAGTAAAATGTACCAATATAATGCCCTTCGGCTATATCCTCAGACTCAGCATCCTCTTCATCAAACCATGCGGGAGGACCATACAACATTTCCATAGGTTCATCAGTATCATCTTCATACTCAAGACTCTCGGGCGGTCCATATACACCCGATGCGGGATCAGTCAGTTCACATCCCCCAAGTCCCATAACCGCTCCAGCAGTGATCATATATGCAAATGTAAGTTTACCTGAATGCTTTTTCATAACCTAATCAATCCTCTCGAAACTTCTACTTCCACACCTCATATCCCTGGTCATATATATACCCCGGAATATCAATATCCTGTCCCTTGGTATCAAGTGCCCGGTAAAACATAGGCACATCCATAAATCCCTCAGCATTCAAATCTACCAGAAAATTATAGTCAGGATCCTCTGAAAGTGTAAATACCCTCGAGCTTTCTACCACCTCCCCGTCCTGAACAATATATCCCAGACATTCACCCACATCCGTACCGCCCAGCTTACCATCAAGCACGCCGTACGGAATATAAATCCTGTCTTTATACTCTATAGACATATACCCATCATCAGGGTCATCAGGATTTACATATTCACCGGATACAAATGCAATAGGATTATCCGGAAGAGAATAATCTATCTTGTTCCCGCATCCAGCTAAAGCAACTAAAATCACTACAGCTACACTCAAAAGAATACTTTTTCTGATACTCATCTTTCTCACCATAAAAAAAGGGCGAAGTTGATCAAGATTTGATCATCCCTCGCCATGTCTATCAAACGTAAACATTATAACATATCCACTATATCCGATAAAGTCTCCGCCTCTAAATCCGCCTTCTCTTCATCTCCGGAAATCTTCCAGATTCTTCCGTTACCCTGCTCTCATCGATCAAAGTAGATCCCATATCAAAAAAAATCCATTTAATGCCGTCCATCAGATCAATTCCCCGCTGAAATGCTGTATCTCGTGCTGTATTATCTGAGCAGTAAATCCGCTGTACTTCCCATGCTGCTTCTTGAAATCCTGATCCAGGTAATCCACCTCTATCTCCTTATACCTGGTACAGGGTCTTACCCCCTCAAGAGAAAGACAGCTTTCTTCTGTCTTATACATCCCCGTCTTCTTGGTGATGACAGGATTCACCATAGGAAATATCATCGGTCCCGCGGCAACTACTATTATCTGCTTCTTCACTCCGATCATATTTGCCGCCATACCGACGCACACATCCAGATTGGCTCTCAATGTATCCATCAGATCCGTGATCACCTGCTTATCCGCTTCAGTTGCAGGCTCAGACTTCTGCATCAGGAACATGGGATCTCTGACAATATTCTTAACCATAATAAATCACTTCACCTGTAAATCCGTATCAACGGCATCACAATTTCCTACAGTTCCGGTAGCCCAGGGGCTTCCAACATCACATCTGCCAAGGTGGTAAGCTTCCTTCTTCTGACCTTCTTCGACTTCTTCACTGAAGCCGACTTTAAGCCTGCTGACTCCGCTGTTCATCTTGCCGTCGATCATATTGATAAGATCATCTATTTCGCTCATGACAGATTCCTCCTAAATTCATTCCGGATAGTATAACCCGAAGCATTATTTACGCTAAAACTCTCCATTTAAGGCCTTCAGCCTCTATATACGCTACATCACTCAGGTTCTTATGTTCCTCATTATCAGGATCAAAGTCTTCCCACATGGTCCAGAACAATGACCTCTCATTTCTGCACACCTTGGCTTTCATAATATCCATCTGACATTTATCGGATGGATTAACAAATAACATACGCATCTGACGCGTGTGTGTAAACCATAATTCCACAGAAAACGGATCCTTGTCCGGCCTCTGAAAAACAATCTTAAGATCATTATCTCCAAGCATATTACCGTGAAGGTTTTCATCAACACTGTTTCCGCTTATATAATTCATACTTACGATCATTGAATCTTCAAAGTAATTATATATCTTGTTGAGATTTTCTATATCAGCATCTGTTACTACTTCGTTCCATTCCTTGATCAAGGTTTTGCCATCACCTCCGGGATCGGTTATATCTTTACTGCCGGTGTCAGTTTTTATCGCATCAACTTCCGCATAGATCATGAATCCCATGCAAATTACAGGCCATCCGAATAAGGTGAATTCAAACATAGAAATTGGCTTCATGTTATCAAATCCCAAGACCATTAAGGCGACGACCAACAGCAATATAAACATTAATACGGAAAAAACAAGCGCTATGATCGGAAAAACAATCTTCACTGCTATTTCGAGGCCACTTAATCCGGCTATCCTCTTTTTAAGGAAGAATCTGTATCCTGCAATCATAAATGCGATATATACCAACATCCCTAAGTAATAGAAGATAATGTTATATGTATAGTCACTTCCACTGAAAATAAAACTCCCATGCTCTCCTGAATACGACTTCCCAATCAACTGGATGAGGAAAGAACCGGCAGCCACTATCAACGTAGCCAGAAGATATAATGCTTCGAAGCCAAATACTTTAAGATTATTCTTCATGTATTTCCTTCTTTCAATAAGTAATTTACTAATAAGTTATTAAATCATCAGCAAAGAAATTAAAAAATCGACCATATCCTCCACTATCCATAATCTGGTCCTTTGTAAGTCTGTATTCACCAACACCTACAAATTTTACAATGATGACATCCCATTCATCATCATTAGTATACTGTTCCAGAAAATCGTCCGTAAAAGATACTGTTGTGAGATATGCAATCCTTTGAGAATCCAAACCATCTGCAGCGGCGGGTAATTGTTGAAATTCTATCACAAGATCTTTACCATCCATATTGACTATATAATTTGTATATCCTCTATTATCTAATAGGATTTTTGCAGCCTCTTCAATAGATGAATCAGATTCAACTACCGTATAATCCCAGTTGGTCTCATATCTCTCATATTCACCAGTAACTTTATTTATGATATATCCGCAAATTGACGAACCGCTAAAAAGAGCCTTAGCATCATGTTCCTCGCCATCAACATATTCATAAACAACCACTTGCAGATTCACTCCTATAACAGATATTTTAGTAGTTGTTTTTTGATACAGATTAATAACTGCATGAATCTCATCATCGCTTTCAAAAAAGCCGTGATAATAGTCAGCAGCATACGGAAT
>JAEEGG010012378.1_pt1 | contig 18418 bp, 12 predicted proteins | sample 9134161 | NCBI WGS metagenome assembly JAEEGG01 (sample SAMN16246543, study PRJNA631951) | gut metagenome | biome: gut microbiome; feature: rumen; material: CR-attached | host: Bos | place: Iran: Karaj | collected 2018-10 | reverse complement strand
CGCATTATTAATGCATATAATGACAGCCGTCGGATTCCAAACCCGACTGAGCGGAGCCAAAGGTCGTTAACAAATTCTGAATAGGAGGCACTAAAACTATGGGTAACCGAATACCGAGGGGCATCCGCAACAACAACCCCCTCAACATCAGGCGCAGCAAGTCGGCGTGGATGGGCTTGGCCGAGCAGCAGACCGACAGCGAGTTCTGCGTGTTCCAGCACATGAAATGGGGTTGGAGAGCAGCTTTCAAGCTGCTCTGCGACACCTACTACAAGCAATGGAATCTTCGCACCATCCGCGACATCATCCACCGCTGGGCACCTCCGAATGATGGCAACCATACCGATGTCTACATCGCCCAAGTGGCTATGAGCATCGGATGGCCCGACACCAAGGAGCTACCCGACCCGAAGGAGAACCAAAGCATCTGGCGGCGACTGGGCTGGGCGATGGCGAGAATCGAGAATGGTGGCTACAATCATTTGGGCTACGAAGATTGCATTGTGGGCTTCTCTCTCTACCTAAACCCCTCATCCAAAATGAGTTACAAAAGAAAAGGGGTGTAGGGTGAAATTAAGCGGTAAAACCCTTGCAAAGTGCAAGGGTTTTTCGTAACTTTGCAGTACAGTTCCCTTAATGTTTAACTAAATCCTTTCTTTGTCATGTTACGAATTGATCTCTACAAGAACAAGAATCAGGAGAGCCACCAGTATGGCAAGGTCTACGGCCGCGTGAACAACCTGGAGCCTGTGGGCATCCGAGAGTTGTCGGAGCACATCGCCAGCCACGGCTCGCCCTTCACCGTCGACACCATCTACGGTGTGCTCATCGCCGCTTCGCGCTGCATCCGCGAGCTTGCCCTGGGTGGACAGCCCGTGAAGATTGACAACCTCGCCATCTTCAAGGCCAGCGTGATTTCGACTCCCGCCGTGAGTGTGGAGAAGTTCGACCTGCAGCAGAACATCAAGCGCACCAAGCTGCTCTGCCAGGCTACTGGCGAGTGCGTGCCCAAGCAGATGACTGCTTCCAGCTCGCTGATGTATACCTCGCTCGCTCAGAAGCTGAAACAGGGCGAAGCTACCCTGAGCAACGAGAAGGGCAAGTATCTGGAGGATGGCGAATAAAGTGAAGAGTGAAGAATTTGCTACCGCAGTTCTAACCTCCGCTCTTCGCTCACTTCTCACTTCTCACTTATTACATCTCTCTTTTAACTTTTAACTTTTCACTTATGAGTGCTCCGGGTAAGAAATGGGACTTTTGGATTCGGCTGATAGCCGCCATCGTCTCGGCCATTGCAACGTCTTTGGGTGTTAGTTCGTGTGTTAGTTGGTTTGCGTAGTTAACTTTTCATCGTTATCTGCAATTTGATGGTTCGGTCGCCGTGGGCTGTGAAGCTCGCGGCGATTTTTTTTTACGGAAAATTGCACACTCTCTGCAGGAGTGTGCAAAAAAATGCGTAACTGCCTGATAATTTCCTGCATTACGTAAAATATTTCACACTCTCTGCAGGGGTGTGCAAAAACTTTGCGTAACTGCCTGATAATTCCCTGCATTACGTAAAAGTATACGAATAGACACTATACGTTTACCCACCTATCATGCTGTTTTTTGATAACAACGCGGTGATAGGGACAATGGAATGTTCACCAAGGGGTGTAACACCAAGTGGTGAACAAAAGAAAACGGGGGGCGTGATGGCCGATATTGGTTAAAAAGAAAGCGAATTGCTTGGTGGTTTGCCATTTTGTTCGTATCTTTGCCGCCGACAAAATGACATCTACACATTATTTTATATATATGCGCCCCCACCAACATCCCTTCTCCGCACCATACATCCGAAGGCCATGCGCAGCCCTGCGCCACTCATTATGGGGCGCAGGCAGGTGTGGAGCCAGCGCCATGCCACTGCTGCGAGCCATCGCCGCCATGCTGCCGGGGCCAGTAGTGGCGCTGCTGTTCTGGTTGTTGGCTGTGCCCACCATGGCCCAGCTGCCCCGCTGCCATTTCGAGGCCGCCGACAGCATCACCATCGAGCAGCTGCTGGCCAGTGGAGAGACTGATGTGCTCTACTATGCCCGCCAATTCCTGGGTCTGCCCTATGTGGCCCATACGCTGGAGCTATACCCCGACGATGAGCGGCTGGTGCTGAACACCCGCGAGCTGGACTGCACCACCTACGTTGATGTGGTGGTGGCACTCACGCTGTGCGCACGCAGGGGCGCGACGTCGTTCTGGCAGTTTGTGCAGCAGTTGCAGAGCCAGCGCTATTGGGATGGGGTATGCAATGACTACACCAGTCGCATCCATTACTTCAGCGACTGGATTCGCGACAACAGCCGCCTGGGCTTTGTCGCCGAGGTGCAGCGGCCCAGCCCGCCCTTCACCGCCGTGCAGACGGTGAGCGTGGGCTATATGACCACCCACCCCGACGCCTACACCTCGCTGGTGCGCCACCCAGAGTATCTTCCTGCGATTGCGAAGCAAGAAGAAGACCTGACGGGGAAGACGTTCCGCTATATCCCCACGGCTAAGGTGAAGAACACCAAGCTGCTGCGACAGACGGTGCACGATGGCGACATCATCTGCATCGTCACCACAGCGACGGGGATTGACATCGCCCACTTAGGCATTGCCGTGTGGCACGACGACGGGCTGCACATGATTCACGCCTGCTTCACTCACAAGGTGGTGGAGGAGGATGCCGTCTGTCTGCACAAATACCTCAAGAACCGCAAGAACGCGGAGGGCATCCGCATCGTCAGGCTGAACACGAAATAGGTGGTCCTCGGCGTTGTCCTTGTGTGGCGATGCTGCTCACGGCTCTGAGTGTCGCCTATTGTTTCAAACGGCGTGCATTTTTATGCAAAGTGCCCCGTTTTGGTTGACAAAAAGTAAGGAAAGAAAGAAAAAAACAGTTTTTCTTTTGTTCTTTCCCCCTTAATTCGTAACTTTGCAGCATTATTTTCGTACAACGAAAGCAATCATGCGAAATAACGATACAGGCCCCACCCTGAAGGGCAGGTCTGTCGAACATGGTTATACAGAAGCAGAAACAAATCATCATACAAAGAACAAGCTATGGCTGTAAACGACAAAGACGCTTCGCACAGCGAAGGACAATTGGAAGTGAAAGCGCTCGACCAGGTGGTCGTGCGATTCTCTGGCGACTCCGGCGACGGCATGCAGCTGGCCGGCAACATCTTCTCTACTGTCAGTGCCACCGTGGGCAATGGCATCTCTACATTCCCCGACTATCCCGCTGACATCCGCGCCCCGCAAGGGTCGCTGACGGGTGTCTCGGGATTCCAGGTGCACATCGGCGCCGGACGGGTGTACACACCGGGTGACCTCTGCGACGTGCTGGTGGCTATGAACGCCGCCGCGCTGAAGACGCAGCTGCGCTATGCCAAGCCCCAGGCCACCATCATCATCGACACCGACGCCTTCGGGCCGAAAGACCTGGAGAAGGCACAGTTCAAGACCCCTGACTATCTGGGCGAGATGGGCATCGACCCCGACCGCGTGGTCAGCTGCCCCATGACGCAGATGGTGAAAGACTGTCTGAAGGACACGGGCATGGACAACAAGGCCATGCTGAAGTGCCGCAACATGTTTGCCCTGGGACTGGTGTGCTGGCTCTTCAATCGCGACTTGGAGCTGGTGAATAATTTCCTTCGCGAAAAGTTTGCTAAGAAGCCCGCCATCGCCGATAGCAACATCATGGTGGTACGGGCTGGCTACGACTACGGAGCCAACACCCACGCCTCGGTGCCCGCCACCTATCGCATAGAATCGAAACAGAAGGAGCCCGGCCGTTATATGGACATCACGGGCAACAAAGCCACATCATACGGACTCATTGCCGCCGCAGAGAAAGCCGGACTGAGGCTCTATCTGGGCAGCTATCCCATCACGCCAGCCACCGACATCCTTCACGAGCTGTCGAAGCACAAGTCGTGCGGCGTCATCACCGTTCAGTGCGAGGACGAGATCAGTGGTGCTGCCTCGGCCATCGGCGCCTCGTTTGCTGGAGCACTGGCCGCCACCAGCACCAGCGGCCCTGGCATCTGCCTGAAGAGCGAGGCCATGAACCTGGCCGTCATCGACGAGCTGCCGCTGGTGGTCATCGACGTGCAGCGCGGCGGACCCTCCACGGGTCTGCCTACGAAGAGCGAGCAGACCGACCTGCTGCAGGCCCTCTACGGCCGCAACGGCGAGAGCCCCATGCCCGTCATCGCTGCCCTCAGTCCCACCGACTGCTTCTATGCTGCCTACGATGCTGCCCGCATCGCCTTGGAGCACCTGACGCCTGTGGTGTTGCTCACCGATGCCTTCGTGGCCAACGGTAGCGGCGCCTTCAAGTTGCCCACCAGCATGGACGAGCTGCCGGAGATTCATCCCCACTATGCGACGCCGGAGATGAAGGGTCACTACACCCCCTACTTCCGCGACGAGGAGACGAAGGTGCGCTACTGGGCCATCCCCGGACAGGAGGGCTACACCCACATCCTGGGCGGATTGGAGAAGGACGGACGAACGGGTGCCATCAGCACCGACCCTGAGAACCACGACGAGATGTGCCGTCTGCGTGCCGAGAAGGTGGCTCGCATCCCCGTGCCCGACCTCGTGGTGGAGGGCGACAAGGACGATGCCGACCTGCTCATCGTGGGCTTCGGCAGCACCTATGGTCATCTCTACAGCGCCATGGAAGAGTTGCGCCGCGAGGGTCATCGCGTGGCCTTGGCACAGTTCCGCTACATCAACCCGCTGCCCAAGAACACCGCCAGCGTGCTGGGCAAGTACAAGAACGTGGTGGTGGCCGAACAGAACCTGGGTCAGCTGGCCGCCTACCTGCGCTCGAAGGTCGACAACTTCACCCCCCATCAGTTCAACCAGGTGAAGGGCCAACCCTTCGTGGTGAGCGAACTGGTAGCGGCGTTCGAGGAGATACTCGAACCACGTCGCACCCGAATCGCCGAGGTGAATCTGACGATGGGAGACTGAAGCCCCTCTCCTAACCTCCCCCCTGGGGGAGGAAAAGTTACCAATGCTATGATTGATTTGGACTTTATGACGGCAGATCCGCTATTGTACAATCTCTTAAAAGATTTTGCAAAGAAGAATCGCAATAATCCTACCGAAGCGGAGCGTGTCTTATGGATGTTCTTAAAGGGGAGCAATCTGGGAAAGCCGTTTAAAAGGCAACATGTGATAGGCCAGTATATTGTCGATTTCGTGTGTTTGCCTGCTAAGCTCATCATAGAATTAGACGGAGGTTACCATCAATTACCTCAGCAACAAATCAATGATGAAGAGCGCCAAATCTGGTTGGAGTCGCAGGGGTATACTGTGCTGAGATTTACCAATGAGGAAGTATTTGGTGATATAGATAATGTATTACAAACAATAGAAGAAAAAATAGAATATAATGGAAACAATAAATAGCAAAACTATAAGCTCCTCCCCCAAGGGGGAGGCCGGGTGGGGGGCTTCCGATTATAAGAAGGGACAGCCGCGGTGGTGTCCTGGGTGTGGTGACCACTTCTTCCTGGCTTCGCTCCACAAGGCGATGGCCGAGACGGGTGTGGCGCCCCACGAGATGGCCGTCATCAGCGGCATCGGTTGTTCGAGCCGTCTGCCCTATTATGTCAACACCTACGCCATGCAGACTATCCACGGTCGTGCAGCCGCCATCGCCACGGGTGCCAAGGTGGCCAACCCCAAGCTGTGCATCTGGCAGATCAGCGGCGACGGCGACGGCCTGGCCATCGGCGGCAACCACTTCATCCATGCCAATCGGCGCAACATCGATATCAACATCATCCTGCTCAACAACCGCATCTACGGCCTGACGAAAGGACAGTATTCGCCCACGTCGCCCCGTGGCTTCGTCAGCAAGAGCAGCCCCTACGGCACGGTGGAAGACCCGTTCCGTCCGGCTGAGCTGTGCTTCGGTGCCCGTGGCCACTTCTTTGCCCGTTGTGTGGCCACCGATGCCAAGGGCAGCGTGGAGGTGCTGAAGGCCGCCTACGAGCACAAAGGAGCCTCGGTGACCGAGGTGCTGCAGAACTGCGTCATCTTCAACGACCACTGCCACGACGTGGTGTATAACAACGAAGGTCGACGCAAGAACGCCATCTATGTGCGCCACGGCGAGAAGCTCGTCTTTGGCGAGAACAACGAGTACGGACTGGTGCAGCAGGGCTTCGGCCTGAAGGTGGTGGAGATAGGCAAGGACGGCTACACGCTCGACGACGTGCTCACCCACGACGCCCATTGCGAGGACAACACCCTGCAGCTGAAGCTCGCCATGATGTCACCCGAGGATGGGTTCCCCATCGCCCTCGGCGTCATCCGCGACGTGGAGGCTCCCACCTACGACGAGGCCGTGCACCAGCAGTTGGCCGAAGTGTCGGCGCAGAAGAAGTACCACAACTTCATGGAGCTGCTCGAGACCAACGACACGTGGGAGGTGAAGAGTTAAGCGTTGCATCCCTCAACGCTAAACCCTGTGTACTCTTAACTTAACATGGAGGAGAAAGAGAAGAACGACAATGAGCTGGTGCGCCGCATAGCGGAGCAGAAATACCAGTTTGGCTTCACCACCGACATCAGCACCGAGGTCATCGACAAGGGGCTGAACGAGGACGTGGTGCGCCTCATCTCGCAGAAGAAAGGAGAGCCAGAGTGGATGCTCGACTTCCGCTTGCGTGCCTTCCGCTACTGGCGCGAGCAGCAGGAGCCTACCTGGGGCCACGTCCACGTGCCAAAGGTGGATTATCAGGCCATCAGCTACTATGCGAATCCGCTGAAGAAAAAAGCCCCCCTTTCGCCCCCCGAGGGGGGCACGATAGACCCCAAGCTCGTAGAGACTTTCGACAAGCTGGGTATCCCCCTGGAGGAGCGGCTGGCGCTGAGCGGCAACACCGCTGTTGACGCCATCATGGACTCGGTGAGCGTGAAGACCACGTTCAAGGAGAAGCTGCGCGAGAAGGGAGTCATCTTCTGCAGCATCGGCGACGCCATCAAGGAGCACCCTGACTTGGTGCGCCAGTATTTGGGCACCGTGGTGCCCTATCGCGACAACTTCTACGCCGCCCTCAACAGTGCCGTCTTCAGCGATGGCTCCTTCGTCTACATCCCCCGTGGCGTGCGCTGTCCCATGGAGCTGAGCAGCTACTTCCGCATCAACGCCCGCAACACGGGACAGTTTGAGCGCACACTCATCATTGCCGACGACGACAGCTACGTGAGCTACCTTGAAGGCTGCACTGCCCCCATGCGCGACGAGAACCAGCTTCACGCCGCCATCGTGGAGATTATCGTGAAGGAGCGCGCCGAGGTGAAATACTCCACCGTGCAAAACTGGTACCCCGGCGATGAGCAGGGGCGCGGCGGCGTGCTCAACCTGGTGACGAAGCGCGGACTGCTGGCCGGTGCCGACTCGAAGCTGTCGTGGACGCAGGTGGAGACGGGCAGCGCCATCACCTGGAAGTATCCATCGTGCATCTTGAAGGGCGACGGCTCACAAGCCGAGTTCTACAGCGTGGCCGTGACGAACAACTACCAGGAGGCCGACACGGGTACGAAGATGATTCACTTGGGGCGCAACACGAAGAGCACCATCATCTCGAAAGGCATCTCGGCGGGCCACTCGCAGAACAGCTACCGCGGACTGGTGCGTGCCGCCGCCACCGCCGACGGTGCCCGCAACTACTCCAGCTGCGACTCGCTGCTCTTGGGCAGCAACTGCGGTGCCCACACCTTCCCCTATATCGACGCGCAGAACCCCACCGCCATCTTCGAACATGAGGCCACCACCAGCAAAATCAGCGAGGAGCAGCTGTTCTATTGTCAGCAGCGCGGCATCCCCACCGAGCAGGCCGTGGGACTCATAGTCAATGGTTATGCCAAGGAGGTGCTGCAGAAGCTGCCAATGGAGTTTGCCGTGGAGGCGCAGAAGCTGCTCTCGGTGTCGCTCGAAGGCACAGTGGGATAAGCGGCCTACGGCCTAAATGAAAATGAATAATGAATAATGAGAAATGAAAAAGAGGAATGAGGATTTTTCCCTATAATTATTAAACCTTATTTTATTAACCAAAACAACAAAAAGTAAAATGAAAAAGTATCTTGCAGAACTCGTGGGAACGTTCACACTGACGTTCCTGGGCTGCGGCGCCGCCGTGGCTCTGGGCTGTGGTAGCGACACAGCCAGCATCGTGGGCACCGCCCTGGCATTCGGACTCGCCGTCGTGGCTATGGCCTACACCATCGGTGGCATCAGTGGTTGCCACATCAACCCCGCCATCACCCTGGGTTGCTTCCTTACTGGCCGCATGAACGCCAAGGACTGCGGCATGTACATGGTGTTCCAGGTCATCGGTGCCATCTTGGCTGCCGCCCTGCTGAGCGCCATCGTGAGTTCGGCTGAGCCCAGTGCTGTCATCACCACCGCCACGGGTGCCAACGCCTGCGGCTATGGCGTCACCAACGGACTGTTGGTCGAGATTGTCCTCACCATGCTCTTCGTGCTCGTGGTGCTGGGTGCCACCTCGAAGACCAATGGTGCCACCAACAACTTCGCTGGACTGGCCATCGGTCTCAGCTTGGTTCTCATCCACCTGGTGGGCATCCACTTCACTGGCACCAGCGTGAACCCCGCCCGTAGCATTGGTCCCGCCCTCTTCGAGGGAGGCCAAGCCCTGAGCCAGCTCTGGGTGTTCATCGTTGGCCCGTTTGTAGGTGGCGCTCTGGCAGCAGGTGTGTGGAAGTGCATCCACCCCGCCAAGAACTAATTCCTTTGGCACTGTGACAACGCTCAGTTGTCGGCCCAAACAGCACGTCGCATAGCCGTCAAGGCTGCGGTACAAATAATCACAGAAACCACAGAATGCATCCGCATGGCATCTCTGTGGTTTCTGTGTTTTTTTTGCGGGATGGGGAGGATGGGGGGAATGGGATTGATGGGGAGAATGAGGGCGGGTTGAATTGGGGGTAACAAAAACCACCGCCGACTCTCACGAGCCAGCGGTGGCTGAAATTAGCGATTAAAATAAACTTTGGAAAATATGAAACATCAGACTAATTTAGTTTTGCATATATTTCCTGCCGTTCTTCACCACGATGCCCTTGTAGGTGGCGTCGACCTTCTGGCCGCGCAGGTTGTAGAGCACGTCGCTGGTGATGGTGATGGTCTTCACACCATTGACGCTGTCCTCGATGGCTCCCTGACGGGTGATGAGGAACTTAGTGATGAAGACATTGGTGCTTGCCTTTGAGCGAGCCAGCTTAATGGTCTTGCTGCCAGCTGCATCTCCTGCGGGGTAGGTGATGGTGTTGGGCTGTTGAGCGTAGTCGTCGTGTACATTGTTCCACACCACCTCGTCGCCCTGGTCGATGACGGTGCCGTTCTCAAAGAGGATGTAGAGCGTACCGTTGGCATCGGTGTCCTTGTTGCGATAGGCCGTGATGGCAATCTGGTCGTTGGCCTCGAGTGCCTCGTCGAGTGTGATGGTGATGTTGTCGGTTTCGATGTTAGCCTTCTTCGAGCTGACCTTCATTGTGTAGTATCCCTTGTTGGCAGCATTCACCGATGCCTCGTCGGCACCGTAGCCCACTACGCTACCACCCACGCATGTGGCACCCTCTTCGGCACCCTCCCATAGGAAGATGGTCTTAGTGCTAACCTCCTCAGCAGGCTTCTCCTCCTTAGAGTAGTACATGGCGGTGACCACCATGATGTTCTCCTGTGCTGATGCCTGCTTGGCATCCCAGTCGGCATTGTCGGGGTCGCTGAAGAAGAAGTTCTGGAAAGCGAACTGCGAGATGTTGGTCCATCCGGTGAGGTCGAGATAGTACTTCTTAGGCTCTGCCGAACCAAGGATCATCATGTTCTCCTGTGCACCGTCGGCCTTGTCGCCTTGCATCACGAACTGCACGTCGCCACTGGCCGAAGCCACCTCGATGACGATGGTGTTCCATCCTGCGGGGTCGAATGTGCCAATCCACTTGCTGTACCATCCAGCGCTGCCAGCGTCGAAGACGAAGGCGCCCTGGTCGGCCTTGTAGCCGCCGATGGTGGTGAAGTCGATTTCCTTGGTGGTCTCCACGGGCAGGTCGGAGATGGCAGCCTCATACTCGGCTGTGCTGGCCCAATAAGCCTCTTCGATAGTGATGGAACCGGCATCGTTCATGTTCTGGAAAGCCACGCTGTTGATGGTGGCCTTGTGCTCGTCGAGCTTGATGCCCACGACTCCGCCCTTGGCCTTCTTCTCGGCGGTGACCTGTCCCTGATAGAACTCGGGGCCCCACTGTCCGATGACACCATTGGCGTTGTACTGGATGATGACATTGACATCGCAGGTGGAAGCGCTGTACTTCACCACGAGATAGTCGAATGCCGATGCATCGAAATAGGTCATGTTGGTGTCGTCGGTGGTTCCGGCCTCCTGATCCTGAATCAGCTCTCCACTGCTGAGGGTAACACCCTGCCAGCTCCATCCGCCGGCGAACTCGATGGTAGTGCCGTTGGTGTAAAGGCTGCTCAGGTCGAGGGCCTCCTTGGCACTACTGCCCACTGCCATAAGGGCAGCTGCGATAAGCGTAAAAATTTTCTTCATAAACGTTTTTTGTTAAATTAATAAATAATGTATATAAACAATCTTTTTGATATCGGGTGCAAAATTAGCACTTTCTGCCAAAATTGGCAAAGGTTGACACCAAAATAATTTGGTGTCAACCAATTATTTGATATTATTTAATGCTTTCGAAGAGTGCATCGGCAATTTCTGCCTCGTCCCACTCCTCTTCCTCGCGGTCGTAGAGTCCCATCCACCACAGTCCGCTGGTGCCATACTGCTTGAACTTGGTGGCCATGTAGCGCGCATACTTGATGCGCTCGGCCATGGCCTTCTTGCGGTCGATGGCTCCAAACTCGCCGAAGAAGAATGGCAATCCCAGCTCCTGTGCGAAGCGCTTCTCGACGCGTGCAAAGATGTCGTCGATTTCCTGCTGGCACTCCTCGTCGAAGATGTAGTGGTTCCACTGCCCTGCATCGTTGCAGAAGCCGTAGGGGTTGTAGCTGTGGACGGAGGCGATGAGGTGACCTGAGTGCACGTCAAGAGGACACTCGAAGGCGTTGATTTCCTCCTGTGCGCTGGTGGCTCCCATGGGGTTGATGACCAGGTTGCGCCACTCGTTGTTGCCTCCCGTGGCGCGCACGGCATCCACGAAGTCCTGCAGCAGCAGGTTCAGTGCCTCATAGTCGCTGTCCTGGTTGGGGGTGTTCCACTCTCGCAGTCCGTTCAGCGTCTCGTTCATAGCCTCGAAGAGTAGCCGGTCGTCGTAGTCGCGGAAGCGTGTGGCTATTTGCGTCCAAAGGTGCTTGAAGCGTGGACTGATGGTGGGATACTCGTTGATGTCGGCAGCTATCCATGCCCCATCGTCGGTGCGGCCGGCGTCACGGGCACCCGTGTCGTGCTGCACGTTGAGTATGCAGTAGCATCCGGCATCGAGCACATAGTTCACCACCTGCTCCACGCGGTCCATCCACGCCTGCTCCACATTGCCGTCGGCATCCATGTGTGGGAACCAGGTGACGGGCACGCGGATGATGTTGAAGCCCCGGCTGACGATGTCCTCAATCATTTTTGGCGTGGTGACGGGCTGTCCCCAGCAGGTCTCCCAGTCTTCCCACGTCTTGGGCTTGAACCATGACTGTGTGGCGGGGTCGTGGCTGGCGTCGAGGGTGTTGCCGAGGTTGTAGCCCAGCACGATGCGCTCAACGAGCTGGAAACCGCTCATGAAGGTGTCGCCGGGGTCGGTGGTCATGCCGCGCTGGTTGACCATCACGGTGCGTGCCAGGTCGCCAGCCTTGATGGTGATGGTGGCCTGGCGTGGTGCCCCTTCGTTCTTGTCGACGATGACGCGTGTGTAGCTGTTGCGCAGTGAGTCGGGGTAGCCATATCCGGCATGCACCTGTAGCCGGCACCAAGTGGTGTCGCTGCTCTCGGCCGTCCAGTCGCCGTCGGTGTTGATGGCCAGCATCTGCGAGCTGCTGGCCAGGGTGAAGTTCAGTTCACTGACGACGCTCCCCCCTTGCAGGGCGCTGAGGCGCGAGGCCGGGGTGGCATCATCGTCGTCGCTACAGGAGGTGAGGGCTGCGGCAAAACCGCAGCTTACGAGCAAAGCAGTGACAAATATTCGGATATTCTTTGTGATCATTGTAATAACGGTTATTGGTTATTGATTAACGGTTATTGTAGTAGAGGCGCACGTTGTCGATGCAGACGTCGATTTTGCCCACCTTGGTACTCTGGTTGATGCTCTGTATACGGAAGTTCTCGAGTCCCAGGGTCACGATGTCGGCGTAGCTCTTGCCGCTATAGCAGGGGAACACGCTGAGTGGCACCACGTGGCGATACCACTGCTGCTGCGGGGCATTGCCATCGATGTCGGACAAGACGGGATAGGTGAGCGTGGCGGTCTGCTCGTCGTAGTTCAGCCATTCGAAGCCATTGTCCCATTGGTTATCGACAATGTCGGTGCTGAGTCCTGTTGGCCATACAGTATAGCGCAGATAGGCGGGCCAGTCGCCGTTGTTGTAGTCGGAGCCGTTGTTGTAGACCTCCATGGCCAGATAGATATTGTTGGCCGAGGCGTTGGCAGGGATAACATCAAACGAAGGCAGGGTGAAGGATGGCGTGTCCCAAGAGTTCTTGAAGAAGACCATCGTGCCCCACCACTGCTGTCCCTCCTCGGGCACGTTGATGCGAGCGAAGGTGCCGTCTGCCGTGTAGGGCGCGTCGGTGCCATTGGCGGTCTCGAAGCTGGCGTTGGGTCCCCATCCGTTGTCGGCTCCACGACCGTCGAAGTCGACGAGCAGCGTGCTGTAGTCGTAGAAGGGTGTGCTGACCTGTCCGCCGCCGGTGACGACGGTGAGCACTGGCGTGCTGCTCTCGGCGGGCTTGCGGGCGAAGACGATGTCGATGTGGTCCTCGGTCTCGGCCACGGTGAACTCATCGGGCGTGAGCGTCACGTCGCCATAGGTGACAGCCTCGACCTGCACAAACTCGGTGCCATAGACGGTGAGCGTCTCGCCCATGACGGGCATGTCGGTGTTAATACCCGTGATGGTGGGCGGTGCCAGAGTGAGCGAGAAGGGGAAGTAGACGGTACCGCCGGTGCACTCCACCACGAGGGCACCCTTCTCGTAGGGCAGCGACGGAATCTGCACCGACAGCTGCGAGGTGGTCTCGTAGGTGGTGGTGCCCGCCACGTTGTGGTGGTCTTTCACGATGGTTTGCAGATTGGTGGCATCCACATGGTTGCCGCCTATCTGCGTCCACACGGTGGAGTCGAGCTGCGAGGCGGGGATGTCGGTGAAGTAGACGCGCTCCACGTCGACCAGGTTCTTGCCAAAGATGTTGAGCACATCGCCGGCCTTTCGCGGATAGCGGGCCTGTAAGCGGCTGATGCTGGGATAGGGAGCCTTGATCTTGAAGGCATAGACGGCGGTGCCGTGGTTGGTCTCCACGCGTATTTCGTCTTTCAGGTCGCTGTTGAAGGCCGTGAGCTTGAAGCCGTTGTCCTCGCTGGGCACCTTCACGATGATGCTGTGGTCGGTGTTGAACACAGGGTTGAACCACACCTGCTGGTCGTTGATGAATACGCGCTGGGCGTGCTGCAGGTTGCGACCCAGGATGACGATGGTGGAGTCGGGGGCCGAGTTGGTGAATAGGCTGTCGGCCTTTGCGGGATTGGTGATGCGCACGCCAGTGATTTCGGGAGTGCCGCCGCCATCGTCGTCGGAACAACTGCTGAGGGCTGTGGCAAAGCCGCAGCCTACGAGAAAGGCAATGAGGATGGTTTGGATATACTTAATCATGGTTTTCTTCTTTATTTTTCTTCAAATTGGTATTCTACAGGCTCCTCGCGGAAGTAGTGGTTCTGCAGCACATCGCTTTCAGGATAGGGAATGAAGATGTTGCGCTCGCTCAGCGTGACGGTGACGGCACCATCTACCAGCTTGGTGCGCACCAGCGAGTCGAGGTTGAAGCGGTAGCCGTGCTCCAAGTCCTGTGGCACGCCGTCGATGCTGACGATGTCGCCATTGCCGTCGCGCAGCCCGTCGTTCCAATAGCGCACCTCGTCGTTCTGCCCGTCGCCGTTGGTGTCGAGGTCCCAGCGCTGGAAGTACCATGTTCCCACGGGGAAGCCGGTATAGCTGAAGGTGTTGTCGGCCTTGCGCAGGATGTCGCCCTCGTTGATGATGAGTGCACGGTGCTGCTTGTTGTTGAAGAAGTTGAGCATATACTGCGGACGCCAGCGATACCACGTCACCATGTCGTACCAGTTGCTGTATTCCATGCAGAACTCTATGCGCCGCTCGCGGATGATGTCCTCGAAAGTGATGGGCTTGGTGCGTGCGGGCAGCTTGGCGCGCAACCGCAGTGCGTTGAAGGCGCGCAGGGCCTCGGGGTCGGCAGTCTGCTCCTGGTTGCCCAGCAGTGCCTCGGCCTTGATGAGGAACACGTCGGCATAGCGCATGATGTAGGTGTTGAGCGGCGATGCCTGCTGCTTCAGATGTCCGTCGCAGTCGGCGGTGCTGCCCACCACGCCCTTCTTGTTCTGCATCCACTTCTTGGTATAGGTGTAGCCGCCATTTTCGGAGCGGATGTAGCTGTAGTAGCGTCCCTGCGTGAAGAAGGTGGCGCGCAGACGGAACGAGTCGGCAGGTTCCTCGTTGTAGTAGTCAATCATGTCGACCGATGGAGCCAGGTTGCCGCCCCATCCACCTACGTCGGTCACCTCGGCAAAGGTGAGTGTGGGCACCAGCGCGTTCACCGTTCCCCAGCTGCCCACCAGCGGGTCGGCCCATCGCATGGCGAGGATGGTTTCCTCATTGTCGTTGTATTGTGGGCGGAAGAGGTTCTCGTAGTCGTCGAGCAGGGCATAGACGCCGCTGTTGATGACCTCGTTGCACAGGCTGACGACGCGCTGCAGCGTCTGCTCATCGCGCTGTGCCTTGTTCCATCCGCTTTGTGCCAGCAGGGCCTTGGCCAGCAGGGCCTTTGCGGCATAGCGCGAGGGGTGGTTGTCCTTCACGGTGGCTGGCAGCAGCTCGGCGGCACGCTCAAAGTCGCGGATGACAAAGCGGAGCACGCTCTCCTCGGTGCACAGCGGACGAATGGGTGCGTTGGCGGCTTCGTTGTTGTCCTCAAACAGAATCACCTCGCCCCAGCCACGCAGCAGGTAGAAGTAGGCCACGCCGCGCATCAGGTAGGCCTCGCCCATGGCTTGGTCCTTCACCTCCTGGCTCACCTCGGGGTAACAGTAGCGGGGGATGTTGTTGATGATGGCATTGGCGAAGGTCACCACGGTGTACATAGCTCCCCAGGCGTGGCTCACGTCCTGCGTGAGTCCCGTGGTCTGGAAGAGTCCGAACTCGGCATTGTTGTAGGGGTTGAAGGTGTCGTTGGCGCGCAGCGACCCCATGCCGATGATGGCGTTGTTGTTATAATACGACCATGCCTTGTTGTAGAGCGGCTCGGTGGCCTTAATCACGGCCTCGTCGCTGCTGTAGTAAGTCTCTGCCGTGTACTGGTTGAGGGGCGGACGGTCGAGGAAATCTTCGCTGCAGGACGAAAGCAACACTATTGAAAAGAGGAGCAAAGCCTTCCTTGCAATGTTCATTGTTCTATTGTGTCTCATATTCACTTCGATTCTTTAATTCTATATTGACGATAAAATGTAATTCTATAGGCTTACCTTGAGACCGAAGTTAAAGATGCGCTGCGAGGGATAGCGATAGTTGTCGAGTCCCTGGAGCTTCACGTTCTGGTTGATGCTTCCCAGTTCGGGGTCGTAGCCCTTGTAGCCGCAGATGGTGAAGAGGTTCTGCACATTGCCGTAGACCTGCACCCAATCAATCTTGAGCGGCTTGAGCCACTTGGCGGGCAGGTTATAGGCCAGCGAGAGCGTTTTCAGTCGGATATAGCTGCCGTCCTCGACGAATCGCGACGACACGCGGTTGTTGTCGTTCATGTTCTGTCCGTTGGCTGTGATACGCTGCACCTTCACCGTCGAAGGGTTGGCCAGGTAGACGTTGCTCAGGTCGGTGAGCGAACCGTTGGGGTCGCGCATCTCCACATGGGCATAGTCGGCCACGTCGGCCATCTTGTTGCCCCATCCCATGGGGTCGGTGTGACGCTGGCGCACGTAGTTGTAGACATCGTTGCCCACGCTGCCGTTGAGGAAGAAGCTCAGCTCCAGGTTCTTCCACGTGATGACGTTGTTGATGCCGAAGGTGAAGTCGGGCGTGGGGTCGCCGATGTATTTGCGGTCCTGCTCGTTGATGATGCCGTCCTTGTTCACGTCTTCATAGATGTAGTCGCCCACCCAGATGCTGCTGGGGGCAATCTCGTACATGTTGCCGTTGCCGTCGGCGGGACGTGCCACGGGCAGCCGCGAGCCGTCGGCGTTGAGCAGGAACTCGCCCAGATGGTTCTTCTGGTAGAAGTCGTCCTCGCAGCTGTACATGCCGATGACGTTGTAGCCATAGAAGCGCCCCACGGGTTCGCCCTCCTTCGACATGGTGTAGGTGGCGCCGTCGCTCAGGGTGCCGGGCAGCATGGCGCTCTCGCTGTTCAGCTTCGTCACCTTGTTGCGGTTCAGGCTCAGGGTGATGCCGGTGCGCCATTCCAAGTCTTTCTTCTTCAGGTTCACCGTGTTCAGGGTGAACTCCACGCCCTTGTTCTCAATCGAGCCGGTGTTCTCCCATTGAGGTGTCATGCCGTTCCAGGTTTCCGAGGGCACCAGATACATGGGCAATGCTGCCTCGAGCAGCAGGTTGTCGGTCTTCTTCAGATAGGCGTCGATGATGAACTCGATGCGGCCTCCCAGCAGGTTCAGGTCCAGTCCCACGTTCCAGGCGTTGGTGGTCTCCCATTTCAGCGACTTGTTGGGGAAGTTGGCAGGATAGTAGCCCGTGCCCCACGCGGTGGCCACATTGGCCATGGCCACGCCGTAGGCATAGCCGGGGGTGGACTGGTTGCCCACGTGTCCCCATCCCAGGCGCAGCTTCATGTTGTCGAGCCAATCCACATCCTGCAGGAACTGCTCCTGACTGACGCGCCAGGCCAAGGCAGCAGATGGGAACCAGCCCCACTTGGAGCCTTTGTCGAAGTTCGACGAACCATCGGCACGCAGCGTGGCGGTGAGCAGGTATTTGTCGAGCAGGTTGTAGTTCAGACGGCCATAGTACGACTCGATGGCCCAGTCGCCACCCTGCTCACTATTGGTCGAGGTGTCGGCCTTACCCACGGCGAGGCTCTTCACGGCAGTGCTGATGTAGCCGTTGCGCGATGCCGCGATGTTGCCCCACGACCCCTCCTGCGACTCGTGGCCGGCCATGAGCTGCAGATGGTGACCCTGCAGGGGGTCGAAGTCGTAGGTGGCATACTGCTTGAACGACTCGTAGGTGTTGCGCACCTCGGTCTTCGTCAACTCCGAAGCCACCACCACGTTGCCATAGCTGTAGGCGGGCGTGAAATAGAGGTTGTTGCCCCACGAGCGGCTGCCACCATATTCCACGCGCAGGTTGAGCCCCTTCACGGGGGTGATGTTGGCGAAGAAGTTATAGTCGAGCTGGTTGTTCTTGCGCCAGTTGTCCTTCATCGAAGCCTCGAAGAGGGGGTTCGACTGGTACTGGAAGTCGTGGGTCTCGCCAAAGCCGAGTGAGCCGTCGGGGTTGTAGGGTGCCACGTCGGGATACTGGTTGAGCGCCGTCTGTATGGCGTTGGTCTCCTCGAAGGTCACGGTGCGGTCGGTGTTGGCAAAGTATCCGTTCATGCCCACCTGCAGCCACTTGGTGATGTTGGCGTCGAAGTTGGCGCGGAACGACTTGCGGTTGAAGCTGGAGCCGATGGCGATACCGTCCTGGTCGAGATAACCGCCCGAGAGCGCGTAGTGCATGTTGTCGGTGCCGCCGCTGATGCCCACCTGATGGTTGTGCATCAGTGCCGTCTGGAAGAGCACGTCCTGCCAGTCGGTGCCTTCGGTGAAGAGCGAGGGGTCGCGATACTCATAGCTCTCGCCCCATCCCATCAGCTTGGCGCGTATGGTGTGGTACTCGGCATACTGCGCCAGGTTCATCACGTCGAGCTGTGCCGGCAGCTGCTGCCAGCCCACGTAGCCCTCGTAGGTGAGTGTGGGCTTGCCAGCCTGTCCGCGCTTGGTGGTGATGAGCACCACGCCGTTGCTGGCCCGCGAGCCATAGATGGCGGTGGCCGAAGCGTCCTTGAGCACCTCGAGCGAGACGATGTCGCTGGGGTTGAGGCTGGAGAGAGCCGACGAGTTGCCGTCGGTCTGTCCGCTCACGGCGATGCCGTCGATGACGTAGAGGGGTTCGTTGCCATTG
>JAEEGG010012375.1_pt1 | contig 18422 bp, 14 predicted proteins | sample 9134161 | NCBI WGS metagenome assembly JAEEGG01 (sample SAMN16246543, study PRJNA631951) | gut metagenome | biome: gut microbiome; feature: rumen; material: CR-attached | host: Bos | place: Iran: Karaj | collected 2018-10 | reverse complement strand
GCCCGACTTAACGCCGCCGCAGGCGGCCACGTAAGCGGCGAAGCCGCCTTTAAGGGCGAAGACGGCGTTGCCGTCTTCGCCCTCGACACCACCGGCAACCGCGTCGCCGAGGTGCCCGTCACCTACGACACTGCCACAGGCGCCCTGCGCTTCACAGTCTCGACGCGCGGACCTGACGGGAGGGGACGCATCTACTACGAAATTGCGCGATAGCCCGTTGCGGGATGCCTCACAGTCCAAGCAATTTGCTTGCGGGGACAATCACATCGAAGAATCCCGAACCTTCGACCGATGGAGAAAGGTGTCCGTCATAGACCAGGACCGGGCGGGGCGTCATGCCCGCTCTCAGAGGAAGATTTGCGATTTTCCGACTGACCTCCTCCTCTATCTCATGGCCGATTTCGCGCTGCCGCTTGATTTCGACGACATACGCCGTTCGCGCCGTCTGCACAAGCAGGTCGATCTGGCAGCCGGCTTTTGTGCCGCGCTGCCCCTTGCGCGCATTCCTGTATGGTGCGGCCGATTCCACAATCGCATTGCCAAGGTGAAGATACGGCAGAAGCGACATGGCGTTGTTGACGATCAGGTTCTCGAATTGGAGTCCCATGACAGACGACCATTCGGGGAGCGTTTCCACGGACTGGTAACGATAGGTTCCAAGCGATATCTCCCGCTTGTGTGGCGCAAGATATTTCAGGTAGAAGCGCGTATAGTTGTCTTTGAGCCTGTATTTTGAAATGCGTGACGGCTTTCCCGTTTCCGGATTCAACCCGGCGTCTTCCGATATGAATCCCCCCTCGCGGAGAGAGCGAAGGATGGCCGTCAGATGCCCGTTCCGGGCAATACCCACGCGATCCGCCAGCTCTGCTCCGGCAAGCGGGCCGTCCCCAAGCGCGACGAGGATTTTCTTTTTGATCTCGTTGTCGGCTCCGAAAAGGGGATTGAATATGGAATCGAAATCGAGGAACAACTGGCCTGAACTCAAAAAACACATGCGCCGTATGTTTTCGTTGGCGTCCAGTCCGGGGTCGACTTCCTCCAGGTAGCGGGGAACCCCGCCCGTCACCGCAAGGACATCAAGGATCTCGCGCGGCGATACGCGCTCGGCTGCGGCCCCCCAGAATTGCACGCATTCTTCAAGCGACAATTCCTGCAGGACATAGTCCCGGGAGAATCTTCCGGCGAACCCTGTGCTGTCCAGCAGGTTTTCCTTGATCCACGCCGACACGCTTCCGCAGATTACGAATATGAGTTTGTCATGTCTGTGGAAGTACCGTTCCCAGGCCTTGCGCAGGATGCTTGGGAACATGGGGTTGTAGCCACCCATCCAGGAAATCTCGTCCAGAACCACCACGGTGCGCTTCGAGTCGTCTATGCACTGGTCAAGCCAGTAAAAGGCGTCGAGCCAGTTGGCCGGAGTCTGTAGCGGCGTCTTTGTCTCACGCGCCAATGACGCCGCGAAACCGTCCAGCTGGTCTCTGTCGGTCATGTTTTTTTCCGGGGCGAGACCTTCGATTTCTATGCAGACTTCGGCAGTCCGGCGCGAAAATTCCCTGAAAAGGGTGGACTTGCCGATTCTGCGCCGTCCTCGACATGCGACCAGAGACGAAGTTCTTTTCCGCCAAAGAGAATCGAGGTCGTCGAGTAAGTCACGTCTTCCTATGAATTTGTGCATGGACTCCCACCTTGTTGACAGAAAGAGTATATCACATTCCCAGATGGTCTTCAACAAGAAACTGGGCGCGAATTTGGAAATTTCCAAATTCGCGCCCGGAACAAAATCGTGGACAAGGCCAACCGTCAATCAGCGCACGATCATCATGAATGACGTGTAGTTGTCCTTGGCCTTGGAGTATGTCGCGAAGGATGCCGCATGCACCGTGTCGTAGGTCGCCTTCAGCCATGACTCGGAACGGGCGATCTTTGAGATTCTCAGTTCGTCGATCAGACCCTTGAACGGGGTGGCACCGGAGATGCCAGCGCCGAGGCTAAGCGGCGACGCGCTGTCGTAGATCGAGGCGGAGAGCGTCGCGGTGTTATATGCCGCCACTCTCTTGCCATCCTTCCAGGAAAGTCGCGTATGACTTGGGTGGTCGTAAGTGAAGGCATGGTAATACCATGATGAAAGCGCGGCATCGGTCCACGAACCACCATTCAGGGCCAGGGGACTATTCGAGCCGGTTGCGCTGAACTGGTAGTTGAGGCGTGTGGAGTCCCCGTCAAGGTAAATGCGATAGGCGAGGTCGCTGCTAGCCGTTGCGCATTTCTGCAGGAGACTCAACGTCCCCGTGCCTTTTGCCGTCTGATACACCCAGAATTCAAAGGAGAAGCTCTCGATGTCAGTGTGGGCTGGAACGTCTGCCGCATAGACGGCGCTGCTCGAAGCCGCATTGTGCAAGCCCAAGGCTCCTCCAATCTTGCCGCCGGCATTGTACGCTATGCCGGAGCCGCTGGATGTGGCGAACGGCGTGCTGACGCCGGACGACTCTTTGAGGGGCAGCGCGTTCTCGCCGAGGTGCCAGACGCCGACGTAGTTGTCGTCCCAGACCTTGGATGAATCTACGTTGGGAGCGCGGTCCCAGCCGTAGTAGGCGTAAATTTTCGTCGAGGGGGTTAGCGTGGGAACCTTGACCCAGATGAGCGATGTGCCGCTGGTGTTCCACGTGTCGACCTCGGAGGCGAGCAGGTTGCCATTGGCGTCGCAGAAGCGCAGGTCGGCGCCGTTGCCTCTCTTGCAATCGGCGTAGGAGAAGCCTTCGGGACTGCCCTCGGCGACGCGCACGAGGACGGGGAAGTCCGTCAGCGTCCCGCTCGGCGCCCCCGTGAATGTGACGGAGAACTTTTTGGAATACTTCGTCCAGTCGTTTACAGCGCCGTATGTGGCGAACGAGGCGTTGTTGACCGTGTCGTAGGTCGCCTTCATCCAGGCCACAGAACGGGCGACCTTGGAGAAGCGCAACTCGTCGATCTGGCCCTTGAAGGGAGTACCTCCTGCGAAGGCGCCGAGGTTTAATTCCGCATCGCTGTCGTAGAGCGGCCCGCCGAATGTCTGGGCGGTGCTGGAGACGTCCGTGTTGCCGTTCTTGCGTATGACGCGCGTGTGCGTGGCGTGGTCGTAGGCAAAGGCGTAGTAGCACCACGTGTTGAGCGCGGGGAACTCCCAGCCGCTGTACGTCAGAGTCCCGCTTGTGCCGTTGTAGCTGAAAAGCATTTCCAGCTTCTTCGTGTTCGTTCCGACATAACTGCGGATGGAGTAGTCGCTGGAAGACCCTCCAGCCTTGCCAAGAAGACTCATGTAACCGTTGAATGTCGCGTCCTGTCGAACCCAGAACTCCAAGGTCAGGTTCTGGAAGCCGGTGAGGTCGGGATCGTCGGCCGCGTAGACGGCGCTGGCCGCCGCGCCACCCAGATTGAAGCCCCCGCCGATCATGCCTGTGGCGGCGAAGTGGGCGCTGGGATTCGAAGTGTACTCCCCTGTGGCCCTGGAGAAGGGCGTGCTGACGCCGGACGACTCCTTGAGCGGCAGACCACTTTCGCCGAGGTGCCAGACACCGACGTAGTTCTCGTCCCAGACATCCTGCGGGTTCATGGCGATTGGATTGGCGCAACCATAGTGGGCGTGGATCACGGTGGTACGCGTCAGCGTCGGCACCTTGACCCAGACGAGAGAGGTGCCGTTCGGATCCCACGTGTCGATTTCGCTGGGGATGAGGTTGCCATCGTCGTCGGAAAAGCGGAGGTCGCCGCCGTTGGCGGCCTTGCACTTGGCATAGTTGAAGTCATTGAGCGATGACGACAGCCGGACTAGGACTGGGAAGTTTGTCAGCGCCGTTCCGCCTGTGTAGCCCGGAAACGAGACGTTGAAATGCCGCTCATAGCCGGACCAGTCCGCAGCCGAGACCGGCGCCGCCACCAGCGCGGCGACAACGATGGCCGCAAACATAATGAAGCGGCTATGGACTTGCCTGCTGTCAACACTTTGTATTCCGACGTTCTTCATGGTTCTGCTCCTTGTGCTTTGCCATGCCGATGGCGGCGGATGCGCCAACATGATTCGGATGGCGAAGACAATACTACCACAAAAAAGCGGACAGAAAACGCCTTGTAAGCCCCATGGGCAAAAAACTGGACTAGTCCAGTTGCGCGAATAACACCTAAGCGATCACGAAATGTTGAAAACTGACATTTCGTGATCGCTTAGGCGTAATAACTACGCACCGAGCGAGGAGCGCCGGGCGACGAGTTCGGCGGAGAAGAGGATCTGGCGCGGGGGCATGGCGTCGTGGCCCATGCGAAGCGCCATGAGCCGTGCGGCCTCCTCGCCGATGAAGCGCGATGGCTGGCGCATGGACGAGATGCCGAGCGGACGGCAGTGCGAGATGTCGTCGAGCCCGATGTAGCGGACCTTGCGCCGCGAGAGCCGTTCCCACACCGGCATGAAGTCGATGGCCATGTCGTCGTGGACGAAGACGATTCCGTCCGGACGTGTGCGAATCACCGAGCGGACAAAGGTCTCGTCGGTCGGATCGCCGCGAAAGAGGTTTTCGGCGTCCGCAGGCAAGCCGTTCTCCTCAAGTGCGCGTCGGAAGCCGGCGAAGCGCGCGTCTACCGTCCAGACCTGCTTGGCGTGCGTGACGTAGACCAGGCGGCGGCAGCCGAGCGAGAGAAGGTGCGCCGTCTGCCTGTAACCGGCCTGCACGTTGTCGATGCCGACGAAGTCAAAGTCGCTGCGCTGGGGATAGGGGACAATGTCGCGGTCGATGAGCACGACCGCGATTCCGGCGGAGCGCAGCGTTTCGGCGATTTCGCGGTTGCGGCGTCCGCCGTCGCCCGGTGAGTCCTGCGGGACGAAGAAGACGCCTTTGACATTGGCGGCCCTGCAACGGGCGACATACTCGTCGAGGGGCGCGTCGCGCGCGAGGTCTTCGAACTCCCTTCTCGCGCCCCAGATCAGGTTCAGGTTGTACGAGCGCGCGCGGTCGGCGATCGATCCGCAGACGGAGGAGAAGAACTCGCGTACATCCATGTCGGCGATGAGCGTGGCGACGAAGGACGTGCCGGACGGACCCGCCGCAGGGTTGACGAAGGCGCCGGCGCCACGCCGGCGCACCACCAGGCCGTCCGCCTCAAGCGTGGCGAGCGCCTTGACGGCCGTGGCGCGGGAAACGCCCCATTTGCGCATGAGAGCCCGCTCGGACGGAATCTTCCCGTCCGAGTATCCCCCGGCGAGAATCTTCTCGCGGAGATTGTCGGCGACGAGTCGGTAGGGAGGCTTTCCTTCGGTCTTCATTGGAGGCTTGGCTGATAATCTAGAACCACAGCGAGAACCAATTCGCCGGATCGTCGATGTTCGAGACGGAGGCGAAGTCGGAAACGGGGATAGAGCGCGTCTCGTCGTCGCGCTGAAGGACAAGTGTCCAGCACTGTGCAACACCGGCGTTCGCGGCGGTGTGCGCCCAACTCCCCCCGGCGGCTTCACCGCCACCCCTCTCACGGAGGGGGGCTTTTCCTAATTTGACTGCACGCCAGCCTTGGTCGCGCATGGTCGAGGCGAAGAGCGTCTCTTCGCGCGACGTCCCGGCAAGCCGTCCCTTCGCCAGCACGAGCGGGCCGCGCAGTACGCGCATGGCGGGCTCGCGGCGCGAGAGATCCGCCATCTCGGGAGTGTACCACTCCATGAAGTGAACCGTGTATTCCGGGATTTCGTCGTTGTTTTCCTGCGGGGATGGAGGAATCTCCTCTTCGCGCCCAGCCCATTCGACGAGGCGCGGCGCCATGTCGAAGTGCAGAGTCCAGGCATTCTCCCCTGCCCCGCCTTCAACTTCGACCCAACCTGGGGACGCGGGCATCCTGCCCGCGGCGGCCGCGATGAAGCGCGGCCCTCCCGCCCATTGCGGAACACGGAAGCGGACCTTCCCGGCTTTGGCGAGAGTCGCCTTCACAGTCACGGGGCCGTCAGCCCATGGATAGCCGCCGGAGATTTCGACGGTGTCGCCGCCGTCCGACACCTTGCCGTCGGTGTAGAGCATGACGCAGAGCGCCCCGTCTGAGGCGCGCGCGACCTGGGCCGCCGCGTAGTCGAAGTAGGAGCGCATCATGTTGTCCGGACAGCACTGGTGCAGTTGCATTCCGGTCTGCGCCGGGGCGGAGAGGTGGCGTGTCCCGTGTGAGCGGATGATGTGCGCGCCCCAGCGTCCGTCTCGCCAGACGCCGGCGAGGAATGCGTTGAGGAAGGCCTCCTCAATCAAGTCGGCGTACTTCGCCGCGCCGGTCAGCAGAAGCAGTTCGCGGTTGAGCCGGATCCAGTGAACCACGTCGCAGAGTTCCGTCATGCCGTTGACATGTGCGGCGGCGTTGAGGAAGTGGTCGAAGTACCCGGCGCTTCCCATCGGGTTGAGTTCCTCGTCCGTCAGGTGCTTGTGCCACGCCATCACGGCGTCGAGAACGCGCTTCTCGCCCGTCGCGCGGTAGTATTCGACAAGTCCTTCGAGGCAGCTTAGGATTTCGTAGGCCTTCGCCCAGAAGGTCGGAAGCGGATACCAGGAGACTATCGGCTCCTTGCGAAAGGCGTCGCGGATGATGGAGGCCGGAGTGTTTGGCTCCGCGTCCATCGCACGGACGATGTCGCTGGCGAACGCAAGGTAGCGCCCGTCGTCCGTCAAACGGTAAAGTTCCAGCATGGGCCGGAGAATGCTCATGGACGAAATGCCGTTCCACGAACCGGTCTTGTCGATTGTGAGACCAAGGCGCGAGAGTTGCGCGATGAGATGGTCGGCCATCTTCACGGCGGCGGCAAGGCATTCGGTATCGCCCGTTGCCTTATGCAGTTCGATCAGCGCCCAGAAAGTGTACTTGCGCCCCCAGATGTTGAAGCACCAGTGCGTTCTGGCGTCGGGGTTGTCGGGGTTGTTGCGGAGGAAGTCCTCGCGCGAATAGGTCGAAAGGTAGCCGTTGGGCTTCTGGAACTCCTCGATGAACTCATGGGCGCGGGTGAGAACCCAGTCGCGCAGCGACGGGTCGCGCGTATAGGTGACCGCTCCGGCGAAGCAGAGCATCGTCTTGCCCCAGTATTCGTTCTGCCAGCCGGCGCGGCCATCGGTGTCATCCCAGTGTGTGCGGAAGGAGTTCACGCATTCCTCGTACATCGGGCCGCGCGACCACTCGGAGTATGCGCGCGCCTGGAGGCAGGCGTCTGCGGAATCGCCGACACGACCAAGGAGACGGGCGTCTGGGCAAGGTGTGAGAGCATTGAAGGTATTCATAGAATCAAAAGTAAGCGAAGTTCGTGAAAACAACGTCCTTGCCATGCAAGGCGATTCGTTCGTCGCGTTTTGTCTCGGCTTCCTCGCGGGTCTTAAAGGCCCAGAAATCGCATTGCGGGGTTTGACGGCCCACTATGTCGTCAACGGTGTAGTATCCCGCCCATGCGAGCACCCGGCCCACCCAGCCGGGGCAGTGGTCGCAGTAGCGCGCGCAGGGCGCAGCGTCGTTGTCCGTGACTTTGGCCAGCGACGGACACCAGTCCATCCGCAGATGGTAGAAGTCTTCGCCGTACTCGTGCGTGAGGTCGCAATTCTCCTCTATGCGGATGCGCTCCCAATAATCGTACATGCCCTTGAAACCGTCCCTCTTAAAGGCTTCAAGCGTGAAAAAGGCCTGCCGTCTGGCGACGCGCTCATAGTAGCGGTCGAGTTCGTTGGGTCCCTTCTTCTCCAGGTACTTGAAGATCTCGTTGTAGAACTTGACGAAGTGGTCGCTGGGAATCATCGCGTCCTCCTCAGAATCTGCCGGCAGGAACGGTCGCCCGTCTCTTCCAGAACTATTTCATACGGCGAATTGGAGCAAAAGGCCTCGTTCAAGATTCGCGTCGCCATGCAGAGGCCCTTGCCGCCGGGGACGCCACGGTTTTCAAGATGCTTCAAGGCGGGACAGTCTGCGACCGTCAGAACCACGCCGTCGTCCGTCTCCTCAAGCGTGTAGTCGGCCCCTTCGCGGTCGAGGTAGTAGCGCCACCAGGCCAGCAGTTCCGACGGGTCGCCCGCGACGAGCTTCTCGTGGAGTGTCTTGTAAACCTCGGTACCCGTCTTGAAAAGCACTTCGCGCAGGGCCTCCTCGCCGTAGTTGTCGAGCAGGTAGTTCGCGCCATCCAGTATGGAGGCGTGGAAGTCTCGATGCAGCTCGCCCCCCGATGCATAGCGTAAGTTTGCGGTTTCAGCTTTCATGTAAACCCTTTCTCATGCATAGAGCCTAGCAAATGCGCAGTGTAGACCGCAAGCAAATTTCCCAGAAGGCTTTCAAGCCGTTCTGGAAAATTTGCCTGCTGCTTCTGTTCATGGACCAGCAAGGGCTTTCAAGAGCGCCCTTCTGCGCGGGTTGTCGGCTGAGGGGCGGAAGCAGTCGTCCGCCGTGCCGAAGGCCGTCGGTTCGTGCTCGACGCTCCATCCGGGCCATTCGCGGAAGGCGTGGTAGGTCCAGTCCCAGCCGTATTCGCGGAAGAGGTCGGCGCAGTCGGAGATGTAGTTCTCCGCCCCGGGCGCCCATGCAGATGCGCTGAACTCGCCGACGAAGATTTTCGCGCCGTGCTTCTTCTCGAAGGCGCGCACAACGGCCAAGACGCGCTCCACAAGCGCCTTGTCATGTCCCGGCGAGGGATATGTCACGAAGGACGCCGGCGCCGGCCCGCGACGGGTGTGCGGCAACTGGTGCGTGAAGTCGCCGGGTTCGTACATGTGGATTTGGTAGATGACGTTCGTCAGATCAAGGGGACAGAGGTAGGCGAAGGCGAGCGGCGAAGCCTGGTTGTTGGACTCTATGACGATGGGCGTCTCCGGGTCGATTTCACGGATGGCCTCGGCGGCAAGGCGCTGGAGCGTCCAGTAGTCGGTCGCGGCCGGCGAGTGCTGGTTGGGCTCGTTGATGAGGTCGTAGCCGTAGATGCCCTCGCGCCCCTTGAAGCGTCTGGCGACCTTCCGCCAACTGCTGATGAACTCGTCGGTGTATGCCTTCTCGCTGAAAACCCTGGCCGCGCCGTCCTTGCTTCCGCCAGGGGGTGCGTGGAGATCGACAACGATGTCGATGCCGTATTTGACGGCCCAGGGCAGCACGTCGCGGTCGAGGCGGTCGAGCCATCCGTCAAGCCAGGCGCGGTAGCGGGGGAGAAAATCCCCCGGCGTCTCGTCCTTGGCCGGAGTCGGACCGTCCACCATCTGGTAGCGGGCGAGCGTAGCGCCCCATTCGTGGAGCGTCTTGAAGTCGTCTTCCGTGCAGGGGCGTGCGGGCAACATCACGCCGCGTTTCTGCGGGGCGTTGCGGACACGGTCAGTGTAGGCGCAGACGAGGTCGCCGTTGACCTGCGGGTAGAAGGGTTCGCCGGAGACGATTTCAAGTGTGGAGAGGTCGAAGACGATGCGTCCGGTGACGCTCTGGAGACCGCAGAATAGAACCCCCGTCGTCGAACGGCTTCCGCCAGAGAGCGTGTCGGAGAGTTCGAGCTTTCGCCGCGAAAAGGGCGTGTTTGGCCTCAGCGCCTCGGGCCAGCAGTCGAGCCCGCTCAGCGGGTTGGAGAAGTGGAGCATAAACTTCAGGCCATGCGTGCCTTTGGCCGCCGAAGATATCTTGCCAGCCTCCGCCATGACCGCCGCGCCCAGCGAACGGCCCTCGTATGGCGCGAGGTCAAGTGTCGCTGTCGCGCCGTACATGCCGTACGGCGCGTCCGCCGGCACATCCACCACGAGGAGGTCGTTGGAGACCGTGGCGCATTTGGAAAGCGTCCAGTCGAGACTTCCGACGCGCACCTTCGCCGATGATGGCGGACGAAAGCCGGCAAAGCCATCGTCACCGAGAGCGGAGAATGCGACGAGCGAGGCGATTGCGACGAGCGAAAGAGGCGGCGTTTTCAATTCCATATCTTCACATGCCGTACGACGCGTCCGCGATCACGGCAGCGGCAGGCAGAGGCGGAAGCCGTATGTCGTGTTCGCTGTATTAGGATACTGGCTGGTCCTGTACGCGGAACGCATGCCTCTGGATCCATCATAGTAGTAGGAGGAGCGGATGACACGCTCGGTCCCTGACGACGGGCCATTCGGATCAATGACCGGCGAGTCGCCGTAGGTCGCATACCAGTCAAGGCACCATTCGCGCACGTTGCCGTACATGTCGTAGAAGCCCCAGTCGTTCGGCAGTTTGCCGCCGACGGCATGAGGTTTATTATCGCTGGTGCCTGTGTACCATGCGATGTCGTTGCAAGCGGTGAGGCCCCATGTCCCCGCATTGGGCATGCCGTTGTACATGGCCGTGGCCGTTCCGGCGCGGCAGGCGAACTCCCACTGGGCCTCGGTCGGTATGTCGAGGTCGAGGCCCGTTGCCGCGCGGATTGTTGCCAGGTAGCCGCCGACGTTCGAGCCGGTGGCTGGCCAGTCGATGCCGTCGTCGACCGCGCCGCGCAGGTTGTTGTAGATGATGCGGCCGATTGGCACCTGGTCGGGGTCGTCTCCGGCGTAAGGATCGTCCTGCGCACCGTATGTGGCGTGAACGGAGCAACCCATGAGCGCAAACTGCTTTCGCGTCGTCTCGTAGATGGCGAGGTAGTAGTCGTTCGTGAACGAGACAAGGTGCTGGACTTCGGAAGCCAGGCGATTCGGGTTCTCGTCCGTCGGCGATCCCATCGTGAAGGTCGCGCCGGCGGCGGGGACCTTCTTCATTACGAGGTGGGTCGTGCGGTAGATGTCGTTCGTCAGGCCGCCGCCGGGCAGGAAATCGGCGTCGGCATACCAGGCGACGGACTTCGAGACGAGGTCGATGTCCATGACTGGCGGCGGGACGGTGGCAAGCCACGCCTTGAGACGCACCTTGGCGTTGTGCGACTTGTGGTCAGGCCAGCTGCCGCGCGCGTCCCAGCATATTTCATGGTCTCCGGCCGGCAGGAGCCGGTTGCAGTCGCCCTCGACGAGCTGGACGTTTGCGCCGCCGATGGAGACGCCGTTCGTCAGAACGTCCATCGTGACGTAGGCGGTGTCATCAAGGTGGTAGGAGACGGTTACGCGGCGCTTGCGGTCCTGCGAAACCACCAGCCGCGTGATTTGCGGATCGGACGGCGGCGCCCCTTCGACGCGCGGCGACAGCCCGGCCAGCAGCGTCCGCTTGCGCGGGTTGTCGGCGGAGGCGACGAAGCAGTCGGGCGTGATGCCGAGCTTCACCCAGTCGTGCTCGACGCTCCATCCCTTCCATTCGCGGAAGGCGTGGTAGGTCCAGTCCCAGCCGTAGTCGCCGAAGATGTCGATGAGGTCTCCAAGGTACGTCTCCACGCCGCCGGCCCAGCACGGCGCCGAGAACTCGCCGACGTAGATTTTCGCGCCGTGCGCCGTTTCGAAGGCGCGGGCTGCCGAGAGAACTTGCTGTAGATACGTCTTGTCGCGACCCTCCCTGGGGTAGTTGATGATCTCGAAGTTCTCCTCGCCGGCCACGCCCTGGTGCGTGTAGCTTCCCGGTTCGTACATGTGGAGTTCGTAAATCACGTTCGTCAGGTTGAGCGGCGAGAGGTAGGAGAAGGTGAGCGGCGAGTCCTTTTTGTTGGACTCGATGATGATTGGCGTCTCGGGATCAATGGCGCGTATCGCCTCTGCGGCGAGACGCTGGATCGTCCAGTAGTCATAAAGCACCGGGCCGGTCTGGTTCAGCTCGTTGCAGAGGTCGTAGCCGTAGATGCCGGCGCGGCCCTTGAAGCGTGTCGCGATGTTCCGCCACAGGGAGAGGAACTCCGTGGCGAGCGCCTCGTCATCCAACATTCGTCCGGCATCGCCGCCTGGGGGCGTGTGCAGGTCGACGGCGACATCCATGCCGTAGCGGACGGCCCAGGGCAGCACGTCGTGGTCGAGGTGGTCGAGCTTGCCGCCGAGCCATGCGCGGTAGCGCGCCAGATAGGCCTCCGTCGACTCGCCCGATGCCGGCTTGGGGCCGTCGGTCATCTGGTAGCGCACAAGCGTCGCGCCCCACTGGCACAACGTCTGGAAGTCCTTCTCCGTGCAGGGCTGGCCGGGAAGCATCACGCCGCGCTTCTGCGGGGCGTCCGCCACGCGCGCCGTGTAGGCGCAGGTAAGGTCGCCATTCACCTGCGGGAAAAGCGGGTCGCCGTTCACGACCTCGGCCGTCGAGAGGTCGAACTGCACGCGGCCGCTGACGCCCTGGAGGCCGAGCCACAGCCGCCCGCGCGCGGAGCGCGCCCCACCGGAAACCGTATCGACGACCTCCATTGTCCGCCACTCGAACGGTGCCGCGGGACGCGGGGCCTCCGGATAGCGGTCGGCCCCTGTCTCCGGGTCGGTGAAGTGGAGCATGACCTTGATGCCGTAGGTCGACCGCTCCGGCTCAGAAAGCGTTTCCGCGCGCGCCAGTACCGATGCGGAGAGCGTCCGCCCCTCGAACTGGGCCAAATCGAACGACGCCCGCGCGCCGTAGAAGGTGCCGTCAGCCGCCGCCGCCGGTACATCGACCGTCAGGATGTTCCCGGAAATCGTGGCGTATTGCCCCGGGTTCCAGGTGAGTGCGACAGCCGAGGTTGCCGAGGCTGCGCGCGGCCAGGCAAGGCATGCGGCGCACAGCGCCGCAGTGAAGAGTGACGGGTGACGAGTGACGGTTTTGTTCATGGTGCGTTTTCCTTAAAACAGGATTCGGCCTTGCCGAAAAACCTTTCGGCCAGCCAGGGCAGATTGATGTCCGGGTGGAAGCTGTGCTGCGGCGCGTCGACGTTTGACCAGAGCAGGTAGTCGTCGTCGGTCAGGCCCTGCACCTTGTGAAGGTCGATGTCCTCGTCTTTCCGGGATGCCGGCTCGGCGAACTTCTCATAGTACCGCACCGTGAGATTGCCGGGGGCGCCGGCAAGTTCGTAGCCGCGCCTCACCTTCTCGATGCAGTTCCTCCACGAACCGCCCTCCGACAGGATCATGGGACGCGGCGCCACGGCGGCCATGAGGTCGGGCTGGTCGTCGAACCAGCGGTGGAAGCCGAACGGACGCCTCGCATCCACGTTCCCGTCGATGCCGTCCGTGACGGCCGTCGCCCGCGCGGCCCAGGAGCAGACGAAGTCGTTGTAGACCACGGCCGAGACGCCGTCGTCCAGCACGGCGGCGTAGAGCGCCGGGATGCAGCCGAGCGACATTCCTGACACGCCGATGCGTTCCGAGTCGATGAAGGGCAGGCCCCGCAGGAATTGGATCGTCTCAAGGACGTGTGCCGTCACGAATCCCCAGTTGCTGCGCCCCGCGAGCGCCATGAGGCGCGCGAACTGCATCTGGCTGGCCCAGTGGCCGACGCCCTTGACGCCGTTGTGCGCGGTGGCGGGGTTCTCAAGGGCGACGCCGACCACGCCCATCTTCGCAAAGAACCAGGACTGGCGGTTCCGGGCCGGGAAGCGGCAGGGGTATTCGTCGGGCTCCCCCGCCAGGGATTCAAGGGAGGCGCCGCTTCCCGGAAGGCTCACCATGGCGGGTGCCCTGGCCTTCCCCTCAGCCGCCGCGTCGGGGACGAGCATCAGCATGCGCACGGCGAGTTTCGGTTCGGGGTAGAACTCGTATGTCCGCAGCCTGTAGCCTTCGCGTGGCTCCTCCTTGAGGAGTTTGAACTCGACCGGCGGCAACGGGTCTGGAATCTGGAGAAGCTCGTGCAGTTTCGAACGCACTTTCGCCCGCCAGTCAGGGAAGTCCCCTGCGCACGTCACCGTGTCCAGGGAATAGGCCGGCCGCATGTTCATCAGCATGTCGCGCGCCCAGGCGACATCGCTTTCATAACGGCCGTCCTCCCGAGCCGTGGTGAAGTCTTCGGGCATAAAGCGGTCGCGTGTGCGCATTGCCGTGTTCTCCGCTTACTGGAGCGGCAGGCAGAGGCGGAAGCCCCAGCCGACTTCGGCCCAATTGGGCTGTGTGTGGTCGCGGGCGGCCGACCTGAACAGCGGTGAGAAGTTCTTGAACCGTCCGCCACGAAGGATGCGGCGGTCCCCGGTTGAAGCACCTTTCGGATCGACGGCCGGCGACACGGACGTGTCGTATGCGCCACGCCAGTCAAGGCACCATTCCGACACGTTGCCGTACATGTCGTAGAAGCCCCAAGGGTTCGCGGGCTTGCCGCCGACAGCGTGAACCGTCGTTCCGCTATCGCTGTTGTAGTAGTACCAGGCTATCTCCGCAACGTCGGAGTTGCTGTATTGGTTGACGTTGCCTTTGCCATTGTACATGGCCGTGGTTGTTCCGGCGCGGCAGGCGAACTCCCATTGCGCCTCGGTCGGGAGATCGAGCGCGAGGCCGCAAGCGGACTGGAAGCTTCCAATCAAACCGCCGGGATTCGCATAGCCGTCCGTCGGCCAGTTGGAGCTGCGGAGGACGTCATATCGCACAAAGGCAATGGGGCACTGGTTTGCATCGTCCGTGCCGTAGGGGGTTGCCTGGTTCGCCGTATTCTCCGTGCCGCCGAGGAGCTTGAACTGGCGGCGCGTCGTCTCGTAGATGGCAAGATAGTAGTCCTTCGTGAACTTGACAAGGTGCTGAACCTCGTCATCCCCGCGATACGGCGATTCTTTTGGCGAATCAGGCGACCCCATCGTGAAGGTCTGGTTGGCGGCGTGGACCTTCTTCATCACAAGGTGGCTCGTGCGGTATTTGTCGTTCACGAGGCCGCCGTCCGGGAGAAAATCCATGCCGGGATAGTAGGCGACGGACTTCGTCTCAAGGTCGATGACCAAGATGTCCGGCGGGGCGCTTTCGGCCCATGCGGTGAGCTGCACCGAGACGGCCGGATCGTCAAAGCGCCAGCCAGGCCAGCTGCGGTGCGCATACCAGTCAATCTCGTGGTTTCCGGCGGGGACGAGCTTGTTCACATCGCCAATGAGATTCTGGATGTTGGCGCCGCCAATTGAGACGGAGTTTGTAAGAACGTCAATCGTCACGTATGCGGGTTCGTCCAGCGTGTAGGCGACATGGACGACACGCGAGGCGTTCTGCGTGACGCTGAAGTTGGAAATCTGCGGGTCGGCGGGGTTGGCCAGCGCAGCGGCGCAGAGAGTCATGGTTGCAAGTGTTGAAAGGATAGAGGTTTTCATGATGATTAGTCGTTAGTGGTTAGTCGTTAGCAGTTAGTAGCTAGTGGTTAGTCGTTAGTGGTTAGTGGCTAGCGGAGGTAAATCATAGTCGCCGGCTCGAAGGTCGAGAAGGTCATCGGACTGGATCTTTCAGCGATATGGTCGCGTGAAACAAAGGTGGAGAACTTGGCGGTTTCAAGAATAGCGCCACTGCCGGATGCTGCGGCGGTGGCCAGCGGTTCCCCCGACGCCTGTGGCAGCGTCAGGCAGAGGCGGAAGCCGTATTTTGTGTCACCCGTTCCCGGTGCCTGGCCAGCCCTGGCCGCTGAACGCATCCTCTTCGATCCTTCCTGCCACCAGGAGGAGCGAAGGACGCGCTCGGTCCCGGATGAGGGACCTTCCGGCTCCACGACCGGCGAAACGGACGTGTCGTAGGCGGCGTACCAGTCGAGGCACCACTCCCAGACATTCCCGTACATATCGTAGAAGCCCCAGCCATTCGGCTGCTTGCCGCCGACGGCGTGCACGATGTTTCCGCTGGTGCCGGAGAACCAGGCTATGGGTTCCACGTCGGAATTGTTCCATTCAGCCGTGTTGCCTTTGCCTGTGTATATGGCGGTGGTGGTGCCGGCGCGGCAGGCGAACTCCCATTGCGCCTCGGTCGGGAGGTCGAGGTCAAGGCCCGTCGCCGCGCGGATGGTGGCGAGATAGCCGCCGACAGTCGAGCCTGTCGAGGGCCAGTCGATGCCGTCGCCGACGGAGCCGCGAAGGTTGTTGTAGAGGATGCGCCCGATAGGCGCCTGGTCGGGATCGTCGCCCGTGTATGGCGTGTCCTGCGCGCCGTAGGTGGGGTGGACCTCGCAGCCCATGAGGGCGAACTGCTTCCGCGTCGTCTCGTAGATGGCGAGGTAGTAGTCCTTCGTGAGCGCAGCGGTGTGAAGCTTCTCGTTGCTGTTGCGGTAGGTCGATTCGTCCGCCGGCGAGCCCATGTGGAAGGTATTGCCAGCGGCATAGACTTTCTTCATCACAAGATGGGTCGTGCGGTAGATGTCGTTGGTGAGGCCGCCGCCGGGAAGGGCATCAAAGGACTGGTAGTAGGCGTGGGTGCGATTCACGATGTCGATGTCCAGGACGTCGGGCGGATTGTCGGCGGCCCAGGCGGTGATCTCCACCGAGAAAGAGGGGGTGTCTATGCGGTGGTCGGGCCAGTCCCTGCGGGCGTTCCACTCAATAATGTGGTTCCCCGTCTGGACAAGTTTGTTCACGTCGCCTGTGACGAGCTTGATGTTCTCGCTGCCGATGGAGACACCGTTCGTGAGAATCTCCATCGTGACGTAGGCAGGCTCGTCGAGCGTGTATGCGACGCGCAAGACACGCGATGGGTCCTGACGAACGCTGAAGTTCGATATCTGCGGATCGGCCGGATTGCCGAAGGCCGCTGCGGCGCCGAGTAGGGCGAATGTATGGAGTATAGTTTTCATAGTGGTTAGTCGTTAGTGGTTAGTGGTTAGTTGTAGTGGTAGGGGTTAGGGGTTAGGGGCTAGGGGCTAGGGACTAGGGGCTAGTAATTTGAGGTTAGAGGAGGATTACCAGAGTCGTGGGCTCAAAGGTCGAGAAGGCCGTTTGCTGCGACTCGACAGTGACATGGTCGCGGGAGAGGAAGGCGATGGGCGCCGATTGGACAACATGCGCGGCCGCCGTGACTGCGGCCAGAAGCGCCACTGTGGCCGCAATGGCGGCGCAGGCCGACTTCCCGCAAGCGGCGCGGCGGCGTGGCTTTGTTTCTTTCATGGGTGTTTGCCTTTCGTTTGCTCGTTTGCGAACGGGGCGCCCGACGCAGGCGGCCCATCTTTGACGCAATTATTCTCTCATATTCCAAGCATTTCGCATAGACTCTTTATTTGGCAAAATATCACTTTTATGGAAATCGGATTTCTGATATAATTTTAGTTGTCGTCTCATCAAAGCAATCACGCAGAGTCGCAGAGAGGCAGAGGTCGCAGAGATGGAAAAAGTCTAATCATCCCATTCAATGGACATGATGACAGAGTAAAACTCCGCATTCTCTGCCTCTCTGCGACTCTGCGTGAAAAATATGAGGGATATTACTCTTAATTTATTGTAGCCATGAAGAAGATTCCCGAATACCGCCACCTAGGCCGAGTCACAGCCGTAATCGCCATCGACGCCCATGCCGGGCAACAGAAGCTATTGGGCATCATGCGTTTTTTAAATGAGCGCATTCCACGTGGAGAGGACAAGTGGGCGCTTTCCCTCATGTATTCACATATAACAATAACCGCCGCAGAGCTCCGGCGCGCCAAACGCCAAGGCGTGAAGGGTATAATCATCCTCGACTACCCATCCGAGGAGACGATAGGGCTCGTCGCACGCAGCGGCATCCCCTGCGTGGTGGAAACGACGGGATTCAAAAGCGGCATGTCGCATGGGGCGCCCCCTCCGGACAAGATGCCAAACATCGTCCGCATCGTCTGCGACGCCCGCGAGCTTGCGCGCGAGGCTGCGCAGAACCTCGTGGTGCGGCAGTCATTCGCATCTTTCGGATTCGTGGGGACTCAATATGGGGAGTCGTGGTCGCAAGAACGCGGCGCCTTCTTCCAGGAGGCGCTGGCCGAACGCGGACACGAGTGCGCAATTTTCAAATCAAGGCGCGGCAACCTTGGCGCATGGCTCGCCGCCCTCCCGCGCCCCGCCGCCATCTGCGCCGCCAACGACTCCACTGCGCGGGATGTGGCAAACGCAGCCCTTGCGCAGGGGCTGCGCATCCCGGACGACATCGCCATCCTCGGCATCGACGACGACCCCATGTTCTGCCTCTCCGCCTCACCAGCGCTGTCGTCGGTCGTGCAGGACTTCGAGTCATGCGGCTTCCAGGCCGCCGAGGCGCTCCAGCGCCTGATGGACGGCGACACATCCGGGCCACACCTTCTCCGCTACGGGGCGCGCGGGGTTTCCATACGCGAATCGACGCTCTCTTCCTCGCCGCATGCGGACTTCGTGCAAAAGGCGCTGGATTGGATCGACGCCAACGCATGCAGCTACATCGGCGCCGCCGACGTGGCACGGGCGCTGGGCGTCTCGCGCCGGATTCTCGACCTTCGTTTCCGCGAGCTGCTGCGGACGACTGTCCACGCCGTCCTGCGGGAGCGGCGGCTTGAGGAAGTAAAACTCCTCCTCTCCACCACCGACATGACAGTCGGGCGCATCACGGAGCAATGCGGCTTCACCAGTGCCGGCCACCTGAAGAACCTCTTCCGCCGCACCTTCGGCTGCGCAATGCGCGACTGGCGCAAGGCGGCGAAGTAGAAGGGGAAGGGGGAAGAGGGAACGGGGA
>JAEEGG010012372.1_pt1 | contig 18423 bp, 11 predicted proteins | sample 9134161 | NCBI WGS metagenome assembly JAEEGG01 (sample SAMN16246543, study PRJNA631951) | gut metagenome | biome: gut microbiome; feature: rumen; material: CR-attached | host: Bos | place: Iran: Karaj | collected 2018-10 | reverse complement strand
GCTCAGCGGGAAGCGCCAGTTGTCCTGCACCTCCACGGCAAAGGCTGAATAGAAAGGATGGTGGGTGTAGCTGGTGATGGACACATAGTCATCGAGGTTGATGCCGAGGCTCTTCACAAATGACTTCGGAGTGTACTCCTTGCCCTCGTAGGTGAACTTCTCCGGGCATTTGCCGAGGTAGGCGTCGAGGATGCCCTGCAAGCCGACCTTCCACTGGTTGCTGATCTTCTTGGCATCGCTTTTGGCAACGGCTGCTACGTATGGTTCGAGCAGCGAGAAGAACTCGTTGAAGTTGTTCAGTGAGTCACCATAGAGTGAGCCGGGGAAAGGCATCGCCTCCAGCGGACAGATACCGTGGTTCTTCAGCGTGGAGAGTACATCCTCGGCACTGCCGCCCTGTGCGAACTGGCAGTCGCCGTGGTAGCGTACCACCTGGATGGCGCGCTCCATATAGGTCTTGTTGGCTACGAAGGCTTCGCAGAGGGTGTAACGCTTACCTGTAGCTTTCAGGATCTCAGCCTCAAAGAATGAGAGGGTAGAGTAGTCCCAACACGTACCCGAACGGTTCTGGTCCTTGATGGTGGTGATGGGGAGTTCCTTGACAACAGTAAAGACGGGCTTGTTGGCGTCTTTGGGGGCTTCCTTCTTCTTGGCAGCCGAGGCACTGACGGCAATCATTGCCATAAGTGCGAAAGTTAAAATCTTCTTCATATCAATCAATTATTATTTGAAACTAATTTCCATAATGATTCGTAATTATCCGTAATATTTTGCTGAGACATGATAATTATATTATGACCAATTATGACTAATTACGCTAATTCGTTTCCTTTATTATCCTTTATTTTCCTTTTTGTTTCTGCATAAACTCTTCGAGTTCCTGGGGATGATAGGGGATTCGTTTCGAGCCGAGGAAGCGGCAACCCTCCTTCGTGATGAGGATATCATCCTCGATGCGGATGCCGCCGAAGTCCTTATACGTCTCGAGCCTGTCGAAGTCGAGGAACTCCTTGCAGTGTCCGCTGGCCTTCCATTCGTCGATGAGGGCGGGGATAAAATAAATGCCAGGCTCGTCGGTGAGCACGAAACCTTCCTCGAGCTTGCGGCCCATGCGAAGGCAGTTGGTACCGAACTGCTCGAGGTTCGGGCGTGTCTCATCGTCGAAGCCCACGTAGATCTGTCCCAGTCCCTCCATGTCGTGTACGTCCATACCCATCATGTGTCCTAGTCCGTGAGGCAGGAACATGGCGTGGGCACCAGCCTTCACAGCCTCATCCACGTCGCCCTTCATCAGTCCGAGTTCCTTCAGTCGCTCTGTCATCCTGCGGCATACGGCGAAATGCACGTCCATATATTTCACGCCGGGCTTGGCCACCTCGAGCACATAGTCGTGGCATTCCTCCACAATCGAGTAGATCTCCAACTGCCTTTGCGTGAACTTCCCGTTCACAGGCATCGTGCGGGTATGGTCGGAGCAGTAGTCATCTAGTTCACAGCCGGCATCGCAGAGCACCAGTCGTCCGTCTTCCAACTTGGCGTCAGACGGTGCGCCATGCATGATCTCCCCGTGCTGCGAGAAGATTGTGGCGAAGCTGTTGCCCTGAGCCATACTGCGGGCGATGCCGTCCACCTGTCCTGCCACGAGTCTTTCCGTCACACCGGGCTTAATCAGCATCTGGGCCATCGTATGCATGGCAAAGCCCACATTGCAGGCCCGTTCGATGGCCTCTATCTCCTGCGGCTCCTTTGTGGCACGCATCTTCACCACCGCCTTGATCAGTTTCAGCGAGGCGGCCTCCTTCTGCTTCGAGGGATGGATGCCGAGCAGGTCCATAATCTGTATCTTCGTGTCGAAGCGGTATGGCGGTAGGAAATGTACTGTTCTCGAATTGAGATTTGAGAATTGAGAATTGAGAGATTTCATCGGCGCAGTCTTGCTGATACCCACCTCTGCGGCGAGATCTGCCACCGAGGGCGTGAAGCCCATCCATACAATATCCTCCACGTCAATATCGTCGCCGAAGAGCCACTCCTCGTCGTTGTCGAAATCTATCACACCCACCAGCCCGTCTCTATGCTGGCCGAAGTAGTACAGGAACGAAGAGTCCTGCCGCATAGGCGCATACGCATTGGCGGGATAATTATAGGGCGACTCGTTGTTTCCGAACAGAATGACGACGCCTTCGCCCACGAGTCTCTTCAACTCCTGACGGCGTCTGATATAAGTCTCTTTGCTGAACATATTTCTTTAATTATTCAATTTTGATGCAAAGATACACATTATTTTGGACATAAGAACTACTTAAAGACATATTAACTTTTTAAAGACATACTAACATACGAACATATTAACTTTCTCATATAAAAAAGACAGTCAGTTTCTTGTTATGTCAAAAAATAATTATGATAGTCTGTTAATATGTCTTTTATTTATTCTTCTGTCTGAAAAAAAAGCACTACCTTTGCAACCAAATTTGTAAATTATGTCTATATGGGAAAAGTAATACTCACCGGTGACCGCCCCACCGGAAAACTCCACCTCGGGCACTATGTCGGCTCTCTGCGCCGCCGTGTCGAGTTGCAGAATCAGGGCGACTACGACCGTATGTTCGTGTTCATGGCCGACGTACAGGCCCTTACTGACAATGCCGACAATCCTGAGAAGATCCGCCAGAATATCATCGAGGTGGCTCTTGACTATCTCGCTGCCGGTCTTGATCCCGAGAAGTGCGTGCTCTTCATCCAGAGCCAGATACCTGAACTCGCCGAGCTTACCACCTATCTTATGAACCTCGTCTCCGTCAGCCGTGTGCAGCGCAACCCGACGGTGAAGACTGAGGTCAAGATGCGTGGCTTTGAGGGTGAGAGCATCCCCCTTGGCTTCTTCTGCTATCCTGTTTCGCAGGCTGCCGACATCGCACTCTTCAAGTCCACCACCGTCCCCGCCGGAGAGGATCAGGAGCCGATGCTCGAAGTGACGCGCGAACTTGTCCGTCGCTTCAATCAGGTCTATGCCCCTGTGCTCGTCGAGCCGAACATCCTGTTGCCCGAGAACCTCACTGCCCGTCGTCTGCCTGGCACCGACGGCAAGGAGAAGATGTCGAAGTCGCTCGGCAACTGCATTTACCTCTCTGACTCTGCTGACGACGTCTGGCAGAAGGTACGCTCGATGTACACCGACCCCGAGCACATCAATCTCAACGACCCCGGTCATGTGGAGGGCAACGCCGTCTTCACCTATCTCGACGCCTTCTCCTGCGACCAGGACTTCGCCGACTTCTGGCCTGAGTATCAGAACCTCGACGAACTGAAGGATCACTACCGTCGTGGCGGTCTGGGTGACATGAAGTGCAAGAAATTCCTCAACCAGGTGCTCAATAAGTTCCTTGAGCCCATGCGCCAGCGCCGGGCCGAGTTCGAGAAGGACATCCCCGAGATCTACAACATATTAAAGAAAGGTAACGCGCAGGCGCGCGAGGTCGGTGTCCAGACGATGGACGAAGTCCGCAAGGCCATGCGCATCGACTATTTCAATGATCTCGACCTCATCCGTCAGCAGTCTGAGCGCTACGCCAAATAAGAGAAATGATCCATATATAAAAAATAGAGTGAACCGCGCGGTCCACTCTATTTTTATATATCAGGGAAACTGATGATTAATCCTCAATAGTCCACCAAGGAAGGGGATCAGTAGGTCCGGGAACACTCTGACGCTCACTCATCCAATCGGTTGTCTTTTGTTTTTTTAAGGAAATTACACATTAAATAATTTGGTAGTATTGGATTATTCTTGTATCTTTGCAACATGAAATAAGAATCAGGCAGGTTATGGTAAGATTGACTGTCTGGCTGGTCTGAAGAAGATTCTGGGTATCGCAGCTGTCGAGCGCATTATTGCCGATGATTGCCTGAAGGCAGCCCCTAATGCCCCCGTCTATGACCTCAAAGGCCAGCAGGTGCCTAGGTCGCAGAAAGGCCTCGTCATCTACAAAGGCCGAAAATACGTGAACAAGTAATATTTAGTTTTTTATTTATTTCTACTAATTTAAATAATGTGATTATGAAAAAAAGAATGTTTCATTGGATGATGGCCGCCATCCTTATCTGTGGCTCAAGTGTTTTTACAGCGTGTACGAGTGACACAGGTGACAATCCCTCGCCTGAGCAGCCGAAGAAGGACCGTGCGGAGTTCATCCAGCACACACGTCAGAATCTGAAGGATCTGGCTGAGAATCTGAACTTTGAGTCGTGGAGCATGGCCAACGACATCAACGAACATTTCAACAAGTACGTGCTGTTGAATTCCCAGTTCCAAAGTGTTATCGCCCCCACTTTCATAGCAATGGCTCAGTCGACTATCAAGCCCGTGGAAGAAGGTAGCGAGCTGGCTGAGATGGGCTACAAGGTGTATGGCACCGTTGACTTCACGTCATTTAACTACCGCTTTTCGATGAATAACGAAGGGACGAGCTTCGACATCGAGCCGGCTGATAACTTCGAGATGTTGATCCACTTCTACAACACAATGGCCAAGCAATTGGTGCCCCTGGGCATGAAACTGACGCTGAAGGCCAGCGGCTCCAGCTTCCTGGTACTCATGAAGGGCTTTAGCACCCAGGATTTCGCCATAGTCGGAAAGATGCCTACGGAGTTCGAATACGCCATTTCTACTAACTTATCTGGAGAATGGGAAGATATCTTCTGGGGTACGTTCAAGAACGAGGTCAAACAGGGCAGTTCGTCGGAGTATATCAATCGCATGACCGATGTCATCAACGTCAGTGGCGTTGTCAACACCAGCCTGCCGGCTGATCCCAAGAACGGTTATAAGGGCGACGCTACCACGCTTACCTTCTCCATCGGCCAGTCTCCCGATGTAAATAAGGCTAGTTTGAGTTGCGCGCTCGTCCAAAACGGCAGAGAGATGATCCAGATGAACGGCGTGATGAAGAACCTGATCGATCAACCGGTAGACTTCACGCAGTTCACCAAAGCCCCCAACCTCATCGAGGCTATCATCGCTATGATGTCTGGCATCAACCTGGAGGAAGGCAACCTCACTCTGCTTGACGACCTGACCACATCGCTGAAAATCGACAACTGTGCCGAGGCCCTCGGACTGGTCTTTGCCATGTCCAACGCACGCCGCAACTATGCTGACTACTGGGTCATCGAGCAGTACACCGAGCAGCTGAATCAGATCGTAACTGCCTCCATGACCTGTCAGGGCTTGAACCAGCACATCCCCATGCGCTTACAGACCGCCAAGATCGGTATTGACTACTGGGCCGTGCCTGCCCTGAACTTCGCTGACGAGAATGGCTATGTTCCCCTCACCGACATGCTGGACAAGGAGAGCATTGAGTACATGTTCAACATCGCCGACCACGCCGCCGTGCCTATGTATAAGAGCGTCATCGTCGTGGGCCAGCTGATGCGCTACATGCAGACCTTGATGGGTAACATCAAGCAGCAACAACAGCAGCAACAGCAGCAGTAAAAATGAAATCCCCGCCAAAGCTTGGCGGGGATTTTTCTATTTCAGCTTTTAATTATTTCAACATTATTTCAGCAGGTCAGGTCGCAGGCGGCGGGTTCGCTCCATAGCCTGATCGAGTTCCCACTCACGGATCTTCGCCTCGTTGCCGCTTAACAGGATCTCAGGCACCTTCCAGCCCTTGTAGTCGGCAGGACGGGTGTAGATAGGGGCGGCGAGGATGTCGTCCTGAAAGCAATCTGAGAGGGCAGACTGCTCGTCGCCGATGACGCCTGGCACGACACGGACAACAGCATCGGCAATCATGGCTGCCACGAGTTCGCCGCCGGTGAGCACGAAGTCACCGATGGAGATTTCACGGGTGATGAGGTGGTCGCGTATGCGCTGGTCGATGCCTTTGTAGTGGCCTGCGAGGATGATGAGGTTGCCCATCAGCGAGAGTTCATTGGCGATGTGCTGGTCGAAGCGTTCCCCGTCGGGTGAGGTGAAGATGACCTCGTCGTAGTCGCGCTCGGCCTTGAGGGCTGAGATGCAGCGGTCAATGGGCTCGCATTGCATGACCATGCCGGCAGAGCCGCCGTAGGGGTAGTCGTCTACACGGCGCCACTTGTCGAGGGTATAGTCACGGAGGTTGTGAAGGCGTATCTCTGCCAGTCCTTTCTTCTCTGCACGGGCGAGGATGGACTCGTGGACGAAGCCTTCGAGCATCTCTGGCAGTACGGTGATGATGTCTATTCTCATTGTGAATGGTTATTTCGTTTGAAATGACACTTTTGCCAGGGCGACGGTCACATTGTCGTAGCCGCCTGCAGAAAGTGCCAAGGCGATAAGTTTATCCTTACATTCGGTCAGATTCTCCTGATGCGCAGTCATCGTCTCAAGGATAAGGTTGTCCTGGCAGAGGCCACAGAGACCGTCGCTGCAGAGCATAAGGGTGTCGCCGTCGTGCAATTGGTAGGTGCGCATATCTGGACATGCCTGCTCGGTATCGCAGAGACAACGCGTGATGATGTTCGACATGGGATGTTCGTGCATCAGTTCCGGCGTCAGCTGTCCCTTGTCGACGAGTTCCTGAACCAGGGAGTGGTCCTTCGACAACTGAACGAGTCCGCTCTGGGGATTGAAGACATAGCAGCGGCTGTCTCCGCACCAGCAGATATAGGCCTTGTCGCCGATGATCCAGGCCATGACGATAGTAGTGCCCATGCCACGGGTGGATTCGTCGGTCTGGCTACGGTCGGAGATCAGCCGGTCTGCCTCCATGACCGCCTCTTCCATGTACAGGGCTATCTCGTTGTCGTCGTCACTGGCGACATCCTTGAGCTGCTTGGGGGTGAATCTCCGTTTGACGGTCTCGATGGCGATGGCAGAGGCCACCTCGCCGGCATTCTCGCCTCCCATACCGTCGGCAACACAAACGAGGGCTCCGTACTCGCCAAGGTTGGAAATCAGATAGTTGTCCTCGTTGTTCTGTCTGACGAGTCCGACATCCGTTCCTCCGGCAAGTTCGATCTTAAGATTTGGCATTTGTACCATAAGATGATCTGTTTGAAAGAATCGCTTGAGTTCGTCGAGGTATCTCTTCCCCGTCTCGACGCCGATGTCGTAGACGCGCTGCATCTCTTCCGGATCGTGCGAGACATGTCCGATGGGTAGTTTCTCTGTCGGGCGAATTACAAGACAGCGTCCTTGGCGCTCTGCCTCCCTGACGAACGCCACCTCATCGTTGTACATCAGATGCCGCCTGTCCATCGCCTCGATCATACGGGGATACTTCCGCAGGGCGACACGCATGAGGGGCATCAGCGGATTATGCTCCTTGACGTAGCCTTCAGGCTGGGTGAGGATGACCACGTTGCGCTCGTAGCCGATGCTCTCGAAGTAGGCGAGGGGGATGGAGTCTGCCACGCCGCCGTCGAGCACCTTCTGCCCCTCCAGCTCGACCACCTTCGAAGCCAGCGGCATGGAGGCCGACGCACGTATCCAGTCGTATGTGAGCGGAGTGGCCTTGTCCAGTCTCTTGTACACGGGCTTGCCGGTCTCCACATCGGTACAGACGACGATAAACTCCATCGGGTTCTCGTCGAAGGCCTTGTCGTCGAAGATGTCGTATTGCGCGGGGATGACGTGATAACCGAAGTCGGCATTGTAGAGATTGCCAGTCTTCAGCCACGACTGCCAGCTGCAGTAGCGCTTGTCTCTGGCGAACCGTTTGTTGTACCTGACGGCCCGGCCAGGCTGTTGCGACTTGTAGTTGCAGCCGAAGGCAGCACCTGCCGACACGCCGATGAGACCGTCGGGCTCTATCCCTGCCTCCATCATCACGTCGATGATGCCGCAGGTGAACAAACCGCGCATCGCACCGCCTTCCAAGACCAGTCCTCGCTTCATTTTGATGTTATTTATCAGTAATCTGGATGCAAAGTTACTGCTTTTTCTTTAAACAGACATACAAAATAGTGCTAAAAATTTGGAGGTATCGGTAATTCTGCTTAATTTTGCGCTTTGAAACAAAAAGTTAGGACTTGTACAATAAACTATGATGAGACTTTTATTCGTAGCTATTTCCATTATGATATCTGTCAGCGCCTGGTCTCAGGCGTCTGCCGATCCCAAATGTATTTCCATCATGGGCGCACCCCTCGAAGGCCCCGACTCGGTGTTTATCCCCGCCTTGGACAGCGTAGGGCTCAAGCAGGTGTACCCGGAGGATCCTGAAGCGGACACATATTACTTCGAGGGCGACTTCTACGGCATCAAGTCGAGCATGACGGTCACCGTCAACGAGAAGACCAAGCTGCTTGAGGAGGCGACGGTCACCTGTGGCCCGTACCGCACGCGAGACCTCTACGACCGCAACCAGAAGTACCTCATTGGCCGTCTGCAGCGCGAGTGGGGGAACTTCAAGGCCAAGGGCGACGGCTCGCTCTACATGCTCAACGACTATGGCTACATCCGCCAGTCGACGGGCCTTGACGAAGAGGGGCGCCATGCCATCAGGTATTACTACCTGAACTCGTCACCTTATTATAAAGACGCGTCGAACATGGGATTGAAGGGATTCGTGCAGGAGGTCATCACGAGCAACCCCGTCTTTGAGAACGACATGGAGCACTTCAGCGAGACGGGACAGGTGGCCAACGACGAACTGACAGACCGTGAGTACGACTCACGCGGCTATCTCATCCGTGCTGCCATGATAGAACAGAGCGGCGGCAAGAGCCGGCTGACCTACGAATACGACAGCGACGGCTGTCTGGTGAAGCGTACGCTGGTCAATGCCTCGTCGGGCCTCCGCTCGGTCTATGAGTACCGCTACAACACCAGTTTCGAGATCATCCAGCAGAGCATGAAGGCGTTTACGAAGAATAATGAGTGTATCGTCTCCATCAGCATGAAGAACGACTTGCAGGAGCGCGACGACAACGACAACTGGACGGTAAACAAGATGCAACTCACGACATGGCAGAAAGGTCAGCGCACTCAGATAGAATCCTACGAACAGGTGCGCACCATCAGCTATTGGGATGAGTAACTTTTTCCCCTCCTGAGTTAGGAGGGGTGCCCGGAGGGCGGGGTGGTCTGATCAGCCTATCATCTCCAAAAATTCCTCCTCATTCACAATCCTGATCCCCAGCTTCTCGGCCTTCTGAAGCTTTGAAGGCCCCATATTCTCGCCAGCCAGGATAAACGACGTCTTGCTGCTGATACTCCCCACGTTCTTACCGCCATTCTGCTCGATAATCGCCTTATACTCATCACGGCTGTGATGGGCGAAGACACCGCTGATCACGATCGACTGTCCTGTGAGGATGTCTGATGTCGCTGCCGTCTGTTCTTCCGACAGTTCCATCTGCAGGCCGTATTCACGCAGGCGACGGATAATCTCAAGATTCTTCTCGTCGTGGAAGTAGGTGATGATGCTCTTCGCCATCACCTCGCCGATGCCTTCTATCTCCTGTAGCTCCTCAATACTGGCAGCCATCAGGGCGTCGATGTTTTTGAAGTGCCGGGCAAGCAGTTTGGCAGAGGTCTCACCCACGAAACGGATACCAAGGGCAAAGACCACACGTTCGAAAGGCACCTGCTTGGAGGCCAGGATACCATTCACGATACGCTGTGCCGACTTGGTGCGCGAACCGTCACCATTGATCTGCTGCACGTCGATGTCATAGAGGTCGGCAATATTGTGAATCAGTCCCTGACGATAGTAGTCGTCGACGGTCTCCGGACCCAGAGAGTCAATGTTCATGGCCTTGCGGGCGATGAAGTGCTCAATACGGCCTTTGATTTGTGGCGGACAACCAGTATCGTTTGGACAGTACCACGCTGCCTCGCCTTCGTATCTCACCAGAGGCGTACCACACTCCGGACAACGCTTGATGAACTGCACAGGCTGTGCGATGATAGGACGCTGGTCGATGTCCACACCCACAATCTTCGGGATAATCTCGCCGCCTTTCTCCACATACACATAGTCGCCGATATGCAGGTCGAAGCTCTTGATAAAGTCCTCGTTATTCAGCGTAGCACGCTTCACCGTCGTACCTGCCAACTGCACAGGATCCATATTCGCCACAGGCGTCACAGCACCCGTACGTCCCACCTGATAAGTCACCTCATTCAGGCGTGTACAGACACGCTCCGCCTTGAACTTATAAGCGATGGCCCAGCGTGGGCTCTTGGCTGTAAATCCAAGTGAACGCTGCTGACGTAACGAGTTTACTTTCAGCACAATACCGTCTGTCGCTACAGGAAGACTCTTACGTGCCTGATCCCAGTAATTGATGAAGTCGTAGATCTCTTCGAGCGTCTTCACCTTCTTCATGCCTTCGCTGATCTTGAAGCCCCAGGAGCGGGCTACCTCCAAGTTCTCATAGTGCCCTTCAGCCGGCAGTTCCTCGCCTAATAGATAATAGAGGTACGCATCAAGCTGACGGCTTGCCACCAGACTCGACTTCTGGCTCTTCAGCGTCCCGCTGGCGGCATTTCTCGGATTGGCGAAGAGCGGTTCCTCAGCCTCCTCACGCTCCTTGTTCAGCCGTTCAAACACAGCCCAAGGCATCAGTATCTCTCCACGGATTTCAAACTCACGAGGGTAGGATGGTGCAGCAAAGAGGTCGTTGGATGTTGATGACGGTGTCAATATGAGGGGGATACTACGGATCGTTTTCACATTCGCCGTTACATCGTCGCCCCTCACGCCATCGCCACGCGTCACAGCCTGTGTCAGACGCCCGTCGACATAAGTCAGCGAGATGGAGAGACCGTCGTACTTCATCTCACAGCACACCTCAAAGTCCTCGCCGGCCAGACCTTTCTTCACGCTCTCGTACCAGTCGGCGACATCCTGTTCATTGTACGTATTCGCCAATGACAGCATCGGATACTTATGCTCCACCTGCCTGAATTCCTCGTTCAGGTCGCTGCCCACACGTTGGGTAGGCGAGTTCTCGTCTGCCATCTCCGGGTGCTTCGCCTCCAGATCCTGCAGCTCGTGCATCATGAAGTCAAACTCCTGGTCGCCGATCGTCGGCTGGTTCAGCACGTAGTACCTGTAGTTATGCTCGTGCAGCTCTTTCCGCAGCTGTATGATTCTCTCTTGTTCGTCCATAATCTTCTATTTTTGTGCAAAGGTAACGATAAAAAATGAATCCGCCTAATCAAATTGCATTTTTATGGCATGAAAATTTGGTGTTATAAATATTAATATGTATTTTTGCACCGTGATAGCGTGAATCACTGTACAACTCTACGATTATTTAAACTTAATAAACGATATGATAAAGAGATACTTTTTTGTATTAATGCTAATGACCTTGTGCATCGCAGGTGCATGGGCCGACGAGGTGACAGAGAAACAGGCACAAGATTTGGCTAATTCATTTGTTAATAGTTACTTTGGCAAAAAAGGCAGTGACCGCTCTGGGCTGAAGTCACAGGGCCAGATGGAAAAACTCGGATTCTATGTGTTTAATATGACTGATAAGGGTGGCTTCGTCATCGTCAGTAACGAAAGTGAAACGACGCCTATCCTCGGTTATAGCGAAACCGGTTCTATCGAGCTCGATCCTGATAAGATGCCCGAAAACATGCGCAACTGGCTGCAGGGCTATGCCGACGAGATAGCCTGGCTGCAGAAGCAGGAGAACTACGGCAAAATAAAGGTAGAGTCCGTCAATAAAGCAAGAACGCGAGCTGCTGCAAAGCAGCCTATCACGAATACAATCCTCACAACGAGATGGAATCAACGTGCACCATATAATAATATGTGCCCAGAATATTCAAGCGGAAAACGGGCTGTCACAGGTTGCGTAGCTACAGCCATGGCGCAGGTGATGAAATACCATCAATGGCCCAACTATGAGGCAATGCCTACTGACCAGTCACACCTACAAGCAATCCCTGCATACACAACTGATAGTTATAAGATTAGTTTATCATCCCTGCCAGCAGTTTACAAATTCGACTGGGCGAACATGAATGACACATACACAGGAAGCGAAACTGGTGCGACTGCAGATGCGGTCGCCACGCTCATGAAGTATTGCGGCTATTCCGTGAAGATGGATTATGGTCCTTCGTCAGGTTCCAATTCTATCAATGTGGCCGATGCCCTAAAAAATTATTATGACTATATGTCCACGACAACGTGCATTACTCGTAGTTTTTACTCATACGACAAATGGATAGAAATTATTTACAACGAGTTGGCTCATAACCGCCCAGTTGTATATGGTGGTCAGTCTTCAGGCGGCGGTCACGAGTTTGTGTGCGATGGATATAAATATGAGAACGGCACCGACTACTTCCACATCAACTGGGGTTGGGGTGGTAAGAGCGATGAATATTATGTATTGTCATCACTCAACCCTTATGAAGGACAGGGAACAGGCGGCAGTACTTCCGATGATGGCTTCCATTACGGACAGGATGCCGTAGTCGGCATACAGCCGTCAAATAGGACTGGCGATATGTCGCAAATGTCAGACATTACCCCTAATGTAGTCGATCTGACAGCGAACTCTATGACGTTGAGCAGCAATACTGTTGAAGTTGGTACCCCTGTAACCGTTACAATCAATGTAACTAACAATAGTTCAAAAGATGATTATGATGGAGACATTTATATCGGAGTTTCCGGAACCCTTCTTGAAGGCAACAATTTCTCCATCCCAGCAAAACAAACAAGAGATTGCGCCATCACATTTACCCCCACAGGAATAGGCACCTATAAGCTTCTTTGCTATTTGCCTAAAGGTGATGGTTTTTATAGCCCCAACGGTGGTGTCTTGGCAACGTTGACCGTCTATGATGTGACACCAAAAGGTCTTACCGCTTCGGAAATTACTTCAAACAGTGCTGATTTGAGTTGGACTCAAGACGGTCCGATCACGGAATGGATATTGGCATATAAAGTTTCAAGTGCTGATACTTTTGAGGAAATTAATATAGGAACAAATCCTTATACTCTGACGAATCTTTCGCCTGGAACTCGGTACACCGTGAAAGTGCGTCCAGTTATTGAGAATGAAATAAAGTGGAGTTCAGCCATATCCTTCACTACAGAAGCAATCAACTCTGTTCCAAAGGATCTGACTATTAGTGAAATCACACCAACTACAGCAATGATTAGTTGGACCGGGAAAGCGGAAGCCACAGGTTTTAATCTGCAATATGGAGTTGCTACGGAAAGCTCTGCTACTTCGTCATGGCTACAATATGACGATGGGACGTGTCCTGGTAGTTTGGGTACAGGTTCTACCATTACTTGGGGCGTGATGTATCCTGGCAATATGGTTAAAGGCAATAAATTGACCAAAGTTAAAATCTATGAAACGGATCAAAATATTGAAAACATTACGATTAAAATTTATTCTGGTGGTGCAAATGCTCCAGGTACATGGCTTTATACTGAGGAGATTTCTCCTTTGAAAAATGGTTTCCACGAAGTTACTTTAGCCAAAGCTGTAAATATTACTCCCGGAGAAAATTTATGGATAACACTAACAGAATCAGGAGTCTACCCAGTAGCTTTTTGCGAGTGTTCCGAGCCTAACAATCAGTGGGTTTCATTAAATGATGGTGGCACTTGGAAACATATCGGTGATATTGCATCTTTTTATTCTAACAACGGTTGGATGATTCGAGCCTACTTAGAAGTACCTGTTTATACTACTGAATCGTGGACTACAGTCACAGACGTTGCCAGTCCTTATCAGTTGACTGGTCTGAAACCGGGAAAAAACTATTTAGTTCAGGTACAGGCTGTTTACCAAAATGGAACGTCTGATTGGTGTGAATCATCCTTCTTTACCACACCCAGTGGAATTGTTTTGGATGATACGGGTAACAACACGAAGGTAATAACTGAGACTGCTGAACAAACTGATAATGTAGTTAACGTCAGTCTAACGAACCGTACACTTTATAAAGATTGCGCATGGAATACGCTGTGTGTGCCGTTTGATATGACGTCGGGGCAGATTAATGCCGATGGCAGCCCTCTTAAGGATGCCGTCATTAAGGAACTTGACACTGAAACTGAATATAACTTCGGGGATGACGGTGTACATAAGACCAGCCTTGACAGCGGAGGCAAGCTCTATTTGAATTTCAAGACAGCAGAAAATATTGAGGCAGGCAAACCCTATATCGTGAAATGGGCTACTACGGGAGACCCCATTATCAATCCAATGTTTAATGGTGTAACAGTCAAATCCACTGCCGTTTCTACCTCTACCAATAGTGGCACCATTACTTCCGTCAACAGCCAAGACGGCTCTGTTAGCTTCATCGGAACATACAAGGCACAAACATTCACCGAGACCGATGGGAGTGTCCTTTTCTTTGGCGTCAATAGCGAGGGTAAGAGTACACTTTACTATCCTAAACCAGATTTGACTGACCCCAACAATCCAAAATATCCTTCCATCGGTGCCCAGCGTGCCTACTTTAAATTGAGTGCTCCTACGTCCCAAGTCCGTGGTTTCGAACTGAACTTCGGCGACGAAGAACAGACTACGGGAATATTAGATGCAAGAAATAAGATTGAAAACAGAGGAGCCAACGAATGGTATGATCTGAGCGGTCGCAAACTCTCAGGCAAGCCGACGCAGAAGGGTGTGTATGTCCAGAACGGACGCAAGGTTGTGATTAAATAAGATTAAATATTTATAGATATGAAGAAAACGTATTTTAAACCACAGTTCAAGGTTGTGAAGCTTCACGGACGTAAATTTTTACTAAACGGCACCTCACAAACAAAAAAAATGGTAACTAATTCAAAAACAAACTTAGGAGCTGATGATGATTTCATCTATGGTGGTGGTAGTGATGGTGACAGTGACGCTTTTGTCGCCCGTTAAGCCATCTTAACTCGGCTATAGTTCGAAAAAACTAAAAGAGCTGCTCACAGGGGGACATCCTTCTGTGAGCATTTCATATAAATTTGTATGATTGCTCCCCAATGGGTGATGTGGAGGCAGATAGGTCATACAGATGAATCACTTGTGTCTAAACCAAGAAGCCGCCGACATTCACATGCCGACGGCTTTAATTAATGATAATTTAGCTCAATCATCCTACATTCACATGCAGGCGGATTACAAACAATAAAACAATCTTTTATTAATCTTTTGACAGGTGCAAAGGTAGTGATAATAGTTGAGACTACCAATTATTTTGAGAATTATTTGCAAAATTGAAGATTTCTTCTTAAACTTTGCACTCCATCGAACGAGGGTAGCCAAACTTTTTTGAGCAAAAACTTGCTATATTAACGATTTATGTTTATCTTTGCAGCGTGGAATTAAGCGTTACTATGCCTAAGAGGTCCTAAGCTTCCCACGAGCTCTACGGAATTCATTGCTCGTCCACAACATTAAATATAAGGTACAAATCAAAACAACAATTAAATATGAAAAAGTATTTGTTCTTTCTGTTTTTATCCCTCTCGCTGCCGATGATCTCGCCAGCGCAGCAAGCTATAGAACTATCGGCAGAAGAGTGCTATAACAAAGGAAAAGCGTTCAATGATCAAAAAGAATATTCCAAGGCTATGGAGTGGTACTTGACAGCAGCAAATCAGGGACATGCCCAGGCACAAGTTATGCTCGGCTGGTACTATAAGAATGGCTATGGTGTAGAGGCAAATACGGATAAAGCCTTAGAGTGGTATCTGAAAGCTGCTAAACAGGGATATGCAGATGCGCAGTATCGGGTTGGTGTTATTTACAATGACAAGAAAGAGTACACCAAAGCCGCCAAATGGTATCAAAAAGCTGCTGATCAAGATAATGCAAGTGCACAAATCAATCTTGGAGCCTTGTATAATGATGGAAAGGGAGTTCCTCAGGACTATAAGAAAGCTGTGGAATGGTATCAGAAGAGCGCTTATCAAGGGAATGTATACGCACAGAACAATCTCGGATGGATGTATGAGAAAGGTCGTGGTGTGCCTCAGGACTTTGTTAAGGCTGCAGAATGGTACCAGAGAGCGGCTAATAAAGATTATTCACTTGCCAAGAAGAACTTAGCCCGTATTCAGGAATTCTTGCCTAAAGAAAGTCAGGCTCAAAATCAAAAGGAGTCGTCTGTTACGACGGCAAAAATGATGTCTGACGTGGACAAGGATATCCCACAAACCACCCAGCGGCAAGACAAGACCTTCGCCATTATTATTGCCAACGAGGATTACCAGAAAGAGGCGAAGGTGGAGTTTGCCAAGAATGACGGTGAGGTTTTCAAGGACTATTGCTATAAGACTTTGGGGTTACCAGAAAAGAATGTGCACTTTGTGGCTAATGCAACCCTGAATAATATTATCGGCGAACTTGACTGGCTTCAGCAAGTCTGCGAGGCTTTTGGTGGTGATGCAAGTGTCATCTTCTATTACGCAGGTCATGGTATTCCTGACGAAAATTTTGGCTCTGCTTATTTGATGCCTGTCGATGGCAATAGCAGATTGATACGTACATGTTTCAGTATCAACGAGCTCTACGGAATTCTTGGCAAGCTACCTGCCAAGAAGGTTACTGTTTTGATGGATGCCTGCTTCTCAGGAGCCAAGCGTGATGGTGGAATGCTTGCATCAGCGCGTGGAGTAGCGATAAAGGCAAAGCCTTCTGCTCCAAAGGGAAGTATGATTGTACTTTCTGCTGCCGAAGGCAACGAGACTGCCTACAAATATGATAAGGGAAGGCATGGTCTCTTTACCTATTTCTTATTAAAGAAACTGAAAGAATCGAAAGGCAGCGTGACGCTGGGCGAACTGAGCCAATACATACAAGATCAGGTGAAACGCTACTCTCTTGTTGAAAACGGCAAGGGTCAGACTCCTACAGTTCAAGCCTCCGACAACCTCAAAGGCAGATGGGAATCGATGATGTTTTAGTAATGCCTTACAAACGCGGGGGACTTGCGAAAAATTACATGCCGATGGATTTCTTGCAGGGAAGCCTTCTAACACTTTTTTGGAAGCCATGGAAAAAGTGTTGGAAGGCCTTGTAAAAAACGGGGGGGTCAGAGCATTGAGAAAGTAGGAAAGTAGGAAATGCGGAAATGCGGAAAGTGGACATTAAGCATTTTCTAAGTACGTCTAAGTACGGAAAAGAGACATTTATAGTATAATTACTTTTAAAATTATTATTAATATATAAATAATTTGAATTACCTGAATTATTATTATTCTTTAATATTATTATATTATTTAATATAAATAATTATTATTACCATATTAATTATTACAATCGTATTAATTATTTCTACTATCTATAATACCGCCTCAAAATACCTTAATGTCCACTTTCCGCATTTCCTACTTTCCGCATTTCCATTACTGGGCATCGGCAAAAACACCTTGAAAACAATAACCCGGGGTTATTGCGCGATATCCCTGGGTTATTGTCAAATAACCTTGCGTTAATTAGATATTTTTTAGAATTCGATGATAAAAAAGAGAAATCTTTGTGCAGTTCGAAATAAATGCTTAACTTTGCACGCTAAAATGAAAGCATGAATATGAATAAGAAACTTCAGGCGCACAGCGCCATCTTTCTGGCGAACACCATCTTCGGACTGGGTGTTCCTGTGACCAAACTTCTGCTCGACGAATGGGTGACCCCTATGGGTTATATGGCCTCACGTTCACTCGGTGCTTGTCTCGTGTTCTGGCTCATTGCCGCCTTCCTGCCTAAGGAACATGTGGAGCGTAAGGACCTGATTACCATTCTGGCTGGCGGTCTGCTGGGCTTTGTCATCTCACAGACGCTCACCGCCTGGGCGCTCGACTACACCAGTCCTGTCTATTTCTCGCTGATTGCGACGCTCACGCCTGTGGCCGTGATGCTCTGTGCGGCCTTGACGATAGGCGAGAAGATCACACCGATGAAGTTCCTGGGCGTGCTGCTGGGTATTGCCGGTGCCGTGCTGATGGTGCTGATGAGTCAGACGTTAGGGTCTGGAAAGAACGATTTGATCGGTATTTCGCTGGCCATTCTGAGTGTGCTCACATGGGCCATATACCTTATTATTACGCGTAATGTGGCGTCGAAGTACACGCCCGTGACGCAGATGAAGTATGTCTTCCTGATCTCGGCCATCGTGACAGTGCCCATCGCCATCCCGGAATTGCCGATGAATGCGCTCTATACGTCTGCCTGGGGCTGGGATGGAGTGGTGGAGATGCTCTTTATCGTATTGGGTGCTACGGCCCTCGGCTATTTCCTCATCCCCTTTGCCATGAAGTACCTGCAGGCCACAACGGTCAGTATCTACACTAACCTGCAACCTGTGATCGCCTCGTTCGTGGCCATCATGATTGGCCAGGATGTACTCACATGGGACAAGCCCGTGGCTGGAATACTGGTGCTGCTGAGTGCCTACATCGTCACGGTGGTAACGGCGAAGGATGCCAAAGGCTGATT
>JAEEGG010012365.1_pt1 | contig 18435 bp, 15 predicted proteins | sample 9134161 | NCBI WGS metagenome assembly JAEEGG01 (sample SAMN16246543, study PRJNA631951) | gut metagenome | biome: gut microbiome; feature: rumen; material: CR-attached | host: Bos | place: Iran: Karaj | collected 2018-10 | reverse complement strand
TCACATCCACGCCGGTATGCTCGCTGCTGTTACAACTGATGGCTGTTTACGAATCGGTATTCGCACTGACGGCAGACGACAGTGCGGAACTCTCCTTTAGTGGCGAACAAGTTGAGCTGTTATGGCAACACGAACTGCTTCGGACCGAATCCTCGTCAGAAGCCTTCTTCCCAACAGTTATTCGATATTCGCAACTTCCTAAAAAAGAGGTATTTGAAAATCTTTCCAAAAACATAATCAGCCGTTGTTTCCCTTCGTTGCTATCCCGTTTTTGCCAATATGCGGATTCTGTTACTAACGCTGAGAAATACAAGGAGTTATGGCAGGAAGTAATTCGCAGGCTGACGGAAATGCAGTCGCTCTTCGATGCTTGGTTCGGCCCAGACGAAACGGTGGATTTCGCTTTTGCCAAATTTGCCGTGACCAAGATGATGAACGAGGTGACCATTGCAATAAAGGGTGACCCTGACAGCGGTCTTCAGGTGATGGGACTGCTCGAAACCCGCATGATGGATTTTAAAAACATCATCATGCTGTCAGTGAATGAGGGCATCCTTCCCAAAGGAATCACCTACAATTCGCTGTTGCCCTTCGATTTCAAATACAAATTCGACGGCAAAGAGGCGCTGCCCAACTATCTTTACCAAGACCAGGTGTATGCCTACCATTTTTTCCGTCTGCTGCAACGTGCGGAGAATGTGATGTTGATTTACAACAGCTCTTCCGACACTACGATGGCCGAAAAGAGCCGTTTTATTTCCCAGCTGGAGTTCGAGGTGAGGAACCAGCAGATGGAAGATCACATCCGAATCCAAAATCTCAAACAGGATTTTGATCTCTCCCTGCCGGTCAGAAAAGCATTGAGCATACCGAAAACCGATATGCTGCTTGAGAAACTCCGCAACCACTCTTTTTCCGCTTCATCGCTGCAGACTTTCATCCTTTGTCCGCTCAAATTCTGTTTGCGCTACCTGATGAAGGTGCAACCCCCGACAATTCTTTCCGACAGACTGGAAGCCAACGAGTTGGGGACCGTCATCCATGCCATTTTCAACGCCGCTTTCGATGAAATTATTGCCTGCGAAAGTCATAGCGAACGTTATGCGGCTGTTTTGCAGAAGTATATCGACTTGTGTGATGAATTGGTTTGTGCTGAAATTCTCAAGTTGAAAGGTCGGGAGTCAATGTCCGCGAACGACTTAAGCCAAGGTTATTGGCTGATTAACCGCCGTATCATCAAAGAGACCGTGGTCAGCTATTTGGAGCGGGCGAAAACGGAGCTTCTTGACTCCCCGTGGAGGATTATATCCAACGAGATGAAGATTGATATTCAGGATTATACGGTTACTCCGGAGGATGGAAAACCCTCCTTCTTGGTGAAAATGACTGGCAGTATTGACCGAGTGCAGAAGAACGGGAACGGCGAGGTCATGATATTGGATTACAAGACGGGCAAAGTGGAAGAATCCAAACTCCGTCTTTCGGTGAATAAGGACACGGAATTGACGGATGATGTCGTGCGAAACCTTATCAACACTGTTTTTACGGACAGCAAATATGACAAACTGCTTCAACTTGCGGTGTATATACTTATGTATGAGTATTTTACTAAGAAATCGGCGGATGTGTTGAAAGCCGGTATCATCAGTACTCGGGAAGTCAACAAAAACAATCCGAAATATTTGCTCAAGGCGGATATCTTTCAGGATGACAATCTTTTAACCTATAAGTCTGTGTTTGAAAGATGTCTTAACGACTTGTTCCTTAAAATTTTTGATAAGGACACCCCGTTCAGTCAGACGGAAAACGAGGAGGACTGCAAGAATTGTGATTTCCTGCACCTTTGTGGCCGACAAACGGTTACGGACAGTAGATAATAAAAAAGGCATCCGAAAGGATGCCTTTTTTATAGTCTTAAGACTTACGTCTCACCTCTTAGTACAAGAAGCTCAGCAGGATACCTGCGGCCACTGCGCTGCCGATGACGCCGGCCACGTTGGGACCCATGGCGTGCATGAGCAGGAAGTTGGTGCGGTCGTACTTCTGACCCTCGACCAAGGAGACACGCGCCGCATCGGGCACGGCCGAAACGCCGGCGTTACCGATGAGCGGGTTGATCTTGTTGTCACCCTTGAGGAAGAGGTTGAAGAACTTCACGAACAGCACACCGGAAGCGGTGGCGATCACGAAGGAGAAGGCACCCAACACGAAGATGAGCACAGAGGCGGGACGCAGGAAGTTGGTGGCCTGCGTAGAAGCACCGACGGTGAGACCGATGAGGATGGTCACGATATCCACCAGCGGACCGGAGGCTGTGTTAGCCAGACGTTTGGTCACGCCGCTTTCTTTCAGCAGGTTACCGAAGAAGAGCATACCCAACAAAGGCAGACCCGTAGGCACGAGGAACGCGGTGAGCAGGATACACATCATCGGGAAGAGCACTTTCTCTCGATGGCTGACCGCACGGGGCGGACGCATACGGATGAGGCGCTCTTGCGGGGTGGTCAGCGCGCGCATGATCGGGGGTTGGATCACCGGAACCAAAGCCATGTAGGAGTAGGCTGACACGGCGATGGCACCCATCATGCTCGGAGCCAACTTCGAGGAGATGAAGATGGCGGTAGGGCCGTCAGCACCACCGATGATACCGATAGCACCGGCTTCCATGGGAGTGAAACCCAGCAACAGGGCTGTGATGTAAGCCGCGAAGATACCGAACTGTGCGGCCGCGCCGATGAGAATCAGTTTCGGGTTGGAGATCAGGGCCGAGAAATCCGTCATGGCCCCGATGCCGAGGAAGATCAACGGCGGATAGAAACCTTTGACCACACCGAAATAGAGGTAGTTGAGCACGGCGCCGTTCTCATAGACACCCACCTGCAGACCATCGGTGAACGGGATGTTACCGATGATGATACCGAATCCGATGGGCACGAGCAGCAGCGGCTCATATTCCTTGATAATTCCCAAAGCTATGAACACCAAGCCGATGCATATCATGATGATATGCCCCCAGGTGCAGTTTCCGAAACCGGAATAGCTCAGGAATTGCAATAATCCTTCTTTGAAAAACTCTAACATAATCTCAATCTTTTATGATGATGAAATTCCTTATTCAAAAACCACGAGCACCTGGCCTTCCATGACGGCGTCGCTCTTGTTGACCTTCACCTCTTTGATCACACCGTCGCGGTCGGCGTCGATGTTGTTCTCCATCTTCATGGCTTCGAGGAGGAGGAGGCGTTGGCCGACCTTCACAGCGTCACCTGGTCTCACGAACACGTCCAGAACGGTGCCGGGCAGCGGTGAGTTGAGTGTGCCGCCACCACCTGAGGGAGCGGCGGGAGCCACTTTCTGCGCGGGAGCGGCTGCTTGGGCCTTCGGCGGCGCGGCCACCGTCACCACAGGTTTCACCACCGTGCGGGGTTTCAGTTCCATATCCAGTTCCACCTTGTAAGGTGCGCCGTTCACGGTCACATCGACCATGTTGTCTTCGATTTCACCGACTTCAACGGCGTATTTATTTCCGTAAATCTTAAAATTATAGGTTTTCATATTCTTTATCTCTGATTTTGGTGATTATCTTCTGGGGTTTCTCTTCATGGTAAGTTCTTTCTGAGCCCACGGCGAGTAGTGTTTGGAGGGCATGTTGATGGTAATGACCTCGCTCTCCTCGTCGTGCATGCTGCCGAAGTGCAGGTGCAAGGCCACGCCGATGGCGGCGATTTCCTCCGCGTTGGCTGCCTCAACCTCCTTGTCGTCAGCAGATTTCACGGCAGCTACGTTTGCTTTTGCCGCTTCTTCTTGTGCTTTGGACTTCTGGGTGGCGCGACGGCTCACGTAGTTGAAGATCTTCAGCATGATGTAGATCATAATCAACGCAGTGAACACCACGGCCATGGAGATGAGTGCCATGCCGATGCCGTAGGGGTCGTCGCGTTTGAGTTTGTCCTGCTTGGAGATTTTTACGCCCGTCTCATTGGAAGATGCCGGCGTGAACTCGCTCAAGAAGTCGAGTTCGCCAGACTGCCGTTTGCCCTGTTTGAAGGCTTTCGGGTCGCGAACTCCGTCTAGCACGTAGCCGTAGGTGCGGGTGGTGTCACGCAATTCCACAGGATACTCCACGATGTCGAGCAACTCCTTGCCGTTGGAGCTGATGAGCGCGATGTAGTGCGTTTTTGACTCCGCAGGGGTGAAGTTGGCGTGGTAAGGCCCGTACAGCGGTGAATTGTCCAGATAGAAAATCAGGAAGCTGCGTTGGGGCATGTACATTTTCTGGTCCGTAGGAATACGGTACCAGTGGGCTGGGATTTCGCCGCCTTTCTTGCCGGCTCTGGCCAGACCCGTCGTGTCGTCGGTGAGATAACAGCCGGTGATGTTGACCGTGTTGTAGGCGGTGTTGAAGATTTCCACCCACGGCACGTGACGGCCATACTCGTCGGCATAGTTATCCTCGTTCTTGATCATCATCTCGTTGAGGCGCAGGTCATGCACCGACTGGCCGAAGGAGGCCGTGACGGCGAACAGCGCGACAACGGTGAAGATATATTTGTAAATCGATTTCATAAATCTCTGAATTTATTGGTTTTTTTATTGTTGGGACGCGATTTATCGCGTCCGATTTTCTGATTATCGCGTCCGAATTTTAATATCGTGTCCGATTCACGGACGCGATGAATCGCGTCCCTACGGGATTGATTACAACGGCAGGTTATCGTGTTTCTTGGCCGGGTTCTCCAGACGTTTGTTACGCAGCGATTCGAGGGCGCGGATCACGCGGAAACGGGTGTTGCGCGGCTCGATGACATCGTCGATGTAACCGTATTGCGCGGCCACGTAAGGGTTGGAGAATTTTTGGCGGTATTCTTCCACTTTCTCGTCAAGGAATTTCTTGCGCTCGCCGTCGTCTTCGATCTTCTTCATCTGGGAACCGTAGAGGATTTCCGCAGCACCGCTGCCGCCCATGACGGCAATTTCGGCTGTCGGCCATGCGTAGTTCACATCGCCACGGAGGTGCTTGGAGCTCATCACGCAGTAGGCGCCGCCGTAGTTCTTGCGCAGGATGACGGTGACTTTCGGCACAGTACACTCGCCGTAAGCGTAGAGCAGTTTCGCACCGTGCAGGATGATACCGCCGTACTCTTGGCCGGTGCCGGGCAGGAAGCCGGGAACGTCAACCAACGTCACCAACGGGATGTTGAAGGCGTCGCAGAAACGGACGAAACGCGCACCCTTGCGGGAAGCGTTGATGTCCAACACGCCAGCCATGCACTTGGGCTGGTTGGCGACAATACCCACGCACATGCCGTTGAGACGGGCGAAACCGACCACGATGTTCTGTGCGTAAGTGGCGTGTACCTCAAGGAACTTGCCGTCATCGACAATGCCGTTGATCACGTCCTTCACGTCGTAAGGCTGGTTCGGGTTGTCGGGGATGATGGAGTTGAGGCTGTCCTCCAGACGGTTTATTGGGTCTTCCGTCGGCTCGTATGGCGGTTCCTCCATGTTGTTGGAAGGTAAATAGCTGATGAGTTCGCGAAGCAAGGCGATACCCGTCTCCTCATCGGGGACAGAGAACTGTGCCACGCCGGATTTGGTGGAGTGGATGGTTGCGCCGCCGAGCTGCTCGGTGGTCACGTCCTCACCGGTGACGGTCTTCACAACCTTCGGACCCGTCACGAACATGTAGCTGGAGTTCTGGGCCATCATGATGAAGTCGGTCAATGCGGGGGAATAGACGGCGCCGCCGGCACAAGGGCCGAAGATAGCGGAGATTTGCGGCACCACGCCGGAAGCCAGAATGTTGCGTTGGAAAATCTCGGCATAGCCGGCCAGACTGTTGACACCCTCCTGGATACGGGCGCCACCGGAGTCATTGAAGCCGATGACGGGAGCACCGACCTTCATGGCCTGGTCCATCACTTTGCAGATTTTCGCGGCGAAGGTCTCGGAAAGAGAACCGCCGAAAACGGTGAAATCCTGAGAATAGACATACACCAAACGGCCATTCACCGTGCCGTAGCCGGTGACGACGCCATCGGAGAGGAACTTTTCCTTTTCAATGCCGAAATTCACGCAGCGGTGGGTCACGAACATGTCGAACTCCTCAAAGCTGCCTTCGTCGAGGAACATCAGGATGCGCTCCCGCGCGGAATATTTGCCTTTGGCGTGCTGTTTGTCAATCTTGTCTTGACCGCCGCCCAAACGGGCCTTCTCCCTTAAGGACAAAAGCTCGTTGATTTTATCTTGCATTGCCATATTTGATTGGTATTTAGTTTGTTATAAATAATTTTTGAAATAAAATGCACAATATATTACCCTCGCAAAAATACTAAATTTTTCAATGCGGCATTGAATTTTTTTGCGGGATTTTCGGTTTGCGATTCAGGATTTACAATCGGCAGTTATAGTTATAGTTATGGTTATAGTTATGGTTATAGTCAGCCTCCTAAAAAGGCAGACAGTTACCAGCCATAGCTAACAAACAGTTAATAGCTAACAGCTAACACCCCGCCATCCGGAACATCACCACGGCGGCGGCGACGGCGGCGTTGAGGGACTCGGCGGTGTCGCGGCCTTGGGCGGCGGTGGGAATGGTGATGCGGTGGGTGACAGTGCTTGCCACTTCTGCGCTTATGCCGTTCGATTCGTTGCCGATGACCAAAATGTCATTGCGGTTGAATTCGAACCGACGGATATCTTCACCACCGAGGAAGGTGCCGAGGATACGGCGGCAAGTGCTTTCCTGTTTCAGAAACTCAGGAAGTGAACGATAGTGTACGTGTATGTGTGTAAAGGAGCCCATGGTTGCTTGAATGACTTTGGGATTGTAGAATTCCACGCAGTCGGGGGAACATACAATATGCTGGATATCAAACCAATCGGCTGTGCGGATGATGGTGCCGAGATTGCCGGGGTCTGAAATGTGGTCGAGGGCGAGAACGGGCTGTTCAGCGGGGATGTCGGGAAGGAATTGCCGCTGAAGTGCAATTGCAAGCAGCTCCGGCGGAGTTTGCATAGTGCTGATGCGCGACATCTCCTCGGCGGTGACAAGGGTGGGGGAGTGGGAACTTAACCACGCAGCATTGTCCGTCAGGGCGTTTTCAGTGGCGAAAATCTCCTCCACTTCAAAATCGGAAGTACAAAGCATTTCCACGCTCTTGTAACCTTCCACCAAAAAAAGTCCACTCTCGTCACGGAATTTCTTGGTGTGTAATTTACGGATTTGGGATATGCGGTTTTTGCTGATCATGTAATGGTTATAGGTTATGGGTTATAGAGGCAGGTGGTAGAGACGCAAAATATTGCGTCTCTACATCGTGCGTTTTACGCCATCCCTTCGAACTCCCGAATCCTCTGCTTGTACTCCTCGCAAATGGGGATGGCCTGATGGGTAGTGCGGTCGAAGCCGGCGAGGACGCTCAGGCAAGTGGTTTTCACGGTGTTGGTGTTGAGATCGCGAAGTTGTTGTCGCATTTTCAGGCTTTTGTGGCCGATTTCAAAGATTTTGGACTCGCACACGAGCTTGTCGTGAAACTCCACGGGCGCGGCAAAGTCCAGCTCTATATGCACCAAAACCAGATCGATGGTTTTCCAATCGACCTGGTTTTGCAGTACCTTTTCTAAATAAAAACTCCGTCCAAGATCAAAATAATGGCATTGGATGCCGTTATTGACATGGACGAAGGGGTCTAAATCACTCATCCGCACCTGTACGGGCACGGAGACACGGAAATGCGTATCTTCTAGGAGCGGTTTAGAGGGCATTGATATGCTTCATCAAACCTGACTTCAGGTTGGCGGCTTTGTTCTTGTGAATCATGCCTCTTTTGGCGAGTTTGTCTATCATGGAGGTCATGTTCGCCAATTTAGAGGTAGCCTCGCCTTTGTCGCTGATAGCGCGGATGTCTCTCAACGCGTTACGCATCGTTTTGGAGTAGTAACGGTTTGCTAATCTTTTCGTTTCGTTCGCTCTAATTCTCTTTAAAGATGACTTGTGATTTGCCATTATTTCTTACTTTTTTTTATGTTTTTCGTTTTAAATTTTCGGGCTGCAAAAATAGACTTTTTTTGCATATAATCAATCTTTTGTGAAAATATTTTTTCAACAGTCATGAATAGGGTTATGAACAGGCCTTCTGAAGATTCCATACTTGTTTGAAAGGGACGCCAAGAGCGTTGAGGCCGCTGGCGCGCAGCAGATGTTCGGACGCGTCATCAAGCCAAATCACGCGGACGCTGTTCCCTGAAGTGCTGAGTACCAGTCCGCCTTCTGCCTGCCAGCTGACGAGGGAAGCCTCCTCTTCGTTTATGCAGTAGATTTGTGGGTGCTGTTCATCGTGCCTCAGTTCGATTTTCGATTTGAGTTCCGGATAGAAAAACTCCTGAATCTTATCCTGAATGAAATAGTAGTGATTGTTCAGGGTGCCGTTTTTCTCCTGGTATGGTGCGTGACCGCAGCCTTCGAGCGGGTAGAGCTTGTTGCGCACATGTATGGTATCAAGGTGACGGTGAATGGCCTGCGACCCGTACATCTCGTCGAACATTCTTTCGCCGAGTTTGCTCCTTACGCCAGAGAAAGGAAAACCGTGGTCGAAGGGGACAACCTTGTCGCTGGTGCCGTGGAAGGAGACCACCGGGATGCGGCTGCCGTCCAGCTCATGCAGGTCGTAAATTGCGCCCCACATGTTCGCTATCGCCCTGATTTTCACTTTGTCACGGTGCTCGTTCCCGGAAGTGTGCAACGAGCCGCATTTTTTCTGAAGCTTGTTTTTGGTCACGAACGGCGGACAGTTTTCGTTGTTCATGAACGCGGCTCCCAAGGCAGTGATGGAGCCGGCGCTGGTTCCTGCAAGGAAAATGTAGTCGGGGTCGATCCGGTATTCCTCGGCGTTAGCCACCAAGTATCGTAGTGCAGCGTGGGCATCCTGGATCGCCTGGTATCCGCATTGTTGGATGGAGCTTTTTGAGATGGTGAAGCCCAGACGATAGTTAACAGAGGCTACAACATACCCGCATTTTGCGAAATTCTCGCACCAAACCCGCATATTTCGGTTGCCTTTGTCGCCGAAAAAGAACGCCCCGCCGTGCAGAAGCACAAGTAGCGGATGCTTCTGCAGGCTGTCGTCGGGTGTGTATAGGTCTAAAAACAAATCCAATTTTTTGGGAGCTGCTGTCTTGGGTAGCAGCTTGAGTATCATCCTGGTGTAGTTGGTGTCATCTTCCATAGGATAGCTGGTCCAGAAACCTTTAGCTGTTCCATATTTGACGTCAGAGGTCTTCGTGAAATCGTACTTCGGTTCGCGGTAACGGGTGGACTTGATTTCACGGCAGGCGGGCGCTGCGTAGTGCTTGAAGGAGATCTGGAACGTTTTCGCCTGTTTGCCTTGAGTCGTGATGGTGCCGAGGATTGCGGACGAGTCGGCGGAAATGGAAAATGTTATAGGCTCGCTTAAAGAACCGGCAACGAGCTTGTGGCCATTAGTCTCTCGCAGGAGCTTGAAACGTATGGGGGAAACACTGCTTTCCAGCGTGTCAATACGGTAATATTTTCCAGTCACCTTGCTTTTGTCCGCGGTTTCAATGCAAAGAGCATACGGCTGGTCATTTATTTCACCTATGAAGAACCCGCTGATGTCGGAAAACGAGAAATCGGCAAGTTCCAGATCCTCTACGAATTCTGCCGTTTTCGGCTTGCCCAGCTCTTCTTGCCTTGGCTGAACCCCGTTTTTTGCTTTGTTCTTGCAGGAATCAGGAACAACAAGCAAGCATACGGCCAAGAGGAACAGCCATAGAACTGTCATGCGGCTTCTCAAATGGGATAATATGTCCGACTTTTTTACCATATTCACGAATCATGATGCAAATATACTGTTTTTTTCGGCAGCATGTAAATTGCAATCAACCCTTCGAAACTAAACGTCCGATTGCTAAAAAAATTATGAATTAAAATTATGAATTATGAATTATGCATTATGAATTAAAAAGTGGTCCCACAAGGGCTCGAACCTTGGACCCTCTGATTATGAGTCAGATGCTCTAACCAACTGAGCTATGGGACCCGACAGTCATACTGTCAAAAATTCAGGCGGCAAAAATACACTTTTTTTTAACATGTTATGTTTTTTTGTTTATTGTCTTCATTTACTGGTTCTTGGCTAATAGATAATGCTTGATAGCCAACGCCTATCCTGCTTCAATAACCTATAACCTATAACCAATAACCATTAAAAATGTATTTTTGCCGTTCGAAAAGACAAAGGACAATGGCCGGTGCGTCGCATTTTCTACCGATTACCAAGAAGGAACTCGACTATTTGGGTTGGGATTACGTGGATGTCATCATCGTGAATGGTGACGCCTACGTGGATCATCCGTCGTTCGGGGCGGCGGTCATCGGTCGGGTGCTTGAGCGCGAAGGATTGCGCGTGGCCATTTTGCCGCAGCCTAACTGGCAGGACGACCTCCGCGACTTCAAGAAGTTAGGGACTCCGCGCCTTTTCTTCGGGGTCACCTCCGGCAACATGGACTCCATGGTCAACCATTACACCGCCAACAAACGGCTGCGCAGCGATGACGCCTACACCGCCGGCGGCAAGGCCGGTTTCCGCCCCGACTATGCCACCACTGTCTATTCCCGCATCCTGCGGCAGCTCTTCCCTGACACTCCCATTGTGCTTGGTGGCGTGGAGGCTTCCATGCGGCGGCTCTCCCACTATGACTATTGGAGCGATACTCTCAAACCTTCCATCCTTCTTGACAGTCAAGCAGATGTGCTGGTCTATGGCATGGGCGAGCGGCCGATTGTGCAGTTAGCCAAGCTGATGCAACGCCCCGACTGGCGCGACCATCTTGCCGAGTGTTCGCAGATTGCTTATATAGATAATAGTATCGACCGCTATAAGTCTGAAAATCCGATTCTGTTGCATGACTATGCTGAGGAATTAAAGGATAAACGAAAATATGGTGAGGACTTTGTGGCGATGGAGAAGGAATCGAATAAACGGACGCAACGCACACTGATCCAGCCCTATACGGATAAGTTTGTGGTGGTGCGTCCACCGTTTCCTGTGGCTACGGAAGAGGAAATGGACAGTTTCGCCCTGTTCGACCGGATGAAGAACACGCCGCATCCCAAATACTTGAAACGAGGTGACATACCCGCTTTTGAGATGATCAAGAACTCCATCACCATCCATCGGGGGTGTTTTGGTGGGTGCAGTTTCTGCGCTATCGCCGCGCACCAGGGCAAGGCCATTGCCTCCCGATCTGAGGAATCCATTATGCGCGAAGTGGAGGACTTGGTGCAACGGCCTTATTTCAAAGGACATATCAGTGATTTAGGCGGTCCGTCCGCCAATATGTACAAGATGCACGGCAAGGATTTGTCGCAGTGCGAGAAATGTGCGCGTGCTTCCTGTCTTGTGCCGAAAAAATGTCCGAATCTGGTCGCCGACCACCACGCCGTCACGGCTCTCTATCAGAAAGTGATGAACACCAACGGGGTGAAACATATCACTATCGGCAGCGGCATCCGTTACGATATGTTGCTGACTGACAATGAAAAAGAACGTATGCAACTTGGACTCGGGGAGTATCTCCGACAAGTGGTGCGCCACCATGTTTCGGGACGGTTGAAAGTGGCCCCCGAACACACGGATTCCGAGGTTCTCGCCCTCATGCGCAAGCCCTCCTTTGACCATTTCCTCGATTTTCTAAAAGATTTCAACGAGGAAAACCGAAAATGTGGCAAAAACCAGCAGTTGATCCCCTATTTTATTGCCTCGCATCCCGGTTGCACAGTGGAAAAGATGAGCAAATTGTGCGACCTTACCCATCAATACCATCTTATGACTGATCAAGTGCAGGATTTCACGCCCACGCCCATGACATACGCCACGGCGATGTATTATCTTGGTTATGATCCTTATACGGGCAAAAAAGTGCATGTGGCGAAGAGCAAGCAGGAGCGTCAGGACCAGCATTTGTTCTTTTTCGCCGATTTGCCTGAAAATAGGAAGCGGATTCGTCAGCTACGCGCTAATAGCAAAGTTATCAAGTAAAATACTTTAGCTTTTCATGCAATTGCTGTTGTAGAAACAAAATGCATTGCGTCTTTCGCCTCGAAATGCTGTTCATTTTTGTGCATATCCGAAATTTGTCTATCTTTGCCGCCTTGTTTTGAAATATGACATTTATGGAAAATATGAAACCGAGAGTAAGATTTGCGCCGAGTCCCACGGGACCGCTCCATATCGGCGGTGTGCGTACCGCATTGTATAACTACTTGTTTGCCAAGAAACACGGCGGCACTTTCCTGCTGCGCATCGAGGATACCGACCAGACCCGTTTCGTGCCGGGCGCGGAGGAGTACATCATCGAGGCCTTTCAGTGGCTCGGACTCAAGTTCGACGAGGGTGTCGGCATAGGCGGCGAGTTTGGCCCGTATAAACAGTCAGAGCGCAAGCCTATGTACAAGCCATACGCTGAGCAACTTGTGCGTGATGGTTGGGCTTATTACGCCTTTGACACGCCTGAGGCTTTGGATGCCAAACGTAAGGAGGCAGAAAGTCAGAAGAAGACCTTCCAATATGATGCTTCCACGCGTATGTCGATGGTCAACTCGCTGACGCTGAGCGCTGAAGAGACGAAAGCACGAATAGAGTCGGGTGCACCTTACGTGGTCCGTTTCAAATATCCTGAAAACACCGACATCCACGTCCATGACTTGATTCGCGGCGAGGTGGTAATTAATTCCAACCTCTTGGATGACAAGGTGTTGTATAAGTCCGATGGGATGCCGACGTACCATTTGGCCAATATTGTGGATGACCACACGATGCAAATCACGCACGTGATCCGCGGTGAGGAGTGGTTGCCTTCGGCGCCGCTGCACGTGATGTTGTACAAGGCGTTTGGCTGGGAGGCTCCGCAGTTCGCGCATCTGCCGCTGTTGCTCAAGCCCGATGGTAATGGCAAGCTCAGCAAGCGCGATGGCGACCGTCTCGGATTCCCGGTTTTCCCGTTGGAATGGCACGATCCCAAGAGCGGCGATGTCTCCTCGGGTTATCGCGAAAGCGGCTATCTGCCTGAAGCGGTGGTGAATATGTTGGCATTGTTAGGATGGAATCCCGGCATTGAGCAGGAAATCTTCACCCTTGACGAGATGGTGGAACTCTTCTCGTTGGAGAAAATCAGCAAATCCGGCGCGAAGTTCTCCCTCGACAAGGCCAAATGGTTCAACCACGAATACATCCAGATGAAATCCGCGCAGGAACTGGCACCTTATTTTGCCAAGATCCTGGACGAAAAGGGCATTACTTATACGGAAGATTATCTCCTGAAAGTCATCGACTTGATCAAGGATCGTCTTAACTTCATTCCCGATTTCTGGGAGCAGGCCGGCTACTTCTTCGTAGCCCCGACGGAGTACAGCGCGCAAGATTTGAAGAAGCGTTGGAAAGAGGGCACTGGCGAGAAATTGCGTGTCATTCTTCAGTTGTTGGAGCAAGATGAGGCCTTCGACATGCAGGCCGCCCACGACCGCGTGATGGAGCACATCAAAGCCAACGAATGGAACATGGGAGCTGTGCTCAACAGTCTGAGAATCGGTCTTGTAGGAGCCGCCCGAGGCCCCGAACTCTTTACTATGATCAGCGTTCTTGGCGTGGAAGAGACCCGCAAGCGCACCGAAACAGCAATAGCTGCAGTGGAGGGGTGATTATGAATTCATAATTCATAATGCATGATGCATAATTAATAAGGAGTATGGCCGTCACGGTGTGGCGGCCATAATTGTATTCTTTATAGATATCTTGCGACTCCATATCAAGGAATTCCAGTGTGACGGGGTGCCATGGCGCCTTCCTACATGGATTCAATCAATTGCCAGTCCCCCCATCGCTGTTTCCTTATACAAACTCGGCAGGTCTTTGCCCGTCAGGTTCATCGTTTTCACCACTTTGTCGAAGCTGATGAGGTGCTTGCCGTCGGACATCATGGCGAAGAGGTTGGCGTCAAGGGCGCGGAGGGCGGCGAAGGCGTTGCGCTCGATGCAGGGGATCTGCACGAGACCGCAGATGGGGTCGCAGGTGAGACCGAGGTGGTGTTCCAGCCCCATCTCGGCGGCGTATTCAATCTGTTGTGGCGAGCCGCCGAAGAGCTGGTTGGCGGCGGCAGCGGCCATGGCGCATGCGGAGCCGATCTCGCCCTGGCAGCCTACCTCCGCTCCGGACAAGGAAGCGTTGGTGCGGATGATGTTGCCGAAAAGTCCGGCTGTGGCCATCGCCTTCAGGATGAACTTATCGCTGTAGTCATGGTTGTGCTTGAGGTGGTAGAGCACCGCCGGCAGCACGCCCGACGAGCCGCAGGTGGGCGCGGTGACGATCTTGCCGCCCGAGGCGTTCTCCTCCGCCGTGGCCAAAGCGTAGGCCGACACGAGACAGCGGCCTTGCAGCGATGCCTTGTAGCTGCGCGCCTTCACGTAATATTGCGTGGCCTTCCGCTTGACGTACAGTCCGCCAGGCAGCACCCCGTCGTTCTGCAACCCTTTCTCAATGGTTGACTGCATCACCTTCCAACGCTCCTCCAAAAAGTCCCAAAGGTCGGCGTCCTCGTGCTTTTCCACGTATTCCCAGAAGTTCATGCCGTACTTCTCCACCAGTTTCACGATTTCCGACATACTGTTCTCCTCGTAGCGCTCTTCGTGGTCCATCACGGAGTGCTCGTCCGCAATCTCTCCGCCGCCGATGCTGTAGATCTTCCACTGGCCGGTCACCTCCTCGCCCTTGAGCGATTCAAAGAGCATAGCGTTGGTGTGGAACTCGTGCTGTATTTCGGGTTTCCAGACAATCTCGGTGGGCTTCGGGGACAAGGCATCGATGATGGTCTTGTCGGTGAAGTGGCCCTTGCCGGTGGCCGCCAGACTTCCGTAGAGGGTCACGCGGTAGCCGTTGGCGTCGGGAGTTCTCTCTTTGAAGATCTCGGCCGCGCGGTGCGGTCCCATAGTATGGCTGCTCGAAGGGCCGTAGCCAATTTTGAATATTTTCTTGATGGATTCCATAATGACGGATTCTTTGAATATGAAAGCGCAAAAGTACAATATTTTCGTATGCCAAAAAAGATGTTTTTATGTTTGACCGCTTTGTTTTTGAAATTTAACAATTAATAGTTAAGAAATGAAATGAAAATATTTTGAAAATTATTGATTAACATATTCAAATATTATATATTTTTGCATCCGAAAATCAAACGACAAAATGAAACTTATAGGTTTCAGAAAAAATTATATTTTTGCACTACTAAATAAAGAAACGATGACTTTTGACAAGATTCTAGATGACGGCAGATTATGGGCGGTTCGCTTTAATAAGGACAATCAAAATGCTCTTCAAAAAGTGATGTCACAATGGAGTGATGCGGGTTGGCTTGCCGATTTTTTCACGCAAAACATTGATGATTTGATTTCTTATTTCAGAATTACTAGTGTCGAAGATGCCATTTATCAAACCATGGAGGACAGGGATGAATTGGCATGTATCATTATGGATATTTCTCCCGATGCCAATCTTGACCATTTCTTCCGTCCACTCGACAACAATCGCATTAGCGAGATGTTACTCGGAAAAGAGAAAGGTCGCTTGAATCGTGGAAGCTGGCTACGCCTATATGCAATCAAACTGAGCGTGGGCATCTTTATTATTACGGGTGGAGCCATTAAACTAACAAAAACAATGCGGGAAAGGGAACATACATTGCAAGAATTGGAAAAAATGGAAAAAGTCAGGAATTTTCTAATTCAAGAACATGTGTTTGACGAAGATAGTTTCATTGATTATCAGAAGGAGGTAGCATTATGACAATAGAAGAAGCCGTCGCTCGATTGAGCCGTTATCAGACTGAAGAAACTGCAGATTGGCGGGTGGAGGAAGATGGAATCCGATATGCCAAGGAGAAGGGTTGGCTGAAGTATTCTCGCAAGATAGCCGTCAAAGTGGCGATGGCGATGAAGCAGCAAAACCTTTCGCGGCAGGATGTTGCCGACAGAATGGGCTGTTCGCCGCAGTATGTGTCGCGGCTTTTGAAGGGGGTAGAGAATCTCTCTCTTGAGACTATCTGCAAACTGGAGGACGCGCTGAATGTTGCGATTCTGCAATACGAGTTCGCGTGACAATGCGTGCCGTTTATCGCGTAAACCTCACCGGTACCTGGTAGTATGTGCGTTTGATTTCTCCGTTGTAGCAGCGGCTGGGATCCCATATCCATTTGGGCATCAACTTGATAACCCGTATGGCCTCCTCGTCAAAATCCTTGTAGAGCGACACTTTTACTCGAGGGTTGGTGATGGAGCCGTCAACCTCAACGACGAATTCCACCAACACGGTGCCGTTCCAGTCCCCAGGCACGTTTGGCCACTGGAGATTTTGTCTGATGAAAGAGTATAGCGAGTCCAGTCCTCCGGGAAATTCAGGAGCGCAGAAGTAGTCCACAAAAACACCATCATAGTCTCCAGTTGTGTCAACTTCGTCATGCGTATCTTCCTCCACTGTTTCGTTAGGTCTATAAAGGACGTCACGCCAGTGGAGGTCAAGTTCCTCATCGATATAATAGCGGCCCACAGACAGTTGCGCGGCCTCCAGAATCACGTCACGCCGCCATAACTTTTCAGGAATGGTGATGGTTGTAGAAATGTAGCCATTGTGGTATAGTTTCACCTCGCATTCGGGAATGTCCGCATGATTGTCGATAATGACTGACGGATAATTTGTCCGTTCGCTGGTTAAAAAGATCTCGCGAGACCAGACGGCTATGCTGTCGTAATAGGGACTTAATAAGGATTTGCAGAAGTCCTGATTGACGGCGGTGTCACTTTGTATCTCCAATTTTATGCAATTGTTGACACTCTCTGTGCCGCAGTGCCAGGGACCTTTATCTTTCCTGGTGGAATAATAATAGCCATCAGGTTGGAAATATAATAGTGGATAATCTTTTTTAAAGCTCATATTCAGGCTTTTGCACAGTTCCATCTGCCGATAGAGCACGTCTAAGTCGTTATGTTCTACCGCAAAACAAAGGCTGTCGGCTAGTCTTCTTAATCTGTATGTGCGACCACCAAAAGGGGTCCAAACCGAAACCAACCGTTCCCAGTTGTTGAAATAATACATGGTGCCGTCGTTTCCGAGCATACGAGGCTCAAGATAGGTTGCTGTCTTGGTGGCATGTTCAAACAAAGCGGTAAGTTGGTCGCTTATTTCTTTCGAGATAGATAGAGTATAGCTTTTAATGGGTTTGGTGTCCAGCGATTTAGCTGCCTTTATTAACGGTTTTTGGATATCTTTCTCCAGCTTTTTGAAATCGGACTCCTCCATTCGCTCTTTCGCATACAAGGAAAACCCAATTCCGATAGTCGCCTTGTTCAACACCAGTCTGTCTTTCTCGATGATTAGTGCATATTCAGGAGAGAAAGATGGTGCACTAATGTAAAAAGTCTTCAAGTACAAACCTTCCATCGGAGTCTTCTTGTTATTTAATTTGTTTGGGCTGTTGCCTGTCAGAAGGATTTCAAAGATATTGCTGGTTCCATACAGCCCATAGGAAGTTGGCGTGAGGAATTCCTGCGCCGCGCCGCACAGCATGGCCAGAAATAATGCCGATATGATGCAAAACCGTTTCATATTTATCATAATCATGCCGCAAAGATACAATTTTATGGATTATATCTCTTGTCTTTGAATCTTAACAATTAATAGATAATAAATAAAATGAAAAATATTTAAAAATATTCTTTTGAATAAGTTGAAATATAATGTATATTTGCCGAAAAAAAAGATTGCGATATGCTATTCAAAAAAAAAGCATATTTTTGCGGTCTCTAATTATTGATGAATATGAAGTATCACGAACTCGAAAGAAAACTCAGAAAGATAGGGTGTTACCCAACAGGAAAAGAGAGGCACGGACATCCTCTTTGGCACAGTCCAATTACAAACAACAATTTCATGATGAGTCATCACCATTCGCAGGAAGTTGCTTCAGGCACGTTGAAAGCCATCATGAAAAGTTCGGGTTTGGTTGAGTTGTAAACGATATAAATATGGAAAAAAGAATGGTTCAAGCTCATATAGAGTGCAACAACACAGGTTTCTATACTGTGTATTGCGAAGAAGATTTTCCTTTTGGCTTCTTCGGTGAAGGTTTCTCCGCTGATGAGGCAAGAGTGGATTTTGTCGAATGTTTCAAGGCCATGCGGGATGACTATTTTGAACAGACTGGCGAATTTATCGACGCGGAGTTCACTTTTGTTTATGATGCTTCTGCCTTTTTGCAGCATTACAAAGGTATCTTGACATTGTCGGGCATGTCGCGGATGACGGGCATCAACAAGGCGCAGTTGTCGCAGTATGTCTGCGGCAAACGCCATCCCTCCCCGCGCACGCA
>JAEEGG010012361.1_pt1 | contig 18441 bp, 15 predicted proteins | sample 9134161 | NCBI WGS metagenome assembly JAEEGG01 (sample SAMN16246543, study PRJNA631951) | gut metagenome | biome: gut microbiome; feature: rumen; material: CR-attached | host: Bos | place: Iran: Karaj | collected 2018-10 | reverse complement strand
GCACCTGACGCGGGGCTTCTGCCCGGCAGGCGACTGCGCCTCCATCAGGGCGAGCATCTTTTCTGCGTAGTCTCCGAGCTCCATCCCGCCGTCGACGGCGATGAAGCTTCCGTCCTCCAGCCTGAAGAGGTATCCCATGTTGCCGGATCCGGCGTCTTTGTTTAGATAGGTCGCGGTGTCCGACCACCTGGCGCCGATCACCGTCATCAGCGGCCGGCAAACCGACGGGATGAATGATTCCCGTCTCTCGAGAGGGGCGTTTTCCGCCGGCTCGGCTAGTATCCTCGCGGTCCGGTTGAAGGAGGTGTGATAAAGGTATGCCGAACAGCCCTCCTTTTCCAGGCGGTAGAAGATATTCCCGGCCGCCTCGAAGCGGTAGAGGTCGGCAAAGCCGGAAGCCGAGAGTTCTCTGACGTATGCTTCAAAATCCTCCCGCCCGACATCCGTCACCACGACCTGAGAACATGAGTCGTGACTCTCACGGCAGGCGACCTGAGTCCCCGCCGCGATCGGCTTTATGTATTTCAGATATCCCGGAAGACTTATCTTTCTGCCGGCGATGCCTCCGGCGCAGACGACGCAGCCTTCCCCCCGGGAAAGATTTCTTTCAAGCAGCCCGTAGGCGGCTGGAAGGGTATCTTCGGTATGTGTGGATATGCAAAGTAGGTTTTCGGCGGGGAAGTGAGTCAGGCACTCGCCGTAGTTGAGAGAGGCGAGCGCGTCGCGTGTTTCGGGAAAGCGGGGATCCGCGACGGTGATCGCGGCGCTTCCTTCGGGGACCGACGGGGATGTCGTCCTGACCGGCCTGATCCCGCTCAGTCTCTCAACAAGGCAGCAGATCTTTTCGGCGGTCTCAAAGGCGAAGGTCGTTATCGCGGGGGGAAAAACCACGTAAAGCGGGTTTTCCGCGGTGTGCTTCAGGCGGTATTCCATGTCGCGGCCTCCGTCAGAGACCGATGGGAGGGCAGACCCAGCGGTTGGTCCCGCCCGGCGTCGCGAAGTAGATGTCGCAGAGCTCGCTCATCGCTTTCTGGCATATCTCAGAGGATCTCGGCCTGCCGTCCTCCGCGACGAGTTCGCGGTCGATGACGGCCCTGAGATACCAGAGCCTGAACTTGTATCCCGAGACGATCCGCTCGGGGAGCACCGAATTGTAGTAGGAAAGAGTCTTGTATACCGATTCTGTTTCTTCGGGATGCGCGATGATATAGCGGTCGCCGTCGGGGGCAGCCACCCTTTTGCGCGCGAGTCCGGTCTCGGTTGCGAGGAGGGCGGCGGTCAGCTCGTCAAGAGCCTTTCCCCCGACGCAGAACTCATATCTGACATATGCCCGGACGGCCTCCTCCGCGTCAGAGAAGAGACCGGAGTACCAGGTCTGGGTGATGAATTTGTTGACGTCCTCGAAAATTCCTTCGGAATATGGGAAGCCTCCAGAATAAAGCTTTCCGCTCTTTTCGTTAGTCCGGTTGAGGAAGCGGGCGAGCAGGCTCGCGCCGAATCCGCCCCAGGGGACGCAGGTATACATGCTGATCTCGGGGAAGTCTATGAACCTAACTCCGTCGGGGATCCCGTTTTTCTCTATGACTTCGGGGAGCTGCCCGTTGAAGAAGAAGGACATTATGTAGTCGACGCCCTCGGGACAGCCGTCTTTGATGAAGGGATAGAAGGATTCCCATTCGCCCTTGATGAACCTGTCAAAATACCAGGTCGACATGATCACGCGGGTATTGGGCAGGATCTCGCGGACGAGCCCGCGGAAGTGCGGATAGAGACGCATAAATCCGTTCGAGCCCCAGGGAGTGCATTTTTCGCAGGTGCAGCCGCCCTGGTCGTAGGGCCAGTAGCAGAGATAGGCGATGTCAAGGTCGGCGAAGCGCTCGAGCATGGCGCGCCGCTCCTTCAGGATCTCCTCGATCCCGCCCTCCTTCGAGGGGCAGATCTCGACGTGAAAATGCCCGCCCGGAGCCGCGAAATAGCCGTTCTGAGCCGTCCACTCGGCGCGGAGAGGCTCGGGAGACGAAGCGAAGCCCTCGTTCGAGAGCATCGTCAGCGACCCCTTCATGCCGATGCGCGAGGCGTATTTCAGCATCGCGCGCAACCGTCCGGTGAGTTCGACGGCCCCGGGGTCGTCCATCGAGGAAAAATGGTGCATGTCGAACCAGACGAGCAGCGAGTTGCATCCGCGGAGCGCCAGGTCTTCGATGACTTCATATACCTTTTCGATCGGAGCCGAATGATAAAAGTTCAGAAAATGGGTGGCGAAATACATCCCGCGAAGAGGGAGCCGCGGGGTGAAGTCGATCCTGCCTTCGAAGGGCAGAAAGCCGCCCTTCCCGTCGAAGGTCGATTCAAGCAGCCATCTTCCGAAGGCGGCGTGCGCGGCGCAGTCGTTCGCGGCGGAGAGCACCGCTCCGCCTTTTTCAGAACTTATGACGTACCTGTCGTTCTCAAGCGCGGGATCGACAGAGAAGGTCAGCCTGAAGGCGCCTTCAGAGTCAGAGACGGAGAGAAGTCTCTCTCGCGTGACACGGTCCGCCGTGTGAAGCAGGATCTCAAAGCTGTCGCGCGACAGATTCGTGTTTGAAAGAGCTATCTTATTCATTGTCTTTTGCTCCGTTCGTTTTCGGATTCGCCGTGGCGGCGGATTCGCGCCAGATCAGTTCCGGAGTAAGCAGGACCGTCTGGAATGGGTCTGTGCTCCCGCCTATCCTCGCCGAGAGGAGATCGGCAGCCCTGCAGCCGATATCTCTCACCGGTATCCTGACCGACGTGAGGGAAGGGGACACATATGAAGAAACGGGGTTGTCGTCTATGCTGATCACCGAAAGGTCCTCCGGGACCCGGACGCCCCTGTCGGCGGCCGCTCTGAGCAGCCCGTAGGCGATGTTGTCGTAGGCGGCGAGGACGGCGGTGGGCCTTTCACCGGCGGGAAGAGCGAAGAGAGCGTCCGCGGCGGCGTATCCCGCCGGGCAGGACCTCGTTCCCGACACCCTGATCAGTCTGTCGTCAAGGCTACCGAAGCGGCGCGATATGATCTTCCGGAAGACCTTTTCCCTCGCGGTTGTGAATTTGTCTCCGATAAAGGCTATCTTCACGTGTCCGAGAGAGAACAGACGGCTCAGGGCAAGTTCGACGCCGAGGGCGTGATTGACAGTGATCACGTCGCAGAATCCGACGTTCACAGTGTCGGCGATCAACACCGCCGGGACGTTCCGCTTTGCAAGGAGCCTTGATATCCTTGTCATGTCGAGCTCGACGTCGGTGATGATCATCATGCCGGCGACGTTCTGCCTGGCGAGATATTCGACCGACCTGATCCGGCTCCCGGCGTCGTCAAAATCGTTCACCATCGCCGCTACCTGATAGCCGTCCGCCTCGAATCTTTTCCGGAAGGCGTCGAAGATGCCGTGGTAGTATTCTGAATTCAGTTCGGTGACGACCGCTCCGACCGTCTTCGACTGCGTGACTCTGGTATTGAGCCTGCTGCCGTCGTATCCCATTTCTCCCGCGGTCTTTCGGATGAGAGAGGCAGTGCGGCTGTTAATGTCGGTCTCGCCCCGGAGAGCTTTTGAAACGGTCGCCTCTGATACCCCCGATTTCCGGGCTATATCGCGAAGAGTTGGTTTTCTGTTTTCGGAAGACATCCGGGGCATCTCCTAAATCTTTCGAAACTTTTGCTGACAGCCTTATCATATCTCGGATAATATTGTATCAAAAAATGAAAAAGCTGTCAACAGTTTTTTAATTTTCAAAAAATTATCACTTGACTTAAAGGCAAAGCGCGGATATAATATAATCGACGAAGCAGGCGGAAGTGCCCGGGGAAAGGCAGCCTTCTGCAATGTTTCGAAAGTTTTTGTCCTTGTGCCTCCGGTCAGGGAAGCGGGATCGGTTTTTCGCCTGTCCCGGAGGGATTTGCAGGAAAGGCAGGTATAACCGATGAAAAAAAGAATCATCTCCGCAGTTGCTCTGCTTCTCGCCCTCATTATGACGGTCGCTCTCGCGGCATGCTCCGACGGAGGAAAGCCCGAAGCGACAACGACAGTCGCCGCGACCGATCCGGTTTCGCCGGACGAAACCCAGTCGGGAGACACCGAATTCGACCCCGACGCGCATGTCCCGGCGCAGGATCTTGACCGCTACGTCTTCAAGGTCCTGACGCCCTACAGGGACTGGGCGACGGTCAATCTCACCCAGGACTCGATCACCGGCGACACGATCCAGGACACCATTTGTGAGCGGCAGCACAGGGTCGAGGAAAGGCTGAAGTGCAGGATCGAAGAGACGAATATGACGAGCGACATCACTACGAGGCTGCTCTCGATCTCGGCTGCGTCGGGCGACGACGCCTACGACCTCGCGCTCGTCCAGACCTACAACGCTCTCAATATGTATATGCAGGGGTATGTCGCCGACCAGGCGAAGATCGCCTCGATCGATCTGAACAATCCCTGGTGGGAGCAGAGCTTCAACTCGAAGGTCAACCTGAAGGACAAGAGATACATTACCTTCGGAAACGCCAGCCTCATCTACTACAGCAGCTTTTATATCTTCTGCTTCAACAAGCAGATGATAACGAACTACGGCCTCGACAATCCCTACGATCTCGTTGAGTCGGGCGACTGGACCTGGGAAAACGCCTATAAGATGATGCAGGCGGTCGGCACCGACGTCGGCCAGGACGGCGTCTGCAATCCCGGCACCGACGACATCCTCGGCCTCACCGGGCACATCAACCACAGCCGCAACCTGATCTTCAGTTCTGGCTTTACGATCTGCCAGGAGGACGCGAACGGCAATCTTACCTTTGACGCGCTTTCCAACAACTATATTGACGCATTCACGAAATTCACCGAGTATTTCATCACCAGCCCCTATGTCGCGATCGCCGGAGCCAACGACGGCAGATACAGCGGATACACCGGAGCCTCGGGACTGAAGAACTACATCTCGGTCTTCGTGGAGGGCAAGTCGCTCTTCCTCACCACCGGTACCCACGAGGTCATCTCCATCAGGGAGTCGACGACCGAGTACGGCATCACTGTGGTGCCGAAATACAGCAAGGATCAGGATTACATCACTCCCGTCTACAGCGCCACCGAAGGCTTCGTCATCCCGACGGCCTGCGGCGACACCGAGCGCGCCGGCGCCTTCCTCGAGGCTCTCGGGGCATATTCCTACAACAACCTCGTCGACAAGCACATCATGATAGTGCTGCACTACCGCGTCGCGCACGATCCGACCGCCATCGACATGATCAATCTCGCCTACAGGAGCGGAGCGATCGACGTCGCCATGGCGAACAACTTCGGTTCCTGCGTCGATCTGCTTCTGAACCTCAACAAGGAGGGCATGACCACCGTCTCGACTCTCTTCGGCGCCGCAAAGGCGAAGATGAAGAACGACCTCGCCAAAGCGATGTCGGTCGGAGACTGACACGGTCTCTCTGGTCCGAACATTGAAAAACTCAAAACACAACAGCAAAATTTTGCGGCTTTCCGCGCTTGCCTCGGCTTTTCTGCTCATTTTCTCGCCCGGCTGCACCCGGACGGGAGAAGATGAGACCTCTACGGCCGAGACCGGGACCGCCGCGGCACCCGAAACGAATGAAGTGACGCTGGCCTCGGGCGGCAGTCTCTCCTGCCGTGTCGTCAGGGGAGTCGACGCCACCGATCTTGAGATACAGGCTGCCGTAAGCATCAGGCAGGGGCTACTCGATCTCTTTCCCGGCTCGACTCTTCCGATAGGCGACGATCTTGCGATCGGAAGCGGGCATGACCCCGACGCCGTCGAGATACTCGTCGGCAGGACGAGCTATGACGAGACCGCCGCCGTCGCCGCCGAATTCGGTCTCGGCAACGCGGTGGTCACCCTCCGCGGTAACAAGATCGTGGTCTTCTCTGGGATCGATACCGCCATGCCGCTGCTCGCGTCGAATTTCCTGTCGATGGCGACGAAGTTCAAAAACGACGGGGAACTCGTCTTCAGGTCCTCCGACATATACGATCTTTCGGTCAGTTCGCAGCTAAGCGCTATCCCCGATCCCGGGACGGGCGGCACGCCGAGGATCGTCGACGCAGGTGACAAGGCATATCAGATCTTTATACCGTCGGCGACCGGACAGACGCTCGCCGATTACGCGGAAAAGCTCTCCGCCGCGGGATTTGAAAAGACCGCGGACAGGCAGATCGGCGACAGCAGATTCACGACCTTTACCGGAGGGGATACCGCAGTCAGCGCGTATTATACCGGCTACAACAATGTCGTGAGGATAGTTGCCGAGCCGTCCCGGAACCTCTACGGCGGCAGCGCCGGAGGGAACGCGGTGACCTCTCCGCTTCTCACCATGATAGGCAGGGAGTATACGTCGGGAAACAAATACATGGGCACCGACGCCAATTCGGGGCTCATGTGCTTCCTCATCAGGCTGTCCGACGGGCGGTTCATCGTTATTGACGGCGGAACGCAGGACGGAAAGTCGAGCTACGCCTCGGCGATATACGCCAAGATGCTCGAGCAGGCGCCCGACCCGGACAACATCGTCATCGCCGCCTGGTTCTTCTCGCACACACATTCCGACCATATCGGCGGATTCATATCCTTCGGGGCTCTCTACAGCGGCCGTGTGAAGCTCGAGAGCATACTGCTCAACTTCCCGTCGGAGGCCGACAACAGCGCGGCGAGCGACAGTCCGGCGACGTTGCAGCTCTTCTCATCCGCCGCGAAGACGAATTTCCCGAAGACCCCGGTATACAAGCTCCATACAGGACAGAATTTCATAATATCCGACGCCGAGATAAACGTCTGGTACACGCACGAGGATTTCGTGACGAAGACGAGGTCGGTAGCGACGGTGAAGAATAACTGGAACAACACCTCGCTCATCTTCTCGGTCGACATCGCGGGGCAGAGGATAATGTTCCTAGGCGACTCGCAGCAGATACCGAACGATCTGACCGCGGCGATCTTCGGCGACGCTCTGAAGAGCGACATCGTCCAGGTCGCCCACCACGGCGGTCAGGGGGGGACGAAATCGATCTACAAGGCGATCGACCCCGAGGTCGCCCTCTTCACGACCTCGGACGAGCTTCTTCCGGTGTATATATCTAACTTCGACTACAACTCATATCTGGTGAGCGGTCTTCATCTCAAAGAGTATTTCAACGCCGCCGCGAGGATAACCGTCTTCCGCCTGCCCTACAGCGCAAAGGGCTCGGGCTTCATTTCCTCGACGGTAAACTGATCACGGCTTCCGGTGTCGGTCACCCGAAAACCCCGGAAGTGCCGGATTAAAAACGCTTAAAAACTGCCGCCGGATAAACGCGGCGGAACCTTTACGGGATGAAATATTACAAAGAAATAAAACTGAAGGACGGCCGCGCCTGCGTTCTGCGCGGCGCGACGGAGGATGACGCCGCGGAGGTGCTCCGCGTTTTCATACTGACGCACGGGCAGACAGACAATCTTCTTTCCTATCCCGACGAGATCACATTCGGGATCGAAGAGGAGGCCGCGTTTCTGAAAAAGAGGGCGGAAAGCCCCGACGAGACCGAGATCGTCGCCTTCGTTGACGGCCGCGCCGCCGGCACGGCAGGCATCGACCGTGTCGGGAAATGCCGCAAGGTCAGGCACAGGGCTTCCTTCGGGATCGGCGTCGACAGCGAATACTGGGGTCTCGGGATCGGCCGTGCGCTGACCCTGGCCTGCATAGAGTGCGCGAAAGAGGCAGGCTATTCGCAGCTTGAGCTCGAGGTCGTTGCCTCGAACGAACGCGCCGTCGGGCTCTATCGAAGCCTGGGGTTTGAAGAATACGGCAGAAATCCTCTCGGTTTCCTGCCGCGCTCGGGAGAGATGCAGGAGCTCATCATGATGAGGCTGGAGCTCAGATAAAGATCCGATTGTTTTCAAAGGAGAAAGAGACCGCCGTGAAACGCATACTGCTTCCGGAGGAATCAGGAGATCTTCGCCGTCGGCGCCGACGACAACCACAACGGGCACCCCGACAGCTCGCCCTCCTGCGACTCATACGCCGCCCGCGGTCGGCTGGTTCAGATTCGTCGTTACCGATGCGAAGGGATTCAGGGCCTTCACGAGCGCCTTCTATCCCGACGGGTGAGTCCGCCACGAATAAGAATAAACGGAAAGCGCTCCATCCCCGCGGGGACCGGAGCGCTCGGTCATTATGAATGTTTTGGTGAAAAAATGTACAGAAGAATTCTGTTATTGTGCGATCTCGAGGGCGTGAACAAGGTCGTCGGCGTTCCCTACGAGGGACTCCGCCGAGACACCGAACAGTGGGAGATCGCTCGCCGCCAGGCGCCGCTCGAGCTCAACGCCGCGGCGGACGCCCTTTTCCGTGCCGGAGCCGAATCGGTCGGTCTCTGGGACAACCACGGGAGGGGAAGGAATATCGAAGAGGCGGATCTCGATCCGCGGATCGTCAGGGAATACCCGCAGGGGCCCCGCCTCCGCTTTGCGGAGGAAAAGTACGACTGCGTTTTCTTCTTCGGATACCACTGCATGGAGGGGACGCTCGGAGGCGTCCTCGCCCACACGATGAACAGCACGACGGTCCAGTACTACAGGATAGGCGGCGAATACGCCGGGGAGGTCGACATCGACGCGACGATCGCCGGCGCTCTCGGGATCCCCTGCCGCTTTTTCGCCGGCGGAAACATCGCCTGCGGGCAGGCCAAAAGAGCAGTCCCCGATATCCTCACGGTCGTCACCAAGACCGAGCTTTCAAGAAACAGCGCCCTCTTCCGCGACAACGAAGAGCTGCTTTCAGAGATCGGCGAGAAGGCGGTCGAAGCCGCTCGTTCCGAAGGAGGCGTAAAGCCTGCGGTCTTTCCCTGTGTTTTCGAGAAGTCTTTCAAGCGCGTCGAGGACGCCGCGGTCTACTTCGACCGGCTGCGCGGGCTCGGGATATCTCCCGAATATCCCGCCTACCCCGTCCTCGGCCGCGACGCGCACACTGTGAGATCGGTCGCCCGGGACCTTGACGGCTTTATCGCCTGCATATGAGGCAGGGAAAAGAGGATAAAACGCCATGAGATTTTTTCAACTGACACTTTTGCTTATCGCGGCGCTGACCGCGTGTGCGGCTCTCGCTTCCTGCGGCGGAGCGGGGGAGGGCGAGCTTTCCGCCACCGAGAGCCTGTCCGGTACCGGGAGCGAGGACACGACCTCCGTGGCACCCGAGACCGAAGAGCCCGCGCCGACATCCTTCCGCACCGAAAACGGCCTCGGGTTCACGGCTGACGGCTATTCGTCTGTCGAAGGAGGCCTGTTCACCATCAGGAAGGAGTTCGTCATCACCTTCGACGAGCCGGTCGCTCCCGGAGGCTTCAACCGGATGTCCTTTGCCTATTCGTCGACCGGCCCGGTGAAGGCTACCGTGAGCTACAGGCTCGGCACCGTCTCCGCGGTCGAGGTCTTTTACTTCGAGGCGGACGGCGAACGCGCCGTCTTCAAGGGACTTATCTCGACCTGCCTCGACGGAATGACGGGCAGTTCGATTGAATCGGTAAAGATCAAGCCCCTGAAGGGAACGACGAAATTCGAACTGCTGTCGGTCTCGGCAGAGACCGCCGACGCCCTCCCCGGAGGGGTGTACTATCTTGAGAACGACCGCTTCAGGGTGGGTATCAGACTCTCCTGGGGCGGAGGCATAAACTGCATCGAGGACAAAAAATGCCCCGTCGCGGGGCTGTCGAATCTTATAAACGGCCACGATACCGGCAGGCTTATCCAGCAGTCCTACTACGGCACGGGAGGCAACTCCTCATACACCCCGGGCGAGTTCAACGGCTCGAAATGGTCCTACAACCCCGTCCAGGGAGGCGACAAGTACGGAAATTCCAGCCGTCTCATCGACTTTGAGGTGACCGGGGATTCGGTATACGTCAAGGCGCAGCCGCAGGACTGGTCGCTGAACGGTAAGATAACTCCCAGCTATATGGAAAACAGATACACCCTGACCGACGGGTTCATCAGGGTCGACAACCGCTTCGTCGATTTCTCGGGCTGGGAGCACAGATACGCCCATCAGGAGCTCCCCGCCTTCTATACCGTCAGCTACCTCGACCGTTTCGTCTACTACGGCGGGACTGCGGGATGGAGCGGCGACACGCTCACGGTAAAGGACGGGCTGCCCTTCTGGGGGGACGCGGCATACGCGAACTCCTGCCGGTTCACGATGAAAAAAGGCAACGACGAGACATGGTGTGCCTGGGTGTCATCGACCGATGATTACGGTGTCGGTCTGTACGTGCCGGGCATCGATCAGTTCTACGCCGGAAGATTCGGATACAACGGATCGAAGTCGGCGTCGGACAGCGCGACGAACTACGTCGCGCCGCTACTTACGCTGAAGCTGGTCTCATTCAAGCCGGTAGAGTACAGCTATCTTATCACAACCGGATCGCCAGAGGAGATCAGATCGGTGTTTTACGAGAACCGCGGCTTTGCGGACAATTCGTCGCTCGTCGCGATCTCGCAGTCTATGAGATGATATTTTTTACAGTTTTTTGATTCTTTCCACCGCCCGCAGAGTGTTCTCCCGGCTTCCGAAACCGGTCAGCCTGAAGTAGCCCTCGCCCGACGGACCGAAACCGCTTCCGGGTGTTCCGACTATGCTGAGCGAGTTCAGCATGTAATCAAAGAAGTCCCAGGATGACATCCCTCCGGGCGTCTTCAGCCAGATGTAAGGCGAGTTTACTCCTCCCCAGACTCCGAAACCGGCTTCTTTCAGCCCTTCGCGTATGATCTTCGCGTTTTCAAGATAGTATTCCACAAGCCCGCGAGTCTCCGCTTTTCCTTCGGGGGTGTAAACGCTCGCCGCAGCCAGCTGAACTATGTAGGGCGTGCCGTTGAATTTGGTGGAGTGACGCCTGTTCCAGAGAGAGTTCAGCGAAGTCCCTCCTACCTTAAGCCTTTTCGGGATCACGGTATAGCTGCAGCGAAGTCCGGTAAAGCCCGCGTTCTTCGAGAAGCTGCGGAACTCGATCGCGCATTCGTCGGCGCCGGGGATCTCATAGATGCTGTGAGGTATCAGAGGGTCGGTGATATACGCCTCGTATGCGGCGTCAAAGAGGATGACGGCCCGGTTTGATATGGCGTAGTCTACCCATTCCTTCAGTTCTTCTTTTCCCGCGACCGTCCCGGTGGGGTTGTTGGGGAAGCAGAGATAGATGATATCCGGCGTGCTCCCGACGGGAATGTCCCGTATTCCGGGCACGAAGCCGTTCTCCGCGGTCCCCGGGATATAGATCAGGCCGTCCCATCTGCCGGTGGAGGGATCGTAGTTTCCCGCCCGTCCCGCCATGGCGTTCGAATCGACGTAGACCGGATAGACGGGGTCGCAGACGGCGACCTTGTTGTCAAGGTCGAAGATATCGCCGATGTTCCCGGTATCGCTCTTTGCCCCGTCGCCGATGAATATCTCGTCGGGATCGATCCGGACGCCCCGTTCGCCGAAGTCGGCCTTCGCGATCGCTTCCCTGAGAAAGGCGTAGCCCTGCTCGGGACCGTATCCCCGGAAGGTCTCGGGGCGGCTCATCTCATCGGTGCCCCGGTGCAGCGCCTCGATCGCGGAGGGAGTGAGGGGAAGTGTGACGTCGCCGATGCCGAGCGAGATCACGTCGGCGTCGGGATGGGCGTCGATGAAGGCTCTGCGCCGTTTTCCGACCTCGCTGAAAAGATAGCTTCCGGGAAGCTTTTGAAAGTTTTCGTTTATCCTTGCCATACTCTTACTCCTGTCCCGGCACTCCGGGGGATGCTGAAGATATCCGATCCCGCGGCAGTCTGCCGTCGGTACCGTATCCTTCTATGTCGAATACATATGTCGCGCTGCCGCTCATGAAGGCGTGTCCGCCCTCCCCGGCCCACTCGATGACGAGCTCTCCTCCGTCGAGCCCTACCCGGACGGGGCTGTCGCAGAGCCCCCGGCGGATCGCCGCGACCGCTGAGGCGGTCGCTCCGGTCCCGCACGCCATCGTGATGCCCGAACCGCGCTCCCAGACCCGCATCCGCATCGATCCGCGGTCCTTCACTGTGACGAATTCGACGTTTACGCGCTCGGGGAAGATAGGGAGCCGCTCGATCAGGGGACCGGCGTCCGCGGGATCGGTGCCGTCGGCGTCGTCGACGAAGATGACGCAGTGAGGGTTCCCGATATTTACGAGAGACGCCTCGTATCCCCGGCTCCCGGCGGTGAATCTGACGGTGCCGGGATCCTCTTCCGCCGGGATGCCCGGCAGCAGAGCGGGGATCTCTCCCGCGGAAAAGCTGGGCGTACCCATATCTACCCTGGCTCCGGTGCATACGCCTCCCGATGTGATGAGGTCGAGCTGTTTTATGCCGCTCAGAGTCTCGATCGATACGCGGGAGCTTTTTACGTACCGGTTGTCGTAAAGATATTTTCCGACGCAGCGGATACCGTTTCCGCACATGCTTCCTTCCGATCCGTCGTTGTTGAACATCCGCATCTTCGCGTCGGCGATGCCGGAGGGGCAGATCATGATCAGGCCGTCTCCTCCTACGCCGAAATGGCGGTCGGATATCCGCACCGCAAGCTCCGCGGGATCGGCGATGCTTTCCCTCATGCAGTCGGCGTATATGTAATCGTTGCCGATGCCGTGCATTTTTACAAGTCTCACTATCTGCTGCTCCTTCGTGCGCGGACAGCCGCGGGGTCCTCAGCGCTCCCGGTTGCGGATACCTGAGGAAGAGAGCCCGGCTATTTTTCCGCGAAAATTGAAACTATGCATAAATTATATCATTATTTGTCCTGTTGTCAAGTGTTTTATTCGCTTTCGGAATGAATATCCGGCCTGCATGATTATGTGATCGTTTCAATCAGGGACTTGACAGCAGGGTAATGTTCGGGTATAATAATATATTATTATTCCATCAAATCGAAAGGCGAAAAAGATGACGGTCAGACCGGCGGTCCCCGGAGATCTGCCCCGCATATTCGAGATCTACGCGGCGGCACGCGAATATATGAAACGCACCGGCAATCCGACACAGTGGGGGGACTCAAAACCTCTTCCGGAGGACGTCGAGGCCGACGTGAGACTCGGCAGATCGCGGGTGGTCTGCGATGGCGACGGCACCGTCCGCGGAGTGTTCGCCCTCTTTACCGGCGCCGATCCCACATACGCATCGATAGAGGACGGCGCCTGGCCTAACGGTGAGGATTATTTGACGATACACCGTATCGCCGGCGACGGCAGCGGTGGCGTCTTTGCCTGCGCCGCCGATTACTGCAAGAGTCTGACCGATAACTTAAGGATCGATACACACGAGAACAACTCGACCATGCGTCATCTTGTGGCTAAACACGGTTTCATCCGCTGCGGGATCATCCGTCTCGCCAACGGCTCGCCGAGGATCGCTTATCAGTGGACGAGAGGCAGAGAAACATGACGGACGACCGGTTGTACCGTGATTATCTTGACGGGAACAGTACCGCCGGGGACAGGCTGATGCTTCGCTACGGAGACTCCCTGACCGCCTACATCGACGCCTTCCTTCACGATCCGCAGGACGCGGAGGACATAATGCTCGACTGCTTTGCGTCGATATTCGTCGACCGTCCGAGGATCGGCGAGGGAAAGTTCCGTGCCTATCTCTTCAGGACGGCATGGCACAAGGCATGCCGTATGCGGAAGCTCCGGTCGAAGCGGCAGGAGTTCTGCCTCGACGAGACGCTGATCGACACAGTGGCCGACGGTGACGACACTCCGGTCGAGGCCGCCGCGAGAGAGGAGCGGAACGCCGCCCTTCGGCGATGCCTGAACCGCATCGCTCCGCAGTACAGAGAGGCTTTGTGGCTGGTCTATGTAATGGAAATGAGTTACGCGAATGCCGCATCGGTGCTGGGATGCGGAGTAAAGCGGGTCGAAAACCTGCTTAACAACGGCAAGGCGAGGCTGCGCGCCGAGCTGGAAAAGGAAGGTATCACAAATGCGTACATCTGAAGAGAGAGTGGATGAGCTCCGCCGGCGCGTGTCTGAAAAAAGACGTGAAAAGGAACGCCGCGGTCTTGCTTTTAAGTCGGCGGCAGTCTTCGCCGTCTGTTTCGCGTTTGCCGTTGCGGCCGCGCTGGTCGTCGCCGCCGTTCCTGCCGTCAGTTTCGCGGGACCGGAGGAAGGGATCGCGGGGAGCATCGTCTCGGATCACGGCGCTCTGGGTTATATAATGGTGGCCGTTCTCTCGTTCAGCCTCGGGGCTTTCGTAGTCGCGCTCTGCTTCCGGCTCAGGAAGCGGTCTGAAGAAAACAGTTGCGGCGATGATAGAAAGAGTTGAAAACGCCTTACAGATCGCCGTTCTGCTGATCTGCGCGTCGGTCGCTCTTGCCCGGGCACTGAAATACCGCAGCCGGGGCTGGACCCACCTCGTCTTCTTCTACGGAAGTCTTGCGCTCGGAGACATATACTGGTTCGTATACCTTCTTTTTTTCGGAGACACGCCGCAGATCTCCGTCGTGTCTGACATCAGCTGGTTTGCCTGCTACATATTCCTCTATCTGCTTCTTATCCGGACCGCTCCTCCGATAAAAAACCCCGGAAGGACGGTCATCCCGTGGATCGGGCCGGTCTTTACGGCGGCATCCGCGGTATTCTTCATGCTGCGCGGCGAGATCTTTCTGAACCTCATATATGCCGGACTCATGGGCCTGCTCATCTTCTCTTCGCTCAGCCGGCTGACGCGGAGGCGGGGTTACGAAAGACAGTTATTTCTTTCATTCATGATCCTCGTGTTCTGTCTCATCGAATACGGCCTCTGGTTCTCGTCATGCTTCTTCGACGGTGATACTCTTGCCAACCCGTACTACTGGTTCGACATTCTGTTCACGGCAAGTTTCGTACTTTTCATTCCCGCGACAAAAAAGGCGGTGACGGGATGAATTACATAGAAAACACCTATATCTGCATTGCGGCCCCCCTGCTTATCGCGATCCTGATCCTGCGCAGGGAGGGAAGGAGAGCCCTCTGCTTTACGCTGGCCGGAATGACGGTCTGTCTGCTCTCGGCATACATAAGCGCATACTTCTCCGGTGTGACCGGTGTCGGGCCCGACGCCGCGGCGTACGAGATCTCCCCCGTCGTAGAGGAGGTAATGAAGTCTCTGCCGCTTCTTTTCTATATCCTGATCTACGAGCCGGACAGGAAGGCCGCCATCACCGGCGCTCTCATGACGTCGGTGGGATTCGCCACCTTCGAAAATGTCTGTTTTCTCACCTCCTACGGGACGTCGGGGCTGCTCCGGATCGTCATAAGAGGCTTCGGGACCGGAGCCATGCATGTCGTTTGCGGGATGGCTGTCGCGCTGGGCCTTTACTTCCTCTGGGATCAGGTATCCTTCAGGATAGTAGGCACCTTCGCTCTTCTCTGCTTCGTCATAACTTTTCACGCCCTGTTCAACATCTTCGTCAACCAGTCGGGAGCGGTCTTCTGGATCGGCAGCGCGATCCCGCTGACAGCGGTGACCGTATATCTGATCTTTTTCCGCAGGAAGATAAGACTGCCCTACTGAGCCGGGCAAAGGCTGTATCTTATTAAACACGGTACCTGTTCTTAGTTTTGGTAAAGAATTATGGGGGTGTTTAAAAACTCGTGAGGCGAGTTTTTAAACACCCCTGCGACATTTTTCTCGGCACGAGACCGTGCCGTTTTTGCCCTGAAATGCTCGATATAATGATGTTTTTTCAGGCAAAAAACGAAAAAGATCGGATTTTTTTTGAAAAACCGGTTAGTGGTTTTCCGAAAAACAGACACTAAGAAAGTGAAGGGGTTACCGAAGAAAGGAGGTGCTTTTCATGACAGACGGTGAGAGGCTCGACGCTCTTCACACAAAAATGGCAGACCGAAGACGGAAAAAAGAGCGCAGGATGACTTTTGCCGCTGGAGCGGGCTGTGCTGTTTCCGCCGCGGGACTGGGGTTCCTTATCATCGACGGCACCGCGCACACATCGGGCACCGCCGGGACATACAGCGGCGCCGCGATGCTCTTCGACGGATCGGGAATCTATGTCCTGATCGCGGTCATCGCCTTCTCGCTCGGTGCCGCGCTGACAGTTCTTCTTATAAGGAGCAGGCCGGGTCCGGGAAACGGGGGCATGTCCGGAAAGGATGACGATGTCATTCCGCCGAAAAACAACGGAAGCGGAGCCGGCAAGGAAGACCGGGACCGCTGAGTTCAATAGTTCAATAAAGCAGAAAATGAAACAACGGGCAGCCGGCGGGCAGTTATCGGACATCCCGGTCCGCCGTCCGCCCTGGGCCTTTTACAGAATAAACCGCAAGGAGAAAAACAGTATGAAACGTATAGCTTCAAGGCTGGCCGCGGCGCTTATGGTCATCGCCGTATTTATCTCTCTGATCCCGGTCAACACCTTCGCGTGGAAGAACCTGACACACGTAAACAGTGCCGATCTGATCCTTCTGGAGCTGCAGCGTTCCGCCGCCTGGAACGGGGGCAGAGCGGGCATCGGCGTGAATCTGCCGTACGGCAGCACCAATGTGTATTCCTACGAGATACCGTCGGAATACCAGGAGGCTCTGTTTGAGTATCCGGACGCTTTCCGCGCAGGGTCCATGGGACCTGATTTCTATCCGGATATACTCACCGGCCAGGGCTACATCCATCCCTATGACGCCGATAAGAAGATCGGATCGGGCGAATGGATCACTCTGCTCTGCAATTCGGTCAACATGCTTCCTAAAGACAGTCCGGAGCGCAAGAAGGCTCTGGCTTTCACGCTCGGATTCATGCTCCACTTCTGCGGAGATATGTTCGGTCACGACTTTATAAACATGTTCGCCGGCGGGACCTATCCGCTGCTCAGCGAAGTGAATTACGTCGACGGGACCGACCAGAATCTCAACATCATCCTGAGCCATATGTCGGAGGAGACATATATGGACAGTCTGGTGAACTGGGATTTCTACGATCAGCTGGGCTATCTGAACATCGCCGCGCCGGTTCAGTTCGTAGCCGACACGCTGGTGTTCAACGGCAACGTTAACAACGGCCCCGCCACCATCTTCGGAAAATACGGCAGCGTTCCCGTTCAGTACGAATACCTGATCAATCTGAGGATGGAACTTTTTGAAAAAGCCGAAAAATGGCGCCCCAGCATCGATCCCACCTACACGACGACGGTGAAGTTCCTTGACGCGTGGATAAAAGACCTTGACGACGCCACCTACGCGCTGGTCGGATGCTTTGACAACATGGCGCGGAGAATGGTCACCGAGAAGAACCCCTCGACCACCGGCATCGTTACCGAGGAACTGAAGGCGTGGGTCGACTCATACGGCAAGTACATTACACCGATGCCCGATATAGTGATCGACGGAATAACCTTCCCTAAAGAAATTCTGAATATGATCACGAGCGCGATAGGTCTGGATGAATTCGTCCAGGACATCGAGGAATGGATGCTGGAACAGGTCGAGAGCCTGGCGCTTTCCGCTCTCGGTTTTACCGGCCTTGACAAGGTGATCGACGAATACAAGGACCGGATGTCCAAACCTCAGGTGCAGCTGGATCACGAAGATAACCCCTTCAGACAGGGCACGGATAACTTTGCGGAATTCAAGATCTACATGGACAGATATGCCCTGGAACAGCAGATGCTCTCGGGGGTTTCCATTTATGATCTGATATTTGGAAGGGATCGCGGTGCGCTGAACAACGCGCTCGACTCCGACCTGGAAGCCTTCTACAATACTCTCGTAATGTTCAAACTGATCCTCATGGGCCCCGACAATTTTAAGAGTTTCATCAGCAAATTCGCCGGGGTGGATCAGGACGCCTATCAGAAAAACCCCGCGAATCTCGTCGCCACGACTCTTGAACTTAAGATGAAGACCGGAAACTCGGGGCACGGCGGCACCGACGACAACATCTACGCGCTGATACTGCGCAGAAAAGGCAACGGGTTCGAGGTCGTAAAAAACAAGCTCCTCGACATATCAAACTACAACGATTTCGAAGCCGGGAAAACGGACACCTACCTCGTGGAGCTCGGACAGCCCGTGCGTCTTGACGAGATCGAAATACTGATCGTGCAAGAGGATACCGACACGGCAGCCTCAGCATGGAATTTCGCCGGAGTTGAGATAACGCCCTACCACGCCGGGATAAAACTTATGGATCCGATAGGTTTTGTCGGAAACAGCGACATGGATAACGGGAAATCGGTCGATCTGAATTTCCACGAAGAACTGATGCAGAGGACCCGGAATATCGATAAGTGGACGGTGAACGAGGTCGAGCTGTATATCAAGGTCAAGGCGAACGATTATGTTGGCGAGAACTGCGGCACCTATGACGATGTCTATCTTGACGCATACAACGGAAATTCCAGGAAAATAGCGAGCCTGCTGGACAATGAGGGCACCGATTTTTTGAACGGAAAAGAGTATA
>JAEEGG010012360.1_pt1 | contig 18441 bp, 15 predicted proteins | sample 9134161 | NCBI WGS metagenome assembly JAEEGG01 (sample SAMN16246543, study PRJNA631951) | gut metagenome | biome: gut microbiome; feature: rumen; material: CR-attached | host: Bos | place: Iran: Karaj | collected 2018-10 | reverse complement strand
CTTTTGGGAATCCAGTTCATATCTACAGGATTTATCGGTAATCTTTTGGTTGATATTACGCATAGGGACCATTACAGGGAAGATTATATTAAAAAAATAGTCTGAGACAGTAAACCGGTTTTCATTGGGAATTATTCATTTGTGGAGGTGAATGCAGTTGGATACCGCAAAAGGTTCGAGAGGTTTCGTTACCATTGCGACAGGGAAAGAAGAGTATTACCGGCTGGCTCATAATTTGCTTCTTTCATATAAATATCATACTGAAAATCCATTGCCTTTTGCATTGCTCTGTGACAGGGAAAATGAATACACCTCTGATTTCAATCAGGTAGTTATAATTGAAAAACCTTATCATTCTTATCAGGACAAATTTTATTTGCTTGATTTGGCGCCCTTTGAAGAGAATATCTCTATTGAAGCGGATAGTCTTGCCTATAAAAACTTAAATGGATTATGGGATATATTTGAGGGTTGTCCTCCTTTTTGTACACTTGGGACACGCCTTTCTTTGCAGTCGGAAAAGGGCTGGTTTAAATGCTGTGATATCGGTGAATTTCAGAATATGGGTTCACTTTTGCATAATGTTTCAGGGCGGTGTGTATTATATCAGGCGCAATAGTATTGCTTTCTTTTCAGAAGTGAGTGAATATATTCGCAATAATTATAGAAAATACCGCTTTAAATACTTTTCTGAACCTTGGGACGCGCCTCAGGATGAAGCGGTTTTTTCCCTTGCTTCGGCTATCTGCAACTATCCGCCGCAGATGGATTGGAAAAAAGTATTTTGTTGCCTGCCCATGTCGGCTATACATAAAATTGACATTAGTAAAGGCATTCTGGAATATACTATGACAAGGAATTCTGAGACTTATTTCTATAATGACAAATTTCTTGTTCATTTTGGAACGGAAGCAACCCGTGATACGTTGTATAAGGAACAGGCAGAGTTGCTGCATGCAATTATGAAAAAGGAATTGTAGTATTATGATGAAAATCGCTATTTGGGGATATGGGAAGTATGGACGCAGGATGTTTGAAAGCCTGACCCGTTTTTGCTCCGGAGAGTATGAGGTCGTCCGTGTTTACGATACGGCTTATCAGAAGTTGCAAAACACTGAAGGGAAACTGCATTTACCAATTCATAATCCGGAAGAGCTGCCGGAAGACTTTAAAAACAGTATTTTTGAAAAAGTTCTCCTTTGTATCTTTAATGTCCATCAAAAACCAAAGCAGTTTCTAAGTAAGTATTCCATACCGGAGCTTCATCTCGGAAATCCGGGAAACTTATACCCAATGGCGCTTTTTGAACAAGGGAAGAAACCGTTTAGCATACAACAGAAGGGCTATGACTTCTGTGTTTTAAATAATGTACATGGCGCCATGGCAAATTATGAATCTGATGAGCTTTTGTATTTGTATGATGATAAAGGGAGAGTCTTAAAGGAACATTGGAGCCATTGGGGAATTGCGCATATAGGCTTTGTTCATGATTATCCTTTTTGTTTTGGAAAGAGTAATGTAGATAAAAAGTACTTTAAGGGGCAGTACTGCGTTTTGACAAAAAAATTTGCGGGCAACTACTGGCATTTTACATATCAATGTTTGGATGTAGTCTGGCTTCTTGAAAAAGCAGGATATCAGGGGAACTATATTATCCCGAACAAGAGATTTTGCAGGGAATTATTACAGTTGCTGGATATTGGTCCGGAAAGGATTATAACCCTCAATACATTTGAACATAACAAAGATTTTGTTTTTGAAGAAGTTTTCTATATTGCCTCTGATAAAAACCATGCCATATATAGTGTGCCAGTTTTGCTTGAAATTGCTGAACATATAAAAAAGAAACTGCCGGTTGACTTGTCCTTACCGAAAAAGCTTTATGTAAAGAGAATAGGAAAGCGCAAACTTCTTGGCGCTGACAAATTGCTGGCCGGCTATGGTTTTACGACTATGATTCCTGAAAACTATTCTGTTTTGGAGCAGATAACGCTTTTTTATAATGCAGATATTGTATTTTGTGTACATGGAGCTAATTCCACCAATTGCCTGTATATGCGTAAGGGTACGGTTTTCATTGAAGCATTCAGCAGTAACTGGATGAACCGGTGCAATCTTTATACTACTGTAACAAATGGTGTTAATTATTTACCGGCGAGTACGCTGGAGACTGTCAGGGGTAACAATTATGACGCGATAATCAGGGATTTCACATTTCCCGAAATCCTGTTGCATTCGACCATTGAAAACGCTTTTCTTATTTACAAGGCGCAACATGGAATTGTCTGTTAGTTAACGGTTGCAATGGGGAAATTATAAATACAGGCTGACAGATCTTTGGGAGGGGAAAAAACATGCAATTACAGCATCCTAAAGTAAGTATATTGATGCCTTCTTTAAACTCAGGTCCTTTTATACGTGAATGTATGGAAACTGTAGTAAATCAAACGCTGCAGGATATTGAGATAATTTGCATTGATGCGGGGTCAACCGATGGCACATTGGAAATTTTGCGCGAATATGAGAGAAAAGATTCCAGGGTCAAAGTTATCATTTCAGATAAGAAGAGTATGGGATATCAATATAATTTGGGACTGGATGCCGCTGTCGGGGATTACATTGGCATGGTGGAAACGGATGACTGGATCGAGGTCAACACGTTTGAGTGTTTGTGGACTGCTGCCTGCCGTGAGGACGTTGATATTGTAGCCGCCAATCATTACTTGTATTACACGAAGCCTGAAGTCCGTAATCTGCGATATGAAAATCTTAACCAATGTCCTTATGAACAAAAATTTTGCCCCCAGGATATATTACAGTCTTTTGCGCTGAAACCATTGATTTGGAGTGCGATATACCGTCGTCCTATGTTGCAGGAAAACAATATCCGTTTTAATGAGACACCGGGAGCCTCTTTTCAGGATACGAGTTTTCATTTTATGGTGATGACCGTTGCAAAAACTGCTTTCTTTTTAAATCAATATTTTTATCACTATCGGTATGATAGTGAGACCCAATCGGTAAACTCTGGCGGCAAAGTCTATTGTATGTGTGATGAAGCACGTTATTATGAACAGTTTCTTGAGGGTCGTCCTGCGGATAAGCAACGTTTGCTCAAACCGTATATGGCATGGAAATATGATAAATATTATTGGAATTATCTTCGCATTGCCCCTCAGTACCAGTGGGAGTTTCTGATGCGGTTCAGGGAAGAATTCCTTGCCCATCGGAATGCGGGAATGTTGGAAACAGATCCTTTGCATACATCTTTTAATGCTTTCAGGAAAGGCTATAAAGAGCTTATTGACAATCCTGTCAGCTACTTTAAACGAACCTGCAAAAAGTATTGTACAATTCCGAAAAAAGGGAGGCTTTTGGAGGCGGAAATACTTAAGGAGAGTTCTCCCGTTTCGCCCGATGTTTCTATCATTATTCCCTTATGCAATGAAGAGAACCGTGTTGCAGGAAGCTTGGAAAGCGCACGGAATCAGACACTGAAAAACATTGAGATAATTTGTGTTGATGACGGCTCTGACGATTCTACACTCAGCCTGATCATGGAGCAGGTTGATACAGACCGGCGCTTAACGATATTGCATCAGGGTAACCAGGGGGCTGCTTCTGCAAAAAACAAAGGGCTGGAGCATGCCAGGGGAAGATATGTGCTGTTCCTTTATGGAGGTGACAGACTGCGGGAAGACGCGGCAGAAAGCCTTGTAACCCTAGCGGATGAAAACGGGCTGGATATGGTTAGTTTTAATTTTGCGCCCATATCTGTAAAGATTGGAGATAAAGAAAGCGGATGCAGACATAAAAGAAATCCGGAAAATGTGAAAACAGGGGCAGATTATTTTTGTTTTGCTTGTGAACAGGGTACATATGCGCCATTTGCCTGTTCCGCCCTTTACAACAGGGAATATCTGGTAAGCCGCAATATTCGTTTTCCTGACATAATCTTTTATGAAGACAGAGCATTTATGTTTTCTGTATTGACCAGGGCAAGCCGGATAATTCATCTGGAAGAGATTTTGTATTATACAGGCAGAAGCAGGGCTTTACCGTTGAAGAAGTTTTTTTTACGGGTGTACAGCTATTTTGTTATTTACAGGGAAATCCTGCAACAATGCCGCGCATTCCCGGATTATAATGAAAGATTACAAAAAAATGCTGCCGGAGAATTACAAAAAGTCTGCGCCTGCCTGCAGGATTTATATCGTATTGTTGATAAAAAGGAAGAATGCAGGAGCCGGTTCTCTGCTACGGAACTAAGCCTTTTTGATAAGCTTGTCGATCACAAAGCTGATATCTGACATCTTTCAGAAAAATATGAAAGGGAAATGATGTTATGACAAAGATTGCAATATGGGGATTTGGACGGTACGGCCGCCGGATGTTTGAGAGTCTTAACCGGCTTTGCTCTGATGAATATGAGGTCGTCCGCGTTTACGATACAGACTACCGGAATTTTAAGGACATGGAAGGGGAATTGTCTTTACAAATCCATAACCCCGAAGAGATACCTGAAGACTATAAACAGGGCCTTTTCGAGAAAGTTCTTATTTGTATTTATTATTTTGGGTATAAACCGAAACAGTTTCTCCGGGAACATTCCGTACCGGAGTTGCATCTGGGATGCCCGGATGATATTTATCCTCTTTCTTCTTTTGAGCAGGGAGAAAAACCTTTTGAGATAGACCGGCCAGGTTATGATTTTTATGTAATAAAAAACATGTATGGCGCCCTCGCTAACTACAATTCAGCTTCAATGTTGTATTTATTTGACCGGGAGGGTAAGGTAGTAAAGGAACACAGGGATCAGTTTGACCCTGATTATTCCGAGTTGTACGATTATCCGTTTGTATTTAGGAACTCTAAAGCAGAAAAGGTTTTTCTTGAAGGGCAATACTGCATTCTGACCAAACAGCATTCAGACAATTTCTGGCATTTCACATATAGCAATCTTGAAGTGGTATGGCTTCTTGAAAAAGCGGGATTTAAGGGGAAGTATGTGGTTCCTGTTTTTGAATTCGGTTGGGAATTATTACGATTGCTGGATGTTCCGGATGAAAAAATCATACCTCTTAGCGACTTTGAACATAATAAGATATATGTATTTGAAGAAGTGTTTTACATTGTCAATGTAAAACCCTTCGGGGAAGACTTGGTGTACGGCACGCCTGTCTTACTCGAGGCGGTTGAATATATCAAAAAGAATTTGCCTGTTGATCCATCCCTGCCAAAAAAGATTTATGTCAAGAGAATTGGCAAGCGTAAACTGCTCAATGCGGATGACATTCTTGCCGGATACGGTTTTACAACGATGATACCGGAAGATTATTCCGTTAAGGAGCAAATGACGCGTTTTTATAACGCGGAAATAGTATTCTGTGTTCATGGCGCTAATTCTACCAACTGCCTGTACATGCGAAAAGGTACGGTTTTTATTGAAGCGTTCAGCAGTTACTGGATGAACCGGTGTAATCTTTATACTACAGTGAAAGAAGGTGTCAATTACGTGCCTGTAAATACTTTGGAAACCGTCAGGGAGAATTATGACGGGGTAATCAGGGATTTCATGATTCCCAAGATTCTGCTGCACTCGACCATTCAAAACGCATTTCTGATTTATGAGGCACAACATGAACCCACTACGTTGTAATCCGGATAGTTTTATGTATGATACTATTTACATGGTGTAAGGATGCTTGTGTAAAGGTCTGTTTTTAAAAGGATGGCATGTGATGAAGAAACGAATCCGGGTTCAAATTATAGGAAATGATTTAAATAGCATTCGCAACTCTCTTAATAGAGTAGGGATTTACACAGAAGACATTATACGGACAGGAAATCCTTTGGGGTTGGTTCGCCTTGAAGATGGAAAAACGAACTGTTCATTTCCTGAAAATATAAAAACTCTCAATAATAAGGTTACGCAGCTGACGTTACAAAAGAATCTGAATGAATACCTGTCACACGATGAAAAGATATTTAAATCAAATGAAACAGAGCCTGAAATAGGAAAAACAGTGCGCTACAAAAACTCCAGTTCTTATGTGATAATCAGTAACACTAATTTGCTTCATCCTCTTTTATTTTATAAAGGTCAATTATATTCAGATGCATTTCCGAAGAACACGTTTAGTGAATACTTGCAACAAAAAGGTGCAGTAAATATTATTTCTTCCCCCTGTTTTCATGACATTAGGAAATATTTTGATAAATATATTGAAATAATACTGAAAGAATATGACAGAAAACACATTATATTGGTTAAAACAGATCCTTCCCGTTGGTATCTGGAGGAAGGAGTGTTTAAGCGGTTCAACGACAACATACAAAAACTCCGGGATTATATCATTGAAGCAGATAACTACTTTATTGAGAAAACCCATTGTGTGGTTGTGGATACTTTTGAAAGATGTGTTCCAAATGAATTCTTAAACGATAGCTTTTTGCCTTGCGCCGTTTATCCTGATTTTGCATATGACGAGCTTTCAGCGGATATTATCTCTGTTATACAAGATCAAAATTTTATAGGGAAATCTACCGAATCAAAGCACATTGATATGGATGGAATCATAGAGATTTTTATGCTTGCAAAACAATCTTCCTTTCAGGATGGTTTCCATAGAACTGCCTTTGAGCTGATTAATAATCAAAATTGTTCTGCGGTGGCAAAAAGCCTTCGCAGGTACAATAGTAACAGAGAATTTCTGAAACGTTATCCCTATTTTCGGGGAAGCATACCGAAAATCAACGGCGCATATATCAAAATCAGCAATGAGTATATCCTGGGGATTTTGCCGGAACAGGATAATCCGTTTCAACTGATTCCGTTCGGTAATAAAGATACTGTGGATGAAGAAACAGTGATAAAAAACGGTTATTGCTGTTCCGTTCATGAAGCTGGGGCTCTTTGTAAAAGTGTGAAATTCTATGTACAAAGGGCAAAACGTGGCGAAGGAAATCATCCCGTAAAACTACAATATGAATCAGAAGATATTTTTATACAGTCTTTGTTCGTGTTGGATTATGCATATTTGCTGAGTAACGAACCCTTTTTAATTGGAATGGATGCTGTTGCAACGGAAGATTTTTGCGTAAGAACAAATTTGGAGTTTTTATTTAGAGAAAAAACAAGAATTGTGAGGATTTGTAATGGATTGGCGGATCAGATTGCACAGTATTTATTGTCAAAATGTATTCAGTATGAAGGCATGGACGTATATTATGACGACCTTCACGCAAGAAGTGTCAACGCCGAACAGCAGGGATATGAATTAGAGAAAGTTATTGTTGAGAAAATAGACGATAAATGCTTCTCAAGTATTTTGTCTAACGAATTGGCAAAAGTTTTTGATAATCATGAAAAGGACCTGCCGGATGTTTTGTTTGATGCCGGAGTAGACCAATTGCTTGCGGCAACTGATATGAGAATTTATTATCATTCTAATAAAAAGTGTTCCCGGATTTTATATACGAGAAAAACAGATTATGAATATGAAAATTTAAAGAATTTTGTTCGGGGTTTTGGACCATATTGCACTCATTATTACAGCGCAATAAAACCGGAACTTATTATGCTGCATTATCCTCTTTGTCTAAAGAAAATGTGTCGGTTTCCCGGCTTTGAAGATGAAACGAACTCCCGTTTGCAGCAGGAAATGACACGTTATACTGCTATTGGAGTTCATGTTCGAAAAGGAGATTACGTACTGTGGGGAGATACAAATCTGAATTTTTATAAAGAGGCTATCCGTAAAGTTCTCAGCATTCCGGAATACCGGGAAGCGAAATTTTATATTTTCTCAGACGATATCCCCTGGTGCAAAGCAAATGCAGAAGGTCTTGGTCTTTTGCAGGTTGACAAAGAAAGCCTGGCTTATATCAGTCACAACAAAGGAGATGAAAGTTTTCGGGACATGCAATTATTAACACTATGCAGGGTTATCATAGGGCAGCATGGCGGGTTCGCAAGAATGGCGTATATTTTAAGTGAAAAAAGCGAAATGTACCTTACTCCTAATAAAAAAATCTGTGAACGTTTTGGAAGAATTGGCAAGGGGAATAAATATGATATTGATTTATTATAAGATTACTACGACAGAAGGTATAAGTTACAGCTGTTTCAATTATTGAAAATGGGGGGACAAGAAAATGTCTAGAGTTGCTTTGATCACAGGTATCACCGGCCAGGACGGATCTTTTCTTGCAGAGTTATTATTGGGAAAAGGTTATGAAGTGCACGGTATCCACCGCCGTTCTTCCCTTCCCAACACGGGGCGGATTGAACATTTGCTGGACAAAATCACGTTGCATTTTGGTGATTTGACGGATTCTGCTTCTCTGATCCGTATTATCAATCTGATAAGACCGGATGAGATTTATAACCTGGCTGCCCAGAGTCATGTCCAGACTTCGTATGATGTACCGGAGTATTCCGGGAACGTGAATGCGTTGGGGGCGTTGCGTATTCTGGAAGCGTTGCGCATTTTGCAACTGACGGAAAAGACGAAATATTACCAGGCATCCACTTCAGAACTTTTTGGGAAGGTGGAAGAAGTGCCACAGTCTGAAACGACGCCGTTTCATCCTTTCAATCCCTATGCCGTGGCCAAGCAGTACGGCTTCTGGATTACCAAAGAGTATAGGGAGGCCTATGGCATGTTTGCCTGCAACGGGATTGCCTTCAATCACGAATCGGAGCGGCGTGGGGAAACGTTTGTTACTAGAAAAATCACCCTGGCTGCGGGCCGTATTGCGGAAGGAATTCAGGATTATCTGGAACTCGGCAATTTAAACAGCCTGCGGGATTGGGGCTATGCCAAAGATTATGTGGAGTGCATGTGGAAAATTCTGCAGCAGGAGAAACCGGATGATTTTGTTATTGCTACCGGTGTGCAGCACTCTGTCCGTGAGTTTACGGAAAAAGCCTTCGAGGCCAACGGTATTTCCTTGCGCTGGGAAGGGTCCGGAGTGGATGAAAAAGGCTATGACGTGGCAACGGGTAAAATGCTGGTGTGTGTGAACCCGCAATGGTTACGCCCTACCGAGGTGGATAGTCTAAGGGGGGATTGCACCAAGGCAATGTCACAGCTCGGCTGGAATCCCCAAAAGACAGGTTTTGAAGAACTGGTGCGGATTATGTCGGAACACGATCGTAAACTTGCCAGGCGGGAACGGATCCTGAAGGAGGCGGAATAGCAACATGATGGAAAAAGACGCCAAAATTTTTGTGGCCGGGCATCGGGGCATGGTGGGCAGCGCCATCGTTCGTGAGCTGGAACGGCAGGGCTATACCAACATTGTTACGCGTACCCACAAAGAACTTGATCTGACAAGGCAGGACCAGGTGGAGCGGTTCTTTGCAGAAGAAAAACCGGAATATGTATTCCTGGCTGCTGCGAAAGTGGGCGGCATTATGGGGAATGTTACAGCTAAAGCGGATTTTATGTATGAGAACATGATGATCGAAATGAACGTGATCCATGCTGCCTGGAAGAACAGCTGTAAAAAAGTAGAGTTCCTGGGGTCATCCTGTATCTATCCGCGCATGGCACCCCAGCCCATAACAGAGGATGCGCTGCTGACCTCTTCGCTGGAATCGACGAATGAAGCCTATGCGCTGGCCAAGATCAGCGGTCTGAAATATTGTGAATATCTGAACAGCCAGTACGGCACGGACTATATTTCTGTTATGCCTGCCGGGTTATACGGGCCCAACGATAATTACCATCCGGAGCACAGCCATGTGCTGCCGGCCCTGATTCGCCGTTTCCATGAAGCGAAGCTGGAAGGAAAGGAAAGTGTGACCTGTTGGGGCGACGGTTCGCCCCTGCGGGAATTTTTATATGTGGATGATCTGGCCAACCTGTGCGTGGTTCTGATGAATCACTACAGCGGGAATGAAACGGTAAACGCCGGATCGGGGAAAGAACTGACCATTAAAGAACTGACCGAACTCGTAGCGAAGGTTGTAGGCTATACAGGCCGGATTGAATGGGATGCTTCCAAGCCGAACGGCACGCCGCGGAAACTGCTGGATGTGAGCAAGGCTAAAAAGCTGGGCTGGACCTATAAAACCGAACTGGAAGACGGAATCCGTTTAGCGTATGAAGACTTCCTGCACAATCCGGTGCGGGCAGAAAGGTAATATGTAATGCATATCATTTTATTATCCGGAGGGTCCGGCAAACGTCTCTGGCCCTTGTCCAATGAGGTACGGTCCAAGCAGTTTATTAAAATTTTCAAGAAAACGGGAGCCGGTGTTTCCGGAGAAGACAGCTATGAATCCATGTTGCAGCGTGTGTACAGGCAGATCCGGACTGTGGACAAAGAAGCAACCGTGACGGTTGCGACTGCAAAGTCACAGGTTTCGTCTATCCGCAGTCAGCTTGGAGATGAGGTGGGAATCAGCGTGGAACCCTGCCGGCGGGATACGTTTCCGGCGATTGCGCTGGCAACAGCGTATCTGCATGATGTGAAAGGCATTTCCAAAGACGAGGCGGTCGTAGTCTGTCCTGTCGATCCCTATGTGACGGAGGATTATTTCACCGGTCTGAAACGGTTATGGAAACTGGCGCAGACGGGAATTGCCAACCTTGTACTGATGGGCATCCAGCCCACGTATCCCAGTGAGAAATATGGGTACATTATCCCGGTTACTCAGGAGTCTGTTTCTAAAGTTTCCACATTTAAGGAAAAGCCTGATGCCGCTGCAGCACAAGTTTATATTGAACAAGGCGGTCTGTGGAACGGCGGTGTATTTGCCTATAAGCTTTCCTACGTATTGGAACGGGCCCGTCAGCTGATTGATTTTACGGATTATGCGGACCTGTTCAGCAAATATGATACCCTGGAAAAAATCTCTTTCGACTATGCGGTGGCAGAACATGAACCGGACATTGCGGTGATGCGTTTTAATGGAGAGTGGAAGGATCTGGGAACCTGGAACACCCTCACGGAAGCTATGGAGGAAAGCGTCATCGGTGATGTGCGCCTCAATGAGACCTGCCGGAATGTCCATGCCATCAACGAGTTAGGGATTCCTGTGCTGGCCATGGGGCTCAGGGATGTGGTGATTTCCGCATCGCCGGAAGGCATCCTTGTTTCGGACAAAGAACAGAGCAGTTATATCAAGCCATTTGTAGATGAAATAAACGGACGGGCCATGTTTGGGGAGAAGTCCTGGGGCAGCTTCCGTATCCTGGATGTGGAAGAAAACAGCCTGACCATCAAGGTTACACTGAACCCGGGGCACCGGATGAATTACCACAGCCATGACCGGCGGAATGAGGTCTGGACGGTGATCAGCGGACAGGGCCGGACCATCGTGGACGGGATGGAACAGCCTGTGAAAGCCGGGGATGTAATCACTATGGAAGCGGGCTGCAGGCACACGGTGATTGCGGATACCATGTTGCAGCTGATTGAGGTGCAGTTAGGCAATCATATCAGTGTGAGTGACAAGCATAAGTATGAATTGGGACTATGAGCGGAAATATTCCTTTTCTTTTGAAACCTGCTGCAAAAGATTACCTCTGGGGTGGCAGAAGATTAAACGATGAATTTAATAAAGGAATCGATGTATATCCTCTGGCGGAAACCTGGGAGTGTTCTACCCATCCGGACGGGATGAGCCTGGTTGCTTCCGGAACAGATGCAGGAAAACCGTTAATTGAGGTATTGCGGGAACATCCGGATTACCTTGGCACCCATCCCCTGCAAATCATGAGCGGCAAACCGGAACTGCCGGTTCTGATCAAGCTGATTGACGCTACGCAGGATATGTCCGTACAGGTACATCCGGATGACGCCTATGCGTTAGAAAATGAAAACAGTCTTGGTAAAACAGAAATGTGGTATGTGCTGGCGGCCCGGAAAGGCGCGTCGCTGGTGTATGGTTTTAATCAGGATATGGAAGAAGAACAGGTTCGAAAGTCCCTGGTGGATGGCACGATTGACAAATTCCTGAACCATGTGCAGGTCCGGGGAAATGATGTGTTTTTTGTGGAGGCAGGCACGGTACACGCTATCGGCGCCGGCATTATTATGGCAGAGATTCAGGAAAGTTCCAACCTGACGTATCGTCTGTATGATTACGGGCGTGTGGACAGAAATGGAAAACAACGCGAGCTCCATGTGGAAAAAGCCTTGCAGGTGATGAATATGCATTCCTCGGCACCGCCCCGTCAGCCTATGCGTGTATTGCGTTATAAAAGGGGATGTGCCTGTGAGTTGCTGACGCGTTGCAAGTATTTTCAGGTGGAGCGTTTGCTGCTAAACACAGATATTTACGGATTGTCATTGGATTATAAAACCGGCAGCAACAGTTTTCAGGTTCTGCTTTGTACAGAAGGTCGCGGGTTTCTTTCCGGTGAAAACTTTTCGCTGTCTATTGGTAAAGGGGACAGTGTTTTTGTTCCTGCGGAAAGCATCCCGCTAAAACTGAGCGGGAAGGCACAGCTGTTGAAAGTGAGTTGCTAGCATGAGAGTTGCTTTTTTTATATCAGATCATGGCTATGGCCATATCATGAGAAACCTGCCTGTTGCTGAAGAACTGATAACAAGGGGACATGAGGTTACGATTGTTACCGGAAAAAGTCAGGCACTGATAGCGGGCCAGTATCTGAAGGGCAGGGCAAAATCTGTTGTTCTCCATGCAGATGCGGGGTTTGTTGTGTATCCCGGCACTCTTACGATAGACGTTGAAAACACCATTGAAGCCGTGAAGGCCAATATAGATAAATGGCCGGATATGATGGAACAGGCTGCAGAATTCCGTGCTGATATGTTTGTCATTGATATTGTCCCCTGGGCTTTGCACGCGGCGAAAAAGATGGGGATACCGTCTTATTTTATGGCAAATTTTACCTGGATAGACCAGTATGAAACGTTTTTGCCTGCCGGCTTGCTTCGTTACTATGAGGAAGCGTATTCCCTGAGGGACAGGGTCCTTTATTATGATCTGGCAAACGAGCCGACTAAAAAGCGGCTTGGGCAGGGGACAAATGTCGGATTTGTCGCCAGACCTTTTCATGATAGTGAAGTGCAGACGATAAGAAGCCGGCACAAAAGAAAAACCGTGTTCCTGTCTCTGGGGGTCAGCAACAGCGGTTTGAACCTGCCGATTGATGTTAGCGGTCTGGATTATGACTTTATCGCGACCAAAGCGATGCAAATTATAGGGGGGAACGTGGAATATCTTGATCCTTCCGTGCAGAACACACAGGATTACATAAAAGCATCAGATTTTTGCATATCAAAGGCCGGCTGGGCAACGGTTGCCGAAATCATGCTGGCCGGTGTCCCGTTTGGCGTGTTGAACCGGGAGAATGTAACCGAAGACATGATGACGATTGAACAGTTAACAGAGAGAAAGGCTGCCATTGCAATTAACGAAATCGAATTGTCAGATATGGGAACGCTTCTGAAAAAAATGGAAGATTACCCGTGGTCAAAAGCAAGATATAAGAACAACTATAAGCTGGTTGCTGACATAATTTGCGGATCGTGAACCGTTTTAGGCAGAAGATGTTTAGAGATAAAGGCGAAACGGCCATAGTAGTTTTTTGTGTTTTGTTGCAATGATACGAGGGAAAAAAGTGCAGTTTAAGGTGAAAAAATATCCGGTACTCATATTAAATATTTTACTTTTGGCAAGTCTTTTCCTGCTGGCCGGTTGCGGGTCAGAAACGAAAATACCACAACGGGAACAGACCAGCCGTCATATTGTAGAGAACGGAATCCTGTATTCCCATGCGTCCGGATACATTGTGGACCACTATGATATTATTATTCCTATTGTGGAAAAGTGGAGACCGTGAAGAAAACGGTTTCATATTTTAAAATTTGGATAAGCAGTAATTATAACAACAACTCTTATTTAAGCCGTTTAAAAGGAAAGTAATGACTGACATTATGAAAAGACATCAAAAAGTACTTTTTGGTATTCTATTGATGGCAGAAATTGTATTAATGGTATATATGACCTGGCAATATGGGGCTCAATGGCTTGACAGTGATGACTCGGCAGAAATGATTTTGGCAGAGTTACTCAGTCGTGAAGGCGGTATAATGAGCAAGAACTGGTATTATTCTACGGAATTGCGAGTTCTAAATACTCAGCTGGTGATGGCGCCTCTGTTCTGTCTTTTTTCTGACTGGCGTGTCGTCAGGGCTGTTGGGACTGGGATACTTTTGGTAATACTTCTTCTCTCATTTTTCTTTCTCTGCCGATCGCTAAAACTAGGGAAAAAACTGATATTATTTGCTCCGCTGATTGTCTGGCCTTTTTCCAGAGAATATATTCAATTTGTCCTCTATGGTTTGTTTTATATTCCTCACTTAGTCATAATATTCCTGACTTTAGCCCTATGTCTGAATAGTAGTCCACGGCTAAATAGTCTGCGTAATTTTGTACTGGTGTTGCTTTCATTTATAGCCGGGCTTGGAGGTGTTCGATTAGTGGCGGTTTGCTATCTACCGCTGGTTGCTGCAACACTTACTTCTTTATTTCCTTGTATTCGTTCTAACAATCTGATTACAAAACGCTTTTTATTCCGGTCGTTGTTTGCTGCAACTGCGGCAGTTGCCGGATTCTTTGTGAATTGCAAAATTCTTGTGCAATCCTATAGTTTTATGCCCATGATGCCGGGTCGTCTTGGTTTGCCGAGATGGGAAAAACTTCTGCCCATTATAAAAAGCATACCAAAAATCATGGGGGCGATAACTCCAAACCGTTCAATCATTATTGTTTTTATAGTATTGCTGTTGTGCCTGGTTATTGCCTTGATGCTTCTGCGCAGTTTTAAACACTGGAAATCCCTGCGTCAGGAAACACAGATTTTACTTTTATATTTTCTTTTTTCGTTTTCAATCACTGTATTTGCACCGGTTATTTCTACACAAGGCTGGAGTAATCGTTATATGTTGTTGCCGGGAATAGGGTTTATTGTGATTCTTGCAGCTTATACAGATCATTTTAAATCTACCGGCTCAATAAGAAAAATTCTCTGTATTTTTATCCTGGCAGCTGAATTGTGTTCCGGCATTAACCAGTACTATTGTTTTGCTTTCATGAAACAGTTGCCGGAAAAAAATCCTGCCTTTTCTTATATTTTGAATTCCGGTCTGAAGTTTGGTTTTGGCGACTGGGACACTTCAGACGTGTTGACTGAATTAAGCAACGGGCGTATTCATCTTTGCAAAATTGGAAATTTTAAGCATATGGATGCCTGGTATTGGCTGATGGAAAAGGATTTTCAAAAATATGCCAAAGGGGAGCCGGTCTTTTTAATTTTAGCCAATAAAAGGTTTTCCTATCACGGCGGAGTCCCGCATGTATGGGGAAAGTGGGAAAAGAAAGATCTTACATACCTTGAATCTGGAAAGATAGTGTTCCAGGATCAATATTATACGGTTTGGAAGTATGAATCATATGAACAGTTTGAGGCTTTAGTCGGGAAAAAGTTTTAAGGAAACTCAAATAGAAATATAATTGTTTATAGTTACTAAAGGATTATTTTTACATGGTTGTTATTTTACATTAATTAGGTAATATTTGCTGATTATGATATAATGTTGTCAAAGCTATTAATGGCGTCAGACAATTTTATATCATTTTTCTTTTGAGGGGGAGTTTCCATGGAAAATTTCAAACAGACTACCTGCCTTCCGTTGCTGCGCAGCAGCTATAACGGACTGACCAAATCGGAACAGAAGCTGGCGGATTATATATTGAAGAATCCGGCTGATGTGATGCATATGACAATGAGCGAGCTGGCAGATGCGACTTCCAGCGCGGACGCTACCGTGTTCCGTTTCTGCCATAAGCTGGGTTTCAGCGGTTTCCAGGGCATGAAGCAGGCACTGGCAGGGGATCTGTTTTCCCCGGCGGAATCCCTGTCACAGGAAGTGAATGCGGACGATACCCCCCGGGACATTACCCGGAAGGTCTTCCAGGATATGATTGACGCCCTGCAGGAGACCCGGAAGATGCTGGATTACAAGGCGCTGGAGAAGGCGATCGATTTTGTGGCGAAGACGGAGCGGATCGATGCCTACGGCTATGGCGGCAGCGGTAATGTGGCCCAGGATATCGCCCACCGGTTTATGCGGTTCGGGCTGGACGTGCATGCCTACAGCGATCCCCATCTGCAGATCGCGTCGGCGTCTCTCTTAAAACCGGAAGATGTGGTGGTTGCCATTTCCCACACGGGGGCCAGCATTGATCTGCTGAAGGTGCTGGAGATGGCCCGGTCCCGGGGCAGCAAAATCATTTTAATTACCAGCTACCTGAAATCCCCGGCTACGAAGCTGGCGGATGTGGTATTGACAGGACTGGCCCGGGAGACAAGCTACCGCAGCGAGGCCATGGCATCCCGCCTGGTGCATCTGGCGATATTGGACTGCCTGTATACCGGCGTGATGCAACGCCGCATGGATGATTATATTGATAATATGAAGCAGGTGCGCAAGGCCATTGCGACGCAGAAGATGTAATGAAATGGAAAATGGCGCTGTATTGTACATACAGTGCCATTTTTACAAAAAATAGATACGGTTATTATGAAATTGTTCGATGAAAACTGGACGCCGCTCCTGATGGACTGGTTCGATATCCATAAACGTGACTTGCCGTGGAGAACGGAGAACCCCCGTGATCCGTACAAGGTGTGGGTATCGGAAATCATGCTGCAGCAGACGCGGGTAGAAGCGGTTAAATCCTATTATACAAACTGGATAGAACATTTCCCGGATATTCCCACACTGGCGGCGGCAGAGGAAGAAGACGTGATACGCCAGTGGCAGGGGCTGGGATACTACAGCCGCGCCCGCAATTTGCATACGGCAGTGCGGGAAGTTATGGAGACCTATGGCGGCACGGTGCCGGAGACACGGGAAGAGATTCGCAGACTGAAGGGGATTGGCGATTACACCGCCGGCGCTATCCTCAGCATGGCCTATGGGAAACGGGAAACCGCGGTAGACGGGAATGTGCTCCGGGTGTTTGCCCGCATTTATAACATTGAAGAAAACATTCTTTCCGCCAAAGTAAAAAAAGAAATAACAGCGTTGGTTCGCGTGAGGCAGGACGCCGCGCGACCCGGCGACTTCAATGAGGCGCTGATGGATTTGGGGGCGACGGTCTGCATCCCGGGGCAGCCCCGTTGTGATGTTTGCCCTTTGTCTACTGTGTGCAAGGCAAAGGCAGCGGGGAAAGAAGCAGAGATTCCGCTGCGGGTCACAAAGAAAGAAGTGCCAGTGGAACCGGTCACGGTATTTGTAGTGAGAGGAGGGGAGTTGTACCTCCTTCACCGCCGTTCGTCCAAAGGTCTGCTGGCTGGTATGTGGGAATTTCCTAACTGTGTGGGAGAAGGCAGGCAGGGGAAAGAAGCGTTGTCAGAAAAACTGGCTGCTCTCGGGGTATGGGTAAAGGAAATTTCCGGCCCCGTAAAACAGATTCGTCATGTGTTTTCCCATAAAATATGGCAGATGAGCGTGTATGAAGCCTGTGCGGCGGAAGGCGCTGATGCCGGTCCGGTCCTTCTTTCCGGCTGGCGCTGGGTTCCGGTGACGGAACTGGCGGTTTATAACCTGGCAGGGCCCCATAATAAAATCCTGCATTTGCTATAACTATGACATTTACTATAACCATAATATAAAAGCAAAAAGGACCTTCCCGGGCAGGACAAAGGCCGCCTTTACTTATATTACGGATAGCTTTAGAAAACCTTTACTTTTTATAGCAAAAAATGTAAAATAAGTAAAGGTTGTAAAAGGGGGATGGTTTGATGGTTTCCTACGAAGGTTTGCTTACCCGGCTCCGGGAAAAAGGAATCACAAAGACAGACTTAACGAAAGAATTGGGGATTTCTTCCCGGACGATAGCAAAAATTGCAAAGGGAGAAAAGCTTGGAGCCATAACGCTTCGGAAAATGGCGGAGTATCTGGGCTGTGATCCTTCGTTGCTGTGCAGAGAAATCTCAGCTAACGCGATTTTACAGCTTTTGCAGGATGAAAAGGGCGCGAAGATCTCCGGCGGGCTTTACCACGAGCTTCAGGTGCGGATGACCTACAACTCCAATCATATGGAAGGAAGCAGGCTTACGGAGGCGCAGACAAGGCTGATTTTTGAGACAAATACTGTGGATGTGGGGGACGGGATCCCTGTGGATGATATTCTGGAAACGGTTCATCATTTCCGGGCAATCGACTATGTGATTGATATGGCGGAGACAGAATTGACCGGGGAATTCATCAAACATCTGCATTACATCCTGAAACACGATACAGCAGATTCCCGGCTTCCCTGGTTTGCTGTCGGTGAGTACAAGAAACGCGCCAATATGATAGGCGGGCGGGAAACCGTCCGGCCGAAAGATGTGCCGGGGCGGATGCAGGAACTGCTGGTGTCCTATAATGCGAAAAAAAATGTCA
>JAEEGG010012358.1_pt1 | contig 18442 bp, 20 predicted proteins | sample 9134161 | NCBI WGS metagenome assembly JAEEGG01 (sample SAMN16246543, study PRJNA631951) | gut metagenome | biome: gut microbiome; feature: rumen; material: CR-attached | host: Bos | place: Iran: Karaj | collected 2018-10 | reverse complement strand
CGCCAGCATGGATGCGGATGCCTAACTGGTTCAGCATGTTAACGGCACCTTGGCCCAATCCGCCACAAAGCACATCGGAGCAGCCTTGTTCGGCCAAAAACTTCGGCATCGCGCCGTGCTCATGCTCAGGTGCTTGCAGCACCTTTGAATCGACGATCTTTCCGTCTTTGACATCGAAAATGGTGACTTGTGGAGCCTTTCCGAAGTGCTGCCACAGTGTACCCTCGCTGGAGGGGATGGCTATTCTTTGATTCATGAGGATCGGTTTTTAGATTTGCGGCAAAGATACTACATTTGATGAAACCGACGATACTATGGAATCCGCAACTTGGGCATTGGCTTGGGTTGCGGATTTTTTGTACCTTTGCGGCAAAACAACAGCAATGAAGAAAGAGATTGACCCTAAAGACTCGCCGCACGGACGGGCGTTTGAGCTGTGGAAAACGGCTGGCATGCCGAAAGTGACGATAGTCAAAACCTTTGATGTCAGCAGACTGGTCAGGGTTGCCAAAGCGCCAGGTCAACGAAACAAACGAAGACCACCTTCTTGGTGACGACTATATGGCCATCGACACCTCGGCTTTGGCAGAATGCGAGATTGACGGTGTGGTGAGTGTCTATTCCGAGCTATTCACCAATCCTTTCTTGGCTTGGGGCAAATACCACCAAGGGCTGTTCAAAACGACACTGCCCATCTCGTTCCAGTTTCATCACGCACAGATGGACGGCTTCGAAGCCGCCCGTTTCCTCAACAGCCTTCAGGAGGTAATCAACAAGCTGAATGTTTAATTGTTTGTTGATGATTTTCTGCCAACAATCTTTCTTTCAATGTTTTTCAGCTTAACTATTATTCTTATCTTTGCATTTTCGCTAAATATTTAAGTTTATGGACATCAAAGCAGTAAAATTCAGAAAAGACGGGTTCTATACCCAGCCCTTTGCCTTTGGCGGCGAGGAAGGGCCCGATAAGTTCGACCGCAACATCCGCTATCGCGGCAGCTTGCAGAACTATGTGATTGACATGGGCTCAGAGGTGATTTTGGTGGATACTGGTCTCCCTGCTGGCACACCAGAGGAAAACCCAGACGAGAACTCGCTCGCTTTCACCGGCAAGGACATCTGCAGTTATATGGATGCCTTAGCCGCATTAGGCTACAAGCCCGAACAGGTGACCAAAATCCTGCTCACGCATAAGCACGCTGACCATTCAGGCGAACTCCGTTCGTTCCCGAATGCGAAGATCTATGTGAATGCCGACGAAATGCAGGCAGCCGAGTTGCAGGGCTTACCCAACCTGGTGCCAGTGACCTTCACCGACGGGGCATATCACAACTTCCCTGACAGCCAGAAGATCTGTGACGGCGTGTGGTTCATCAAGGCCAAAGGACACACCAATGGCAACAGCCTTGTGATTGCCGATAATGAGGGTCTGTTCTATATGTTCCAAGGCGACATCACTTACGTGGATGAGGCTCTTTATGAGAACAAGCTTTCGGTGGTGTACGACGACCTGTCCGCAGCCCGTGAGACCTTGGACCGCGTACACGAGTTCGTGCACAATAACCCCACAGTCTATCTCTCCACCCATTCGCCGCAAGGTTATGAGAACTTGGAAGCCAAACGCGTGATGGACCTCGACCACCCCTACCCGACCGTCCTTGCCGAAGTGAACTTTACAAATAAAGAAGCCTCTGGTAAGTACATCTGCTCCATCTGCGGCTATGTCTATGACCCCGCTGAGCACGATGGCGTGGCTTTCGAAGACCTTCCCGACGACTGGAAATGCCCGCGCTGCAAGCAGGGCAAGGAGAAGTTCAATAAGGCGTAATGTGGGTATGACCGACCTTCAGATATCCAGTCCAGAGACAATGGAGCGAGCCATCTGCGAGTTGGGCATCGTCCCGTTTTTTACCAGTGCCATCCCGGGCTATTCCATCAAGGAACTCACCCAGCCAGGGTTTTGGTTTGACGGTGAGGAGGACTCACTCGGGCCGTGGGACTGGAAGATCGACTGCCTACAAAACGGCGGCATCGCATACGGGAAGTTCCTTTGCGGAGGAAAAGCCGCCTTCGCGACAATACCATTCTACTGCGAACTGATGAACGTCCGCCGCGCCACGACAACGCCCGACAAGAACGGCGAGCGCATCATGAAATACCTCGAAAAGCAAGGCAGCATCACCATCAAGGAGGTGCGCGCTTTGCTTGGCGTGAAAAAAGGCCAGGCCGATGCAGCCATAGGCAAACTGATGCATCAGTGTCGCGTCGTCACAGGTGCCATTGAGCGGGTGTATCGAGGCCCCGAACAGGTTTACAACGGCTGGCAGGTATCGTATTTCTGCACGCCCGAGTCGCTGTTCGAAGACTTCAACACGCTCCACACCGACCGTACCCCCGAGGAGTCGCTGGAGTTTTTAGTCGATCACATCACGAGGCTGTCAGATGGAATGGCCTCACGGAAGCAGGTTTTGAAAGTGCTGAAATAACCATAATAACATAATCCTAATTCAATATGAAAAAACTATTCTTTCTCGTAGCAGTGGCCCTGATGATGGCCACGAGCTGCAATAACCAGAACAGCAAGACCACACAAGTGACACCCGAGCAAGAGCCAGTGGTCGAGCAGACCAGTGGCATCTACGACATCACGGTAAAAGACATGGACGAAAGCGATGTGTCGTTGGCCAACTACAAAGGCAAGGTGCTGCTCATCGTCAATGTGGCCAGCAAATGCGGACTGACTCCGCAGTACGAAGGCCTTGAAGCCCTTTATCAAAAGTACAAGGACCAAGGCTTGGAGATTTTGGGCTTCCCCTGCAACCAATTCTTGGAACAAGAGCCTGGCACCAACGAGGAGATCCAAAGTTTCTGCTCGCTGAACTACAATGTCACTTTCCCACTGTTCGACAAGATTGATGTCAACGGCGAAGCGGAGAGCCCGCTCTACACCTACCTCAAGAAACAAGCGCCTTTCAAGGGTTATCCAGAGGGCACCGAGGAGTTTGCCGCGCAACTCGACCAGATTCACCAAAAGACCGGCTCGGGCTTCGACCAAGGCGACGCCATCCGCTGGAACTTCGGCAAGTTCCTGGTCTCCAAAGACGGCAAGACCATCCTGCGCTTTGAGCCCATGGTGACGCCCGACATGATGGAGGAAGCCATACAAAAGATGCTGGAAGACAAATAAAGCGTAAACCGTTTTAGCCTAAGTGCAACGCATCTTTTACATCGTTTTAGGCTTGCTTTGCGTAGGCCTTGGAGCCTTAGGTGTGGTGGTGCCGGGATTGCCCACCACGCCTTTCCTGTTGTTGGCCTCATGGCTTTTTTACCGCTCCTCGCCACGCTTGCAAGAATGGCTTTTGCAGTCATGGTTAGGGACTTACATCCGCAGCTATCGCCGTCGCGGCGGGATGACCGTTGCGCAAAAAGCCGGCGCTTGTGGCATCATGGTGGCGATGGTGCTGCTCTCCACATTCGTATTTATTCCAAAGGGCTCTGTAGCTCGCATCATCGTGCCCATCGTCGGAGCCATCGGTGTGCTGACGGTCATTTTTGCCGTGCCTAATGCGAAGGAAGAGGAATAGATTGTCACTTTTTTGTATTTTTGCAGTAAATCTGATTGAAATGAAGACCCTCCTCATCAACGGCAGCCCGCACACCAACGGCTGCACCTTCACTGCCTTGAGCATCGTGGCGGAAGAATTACAGAAAAACGGCATAGAATCCGAAATCGTCCACATCGGGAACAAGGACATCCGTGGCTGCATCGCCTGCGGCAAATGCACCGAACTGGGACATTGCGTGTTCAACGACATGGTGAACGAAGTGGCACAAAAATTTGAGCAGGCCGACGGCCTCGTGGTTGGCTCGCCAGTGTATTACGGCGGCCCCAACGGGACGCTCACCAACCTGCTCGACCGCCTGTTTTTCAGCACACCGTTCGACAAACGGATGAAAGTGGGCGCAGCCGTCGTCTCGGCACGACGTGGTGGCACCACAGCTGCCTTCGACCGACTCAACAAGTATTTTACCATCAGCGAGATGCCCGTGGTAAGCAGCCGCTATTGGAACATGGTGCATGGCCATACAGCTGAAGACGTGATGCAAGACGAAGAAGGTGTGCAGATTATGCGCATCTTGGGCCGCAACATGGCCTTCCTCATCCGCGCCATCGCCGCCGAGCGCGAACGCAACGGATTGCCTGAGAAGGAAGTGACGAAATACACTAATTTCATCCGATAAACTTTAGTAAGATATGAGAGTTTTCCTTTATATTTGGATGATTGTTCAATTGGTTTTGTTAGTCACTGGTGGGGTGTGGACTTTTATCGACTGGAAAAATGAAAAACGCAAGAAAACCCCAATGATTCTCATGGCAATCGGCAGTTTTATGGTGGCGATCTATTTCCTGGTTTTAAAGCCAATGATGAACAAGTAGGATCCATTTTAATCTATAGCAATGATAAAAAACCGACCCAACCCCAACGAGGCTTTCCCGAATCCCAACATCCCAAGCCTCTGCTTCATCAAGAACGTGGTGAAGAACCCGCGTATCATTATCGGTGACTATACTTACTATGATGACGTGGATGGTGCAGACCAATTCGAGAAGCACGTCACTCATTTCTACGACTTCATTGGCGACCGGCTGATTATCGGCAAGTTTTGCGCTATCGCCAAAGGGGTGGAGTTTGTGATGAATGGTGCCAACCACAGGATGGACGGCGTGACGACTTATCCGTTTTATGTCATTGGCGGTGACTGGGGCAGCGCAATTGCTCCAGTGAAAGATGAATTGCCTCTGAAAGGCGATACCATTGTGGGCAACGACGTTTGGATTGGTCAGCATGTCACCATCATGCCAGGTGTCCATATTGGCGACGGAGCCATTATCGGAGCCAACTCGGTGGTGGCCTCGGACATTCCTCCATACACTGTTGCTGTGGGAAATCCCTGCCGTGTGGTCAGAAAGCGCTTCGACGACGAATTCATCGCTTATCTGCTGGAACTGAAATGGTGGGATTGGAACATTGAGAGGATTGAGGCCAATTTTGAGGCCTTGTCAAGTGGTAATCTATCGTTAATTAGAAAGATAAAGTAAATGTTCAAAAACAAACTAAATAATTAACAAACTAAAAGAGATTCCCCTTGCGGGGAATGGAGTTAAGACATAGTGTATTAAGCGGCGGCAGGAACAAGTTGTCTATTCGTAAGCTCCACAAGCCGCCGCATGTAGAAAAACAACATAACTCCATTCCCGTCAGGGAATCTCAACACATCAGTCACGTAAACCAGAATAATCATCTTATAATCATGAAGAAAGTAATCATTATTTCAACCAGTCTCCGCCCCGGCTCGAACAGCCATGCTTTAGCGGAGCAATTTGCCAAGGGCGCGGAAGCCGCCGGGCATCAAGTGGAACTCATCTCGTTGAGAGGCAAGGAAATCAAGTTTTGCATCGGCTGTCTGTCGTGCCAAAAGACGGGTGCCTGTGTCATCAAGGATGATGTGCCCGCCATCATGGACAGCGTATTGAACGCCGATGTGGTCTGCTGGGCCACGCCTATCTATTACTACGAGATGAGTGGCCAGATGAAGACCCTCATCGACCGCATGAACGCCATGTACCCGAAGAATTACCAGTTCCGCGACGTGTATCTGCTGGCCACCGCCACTGAAAACGAGGAAGAGACTCCGAAACGTGCAGAAACAGGACTCACTGGTTGGATTGACTGCTACCCCAAGAGCCGTCTCACTGGAACGCTCTTCTGCGGTGGCGTGACCATGCCCCGAGATATTGAGGGCAACGGCAAGTTGCAGGAGGCATACGAAATGGGTAAAAACGCGTAAAAACGTGCCGGTTAGCAATAATCCGCAATTCAGGTGAAAGCTTGGGTTGCGGTTTTTTTGTACTTTTGCAGCCATGAATTGGCTCATCCTCATCATCGCCGGCCTCTGTGAAACAGGCTTCGCTTTCTGCCTCGGCAAGACCAAACTCACAGCTGGTACGGAGTATTGGCTGTGGATTTCGGGCTTTGCCGCGCTGTATGTGCTGAGTGCCGTGCTTTTGGCGAAAGCCACACAGACCATCCCTATCGGCATCGCTTATCCCGTCTGGACAGGCATCGGAGCCGTCGGGGCGGTGCTGTTGGGCATCTTCGTCTTTCACGAACCAGCCACTTTCTGGAGAGTGTTTTTCCTTAGCACGCTGATTCTCTCTATCGTTGGACTTAAGATCGTTGGATGATAAGACAATTCAACAAGCTGAATATTTGATTTTTATAAAACCCTATTCAAAATGAAAAAACTATTCTTTCTCGCAGCAGTGGCTCTGATGTTCGCCTCCAGCTGCAACAACCAAAACAAGACCGCCCAAGTGGCGGCTGAGCCCGAACCCGTGGTTGAACAGACCAGCGCCCTTTATGACATCACCGTCAAGGACATCGACGGAAGCAACGTGTCGTTGGCCAACTACAAGGGCAAAGTGCTGCTCATCGTTAATGTGGCGAGCAAATGCGGCCTGACCCCGCAGTACGAAGGTCTGGAGGCCCTTTATCTGAAGTATAAGGACCAAGGCTTCGAGATTCTTGCCTTCCCCTGCAACCAATTTTTGGGACAAGAGCCTAGCACCAACGAGGAGATTCATAGCTTCTGTTCGCTGAACTACAATGTCACTTTCCCAATGTTCGACAAGATTGACGTCAACGGAGAAAATGAGAGTCCGCTCTATACCTATCTCAAGGAACAAGCTCCCTTCAAGGGCTATCCCGAAGGCACCGAGGAGTTTGCGGCAATGCTTGACGAAATTCACCAAAAGACAGGCACAGGCTTCGACCAAGGCGATGCCATCCGTTGGAACTTTGGCAAGTTCTTGGTTTCCAAAGACGGCAAGACCATACTGCGTTTCGAGCCGATGGTGACTCCCGACATGCTGGAGGAAGCCATTCAGGAGATGCTGAAATAAGCCTCAAAACTATGGGTGTCACCGTTGGTTTGCTAATTCCCTTGCTCGGCACCTAATCTATTATGGCATGTTTGGGGGGCTTCTAGCTGCGGCATTTTTTGTAACTTTGCAGCCATGAAAACACTCATCATATACGGCAGCCAATATGGCTCCACGAAACGCTATGCCGAACGTCTTTTGGAAACCACGGGAATAGAAGCCGTTGATTACAAGCAGGCAAAAGACATCAAAGGATATGACAGGATCATCTTCATGGGAGGATTATATGCCGGAGGTGTCCTCGGACTGAAGAAAACCGTTGGCAAGATGGCTGACAATCAAGAACTGATTGTCGTTACGGTCGGTGTGACTGACCCAAACGAAACAGAATACTTCGGCGAGATTAGGAAGTCAATCAAGGCTAAAATTCCAGCCAACCTCTACAACGAAAAGAAGATTTTCCATCTTCGCGGTGCCATTGATTACAGCAAGTTGGATATGAAACATCGATTCATGATGTCGATGTTCCACAAGATGGTATTGAAGACGCCGGAATCGGAACGGACAGCCGATGCCAAAGCCATGCTTGAAACTTACGGCCAACATGTGGACTTTGTTGATTTTAACGCATTGGAGAAGATAACTTCACAATTATTATGAAAAAACACTTGACTCGTCCCTAAGGTCATGCTTTAATTTTGCACCCGCTAGCAAAATCATCGTACGAAATGGGTAACAAAACAAAGTTAAAAATCGGAGAGTTCTCCAAGTTGATGCAGGTCACCGTGAAGACCTTGCGTCACTATGAGCAGAAGGGACTTCTCGCGCCTGACGAGGTGGACGAGTGGACGGGCTATCGCTACTACAGCATTGACCAGATGCAGACGCTACAAGCCATCCGCGACCTGCAACGGCTCGGATTCTCGTTGGATGAGATCAAGGAATTGTTCGAAGATGGTTCGCACACGCCCGACATACAACAGATGGATGAGAAAATCAAGGAGACGGAAAAGCTGCTGAAGCAACTGAAAGCCCGCCGTGACCAACTGCTCGAATGGAGAGACTCTCGCAAACAAATCTCAACAATGGAAAAATTCAGCATCCAATCACTGCCCGAAATCATCGTGGCAAGCCATCGTGAAGTCATCCCCAACTATGCAGCACTTGGCCCGCTGTGCGTTAATGTTATTGGCCCCGAGATGCAGCGCCTCGGCTGCAAGTGTCCGCCGCCTGGCTACTGTTTCACCATCGAACATGACAAAGAGTACAAGCCGACAAACATCGACATCGAATACTGTGAACAGGTAGAAGAGATGGGCACCGACAGCGCCATCATCCAGTTCAAACGTCTGTCCGCCGTGCCCAAGGCACTATGCATGAAGCACGTCGGCCCATACGAGCGATTCTATGAGTCGTACACCGAAGCTTTCCGTTACATTGAGGAGCATGGTTACAAGATTGCAGACCATCCCCGCACTTGCTACATCGACGGTGCCTGGAACCAAGAAGACCCCGAGAAATGGCTGTCGGTGATCCAGATTCCGATAAAATAATCAATTTTATGGCATGAACATCCAGCCGTGGCTTTCGGGCTGCGGCTTTTTTTTTACATAATCCGCAAAATTGGTAGATGATTTCCCAGATTATTGCCCTACTTTTGCAGCATGGAAAACGAAATCGTCATACTCGACAGCGTCGAAAAGTTCAACCGCCACTGCGGGTTTGAGACCTTGCACCCATTGGTGGCATTGTGGATATGAGCCAAAACTCATGAATTACGGCATTTATGCCCTGTGGCTCAAAAACGGTGTAGGATGCAGGTTATGGATTCTTTATATGGACTAATTTAATACTTTTGTTTCGGGAAAAGTGTTATCTTTGCAAAAAAATAACAATTTGGAGGATATTCTTTTTGACAACGCTGATTCTTTCTATCGTTGGATTAAAATATGTTGGATAATATGACAGAAGATAAGATTTGTGATTTATTATGAATATAAGACTTGAACAACCCAATGATTGGCGAGAAGTAGAAAACCTCACTCGCGAGGCGTTCTGGAATGTATATCGTCCAGGATGCACTGAACATTACGTGCTTAACCAATATAGAAACAACCCCGATTTTATTCACGAGTTGGATCTTGTGATGGAAGAAAACGGTAGCATCATAGGTCATGTGATGTTTTCAAAAGCCAAAATCACTCTTGACGACGGTACATCATTCCCATCATGGACATTCGGACCAATAAGCATCCATCCCGACTACAAACGCAAAGGCTATGGCTTGAAACTGTTGCAATATGCACTGGAAAAAGCCAAGAACATGGGCATCGGACTGCTTTGTATGGAAGGTGACATCGACTTCTACCGTCATGCAGGATTTGACCTCGCCTGTAAACTCAAGATTCATTATCACGCCGAGCCACGAGATTCCGAAGTTCCATATTTCCTTGCCCAAGAGCTGATTCCTGGATATTGGGGCGATCGAGAAGGCACTTATTGCCCACCTAAGGGATATTTTGTGGCCGACGAGAATCCTGAAGCTTTCGAAGCCTATGAATCCACATTCCCGGCAAAAGAGAAATTACGTCTGCCAGGTCAATTGGGATACGAAGAATGAAAAAAGCATTACTAATCGCCTTGGGACTGGTTAGTTTGGGTCTCGGAGCCTTGGGAGTAGTGGTACCCGGACTGCCAACAACGCCATTTCTTTTGTTGGCTTCATGGTGTTTCTACCGCTCATCGCAACGGTTGCAGGACTGGCTTTTGAAGTCGTGGCTCGGCACTTACATCCGCGGCTATCACAGTCGGGGCGGAATGACAATAGCGCAAAAAGCCAGTGCTTGCGGCATCATGACGGCGATGGTATTGCTTTCCGTTTTCGTCTTTATTCCACAAGGCTCAGTAGCCCGAGTCATTGTCCCCATCGCCGGCGCCACAGGCGTTCTGGTAGTCATTTTTGCGGTGCCAAATGCAAAAAAAGAAGATTGAATGTCAAGATTATTCGCCGATAGTCAATACATTTTTATATCTTTGCAAAAAATCAATAAACAATGAACTGGATAATCCTAATAATCGCCGGTTTTTGTGAGACTGGCTTCGCTTTCTGCCTTGGCAAGACCAAGCTTGCTGTCGGGACGGAGTATTGGCTGTGGATTTCGGGTTTTGCACTGCTTTATGTGCTAAGTGCGGTGCTTTTGGCGAAAGCCACCCAGACCATCCCCATCGGCGTCGCTTATCCGGTCTGGACAGGCATCGGGGCTGTCGGCGCAGTGCTTCTGGGTATTTTCGTGTTTCACGAGCCTGCCACATTTTGGAGAATATTCTTTCTGACGACATTGATATTGTCTATTGTCGGATTAAAATATGTGGGATAAAAACGGCGAACGCATTGTCCGCTATGCCGTTATAGAGGCGGTGTCTGAGTATCTGATTGAAGTCTGTCATTTGTCTTTATCTGTTTGAAACACAATGATATACAAACAATTTTAAAAATAGTGCATTTTTTTGATACAACGTATTGGAAAATGCACTATTTTTGCACCATCAAACAAATAGATAAATTAGTATCGATTGACAACACGCTACAACATATCCTTAGTAGTTCCGAAATCGACATTAAGTCGCTTGCCGCTCTACTATAGTCACACCTGCAAGCTGCAGCAACAAGGAGAGAGATATGTTTCGGCAGCTTCTGTTGCCCAAAGCCTCAACCTCAATCCCATCTTGGTTCGCAAAGACTTGTCGGGGGTGAGTAGTGTGGAAGGAAAGCCTCGCGCTGGTTTTGAAATCGATACCTTATTGAATGATTTAAGTGAGTATTTGGGTTATAACAAAGTGGATGAAGCCATCTTGGTTGGCGTGGGTAGCCTTGGGCGACTGATATTGACCAACAAAGAGTTTTCGAGCATGGGTTTGGACATCACTGTAGGATTCGACAAAGATCCCGACCTGGCAGGGCTCCAAATTGGCAGTAAGTATATCCTTCCCATGGAAAAGATGGAGAGCTACATCAAGCGCACTGGTGTAAAAATAGGCATCATCACCGTACCCGCCGACCAAGCCCAGGACGTGTGTGACAAAATGGTGAAGTGCGGCATCCTCGCCATTTGGAACTTCGCTTTCGCCCTGCTCAACGTGCCACAAGGCATCCTCGTGAAAAACGAGAACCTCCCTTCTTCGCTCGCTTTGCTTTCGCAACAGCTTGCCAACAAATTGAAAAACAAATAACGAATCGATACATTTTCCAACAACAAATTTAAGAAAATGAAAGCATCTAAGGAAAAAGAAACTTCAGCCGTTAAAATCGATAACCAATTATCGATACAGGAAGAAATCGACATTTTAGTAAGAAACGCCGAAGAAGCATTGAAGACTTACGTCACCTTCGACCAGGAGCAAGTGGACAAGATTGTCTACGCTATGGCTTTGGCGGGTTTGGAACATCACCGCGAGTTGGCCAAACTTGCCCACGAGGAGACCCAACGTGGCGTTTATGAGGACAAAATTATCAAGAATATTTTCGCGACAGAATACATCTGGAATTCCATCAAGGACGAAAAGACCGTGGGCGTGGTGGAAGACAACGAAATGGAAGGTTATGTGGAAGTGGCGGAGCCAGTGGGCATCGTCGCTGGTGTGACTCCCGTCACCAACCCCACCTCCACAACTATGTTCAAGTCGTTGATATGCACCAAGGCGCGTAACCCTATCATTTTCGGATTCCATCCTTCGGCCCAGCAGTCGTCAGTGGCTGCTGCCAAGACACTGCGCGACGCTGCCATTGCCGCCGGAGCTCCCGAGCATTGCATCCAATGGATTGAGCATCCTTCGGTGGAGGCCACGATGGCATTGATGAACCATCCGAAAGTGTCGCTGATTTTGGCCACTGGTGGCTCGGGCATGGTGCGCTCGGCCTACAGCTGCGGCAAACCCGCCCTTGGCGTGGGTCCCGGCAACGCGCCATGTTACATAGAGACCTCCGCCAACGTGAAACGTGCCTGCACCGACCTGATGATGTCGAAGACCTTCGACAACGGTATGATTTGCGCTTCGGAGCAAGCCGTCATCGTCGACAAGGTGATTTCCAACCTGTTTGAGAGTTATATGAAAGAAAACAGCTGCTATTTCTTGAACGAAGACGAAATCAAGAAGGTGTCGGCTTTTGTCATCAATGCCGAAAAGGGAGCTGTCAATCCTGACGTGGTGGGCAAGTCGGCCTACTGGATTGCCGACAAGTCGGGCGTGAAAGTGCCTGAAAACACCAAGATACTGATTGCCCGCCTGAAGGACGTCGGCCCCGACTATCCGCTTTCGCGTGAGAAACTTTCGCCAGTGTTGGCCTACTATGTCGTGAACAACCATGTGGAAGGTTTTGAGATGTGCCAAAAGATGCTCGACATGGGCGGCTTGGGCCACACTGCCATCATCCACAGCACCAACGACGACCTGATTGAGAAGTTCGGCAAAGCCATGAAAGTGGGCCGTATCATCGTCAACTCGCCTTCGTCGCAAGGTGCCATCGGCGACATCTACAACACCAACACCCCGTCGCTGACCCTCGGCTGCGGCTCCTACGGCCACAACAGCACCACGGCCAACGTTTCGACCGTTAACCTTATCAACAAGAAGAAAATCGCCAAAAGAAGAGTGAATATGCAATGGTTCAAAATCCCACCGAAAGTCTATTTCGAATACGGTTCGGTGCAATATCTCGAAAGCATGGAAGGCATCAGCAAGGCTTTCATCGTGAGCGACCCGATGATGGTGCAACTCGGCTATGTCGACAAAGTGACCTATTACCTCAACAAGCGCGAGGAGAGCTGCCATTACAAGATCTTCTCCGACGTGGAACCCGATCCGGATGTCGAAACCGTAATGCGTGGTGTGGCTGAGATGCGCTCGTTCCAACCCGATGTCATCATCGCCTTGGGCGGAGGTTCGGCCATGGACGCTGCCAAGTGCATGTGGCTGTTTTACGAACATCCCGAGACCTCGTTTGACGGCCTGCGCCAGAAGTTCATGGATATCCGCAAGCGCGTGGTGAAGTTCCCGCATCTGGGCAAGCAATGCAAGATGGTGGCCATCCCGACCACTTCAGGAACGGGTAGCGAAGTGACCGCCTTCACCGTCATCACCGACAAGAAGAAAGGCATCAAGTATCCTCTGGCCGACTATGCGGTAACGCCTAACGTGGCTATCATCGACCCGCAGTTTGTGATCTCGCTGCCCAAACGTGCCACTGCCGATACAGGAATGGACGTCTTGACCCACGCCATCGAAGCCTACATCTCCAACATGGCCAATGACTACACCGACGGCCTTGCCCTACAAGCCATGGACCTCGTGTTCGGCTACCTGAAGCGCGCCTACGAGAATGGCAAGTTTGACCTGAAAGCCCGTGAAAAGATGCACAACGCTTCGTGCATCGCCGGTATGGCCTTCACCAATGCCTTCCTCGGACTCAACCACAGCATGGCCCACAAGTTGGGTGGTGACTACCACATCCCGCACGGACGTGCCAACGCTATCCTGCTGCCTTACGTCATTAAATACAATTCACTGAAACCCAATAAATTTGTTCCTTTCCCGAAATATGAACGCTTCATGGCTGACGAAAAGCTTGCCAAGGCGGCCCGTTTCCTCGGATTCGGTGGCAAGAATGACGAGGAAAGCATCGACAACTTCATCGCGGCCATCCGCCAGCTGATGAAAGACATGGACATGCCGCTTAGCATCAAGGATGAAGGCATCGACGAGAAGCTGTTTATGGACAACGTGGAAGCCCTCGCAGAGAAAGCCCACGACGACCAATGCACCGGCGCCAACCCGAAATACCCGCTTGTGAAGGAAATCGTCGAAATCTACAAGCAAGCCTATTATGGGAAATAAAAAGGTTTTTAACAAACAGCACTACCACAACAGAAAAAACATCATTATTAACGAACAATTAAAAACACACATATAAAATGAACAGATTCACATTACCGAGAGATCTTTATCATGGTGAGAACGCATTAGAGGCATTGAAGACCTTCACTGGCAAACGCGCCGTTATCTGCGTAGGCGGCGGAAGCATGAAACGCTTCGGGTTTTTGGACAAGGCCATTGCCTACCTTCAGGAAGCCAGCATGGAAGTGAAAGTGATTGACGGCATCGAGCCGGACCCGTCGGTGGAGACCGTGATGAACGGTGCCGCCGTGATGCGGGAGTTCCAGCCAGACTGGATTGTGGCCATCGGCGGTGGTTCACCCATCGATGCAGCCAAGGCCATGTGGATAAAATATGAATATCCTGAGACCACTTTCGAAGACATGTGCAAGGTGTTCGGCCTGCCCAAACTGAGAACTAAGGCCCACTTCTGCGCTGTTTCGTCCACCTCAGGCACAGCCACCGAAGTGACGGCTTTCTCCATCATCACCGACTATGCCAAGGGCATCAAATATCCTATCGCCGACTTTGAAATCACCCCCGACGTGGCTATCGTCGACCCGGCATTGGCCCAGACCATGCCAAAGAAGCTGGTGGCCCACACGGGCATGGATGCCATGACACATGCCATCGAAGCGTACGTCTCGACCGCCCACTGTGACTACACCGACCCGTTGGCCATGCATGCCATCAAGATGATACAGAGGGATTTGGTGAACTCATATAACGGCGACGTGAACGCCCGCAACGAGATGCACAATGCCCAATGCCTCGCCGGCATGGCCTTCTCCAACGCCCTGTTAGGCATCGTCCACTCGATGGCGCACAAGACAGGAGCCGTGTTTGCCGACTTTGGCGCACACATCATCCACGGTGCAGCCAACGCCATGTATCTTCCTAAGGTGATCGCCTTCAACGCCAAGAATCCTGAGGCCAAACAACGTTATGGCGCCATCGCCGATACCATGAACCTTGGCGGAAGCAACGACGACGAGAAGGTGGCCTTGCTCATCGCCGCTCTGCGCAAGATGAACGACGACCTCAACATCCCGCACTGCATCAAGAACTATGGTGCCGACTCGTATCCTTGCGAACAAGGCTTTGTGCCCGAGAACGTGTTCCTTGAGAGACTTCCTGAAATAGCCAAGAATGCCATCGGCGATGCCTGCACAGGCTCCAACCCACGCATCCCGACGCAAAAGGAGATGGAAGAACTGCTGAAGTGCTGCTATTACGATACCGAAGTTGATTTTTAAATTAATATAAACTATTGACACTACAATAAAAAGAAGAACTTGTCGTTTATTAATAACACTTTCAAAATTAAGCCAAATGAATATTAAAGTATGTGTTGGCAGTTCATGCCACTTGAAAGGTTCCTACGATGTGATCCAGGCCTTGAAAGACATTCTCAAGAAATATGACGTTGAGGACCTCGTCGAATTGCAAGCCAGTTTCTGCCTTGGTTATTGCGCTAAAGGCGTGAATGTGAAGACCGACGACATTGCGGAAGATATGATGAAGAAAGCCAGCATCAGTGCTGAAGACGGCTTCTTGCTTTTGCACAACGTCACCAAAGACAATGCTGAAGAACTTTTCGTGAAGGAAATCTATCCTCTGATTAAATTTTAAAACACCGTTATTATGTCGAAATATCTTGAGTTTCGTAATGCGAGATGCAAGGATTGCTACAAATGCCTTCGCGAATGTCCGGTGAAAGCCATCGACTTCAAGGGCCATCAGGCCGAAATCATTGAAGACCGCTGCATCTTGTGCGGCCACTGCACTCTGGCTTGTCCGCAAAATGCCAAGGTTGTTCACAGCGAACTTGAAGAAGTGAAACAGATGTTGGCTGGTACCGACAAGGTGATTGCCAGCGTTGCACCATCATTCATATCGAGTTTCGGTCTCACCGACTTTGGTGTGATGAAACTGGCCTTGGCAAAGTTAGGCTTCGCCGATGCGGAAGAAACCGCTGTTGGAGCGCAAGCCGTCACCAAGGAATATGCACGTTTGCTCAAGACGGGCGAGTTCACCAACTTCATCACCTCGGCCTGCCCTGCCGCTTGCCGCATGATTCAGGAATACTATCCCAAGGCCCTCAGATACCTCGCTCCCGTTGATTCTCCGATGGTGGCCCATGCCAAAATCATCAAGAAGCAACACCCAGAGGCACGAATCGTATTCATAGGCCCCTGCATCGCCAAGAAGCGTGAAGCCGATGAATGTCAGCTCATCGACCATGTACTGACCTTCGAGGATGTGGTGAAACTCTTCGATGAGAGGAACATCAAACTCGACGAAATCACCAACCTCAGCCTCAACAAGAAAAACGGTTCACCCAACCTTGCCAAGGAATATCCGATTCCGCAAGGCATCATCAACTCCTTTCCAGTGCTGCCCGAAGGTTACGAATACATCGCCGTCGACGGCCCGAAGAAATGTGTCGAGGCTTTGGAAAACATCGAGCATCTCGACCATGTGGTGATGGAAATCAACCTTTGTGTGGACGCCTGCGTCAATGGACCTTGCTCGTTGGTCAAGGAAGGTGGCTCCATCAAGGCCACTGCAGACGTACGCAAATACGTCAGCCGCGAGAAACAAGCCCTGACCGGACCTCAAGACGACAGCCCGCTCGACTTCAGCTTATCTGCCGCTCATCCACGCCTTCGCAGCCACAGTCTGGCCGCCAGCGAGCGCGACATTGAAGCCATTTTGCACAAGACAGGCAAGTTGAGACCTGAAGACGAGCTGAACTGCGGCTCATGTGGCTATGCCACCTGCCGCGAGAAGGCCTGGGCCGTTTACAACGGCTATGCCGACATCGAGATATGCCTGCCTTATATGCGCCAGCGTGCCGAGTCGCTCTCGTTCGAGATTATCCAAAACAGTCCTGAAGGCATCATAGTACTTGATTCCGACCTCAATGTCTTGGAAATCAACAATAAAGGCAGGGAGCTCTTAGGCATCGACGACCCCAACGCCAAGGGAAGGCCTGCATCCGACTTCTTCAGCCCGATCGACTTCTACAACGCCTATACGCAGAAGAAGCATATCAGCTGCAAGCAGACGCATATACCTACCACTGGAAAATACATTGACATATCCATCAACTACTTAGCTGGACAAAACGTCATCTTCGGCATCCTGAAAGACGTCACCGATACCGTCGATTACGAAAACCGCATCATGAAGGTGAAGATGGAAACCTTGACCACCACCGATGAGGTCATCAAGAAACAAATGCGTGTGGCTCAAGAGATTGCATCGCTATTGGGCGAGACTACCGCCGAAACCAAGGTAGCATTGCTGAAACTCAAGAAAACCCTAACCGAAGAAAACAAGAAGAAGTGATGGAACTCTGCTTAGAAACGGGATGCACCTCGCTGAACCATGTCGGCGAGGAATTATGCGGCGACAATGTGGCTTGTACCGTTAAGGACGGCTTCACCACGCTTGTCTTGGCCGACGGCTTGGGGAGCGGCGTGAAGGCCAACATCCTCTCGACGCTCACTTCGAAGATACTTTGCACTATGGCCGCCAACGACATCGACATCTACGAATGTGTGGAGACCATCATCCAGACCCTTCCGGTGTGCTCGGAGCGTGGCGTGGCCTACTCCACCTTCTCCATCATCCATGTGAACACCGAGGGCAAAGGCATCATGTTCGAGTTCGACAACCCCGAGGCCATCTATTACCATCGTGGACAATGCCAGAATTTCGAACGTACCGAACTCGATGTGTGTGGCAAGAAGGTGTTTCGCACCGACCTGAACCTTGAGGAAGACGACATCATCATAGTCATGTCGGACGGCACCATTCATGCCGGCATCGGGCAAATCCTCAACTTCGGCTGGGAGCGCAACCAGATCATGGAGCACCTCAACGCCAACGTCACGAGCTCTATGTCGGCTCGTGCCGTGGCCTGCCTCCTGGCATCGGCATGCAACGACCTCTACGCCGACAAGCCCGGCGACGACACCACTGTGGCCGCCGTCAAGATTCGCAAGCGTCTGGATGTCAACATTATGGTCGGTCCGCCCGTCGACAAGGAAAAGGACGACTTCTACATCGAGCAGTTCTTGGCCGGTCCTTCAAAGAAAATCGTTTGCGGCGGCACCAGTTCCACCATCGTGGCGCGTCACCTGAAAACCGAGTTGAAGACCAGCTTTGATTTCCCTGACAAGGAAGTGCCCCCTATCGGCTACATCAAGGGCATCGACCTGACCACCGAAGGCGTGCTCACGCTGCGCCGACTGATGCAGATGTTGGATAAATACATCTCCATCTCTGACTTGACGCCAAAGACCTTCACCAAAAAAGACGGTGCCTCGCTCCTCGCGGATTATCTCTTCGAGCGTGCCACCCACATCACCTTCTTCGTCGGACAAAGCGTCAACGTGGCCCATCAAGGGCTACCCATTGACACTACCATGAAGATGAAGATAGTGGAGAAAATTGCCGCCGACCTACGCAAGGTAGGCAAAGTCGTCGAATTGAATTATTATTAAACTCATCCCATAACACCCCAAAAAGATGAACTCACAAAGGATTTTTGACACCGAC
>JAEEGG010012357.1_pt1 | contig 18443 bp, 17 predicted proteins | sample 9134161 | NCBI WGS metagenome assembly JAEEGG01 (sample SAMN16246543, study PRJNA631951) | gut metagenome | biome: gut microbiome; feature: rumen; material: CR-attached | host: Bos | place: Iran: Karaj | collected 2018-10 | reverse complement strand
GCACGGCGCGGTCCATGAACGCGCCCGGGTCGCCTTCGTCGGCGTTGCAGATGATGAACTTTTCGCCTTCGGGCTGGGCGGCCGCGAAAGACCATTTCTTGCCGGTGGGGAAGCCCGCGCCGCCGCGGCCGCGGAGGTTGGAGGCGGAGATCACGTCGATGACTTCCTGCGGCTTCATGGAGGTGACGACCTTCGCGAGGGCGGAGTAGCCGCCTTCGGCGACGTACTGGTCGATGTCCTCGGGATTGATGCGGCCGGTGTTGCGGAGCACGATGCGCGCCTGAAGTTCGCCTTCGGCGGGCTGTTCGTCTTCGGGATAGTACCAGCAGCGGTCGATGGTGTGGGTGCCGGTGGCGGGAGCGTCGAGGCCGGCCTGCATGATGGCGGGGACCTGGTGCGGGGTCACGTCGCCGTAGATGATGCGCTTGCCGTCGTCGTTGGTGAGCATGATGACGGGTTCGGCGTAGCAGAGGCCCATGCAGCCGACTTCGACCACGTCGAAGGCTTCGTCGAGCTTGTTTTCGGCGATGTAATCGTTGATGGCCTTCAGGACTTCGCCGGTACCGGCGGCGATGCCGCAGGTTCCCATGGAAACGAGCAGTTTGATGGGCGCGTGCTTGCGCGCCTTGAGGGCGGCTGCATACTGTGCGAGCGCCTCGGGAGACTCAATTCTCATTGTGTACTTCTCCATTTTGTCGGTGTTTGTCGATCAGTCTTTGCAGTCGTCCAGGAGGCCCTGGACCTTTTCCGCGGTCATGTGGCCGTAGACCTTGCCATTGACCATGACGACGGGAGCCATGCTGCACGCGCCGAGGCAGCGGAGGACGCCGAGGAAATACTTTCCGTCGGGCGTAGTCTCGCCTTCGGAGACGCCGAGCTTGCGCTTGAGTTCGTCGACGACCTGGGCCGCGCCCTTGACGAAGCAGGCGGTGCCGGTGCAGACGTTGATGGCGTAGCGGCCGATCGGCTTGTCCGTGAAGAAGCTGTAGAAGCTGATCACGCCGTAGACTTCCGCGAGGGAGATGCCGAGGCGTTCTGCGACGAACGACTGGACTTCCACCGGCAGATAGCCGAAGAGGGATTGAGCTTTGTGAAGCGTCTGGATCAGGAATCCGCGCTTACGGGTGGGGTTGTCCGCCAGGGGCAGACTCTTGATGTAGGCGTCGAGCGCCTCCATCTGGGAGGATTTGCGGGAGGAGATCTCGCAAACTCCGTTCACACAGTGCATTTCACCCATTTTTGAATGAGCCTCCAAGTAGAGTTAGGGATATGGTTTATAGGTTGTGAAAAGGGATGTCGAATCAATCGTTCCGTAATATAACCCGTCCTTATAATAAAAGCAAGCCCCATTCGATAAAAAAGTACTGATTTCCCCGAATATTTGTTTTAATCTTTAAAAGAAAATAATGCCGGGAAGGCAAGCCATCCACGGCATCAGTGCCCGGCTGCGCTCGGGCACACAGCAAGCAGTGATAATCAGTTTTCCGACTGTGTCGCGGACGGGGAGGCTGAAGGAAGTTTCAGGTATTTCGTGCAGTAATCCAGCACGGCCTCGCGGAACTTCTCCGTGCAGTCGGGATCGCTCCACAGCGCATGATTCGAGTTCGGGAAATCGATGCGGACGTTCGCGATGTGATGCTCCTCCAGCGCCTTGGCGAGACTGTCGCGGTGGACCGGCTTGACCAGGTCGTCCTTGCCGCCGTAGGCGAAGATGGTCGGCGGAGTGTCATCGCCGATGAAATGAAGCGGGGACAGGCTGTTCGCGGCTTCGACCGTTTCCGGCGCGTCGAGGTGTGCCGGGTCGACCTTCACCCGCGCCCCGTACCCGATCAGCGCCGCGGCGGTCTTTGCGCCCCAGAACTCCTTGCCGACCGAAACCGGGCCGACTTTCTCGAACACGAACGCGATCGGGATCGCGGAATCTCCGGCGCGGGAATAAGCGAACAGCATTGCCAGATGCCCGCCCGCCGAGGTCCCACCGACCGCAAGCCCGGAAATGTGATACCCCTCTTTTTCCAGCTGTTTTTTGAGCGCGGCCGTGCAGGCGGCGATCTCGTCGACCATGGTCTTGATCGTGACTTCGGGATGGTCTTCGGAGACCAGGGAGTAATCCATGGTGGCAGTGATGCAGCCTTTTTTGCCGTAATACTTGCACGCATACGCCATGTCGGAACGGTTCCCGCTCATCCAGGCTCCGCCGTGGACCAGCAGCAGGAGCGGAGCCTCCGACTCCGGCTTGATGCTCTTGTGGAGGTACAGGTCGTACTTGTTCGCCTCGCCTTCGCCATAGGAAAGCCCGCTCAGGACGCGTCCCTCGTCGTTGTCCCACGATACCAGATAGCCGCCCCGGTCAAGGCTGCGATGGAGCAGCAGGGCCGTGAGGCCGCATCCGGAGACGAAGAGGACGCAGATGATGGCGATGCCCCAGAGGAATGCACGCAGGATCCTCCTGCCCAGGGATAATTTCTTTTTTTCCATGTCAAACATGCCTTTCAGTTTGAGGCGGAAAACAAACCCGCTTCCCTATCGTTCCGGCATGGGACGGAACGCCGTCCGGGACAGAGGAAAACGGGCGAGGTGAGAGCCGGCTCAGAAGAGCGCGGAATTCATGAGTGATTCGTTGAGGTTGCGCATGGACTGGAAGACGCCGCCGAACACCTGGATCTCCTCATCCGTCACGTCGTACATCATTTCCTCCTGAATGGCGTCGAGGAGGTCCAGCGAGCCGCCCGCGGCCTGAAGAAGCTGGTCGCGCTGTTCCGGGGTCATCCGCTGAATGAACTGGTTGGCGTTCTGCGCGATGCCGTTGACCATGTACGCCGCAATATTCATGACCATGGCCATCTGCTGTTTTTCCTGCGGGGTGGCTTCGCGATAGGAAGTGAGGATGTCCCTTGCGGCGCCGACGGCTTCCTCGCGGGAGGGCATGCCCTGAATCTGATCGCCCTGCACCGGCATCATGCGGTTGATGCTGGAGTTGACGTCGCGACGCTGACGGCGGCGCGGCTGCTGCTCGGGCTCCTCCACGGGCTCTTCCTCGACGGGTTCCACGACGGCGACCGGCGCAGGCGTGGGCGCGACCTTGTCCTTGTGATGCTTGAGGGCGATGAAACCGCCGACGGCGATGAGGGCGGCGAGGACGAGAGCGACGGGCAGGATGATATCTTTTTTGTTCATGAGCGGATTCCTTTTCCGTTAGGTTCAATTATGGCTTAACACACTACTAAACCACGTTTTTCGCATAATGTCAAATAGAAATGACGTTTTTTTTTGAAAAAAAGTCGTTCGTGTCTGTTTGTTCCGGTCTTTTGTGTGCTTTTTTCTGTCCTGCGGTTTTTACTGAATGGCATTCAGCAGGTTCACGTTCAGGTTTCTGATTGCCTGAAGCGTGCCGCCGATCACTTCACGTTCATCATCGGTCATGTCGGGAGCGACCTCCGCCTCCATGGCGTTGATGTTTTCGATGGAGATGCGTGCGTGCTCAATGGTTTCGGCTCGCTGCTGGTCGTTCAGGTTCTGGACGAATGCTCCCGCGTTGGCGCCGATGCCATTGATGATGAGGTTCACGATGCCGAGCGCGATTTTTGCTTTGCCCTTGTCCTCGTCCGACAGCTCGCGATAGGTGTCAAGTCCCTGCCACAGGGATTCCACGGCTTCTTCCGGCGTCTGCTCGTGAAGTTCCTTGTGCTGTTCGCCGTCCTGTGCCTTGTCCTGCCCGGTCCCGCCCCAGTCGGAGAACGTGGAGGCGATGTCGACTTTCTTCTTCACCTTCGGGCCGTGCCGCCGTTCGACTGCGGGTTTTTCCTCCGGCTGTTCGGCCTCCTCCGAGACTTCCGCAACGGCGGGCGGTTCCGGCTGACGATTCTGCATGATCTTGACGGTGGCGATCGTGAGAAACGCGGCGAGGATGATTCCGCAAGCTGCGACGATGACGATGTTTTTCTTTTCCATGTCGGTTACCTTTCCAATTTATGAAATTTGATTTTGTTCAGGCAAGTTCGGCGGGAACGGCTTCCGGGTTCGGCTCCACGCCCTCGCTCGCCTTGATGTACTGGCCGCACAGATAGGCGTTGCAGCAGAGTATGGCGAAGCAGAACGCAACAAGCAGGAAACTCGCGCCGACCGCAAGCAGGAACCAGGCCAGAGCCGGCGGGCACTGCGAAGCAATAGAATTGAAAATCACGCCGGAACCGATGACCGTGCAGGTGATCCAGTACAGGATGACCAGCATCCCGACGATGCCCAGCAGGAATTCCTTCCAGATCTTCAGCAGGAGCAGGACCGAACGCCAGATCATCTTGAAAGGATTCCGGGAGTCGTCGCGCGTCAGGAGCGGGATCACGATGCACATGGAGACAATCCACATGCCGTTGATCGGGGCAATGAGGACGGACCATGCGGCGATCGCGCCGATGTGCTTTACGGCCGTCCGCCAGCCACGCATGAAGTCGGCTTTCTGACCATTCCACACGCGGATGATCTCGCTATCCATCGCCAGCATCAGGAAATTCATGATGAACGTGACGATGGCTTGGAACACATACATGCAGGCCATAAGCATTCCCACTGTAAAGTAGTTTCTGCCGAACAACCCCTGGTAAAAGGCATGGTATTCCTCCTGCGTATGGCACGGATGTCCGATTAGATGCGGATAGATCACACAACCAATGAAAAATAAGGCGTAGAACAGAGCGATGACGACGACGAAGACGATGGCGAGCTTCAGCAGCACGGAGTCCCGGACGGAGATCAGGACAGCGTTTTTCAGCATCCTGCCAACGGAGGCGAAAGAGGATTCGGATTTTACGGACGCGGGCGCGTCGCCGATGTCAATGGTATTTGAAGTAGTCATGGAAGGAGACCTTTCGTTCATTTGTTGTTTTTCACGTTGGCGGCATGTTTCGCGGTCAGGTAGTCGGAGACGTCCTGCTCCGAGATGCCGAACATCCCGGCGGACGTGACCAGCGAGGCGAAGAGGGAATCCAGGTGACGCTGTTTTTCCTCGTCGGTGAGCTCGTGGCGGGCGTCGTCGCGCTCGGCGACGAAACAGCCCATGCCGCGGCGGGTCTCGATGAGCCCGGCGAGTTCGAGTTCGCGGTACGCCTTCGCCACGGTGTTCGGGTTCACGTTCAGTTCCGCGGTCACGTCGCGGATCGACGGGACTTTCTCGCCCGGCGGGAGCGCCCCGGACAGGATCTTCCCGGAGAGGATCTGGACGATCTGCTTGTAGATCGGCACCCCGGAGGAGAAGTTGAGGGTAAGTTCGGAAACGTTCATGATGGCGGCCTTTCGGCTTGTGTTATGGTGTTGTTGTCAAGTAGTGAACTATTAAAATAATACACCATGACACAAAAGTCAAACGAAAACCGCGATTATTTTTGAAAAAAAGTGAAAACGTGCTCAAAAATCCCGCGAATGAGGACGAAAAAAACTCCGGCATGTGAAGATGCCGGAGTCGAGTTCAATCAAGCTCAGGAGATTTCCTGATACAGGTCACTGTTTTTCCTCGTCGGTCCACTCGGCGTACGGATGCCGCACGAGGCGCGAATTGCGGAATCTGGACTCGTGGGAGACTTCGCGTCCGAGCCACGGCGGGACGGGGAATTCGCGGTCGGGCGTATCAAGCTCGATCTCGGCGACGATCAGCCCCTCGTTCTTCCCGGCGAACTCGTCAACTTCCCATTTGAACCCGCCGAACGGGACATACCAGCGGCGTTTGAGGATGACGGGCCTGATGCAGAAGCCGGAGAGGAACGCAATCGCGTCCTCGACGGGGATCGGGTATTCGAATTCGGGGCGGGAGATGCCCGTGACGGGGCCCTTGATGGTAAGGCGTGCCTTGTCGCCGGCGATGCGGGCGCGTACGGTCACGCCGTCGCCCGTGGGGAAATACCCCTGCTGAAAGTCCTTGAACGAGGTGGCGGACTCTTTCCAGGAAAGGTCCTTGACGAGGAATTTGCGTTCGATCTCAACTGGCATGGGGAGAAAAGGCTGTTCGGGGTGCGTAGTGAGGGGAAAATGAGAAAGTCGAGCTCAGAATGCAGGGAGTTTCGGCTTGGGGCGGTAGGTCTTCGGCGGCATGGCGTCGATCTTGCCGGCGATGATGTCGGCGACGGCCTCGCCCTGGTCTTTCGAGGCGAGCCAGAGGCCGATGACCTTGCCGTCGAGTTCGGCGCAGTCGCCGACCGCGTAAATGTCCGGCGCCGAGGTGCGAAGCGCGGAATCCACCACGATGCCGCGGCTGCATGCGAGCCCGGCGTTCTTCGCGAGTTCGAGGTTGGAGCGGATGCCGGCGGAAACGAGCACGACCGAGGCGGGAATCTCCGTGCCGTCCTTGAGGTAAAGCCGGGCGGCGGCGCTGTCGAAACGGTCGACGGCTGCTCCAGTGAAGACCTTGTACCCGGCATTCGTGAAATTGGCGAGCAGCGCGGCGGATTCCTCCTCGTTCATCTGAAGCGGGAGCAGACGCGGCGCGGTTTCGATGATGGAGACGTTGAGGCTGCGTTTGCGGAGCGCGGCGGCGGCTTCCAGTCCGAGCAGACCGCCGCCGATGACCGCGGCGTCGTGTCCGGGTTCGCAGAGCGCGACGAGCGCGTCGGCGTCGGGGAGTTCGCGCAGCACATGGACGCGCGGACCTGCAAGCCCCGGCACGGGCGGCACGAACGCGTGTGCCCCGACTGCCAGCACGAGGATGTCCCAGGAATACGTTCCCGCGACCGTGGTGAGCGTGTGGGCGGCGGGATCGATTGCCGTCGCGGGTTCGCCGAGGTGGAGCTCCACGCCCCAGTCCGCCATCTGTTCCGGCGAGGAGAGAATGAGCTTTTCGCGCGGGAGCGTGCCGGCGAGGTACTCGGGGAGGCGCATTTTCGCATAGAACCCGGCCGGAGCGGCGTCGAAAAGCAGGATATCGGCTTCGGGGAGATTGAGGCGAAGGCGCTTCACGGCATAGGAACCGGCGGCTCCGGCTCCGCAGACGGCGATTTTCATGTGGTTCTCCTGGCTTGGTGGGATGGGGAGTCGAACTTGCTTCAGGTGCGAGAAAAATCTCGGGATTTCAAGGCCGCCCGCATACGGACGTCTTCCTGAGTTTCAATATAGCATTTCAAACCGGTTTTTTAAAGACTGATCGTCAAAAAAAAACGGAAAAAGCTTCGCATACCCCGGACGGGCGTTTTTTGCGGCTGAAATATAACAGAAAAATCTGCCTCGTTTTTTTGTTGTTTCCGCACATTTCAAAACATCTTACAAATGTCGATTCCTTCAGTCATTTCTTTTGCCGTTTTTTTGCTTCTTCCTTGAATTCTCCATTGAAAATCAGTATAGTAACCTTGTCCGATGTTCTTTTGCCCCGTTGCCATTCCCCCGGATGCGACGGAACATTTCCAGCACACAATCATTCAGAGGGGGTGGCAGCCATGGCTTGCCGTTATTTCAATGCAAAATACATGACGATCGCTGAGATCATCACGCGCAAACTCCGCGCCGGAGAGTTTCTGGGCGATGGACCGTTCTACAGCCGGGACGAACTGGCGCGGGAGTACCATATTTCGCCCGGTACGGCGCGGGCGGTCATGCACGAGCTGGAGGGCCGCGGCGTCATCGCCTGCCGGAAAGGCAAGCGTTCGGTCCCGGCGTGTTTCGCGGGCGAGGATGCGTCATCTTCGACATGCCGCCCGGTCTTGTTCCGGGATTCATACACTGCGGAAACGCCGGAATACGACTATCTGGTCTACTGCGTGCGGAATCTGCTGATGAGGCGGAAGATGGAGTATCTCGAACGGGACATCGACTATGCGGGCGATCCCGATTTCCCGAAACTTTCCGCCGGAGACGTCGCGGTCGTGTTTTCATCCGCCGCCTCCGGTTTCGGAAGAGGACAGGAACGGTCCTTCCCGTCAAAACGGGGCGCCCGCATCGATCTGCTCGTCGACCAGGCGGGAAGCGACGCCGTTTCCGTGTTCACGCGGAAAGCCGACCTCGATTGTGTTCTGCATCTTGCCCGCCGCAACATCGCTGGAGCCGTTCACGTGACGTCCCGGCATTCCGCCTTCCCGTGGTACAGACGCCTTGTGCCGGCCGTCCTGAACGAATATGTGCCGGGCTGCGCGACGAAAACGGTGCTTTTCGAGGGCGAACTGGAGACGTTCCCGGATTTCCTGTCGGAAGCGGTCCAGGCTTTCGCAGTCCCGGATTCGCGGTCCGTCGCGATCCTGATCGACGATCCCTATTTGTCCGATTACCTGTCAGGCGAGATCCGGTCCGGCGCATATCGTCCGCCGTCGCGATGCTCGTTCTTCGGCACGGCGTTCAACGAGCGTTCCATGGTGTTTCCATATTTGAATTTGAGGCTGGATGCGCTCGCCGCCACGATCCTGCAAACAGTCTGCGCCAAGGCGGAAAATCCGTCCGCCAGCCTGGCATGCGGATTCCATCTGATCCAGTTCAGTGTCCCCAGCGACCGCGTTGGGGGTCGCGAGCGAAGCTGAGATCTCTGTGTCGGCACCGCTTTGCGGTGTTAAAGACTCTTTTTCGCGATGATGCGGTCTTTGAACCGGAGATCGAGGATGTCCTCCTCCTCGCGGTTCCGGATGGAGGATTCGAGCTTGGGGAGCAGACGCCCGAAAATGTCGTCGTGGAGCTGAACTTCGTCGAGGCGAAGCGGGAGCAGGACGTTGAAGACGCGCGGCGAGTTCTTGTAGAGGAGACGGCACTGGAGGCTGTCCTGGTCGATATAGACGGTCAGGAGACGGATGTCGGTGAATTCCAGGCGGATGAGCCGGATGAATTCCAGAGTGGTGCGGATGGATGCGTCGGACAGGACTTCCCCGCGTTTGAAGGGGGAATTGTCTTTGGAGACGCGGGCCGCGGCGGGCTTGCAGGAAAGCGTGGGCAGCGAGGCGGCGACGTCGTAGCACGCGGTCTTGTCCAGCACGGTCCCCGCGCCGTCGAGGTAGAAGCTCGTCCCGAGGTTCGCGACGGGGATGCGTTCGTGAAGCTCGAAAATGAGTTGGTCGGGGAGCACGCGGCGGACGTCGGCGCGTTCCAGCTCGGGAATCTCCGCACGGAGCTTCGCGGTCATCGCGGCGAGGTCGTAGTCCTTTTCCCCCGAGAACATCGGGGTCCGGCCGGGATGGATGCGGAGAATGGCGAGGATGCGGTCCATGCGCTCCCGGCGTTCATCCGGGTCCGCCGGGCTCCAGTAGCCGGAACTGCCGGCGAGCCGGACGCTGTTCACGACAAGGCGCGGGTTGTTCGGGAAGAGTGCGAGGTAGGCAAGCCACAGGAGGACGCCCGCGATCACGGGAATGATCACGGCGAGCGAAAGCCCGATCCAGAATTTCGCTTTTTTTGAAAGTCCCGGACGGGAAGAGGATTTCGATGTGTCGGTTGCTGGAGAAGACGGGTTCACGGGCGTCACCGGAAATGATGGTTCCAAACGGCTATGATATTCTTAATATAGCGCGGAGTTTGAAAAAAGCGAACGGAAAAAAGGGAAATCCGGCTTTTTTTTCCGAAAGAGGAGGGATACGCATGACATACGTCTTTTTCCGTTTTCAGGATTCGAACGGAGATTCTTCCTCGCATCCTGTCGCAAAAAAGCGTGGAAGACTTGAACTGAGAAAAAAAAGCAGTATATTAATGTTTATACGATCATACTACAATGACCCGCGGACGGACAGCTTGAACTGCGCCCGGCGGAGATACGGAAAGAAGAATCAGGCAGCTTCGGGAGACCCCTTTCAGCATGAAAACGGCACCGGAAAACACGAAAGACAGCGGATCGAGGATCCGGCGCTGGGTGTCGTTTCACATGACGCGCCTGATCGACGAATGGTCGTTCAACGCGATCTGCTTCCTGATCTTTCTGAAGCTGCTTCAGCTGTGCAAGCTGCTCGGAGCGAAACCGACCGAGAACGGCTGGCGGAAGGTAACGGGGATCTTCCTGAAGGGCGACATCTCCAAATTCATGCTCGGCATCTTCCGCGTGACGCCGTTTCCCGAGGATGCGAAACCCGGGTCCATGGCGGAAGCGCGGGAACGCTTCCTGTCGAGATTCGGGGAATTCCTCCGGGTGCACGGGGAACTGCACTGGGCCATCATGCAGAAGACGTTCCGCCTGCACCGCAAACGCCTGACGGAGACCGACCTGCTCGAAGTGGAATTCCGCCCGGACGGCACACTGGAAAATGCGCGGATGACATTCGATCCGCGGTATCCGCCGTCCGACGTGTTGTCGGACAGCGATATTCGGATTCTTCTCTCATTTTTCGTGCGGACGCACAACCGCCTGACCGGGCTTGCCGATTCCGTCCGCGCCCGGAAACTGTACCGGAAAGTCAAGCGGCGCGTGCTGTATCTGAACGCCGCCAACCTCGGCAAACGCATGGAGGCCGTGCGCCTGCTCCGGCGGATCATGAACGCCTCCTGCGTGACGTTTCTGCCGCTGCCGGAGGGCGGAGACGCGGACGCGATCCAGGCGGAACGCCTGAAGACGCCGGATGTGACCGTGTACCGGCATCCGGGATGGGGGCTGCTGAACGTTTTCGTGCGCATCCATCCCGATCTTTCCGAGGCGGACCTCTGGATCCAGTACCACCACGTCCCGGTGGACGGCCTGGCGATGCAGGAGGTCCTGAGCGAACTGAAAGCGGAATGGGGCGAGGCGGGCAGGATGTGTTTCCCCGCTCCCGGAAGCCCCGGCGCCGAGGTCGAGATCCGGGAAACGCCGCGCAAGGGGCTTTTCCGCGCCCGGGCGTTCTTCCGGTTCGACGGCCTACTGGAGATGCGCCGCCGCCTGAACCAGAAGCATCAGCGGGAAATGCGCGGCCCCGCGACGATCGCCGGCATGATCCTCTGGGGCCTGGCAAAATCCCCCCAGCTGCACGACGCGAAAATGCTGTTCCCCGTCGATGTGGAGCCGGGCAGCACGTCCGAGGGGAAGCCTCTGCAGCGGTTCGAACGCGAACTGAGCCTGGTGTTCATCAGGCCATCCGACTACATGACCCACATGGAAAAGATGGGCGGATTCCTGCTGTTCCAGCGGGAGTTCAACCGCCGGCTGAAGAAGACGCGCTACCGGTGCAGCGAGACCTACGAGATGATCGAGCTGCTTTCGATGATCCATCCGCTCTTCTACTACTACGCCAAGTACCTCATGCCGCGCGAATTCCACGACGTCGTCGGGACCTTCGGGCTTTCCGTGCTCCGCCATGCCGAGGTCTTCATCGCGCCCGTGACCGATCTGCAGATACGCGGATTCCTGGCGTTCGGACGGATGGACATGCCGTGCGAGGGCGGCGGCACCGCGGGCTGCGTGAGCATCTGCGGCACACGGGAGCAGATCGAGGCGTATCTTGCCGCGCTGGAGCGGATTTCGGGCGATTACCAGAGCCTGCTGGACAGGCACAAACCAATAACGGAAGGTGAAATACCATGAAACGGACACGAATCTTCGGGCGGTTTCTCGCCGCCGCGGCGGCGATCCTGGCGGTCTTCATCCTGAACGCGTGCCAGCCGGACGCGGTCGGCTCGTACCAGTCGCCGCTGACCCCGACGGAAACGATCTTCAGCCGTGCCACGAAGCGTTCCCTGGCGTACGAGGGGATCCGCCGGAATCCCGTGATCCTGATCCACGGCCTGCTCGGGGCGAAGCTGGCGGACCAGGCGACCGGAGACGAGTTCTGGGGGACGTTTTCGCCGACTCTGCCGGGGCGCGACAGCCTGAAACTCCTGTCCGTGCCGATGAGCTGGGGGAAGCCCTTGCGGGAGCTTTCCAACAACACGCGGGCGTCGTTCCTGCTGGACACCGTGTCCATCCGCGTGATGGGCATGGAGTTCTCCATGTACGCCTACGGGCCTCTGGTCGAGACCATCCGGGAGGCCGGGTATGTGCAGGAAGGCTCGAAGGAGCATCTTGAGGACGGACGCTGCCCGACGTTCTTCATCTTCTATTACGACTGGCGGCGGAGCATCGCGGAAAACGCCGCCGAGCTCGGGAAGTTCATCCTCGCGAAACAGGCGCAGCTGGACGGGGAATACCGGATGCGGTACGGGACTGCGCCTGAGACGATCCGTTTCGACCTCATGGGGCACAGCATGGGCGGCCTGATCGGGCGGTATTACCTGCGCTACGGCGAAACGCCGCTGCCGGATGATCCGGCCGCACCCGATCCGGCGATCACCTGGGCCGGCGCGAAAAACATCGGCAAGCTCATCCAGGTCGGAACGCCGAACGCCGGCTATCTGGACACCGTGCTGGAGCTGGTGAGCGGCCTGCGGCTTCAGCCGGGCGCTCCGATCTATCCCGCCTCCATCATCGGGACCTTCCCCTCCTACTACGAAATGATGCCGTTCCCGCAGTTCGCCGCCGTCCGGAAGACCGTTCCCGGCAAATCCGAGGACGAATCCATCGCCCGCGGCGAAGCGGTCGACCTGTACGACCTGAACACGTGGATCAAGTACAAGTGGGGGCTCGCGGATCCCGCCGTCGACGCCGATCTGCAATGGCTGCTGCCGGATGTGAAGACGGCTCAGGAACGGCGCTACGTGGCGCTGGAACACCTTCAGAAATGCCTGAACTCGGCGAAACGCATCGCATCCATGCTCTCCACGCCCGATCCGAAGGATTCCGACGTGTTCCAGATGGTCTTCATCGGGGACTCCGTGCCGACCTCGTCGATCGCGCTGGTCGACGACGACGGATCTCTGCACGTGGTCCGCTACGATTCCGGCGACGGCAAAGTTTCCGCGGTGAGCGCGCGAGCCGACCTGCGCAACCCGGACAGGCAGGGGCCGTGGGGCATCAGGATGGAGTCTCCGGTGCGCTGGAGCGGCGTCATTCACGTGAGCGGAGCGCACATGGGCATCACGCAGGCGCCGGACTTCATCCACAATATGCGGTTCTACCTGGTGCAGTTCCCCGACGGGAAAGAAGAATAACACCGCAGGCGGTGGTGATACAGTGCGCGGCTGACGCTCGCGCACTACTCGACACTCCCCGTGTGTGCCGTCGTGGAGCAAGGCACTATAACAGCCAAGGACTTGCCCTTGTGCCCGAGCGTAGCCGGGCACTTCCAAAGTGGAGGGCTTGCCTTTGTGCTCAAGCGAAGCTGAGAGCACTGCCGCCGTGGAGGGCTTGCCCTCCTTAAAAGCGCTTGCTCTGGCGGAAGAAGCACATTTCGTGGCAGCGCGGACACCGCACGATGTGTTCACGGTCGTCGCGCGCCAGGAACGTGAGGTGGCATTTGCCGCAGAGGTACAGGCGGTCCTTCACGACGGAGTCGCTCGTGTTCTTGCGTTTGCGGAGTTCGTCGCATATCCACAGCAGCGCGATCACGAAGAACCACGTGCCGAAGTACCAGACGAAGATGCGGTCGAGCGGGATCGGGATCATCGCGACGGCTCCTTTCCGAACGCTTTCGCCGACCAGACGACCCGGCATTTGTCTCCGGGCCGGAGTTCTGTCTCCTCCTGCGAATTCAGCAGCGTGTCCAGCCATGCGCGCGCGGCGAGGTCGAGCTCGGTGATGCCGCAGGAGCCGGTCAGGATCGCCTCGCAGCGGGGAAATCCGCCGGGATCGGCCGGGGACGGAATCACGCCGGAAGAATTTCTGAGTTCGAACACGGACGGACGCGCGGGCGGCGTTCTGCGGAGGATGCGTTCCGACTGTGTGTCAAGCGGGAACGCGGGCAAGTTCACGTCCGGCCTGGAATCCGCCACACAGTAGGGATAGGACACGGTTCCCGCCGCCATGAGTTCCGCCTCGGAATCCGGTTCCATTCGGGGAATACTCAATGCAAGCGGCCGCACCACCGGTTCCGGTTCGAACGGCGGGAGCGGTTCCAGTTCGGCGAACTTCCGGGGCGGGAGGACCGGTTCGGACGGGGATTCGAGGGAGAAATCGTCCTGCGTGACGCGGAAAAATGAAAAACCGACTTCCGCGGGCGGATGCAGGAACGCGATCGGGTCGTAGGTGTCGACCTTGTTCAGAAAATCGGGGTACACCGCGGTGATCAGAGACGAAACGAAAATCGCGGAGTGATCGGTCCGGTTTGCGGGTTCATTCTGTTCGGGCGCAAGCGGCGTGAAGACCGTGACGAGCGCGGCATGGATCAGCAGGACGCCCGTGGCAGCGGCCAGGAGCATAGGCCAGCGGAGGCGTTCCTTCGGCGGCGAATCGTCGACGGGAAGCCGGAAATGCTGCTGTGCGGCGGTTTCGGTCATGATTCAGGCTCGGTGAAGCTGGCGGTCCGGCCCTTGGGCTGGCCGCCGGACATGAAGAGCGCGTTCACGTTCAGCTCCTCGGCGACGGACAGGATCTCGGCGACGGTGGCGAGCGGGGCTTTGATGTCGCAGCGGACGATGATGCGTTCCTTGTCCGGCTGGAATCCGCGGGAGTTGAGCGACTCGGAGAGCTGGCGTTTTAGTTCGTCGGCGTCCTTGACGACCGCGTCGTTGAAGTAGATCCGGTTGTCCTTGTCGACGGTCACGACGAAGTTGCGCGAGGCATAGGCGAGGTGGCCGCCGATCTGGGGCAGCTTGACCTCGACGCCGCGGATCGGGACGAAGTTCGAGCTGAGCATGAAGAAAATCAGCAGGATGAAGAAGACGCAGAAGTACAGGACCAGACTCGGCAGGCCGCTGAAGATCTTCAGCTTTGTCCTGACCTGGATCGGGGCTTCATTCGACATGGGCGGCGGCGTCCTCTTTTGTGTGGTGGCGGAAGAAATACATGATCTCGGCGGACGCTTTCTCCATGTCCGTGCAGAAATCCTGCACGCGGGAGACCAGGTAGTTGTAGGCGATGTGGCACGGGATCGCGACCGAGAGCCCGGCGGCGGTGCAGAGCAGCGCCTTGTAAACGCCGTTGGAAAGTTCGGGCAGGGTCGCTGCCGAATCCGGGGCCGCGGTCATCGTCTGGAACGAATCCACGAGGCCGAGCACGGTGCCGAGCAGTCCCAGCAGCGGCGTCACATAGGCGAGCGTGGCGAGGATGTTGAGGAGGGATTCCAGGCGCGGCACCTCGATCATGGTCTGCGTGGCGAGCGCGTCGCGGATGTCGTCGCCTTCCTTGTAGGCGCGGATGGCGCTGGAAAGGACGCGGGGCACGGGGCCGGGCGAGTTGTCGCAGAGCGTGATCGCCTCGATCATGCCGTCGCGCCGGAGCACGTTGATGAGCCCGGTGACGATCTCGTTGATGTTGACCTGGGCGCGGTAGAATTCGAACCATTTCCGCACGAAGACGAATGCCGCGACGAGCGCGCAGATCCCGATGAGCACGAAGACGGGACCGCCCTGCTGAAGTATGGTGAGGTATTTCATGACTGCGAAGACTCCGGAGTGGTGGTTGTAGTTGAAGACGCCGGGAGCGGCGGCTGATATTGTTTCTTGCGGAGGGCGCGGATCCGCTGGCGGACCGAAGCCTGGTCGGCCATGCCGGTCTGGCCCAGCCAGACGAGCGCGGCGACGGCGGATTCCACGTTGGAAAGGACCGGGTCCTTATGGGCGAGGGCTTCCAGCGCCTCGACCGCGCGGAAGACCCAGAAGGCTTCCACGGGACGGGCGGCGGCGTCTCTTGCCGGGACCAGGTAGATCATCTGTCTGAAGAGGTCGAACGCCTCTTTTTCATCGCCGGCTTTCCAGAGGGACTGGCCGGACTTGTAGGTCGCCATTGCCTTGTACTCGGGAAGCAGGTCGTTCAGCTTCAGGAGCGCCTGATAAGCCCTGTATGCCTCCCGGTAGTTGTCGGCGGGCGTCGCGGGTTTTTCCTCGGCGGGTTTGACGGCCTGGGCTTCCTTGCCCTTGTCTTTTTCCTTTTCCTTGCCGTCCTGAACGTCCTTCGTATTGTCCTTGTCCGGCGTTCCGGCCTGAGGCTTGTTGTTCTGCGCGGAAACGGCGTCCTTCGGCACGGCTGCCGCGTTTTTCGGCGCGGCCGCAGTCTTCGGCGCGGGGCTCGCGGCCATGGCGTAAATGCAGTCCGCGGCGGACCCGAGAGCGGCCTGTTTAAGACGCGTGCCGGCGGCGTCCTTCGCGGCGGCTTCGTACTCGATGCGGGCTTTCGCAAAATCATCCATGGCGCGGGCGATGTCGCCGCGCAGGTAATGGATGTCCGCCATGGGTGCGTTTTGAGGCTCGGACACATCGATCCGGTCGAGATGTTCCAGCGCGGTCGTCAGATCGTCCCGCTGGAACGCGATGAGCGCTTTTTCGTAGATGGCGCGGGCCTGGATCCTCGGGTATTTTTCCTGGTCCAGCAGCTGGTTCAGCGTGCTTTCCGCGTGCTGGACGGACCCGGTGCCGCGGTAGTGTTCCGCCAGACGCAGCATCGCCGCTCCGGCGTACTGGGAATCCGGTTTCTCCTCGATGAACCGCCATGACTCGCGTTCCGCGCCGATCTCGTCGCCGGACGCATACAGGCAGTGGATGAGCCAGTAGCGGGGCGTCCCGTCGTTCCTGCCGTAATTCTGGCAGAGCCGCCGGAAGACTTCCGCCGCCTTCTCGGGCTGTCCGAGGCCGCTCAGGAGCTGTCCCGCCTGGAACAGCGCGTCCTCGCGATTTTTTCTGTTGGCATCGGTCTTCGTGACGGACGCTTCGTAGTCCAGGTAATTCTGCGCCGCGGCGGCCATGTCGCGCAGATGGAACTGCGCGACGGCTGAAAGCAGCAGCATGTCCGGCGCCGGATGCGCCGGGTCGTCCTTGCGGAGCGATGCGGCGATGTCCAGCATGTCCTGGTATTGTCCGGCGTCCTGGCAGCAGCGCATGGCGTTCAGCAAGGCTTCCTGCCGGAATTCTTTGGAAGATTCCCCGACGGCACGGTAAAGCTTCGCGGCTTCCGCCGGCTTGTTCTCGCGCCAGGTGACTTCCGCACGGTCCATCGCGCGGGCCGCCTTCTTTTCCGGGACCGTATCGAATGCGTCGATGAACTTGTGCGCGGATTCAAACGCCTTTTCGCGGATCATCACGTCCAGCGTGTCGCGGTAGGTCTTTTCCCGTTCGGCGGCGGGGAGCGAGGCGTCCGAAACGCACGAAAGGCACACGTCGAAGGCATCATCCGTGCGGCCGGCGCGGAACAGGACGGAGGCGATCCTGAGCTTGAAATCCGGCGAGAGCTGAACGTCCTTGAAGAAAGACACCATCCGCATCGCCAGTTCGGCGGCTTCCTTTTTCTGTCCGAGCCGGTCGAACGCGTTCATCAGGCGTTTCATGGCCGTGAACGCGTCTTCGCGCACGGCGGCGAAGCCGTAGGCCAGGTGGAACGCCTCGGCGGCTCGGACGGTCTCGCCTCGGCGGAGGAATTCGTCGCCGATGCGGCAGGCCGCCAGGAAGAAGAAATTGTCCTTGCGGGGCGTGGAGATCGATCGGATCTCGCTCCATGTGTCCGCGAGGGATTCGAACCCCTCTTCGCCCTTTTCTCCGAGGGTCAGATAAAACGAAAGGAGCCGGTGCGCATCCACGTCGCGCTTGTTGTCGGCCTGGGGCAGGGTCTTGAGCAGGTCGTACGCGTCCATGAACCTGCCGAGGGCGGCCAGCGCCAGCACCTGGCGTTCCGCAGCACGGCGTCCGAAAGCGGTCTTGACGCCGGGGACGCCCAGCGGATCGGGCGCGGCAGCGAGGTCGCCGTAATATTTCGCCGCCTGTTCCTGGTCGCCTTTGAGTTCGGCGACGAACGCGGCGCAGGAGATCGCGCGGAGGCGGACGGGATCGAGGTTTTCGAGCGACGGGATCAGTTTTTGCAGGAGTTTATCCGCCTCGTCGGCATTCCGCCGGATCAGGTAGATCTCGGCCTGCCAGAGGCTGACGGACTTTTCGTCCAGCTGCGGGATCCTGCTGCGGTATTCGTCCAGGAGCTTCTGCGCGGGATCCGCGAGGTTTGCGAGGATCAGGGCGTCCAGCTCGCAGGCATAGGCGTCCTTCACCGCTTTCGCATCGCCGTTCAGTTCCGCTTTCGCGCGGTACTGGCGGTAGAAGCTCGCCGCCGTGCCGTATTCCATGTCGGTGCGGGCGCGGTCGCCGGATTCCTTGTCAGGATAGAGGTTCACCGGGTTTTCCGGTCCCTGTCCCTGAGTCGTCGCGGCGTTCTGTGCGGCGTCCGAAACGCTTTTGGGCACGTCCGTTTTCGGAACGTCCGTTTTCGAGGCGTCCGCCGCGTTGTTCTTCGGAACACTTGCGTCCGCGGAGGCCGTGTTCTGCTGTGCGAAAGCACCCGGGATGCCGGAGACAAGAAACAGCGAAGCGGCGGCCGCGCAGACGAGGAACGTCCCGGCACGGCTGCCGTGGAGGATTTCCGCCGGGAACGGAGCCCGGCGGTCTGCCTGGGAAGGATTACGCATTGACCTGGTCGTCGGTGGCGGCGGGCTGTTCCGCCGCGGAGTTTTCGTCGGCGGGGGCGTCGCCGGCCTTTCTGGCGGCGAGCACTTCCTTGATCTTCTGGTAGATCTTGTCGG
>JAEEGG010012356.1_pt1 | contig 18445 bp, 11 predicted proteins | sample 9134161 | NCBI WGS metagenome assembly JAEEGG01 (sample SAMN16246543, study PRJNA631951) | gut metagenome | biome: gut microbiome; feature: rumen; material: CR-attached | host: Bos | place: Iran: Karaj | collected 2018-10 | reverse complement strand
ACCTTATCATTACAGCGTTTTGTCAAAAGTGAAAGTGGCTTCAACCAATGTGAAACTGGTGCGCAAGGTGATTGACGAGCAGGGTGAACTGCTAAGTAAAGGAATCGCAGTGGAAGACAACACCATCAATTATTATCTGAATTCATTTCCCGACATGAAACCGACGATGATGGCTGAGGCAATTAAAAATGCCGAGAAAACAGCTCAGTTGTTTGCCGAGAATTCTCATTCCACGCTCAATAAGATCGAGACGGCAGACCAGGGACTTTTCAGTATCGACGACGGTGACGAATATACCAACTTTGTAAAAAGTGTACGGGTGGTTACCACAGTCACATATTCTCTGAAAGACTGATTCGTTCAATCAAGACGAAGCATAATCGGATAATTAAGAAATCGTAAAAAACAAGTTGGTACGATTCAGATGAAGACAAGAAGATGAGACATTAGTTATTGTGGATATTGCCATTGTACGATTAAGAAAGGTGATTACTGTGTGAAGATCGGAGTCTCCACCTCCTATAACTTCTACAACTGGGATACGTTTCGGGTGACGGGCGTTATATGATTTCAAGAGATTTATTCAATTAATTCCTGTAAAAAACAAAAATCAAGTATGTTACAATTCATCGCCAACTCTGCCCACTTCTCAGAAGTCCTTACCCTTGTCTCCTCTGTCCGCCACACACTTTGGATTGGCACAGCCGACATCAAGGACCTCTATGTTGAGATAGGCAACGAGAAGAAACCCTTTCTCGCCTTGATTGCCCAGCTTATCCGACGGGGTGTGGAGGTGCGCCTAATCCACGCCAAGGAGCCCGGTCCGAACTTCCGTGAGGACTTCGACCGATACCCAGTGCTTTACGACCGCCTTGAGCGGGTGCTCTGTCCCCGTGTCCATTTCAAGATACTCGTGTTCGACTGCACAAAAGTCTATGTCGGCAGCGCGAACCTCACCGGTGCCGGCATCGGCATGAAGAACGACGACAAACGCAACTTCGAAGCCGGCATCCTGACCGACGAGCCCGAAATCGTGGAGCAGGCAATGAACCAGTTCGACAACGTCTGGATTGGCAAACACTGCAAGAAATGCAAGCGTAGAGATTTTTGTTCCGATCCCATCGTATAGTTTTATTTATTCTATCGCAAATATCATTTTTTTTGACCTCTGCCACCAGTTGGCGGAGGTCTTTGCTATCTTTGCACCATGAAGTGAATAAACAGTCAATAATATGATAATCAACGACCCCAAGACGGAAATATTATCAGAGCCAGTTATGGCTAATCAGAAACTCAGAATTGACGCAGAAGAATTCACCCTCATTAACGACAAAGTAAAGTCGCAAGACCAACGTGAAAAGGTTAAAAAATGCATGATGGATATTCTCTTTGCACCAAACAGTATCATAGACATCGATGTTAACGACATCACGGATTTATTTCAGAAAGGGGGAGAAATCCATACCATTGAGACCTCTACTGATGCCACACAAGAAAACAGAATGAAAATGTTGGTGGAGCAGATAAGGAAGAGTGCAAACAGTTATGAGCCATACAGCCATATTTTGGTGTATTTCTTCATTTCAGAGAGCCATCCATTGCTGATGGAAGAACTGCAGCCGTTCAGCGAATGGATAGAGTCAGTTCCCTGTGAAATAACAATCAAATGGGGATTGTCTGTTCAACCCAAACAAGAACTTCGGGCAATCGTATTGGTACAATAATATGTCAAAAATAAAAGATAAAAAGTAAGTACTATTCGTATTAACTCATATTTAAATCCAGGACCTCTTGAATAAATCTTACATTATCAAATCTTTAAATGGAAACACATGAGACAATTATAGCGAAACAGGCACTTGTTTATTATAAAAACGGTGTCATATATAGTGGCAGAAACGTAATTCCATCTTTAATGGCTAGATCTCCGTCATGAATTACGTATGGCTTTGCAAGTTTTTGACTGTATTTGGCGATAAACTTGTTGAGAGAAGTCATTGTGTATCTTTTACCAGACTTAACCTCGATGGGAGATATATTGTGGGAGTTGGTCAAATCAGTTTTTTCAACCAGAAAATCGATTTCCATCCTTTCAGCGGCTTCTTTTGCTGATGACTTGCTATAAAAATAAAGACGATGTCCACTCGACAAAAGCATTTGGGCAACAATATTTTCCACCAACATACCTGAGTTAATTGTAAGCTTGTCTAACAAGAGCTTTGCATATAGTTCATTACCTTGAATTGCTTTTTCGTCAAAAGCATGGGTGATTAACAATCCTGTGTCACTCATATAACATTTAAATGTCATCCCGTCTAATTTCAGCCTCATCCCCACCTGAGGCTCTGTTACCCCGTAGCAGATGTTGATGAATTGAGCTTCTGAAAGCCACATAAAAGAGGACTCGTAGGAACGAAATCTTGCCCCTGCTTTGATAGAAGAAAGCTTAAAACGTTTTTCATGCTTTTGTAATTCTCCAGGAATTTGATCAAATATAGACTTAACTTTTTCTTTGTAACCTTTTGCATATTTATCTATGCTTCGTCGATACAGGGTCAGTATATCACGTTTAACTCTTTCAACCATCATAAAATCCTTACTTTCGGAATATTTTAGTACAGCTTGTGGCATTCCACCAACTATAAGATATTGACGAAAGAGAGTCATGAATTTTCTGTGAATTGCACCTAAGGCTTTTTGTTTATTAAAAAAATCTCTCATAAAAGGAAACGACATATCATCTCCTATTGCCCATAAAAACTCTTCAAAATCCATAGGATACATAGATATACTGCGTTCTTCTGAAGGCAATAGGATATCTTTGGTATTCTCATGAATGCTGACCAATGAGCCTGTCTCAATATAGTCGAAGCGACCGTCTGCAACAAGATGCTTGATAGCCTGACGGACTTTGGGATAGAGTTGAACTTCATCGAAGATAACAAGAGAATCACGTTCATAAAGTTTTTTCCCACTTACTAACTGAATGAGATTAAGAAATTGACCGGTATCTGCAAGCGACTCTTCGAATACGGATTTCATGGTTGGAGTAATATTGGAAAAATCTATCAGAATATAGGATTTATACTCTTTACGGGCAAACTCTTCAACAATATAGCTCTTTCCCACACGTCTCGCTCCTTCAATAAGAAGTGCCACACGCCCCTTTTCTGTCTTTTTCCAATTTAATAGTTGATTATAAATTTTTCGCTTCATTTCTATCGCTATTAGAATTTATTTGCAAATTTAATGATTTTTATTGAAAATCAAATAAAAAAAACGAAAAAATGCACCAAAACTAGATTAATTTATTTACTAATTACACCAAACCGAGGTTTAAAGAAAACAATTTTTGCACCAAAACTAGATTAATATAATATTAATCTGCACCAAAACAAGGTTTAGATGTATCATCTTGCACTGCTCGCTTTCTATGGACACGTTATTTTTAGAGTTTTTTTACTTCAAAACACAAAAAAATATTTGACGACCAGCAATAAGCAAAAATCAGCCATTTTCGAAAAAAATTTCGAAAATGGCTGATTTTTGCCATAAATTAAAGAGTTAAATGACGGTTGTAAAATCATCCGCAAGGCCACTAAAAACTAAGAACTAAAAACTAAAATATCCGAAAGCACGATTAGTGGTGTAATACACATGATTTCCATGCATCCAAACCTGATTCACCTTTTTAGTAAGATGAACCTGCCGTTTATCATCGCCAAGTCCTAAAACCCAAACATCGTATGAGGTCTTGTCGTATTGCCGGCTAACAAAACGGTAACGGTCGGTTGAGAACAATTCAAAATAAACATTGTCACGCGGGTAAGCAGCCACTTCTTTGAGGTTTTTATCCACCACAACCACACTGCCGTTTTCAAGCAACATCGGCAGTTCTTTCCAGTTACACCATACGGGAGAAAGAACATGCGTTTTCTCGTCCATCACAAAAATAGTATCATGTACAGCCTCCCGGATCTTGCCTTTCTTTTGCCAGTCCCAATCGGCAACCGACACAATCGAATCATTGATGTCGCTTTGGAAAACCAGACCATCGTCAAAAAGATACCAAGCCTCCCAAGGAGTGATCATGGCATCGTTTATCGCATCTTTCTTCATGGAGAGCGGTGTGAAAAAGAAGGGCTCGCCTGTGAGAGAGTTAAAAGATGAGATAAAAGGCTTGCTGTTTTTCACGGTCTCACCACTGCCTCTCACCCCAAATCCCATGTTCAGCATATAGACTGTGCCATAATTTCCGAAAAGCAGACTTTTCGAAGACTTTTCCGTTGGGAATTTATATTCCCAACTTGGTTCCATTTTCGAATTGAAAGCACGGAGACAATAACGGTCGGCAATATAATAGGAGGAGTCCTGGCACAGTATATTCGAAGAAAGATGGTTGATGACAGATGGCTCATAATATGGCATTCCTACGGCTACCCGAATTCCTGAACGAGGAAACAATGCATAAGACATCACGCCTAAAGCAGCACCAGCAATCACATTGCCCAATATATCTGCAACTATCCTGCCCACTTGTTTATAACCTGTCGAGGCTTCATGTTTTTGTATTTCTCCTGACAATAGGTCTATAACATATATATTGTCGGCTACAACCAAAAGGCGACCATCGGGAAGCTCAAGCAACTCATCCCATCCATAGCTGTTTTCGATGCTTACATCACCCTGCCAACGGACATGGCCATCACGCAAATCACAACATAGCAGCTTACTGGAAGAATTACCCTTATAACCAAGAACCAAGCCAAGAGAATCTGCCACATATACTGGCCGTATATTCATATCCCATTTGAAGATGCCACTTGATAAGTCAAGCAGCTGCATCTTTCCGCCGACAATCGTCACAACACCGAAATCGGTCGGAATGGCATCGGACACTTTGCCTTTTACTTCATGATGCCACTTCTCTTTCTGTCTGTTCATGTCGAAAAGCGTGACACTCGACTTTCCTGAGGAAAACGAGCTCTCTTCCTTCGTTACGGCAACAATGGCGGCCAATCCGGCTCGTTCTGAAATCCCAACTTGTGACACACCTGTTTCATACGACCCTTCTGTTCCCTGATAGGTGTTGCCATTAACGTCCTTTGCCGCAACTACCAAAGAATACTGAGCATACACAGTAACCGAAATAAACCATGTCAACACAGACAGAAGAAAATGGTTTGTTCTCATGACTATTTACTTGATTGTTCACAAACTTTAGATTTTGTAAAGAGTGGTTCTTTAAAACAAAATGGTAGAACCATCATACAAAATTAGAAAATTTGCAGAATATGATAAATGAGTTTTTTACTTATTTAACCTAAATTGTGCATTATTAACCCATATTATTCCCGATTTCTTTTTCACCTTTATTATGTATTTTTATACTCCATCGTTTTGGCAATAAGTTCATTTTAAAAAAATTTCAAAATCCGCCAAGATGTACTTGAACAGCAAATATATTCTTTTAAGATTGTGGTGCAAAGGGAATTAAATATATTGACAAACGTATGAGCCGAAAATAAATCGTCTATTTCTTGGATTCTTAATCAGAAGATGGCTGAAGGAGAGGATTTAAAAAAATCATAAACAACCGTTAAAAGTTACGAAAAACACAAACACTGTCGCTTTTAATGAAATAAAATGCCTATATTTGCAGTTATTATTATAAGAGGAAGTAAAAGAGAGAGTAAAAGAGGAAGTAAAAGAGGAAGTAAAAGAGAGAGTAAAAGAGGAAGTAAAAAAGGAAGTAAAAGAGGAAGTAAAAAAGGAAGTAAAAGAGGAAGTAAAAAAGGAAGTAAAAGAGGAAGTAAAAGAGGAAGTAAAAGAGGAAGTAAAAGAGAGAGTAAAAGAGGAAGTAAAAGAGGAAGTAAAAGAGGAAGTAAAAGAGGAAGTAAAAAGAGCTTGCAACTCATGTACTACATGATATGCACAAGAAGAGAAGATTAGACAAGCTCAAAAAGCGCGAAGTTCTCATATTCCTCAACTCATCTTGTTCTTCATAAACTATAATAACAGGAATAACAGGCATTTGGCTAATGGGCTATCTTGACAAATTCCGATTCTGCCCCGTATGCGGCTCACAAAACTTCAACGACCACGACTTCAAGTCGCGCCGCTGTGCTGACTGCGGTTTCACCTTCTACTTCAACGCAGCAGCAGCCTGTGCCGTCATTATCACTAACGAGCAGGGACAGCTCCTCGTAGCCAGACGGGCAGAGGAACCGCAGAAAGGAACGCTCGACCTCATCGGTGGATTCGTCGATCCGGGTGAAAGTTACGATCAGGCGGTCATCCGTGAAATCAGGGAAGAGACAGGCATCGACATCCTTCCGCTCATCAACAGCGGACAGACCTGCCTGCGTTTCCTGTTCTCTATCCCCAACACCTACCTCTACTCCGGGCTCACCATCCACTCCTGCGATGCTTTCTACCAGGTGCAAATTCCCTCTGATACCTCCATCAGACCAGATGACGACGTGGCAGAATGTTTTTGGCTCAATCCCGCCGACATCAACCCCGACCTTTTCGGACTCACATCCATCAGAACAGCAGTAAGAAGATATATAGAAGGATAGAAGGATAGAAGACGAGAAGACGAGAAGGCAAGAAATAACAAAAAACGAATAATTATCAAACAGAATAACAGCTAAACAATGAAAAAATCCGCTCTGACCATCATAGCCGCAGCGTTCGCACTTACTGCCACAGCGCAGCATTTCGCCGACCCCAACAGCACCATCCTCAAACCCGAGGAGGCACAACGGCTGACCAACGAGGAGTTTTATTACGGCTCGCAGAACCTCAACGCAGCCGACGAGGCAACCAGGCTCATCAACGACTACTACCTCAACACGCCCGGAACCGCCAAAAACATCCACCAGTGGCTGCAGCGCAACACAATCCATCCTGACCGCACAAGGCTCAAGATGATGGAGGCGAACATGATGGTGAAGAACCAAGACTATGCGTCCGCCTTTAACATCTACAACAACACCGTCTCCGAAGAGTTCGGCAACCTGCCGCAGAAAGAGCAGACAGAAGCTAACCTCTATAACGCCATTGCCTGCCTTATGACCGGCGACTACAACACCGCCGAGCGGAAACTCGCCTCCATCATGGACAGTCCCACACACCAGCCCGACATCTACTACTATGCCGGCTACACCCAGTATGTGAAAGGCAACTACCGCGAGGCGAACAACTACTTCACCGCCGTGGAGCAGTCGAGGGAGTACGGAAACAAAGTGCCGGTCTATATGGCTGACTGCCTCCTCCAGACCAGCCACCCGCAGGAGGCGCTCTCCAAAATCAAGGCATGGGAAACCGCCTACGGAGCAGGCAACAACCTCATGCCTGAGGCAAGACGCATCGCAGGTGAGGCTGCTTACGACCTCAACGACTACAACGGCGCCATCGCCTCGCTGCAGTCGTATGTCGCATCCACCGACCAGCCCAAACGCACAGCCCTCTACAAGCTGGGTATGAGCCTCTTCAACAACCGCCAATACACCGACGCGGCAAAGATGCTCAGCAAAAGTGCTGGAGTAGCAAACGACGCCATGGCTCAGAGCGCATGGCTCAACGCAGGTAAGGCTTACATCACCGACAACAACAAACGTCAGGCGAGCATCGCCTTCCAGCAGGCTGCCCAGATGAACGCGGACGCCGCCACCAAGGAGGAAGCGGCTTACAACTATGCGCTCACACTCCATCAGGGCGCGGAGATGGGATTCGGTGAGTCGGTCACCGAATTTGAGAAGTTCCTCAACAACTACCCCAACTCCAAATACACATCAAGCGTGGCACAGCACCTCACCGAGGTCTATTTCACCACCAAGAACTACCCGGCCGCCCTCAAGTCCATCAACAAAATCAAACAGCCTTCCGCCGACATCATCGCCGCCAAGCAGAAAGTGCTCTACAACATGGGTACGCAGAGCTTCGCCAACGGTGACTACCGGGCCGCCAAGGACTACATGACACAGAGCAACGCCACACTGCGAAACCCTGAAGCCATCTTCTGGAAAGGAGAGTCGGAATACCGTCTGGGCGACTTCACCTCCGCCGCCAGCGACTACACGTCCTACCTGAAAAACGGCACGAACCAGAGCAACAAGGCACTCGCCAACTACGGTATGGGCTATATCAACTTCAAAAACAAGAAATACGCCAGTGCGCTCAATTATTTCAACAACTACATCAAGCAGTGTCCCCAAGGGACGAACGCCGACCGGCCCAACCTCAAGGCCGACGCGCTCAACCGTATCGGCGACTGCCTCTTCACACAGCGCAAATTCGACGAGGCGAACAGCGCATACAACAACTCGCTCAACACCGACAAGAGCCACGGTGACTACTCGCTCCTGCAGATGGCGATGATCAGCGGACTCAAAGGCAACTACGGGCAGAAAGTGGAACTGCTCAACCAGCTCGGTTCCACCTACAACAACTCCGAATATGCCGACAACGCACTGTTCGAGCAGGGAAGAGCATACGTGCTCAGCGGTAACCGCGACAAAGCACATGAGACTTACAACAGCCTCATCAGCAAATACCCCAACAGCACCAACTCCAGAAGAGCGATGAACGAAATCGGCATGCTCTATCAGGAAAGCGGACAGACCGACCTCGCCATACAGCAATACACCTCCGTCATTGACCGCTACAAAGACACGGAAGAGGCGGCATCCGCGCTCGAGAGCCTCAAGCAGATATACAACGCCCAGGGAAAAGTCAACGAATACGCAGCCATCGCACAGCGGGCAGGAAAGAGCCTCTCACCCGAGGAGCTCGACGAGATGACCGAGAACGCCGCCATCATGGCAACCGCAAACGAGGACTACGCCAAAGCAATCGAATTCTACCGTCAGATTGACGCCCAGACCCTCTCCGAAGACATGAAGGCGAAAGCCCTGCAGAACGGACTGGACTGCGCGCAGAAAGCAGGCGACAAACAAGCCGAAGTGGAGTTCGCATCAAAAATCCTCACCGGCACCAGCAAAATATCGCCCGACAAAATCTCCCAGGCACGGCTTCTCAGAGCAAAGGACTACATGGCAAACGGACTGGTTGACCAGGCGATCGCCGACTACAAAGAGCTGGCTGACGACAACGTCACCGTCTATGGCGCACAGGGCACCGTGGAACTTGCTCAGTATCTCTACGACGCACAGCAATACCAGGAGGCGGAAGCCCGTCTCGACAAGTTTATCGACAACGGCACATCCTACCCCTATTGGCTCGCAAGGGCGTTCATCCTCCTCTCCGATGTCTATACCGCCACCGGACGCGACATCGAGGCACAGGAATATCTCCTCTCCCTCAAGAGCAACTACTCCGAAAACGCAGAAATCAACAGCATGATTGAACAACGGCTGAAGAAATAGTTTTTTTTAAAATTATCCCATTATTATAAAGTCCTTAAAGGTTCTAAGGACCCTAAAGACCCCAAAATCCGTAAAATTCCCAAAGCCCCTATAACAATCAACCGCATAACCATAAAAAATGAAAAAAATTCTTATCACCCTCATAGCAGCATCAGCCACCCTCACCGCATCGGCACAGATGGACAACGTGGTGGAGGTGGAAAGCACTTACAAACCCACAGTAAAGGACGCCAATAAAATCAATGTGCTGCCGCAGACAGAGACAACCACCGTCAAGCACTACAACGTGGAATATGCCAATCAGCCAAAGCCCGTCGGCGACTATGTGTTCGAGCCCGCCAAAGCTTCCGCAAGCGACGTGGCGGAGAAAGGCGAGCCGAAAGGATTCCTCACCCTCGCCAGAGGCAACGGCGGAAATATCCTCGCCCGCGGCGCCTACGGATGGGACATCACCGACAAGGACATCCTGAATTTCGACATCTCACTCAGAGGTCACAACAAGAAAGTTGATTACTTCCTTGACAAGGATCTTGAATGGAAACAACGCTTCTATCAGACCAACATCGACCTGAAATATGAGCACAAACTCAACATACCGGGAACGGTGTTCGTCAATGCAGGGGCAAGCCAGCAGGTTTACAACTACCAGTACTGGCAGGACACAAATGTGTATAACACAGAAAATCACGAGAATGCCACATCTGTCACCGACAAGCAGCACAACCGTCAGTTCTACGCTCAGGCCGGGGTGACACCATTGAAGTTCAACCAGTTCACGCTCAGCGGCAACATCGGATTCAACGGATTCACACGCAGAAACTATCTCAACAACGAATATAGTGATGCATACGGAAACACAGTTGAAATCGGCGACGACCTCAACAAGCAGGGACGGTTCAACGCAGACTTCCGGACAAACTACGAAATCAACGAGCTGCATTCTGCGGGCGTGGATTTCTCAGCCGACTATATCTCCTATGACCTCAGAGACTACAAGGACCAGGGAGACTTCGAAATCAAGCCGCACTATGCCTACAACAACGAGCAGCTGGAACTCGTGTTGGGAGCAAAGCTGATTTTCGAGACTGGTCTCAGAAAGAAATTCAGAGTGGCACCAGAGGCATCCATCACTTATCATCTCAACCCGCAGATTGACCTCTTCGCCACAGCCAACGGCGGTCTCTACTTCAACGACTTCTTCATGATGAACACACTCACCCCTTATTGGAACCTCCCCATGTGCCAGCAGCAGGCGCAGTTCAACCAGATTGAGGCGGACGCAGGATTGAAATGGAAAATCAAGGAAGGCTGGTTTGCCAAATTCCATGCAGGCTACGACTCGTCGAAAGACCGTGCCGAGCTGACCATCCCCAATGGAGTCCTCTGCCGCAACGACGTGTTCACCGCCGACGGAAGCCTCGTGCATTTCGACGCAGAGATGAAATACAGCTATAAGGATGTGTTCGTGGCTGAGGCGAAAGGACGCTACAACGGATGGAGCATAAAGAAAAACAACAACTACTATTACAGCACACCGGCATGGAGGCCCACATTCGTGGTAGATGCCAACATCATGGTGCAGCCGGTCACCGGACTCAGAATCGGTGTTGACTATCAGCTGAGAACATTCGAGCACGACAGCCAGGTGGCATACGAACGCCCCACCACATCCAACCTAGGAGCCTCCATCTCCTATAAGATTCCAAGAGACCTCCTCCCCGTCAACTTATCCGTCTATTGCCGCGCCGACAACCTCCTCAACCAGAGCTACGACGCCTACTACGGCTACCGTGCTCCCGGCGCCATGTTCCTCTGCGGTGCTGCCATCAACTTCTGACGCACTAAAATCATTTGCTTTTGTAGAAACACGCTGTAGAGTTTCTTCGAAATAAAAACTGAATAATGCACATCCGCTTCCTGACCTTTCTTTTTCTGACGCTCTCTTCGATGTCGCTGACCGCCCAGACCACCTACAACGTGATGGATTTCGGCGCTCTTGGCGACGGAACAACCGACGATGCACCTGCCATTCAGAAAGCGTTAGACCACTGCAGTGAGGAAGGAGGAGGACGGGTGTTAATCCCGCGCAACCATGAATTCCTCTCCGGTCCGCTTGAGATCAAGAGCAACACGGAACTGTATATCGATGCAGGCGCGGTACTTAAAGCCAACCCAGACGAAAGCATCTACCATATCAGTGCTTTCGGAAAGAACGAGGGCGAGGGTATGTTATGGATTTACAGCCGTAACGCCACCAACCTCTCGATTGGCGGAAAAGGCGCCATCCACGGAAACGGTATCCGCTTCATGGGAGCAGAGCTGGAAGACTCCTACGAGCTCAAACCGGTCACCACCTTCGACCCCCGTCCGCATGTGCTGACACTCATCGGCTGCAAAAACGTGACCATCCGCGACCTCACCGTCTGCGAAGGCGCCTACTGGACCATCCACCTCATCGGCTGCGACGATGCCGTCATCGACGGAATCAGGCTACTCAACAACCTGAAAATACGCAATGGCGACGGAATCGACCTCGACCACAGCCGTAACATCCGTATCAGCAACTGCCATATCACAAGCGGTGACGACTGCATCTGCCTGAAAAACCGCAGGGAATATGCTGAATACGGCACATGTCACGACATCGTAGTCACCAACTGCACGATGGCCTCACGCTCATGCGCCATCAAAATCGGTTCGGAAAACATGGACTCAATCTACAACGTGATGGTCAGCAACTGCATCATCACCAACTCCAACCGGGGGCTGGGCATTCAGAACCGCGACGAGGGAACGGTCACGAACGTGGTCTTCTCCGACATCATCATGGACCTCCGTCTCTGGAGCGACGTGTGGTGGGGAAAAGCAGAGCCGATTTACGTCACCTCCTACCCTCGTGCCAACGCCAACCACAAAGATGCCAACTGGCGATTCCCGGAGGGACAAACCGAAGGCAGATGCGGACGCGTCAGCAACATCTGGTTCAACAACATCACCGCCACAGCGGAAAACGGCTGTTTTCTCGGTGCCGACCAGCCGGGCAAGGTGACAGACATCCATTTCAACAACGTCTGCATCGACCTCCGATGCCCGAAAGGCATCACACAGTCGCAGATGGACAAACGACCGTGCAAAGGGCAGCAGTTCATCCTCACCGACTACGACACCCTCTCAAAAATGCCTCTGCCTGTCATCACCGAAAACATTGAAGGCTTTTAGGACAAGAAGACAAAAAGACGAGAAGGCAAACAAGTAAAAATTTAGGAACCATTAAATCTGGCAAAAATGCAAAACACAATTCTTCGTTTATGGATGGCAGTGCTGATAATCACAATCCATTCAGATGTAATAGCCCAGCAACTAACCCCCGAACAGACAGGCGGAGTTTACTACGCCTACCCCGTGAAAGACTCAAAGCGCATAAATATTCCCGACGGTTTCCAGATTTTTTATATCTCCCACTACGGACGGCACGGCTCACGCTGGGTCGATAGCAAGCGGCGTTACAAGTGGGTGATGAGCCATTTCACCGACAAGCGGAACCTCACACCCCCCGGACTCGAAACCCGCGAAAAACTCCTTGCCGTCTGCAAGAACGCCCGGGGCAAAGCCGGTCTGCTCACCCCGCTCGGCAAATCCCAGCATGAGGGAATCGCCCGCAGAATGGCAACCAATTATCCCGAGCTGTTCGGACCAGGCGCAGTGGTCACCGCCCAGTCGAGCACCTACAAGCGCTGCCGCCAGTCGATGCAGGCATTCTGTGGCGAGCTAAGACGTCAGCATCCCAGCCTTTCCATCAGCATGTCGTCAAAGAAATCATACAAACCCTATATAAACCTGCCCAACGAGGATATGGATCGTCTGAAAAGGCAGACCAAACGCAATTACGAAGTCAATCCCGACCGCTTCATGCGCAACCTGTTCATCGACCCTTCCCGCTGCGACAACCCCATCAAACTACTCACCGAGACGCACACCATCGCATCCGACATGCAGGACATCCCGCTTGACATATCCCTCTGGAATCTCTTCACTTACGAGGAGATGATGGCAGTCTATAAAGGCAACAACGACTGGATGACCTTCATCAACGGAGACCACAAAAAGAACGAAGGCATACCGGTCAAGACCGCCATACCTCTTTGGAATCATATCGTTGAAGTAGCCTACGAATACATCGCGAACAATAAGCATGGCGCATCCCTCATTTTCGGACATGACCAGCCGCTCTACCGCCTGATTACCCTCATCGGGCTGTCACTCCCGGGCACAGGCATGGACGACATCCTCCCTATGGCGGCTAACCTCCAGCTAATCTTCATGAAAGACCAGAACAACGAAATCTACGTGTCATTCATCTACAACGAGACACAACAGAACCTCCCCATTGAAAACACCCCCATACCCGGAATTTATAAATGGAAAGATGTGGAGGCATTCGTTACCACAAAGATAGTACATTATTTACTTCAAGGCAAAATTAGTTGTATTTAGCGAGTCTTATTATAAGAAACTTTAAACCTTAAACCTTCTCCCCTGCCATGCGTCAAGTTCCTCCATCCGCTTCTCCAGCTTGGCTGTAAATTCATGGTTTTTCAGTCCCCACCCAGGCACAGCCAGTAACTCAGGCGGTGACTGCGACACAAAACGCTCAAAGACAAGCGTCGGACGCGAGTTCTCCAAAAATTCTATCACACTGTCGATATATTCCTCCACGCTGTAACGATGGAAACGCTCTGGATGCTCTTTGTATTCCACAGCCATCCGCGTATGCTTGATAATTTGCAGCTGATGGATTTTCAGCGTGGTCAGCGGCAATGCCGACAGCCGCCGGGCTTCTGTAGCCACATAATCCGGCACCAGCTGACTTCCGGGCAGTCCCAAGATGATATGTCCGCCGGTGGCTATTCCCCTTGAGGCTGTCCGTTCCACCACATCACAAGCGCATGCATAATCATGCCCGCGGTTCACAGCCTTCAGAATCTCGTCACAGGTGCTTTCTATCCCATATTCCACCAGCAGCAGACAACGGCGGTTCAATTCCTCCAAATAGTCAAGCAGTTCATCAGGCATGCAGTCGGGACGTGTGCCGATGACCAGCCCCAAGACACCGTCGATCGCCAGCGCCTCCTCATATTTCGCCATCAGACGCGTTAGCTCCCCGTAGGTGTTCGTATAAGCCTGGAAATAGGCAAGATATTTCATCTCCGGATATTTCCGTCCGAAAAAACGTTTTCCTTCTTCCAGCTGCTCGGTTATCGACTTCTCAGTCGCGCAATAAGCGGGATTGAACGTCTGGTTGTTGCAATAAGAACAGCCACCTGTCCCGACCGTGCCGTCACGGTTGGGACAGGTGAATCCTGCATTTACTGATATCTTCTGGACTTTACAGCCAGCCCATTCTGTCAGCCAGCTGCCAAACTGTAGATAACGGTTCAAAAACTAATATCATTCATCCCGGATTGTCTGGACAGCCCGGATTCCGGGCAATCCGGATTTTCCGGATAAAAATCTAAAAAACGAATACTAACACCCTGAGCTGTAGAATATCCGCTCATTGTCCTGCGGGACGCCGTCGCGTGGAATCACAATGTCGTTCATCCATACTGGCGCACCCTCATTCGGCATCGTCTCAAGGTCTTTCTGCCACTCCTCATCGGTCAGACGCGGATCGTTCACATCACGCTTGAACTCGCGGTAGGAGAACACGGCACCTCTCGTCAGATAGAGCATCCCGTTGATTTCCACAACCACATAAATCTCATAGCCGGGACCGACAGCCTCATACAATATCGAAGGATTCGGGTTGTTGTCGCCGTTGGAGGTCAGCACGTCGGCAACCAAGGCAATTTTCTTGTCCGCTCCCTCCACTGAAGACCATTCAGTCAAAGGCTCAGCGTTATTCAGATTCAGCATCTCAAGCGTGAGGTACTCAAAATTGGCACCCACCACCTCTATCTGTCCGTTCTCCTCATTGGTCAGCTTCTCGCCTTTCAGCTCTTTCTTGCTCACGTTGAGGAAAAACTCACCGTATTCCTGCATCTCGGTTGTGATGCGTTCTATATCTTCATTCTCAATGCCAAAACGCTTGAAGGCGACAGAAGTGTCGTGAATCAAATCCAGGGCTTTGCTCCAGAATTTCACGTTGGGCTCAACATAGCCGGTCACGATGGGCTCAGGGATGTCACCACCTCCACACTCAGCCATCATCGGCTGCTTGCCGTAGAGGATGGCGTCGTGTTTCAGCTCCGCCCAGGAGGCAAGAGCGGCATTCAGGTTCTTCTTGTCCCATGCCATGCCCTGCATGAAGTAAGGATAGCTGTTGTCGGGCTCGGTCATGGTCATCAGCGTGCGCACCCACTTGTTCGAAATCGTCAAATTCCAGTCAATCTCGCCCATCCGCTTCTTCATGTGGGTCAGATTCGGCACGTAATCGCTCCACTGCTGTGCCTCTTTCAGCTCATCAAGCAGAATACGCTCTGCAGGCGTGTTGCCCATGGCGGCGAAATAGTCGAGCCCTTTCGACACATCACGCTTGGTAACCTGGCTTTCGACATCCACCATCTCCTGAAGCACCTCGGCGTCAGGGAAATAACGCTGCGGCATCAGATTTATCTTATATTCGCTTGAACGCAGGAATTTCGGCTTGATGCGGGTCTGCTTCTCTGCCAATACCTCCACGGCCTGCTTCAGCTGAGTGTATTTCGCATCGTCGGTTGACAAGTCTTTCACCGTGACACCCTGACTCTTCATAAGCTCCTGAACCTGAAGCATGCTCACGTTGTCGGGCTCACCCATCAGATAGGTAATGGGATCCACCAGCCGGTTGTATTCACCGTTCAGCCCTTTCTTTTCCATTATCTCGGCTATCTGAGTCGCACGCAGTAGCTGATCGGGGTTGTCGGTGCCGAAAGGAACGGTCTGAATCCACATCATCGCACGGAAATAGCGCTTGAGTAAATCATTGCGGGTGTAATGTCCGCGCGGACGAAACAGGCTATATGCGAACTTCACTTTCGTATAACCCAAGAACTCAGAGAAAGCGGTTTGCTCAGCCTTCACTTTGGCTATTTCGTCGGCAGCCATCTGGGCGTAGGCTGGGTCAACATCCGACGCAGGCTTGTCGATCAGCAGCGCCACAGCCACAGCGAAATAAGCGGTGTTCCACTTGGCAAGCTCCCTCATTTTCGCATCGGGATTCTCTGCCGACTCTTTGATGAACAGCTGCTTCATTGCTTCGCAAAAGTCAAGCAGACGTCCGTTCAGCTCACTCTCCTCAGCCAGCCGCAGCAGCGTGTCGAAATAGATATGAAACGCCTGGAGATAGAGGTCAGTTGTCACAAAACTCGGAAAATCATGGTAGTCGTTGTTCTCATACACCTGGAACAGCTGCTCGTAGCTGTCCTGAACGATGGCGAATCCGTTCTGACCAAGCTTCTCTCGGAGCGGTCCGCCAAACGTCTCAAGCTGATAGTCGTTGATGATGTTGGCTGTGTTCACTTTCTTGCCGGCGCCAGCTTTGAAGTTCAGTTTCTGCAGCTCAGCCTCCCGGGCCTTGATGCGGCTGATGAACTTTGTCTCTGCGGGCGTGTATTTCAATGGAATCTCCTTGCGCTCGGAGCCTCCGCCAGCCTCATATTCCTTGGCAACACGCGCCTCCATCAGCTTGTAATACCATGAGGTCTCACCAAAGAGCGAACGGAGCTCGGCGCTCATGAACAGATACCCCTGACGGGCAGCAAACGCATTGCGGAGCACACGAAGCTCACTCAGCGACAGCTTCGAGATGTCCATGTTCGTGTCAATCTTCCCGTTGAGTTTCTCAACGTTGATATGACCATTGCCCGGAAGCACCAGGCTCTTCTTCTGCGAAAACGCATTGACCGACAAACATGCCAGCACGAAGATAAATAATAAACGTTTCATAATCGATGAATACTAATTGTTTAATGTGGAATTAATAATAAATGCTGAAATTGGTAAGAACAATAATTGTTGAAAGCAGTAACTTAACAATAAATATTGAAAGTAGTAACTCAGTAGGGACTTACTTCATGTATGTCCTCGAATAGAAGGATGTGTTTGCTTTGCGTTTATTAAAACTTGAAAAAAATTCAATTAACAGCCAATTCGCTATTAAGAAACGGTAAAAACAGACAGTTAAAGAACGGTAAAAAAAAGATTTAATGAATAGTTAAAGTACAGTTAAAAAATTTTTAATTCATAGTTAAGGTATTGTCGTCATAAAGACTACGGTTTGCAAAACAAAAAACATGAATTCTCGTCTTATCGCCTTATCGTTATCTCAAATCTCACATCGAAACTTCTTCAATCTTTAATCATCCTGATTTTCGCCGCAAAGTTACAAAAAAAAGAATTACTTCCAAACATTAATACAAAAAAATGTAAAAAATTTTAAAAAAAAGCAAAAAAGTGGAATCCCGAGATAACAAAATAACGGAATCCCGAAATAACTTAATTCCGAGATTCCGTAAACCATTGATGCCTAGGATTACCTAGGATTGCCTAGGATGCTCTAGGATTGCCTAGGTTCACCTAGGTTCACCTAGGATCTCCTAGGGATTCCTAAAAAAAATACGCCTCTTCTTTATGCCTCTTCTTTCCGTCTCTTCCACGACAGAAATCCCGCCAACAGCGTAGCCAGCACAAGCACCGCAAGGCTCGCATAAGCCACCGTCTCGGTCTTATGTACCGACTGCGGATCGAACTTCATCTCAATCTGATGCTTGCCTGCCGGTATCTTCAGTGCTCTCAGCACATAGTTCGCACGGGCAATCTCAACAGGCTTGCCGTCAATAGTAGCTTCCCAGCCCGGATAATAAATCTCCGAGAACACAGCCACGCCTCCATTCTTGCTATCAGCCTCATAATTGCATGTGGTCGAGGTCTGCGAGGTCAGTTTCACGTAGGCTGCCGAGTCAGCAGCTGCGGTCTGCCCGCCCAGCACCTTGGCAAATTCCTTGTCAACGATAGCGGTCTTACGCGGTGACACCTGATGCAGCGCGTCAAGCTCCTCATTGGCATTCTCCACC
>JAEEGG010012353.1_pt1 | contig 18448 bp, 14 predicted proteins | sample 9134161 | NCBI WGS metagenome assembly JAEEGG01 (sample SAMN16246543, study PRJNA631951) | gut metagenome | biome: gut microbiome; feature: rumen; material: CR-attached | host: Bos | place: Iran: Karaj | collected 2018-10 | reverse complement strand
CGCGCCATACGCAACACCGCCGCACGCGGCATCCATGTGGGCGGGCACCTCATCCTGGGCCTTCCGGGCGAGAGTCGCGAGCAGATGCTGGCCGAAGCCGACATCCTCTCGGCTCTTCCTCTCGAAACCCTCAAGCTGCACCAGCTGCAGTTGCTGCGAGGCTCCGAGTTGGAACGCCTATGGCACGAAGACCCCGCCACCATCCCGCCACCCTTCACGGTGGATGAATACGTAGCCCTCGTGGCCAACTTCCTGCGCCGTCTGCGACCAGATATTGCCATCGAGCGGTTGGCCGCCGAAGTGCCGCCTCGCTATCAGGCCGACCCCTCGCGCTGCTGGCGCCGCGACGACGGCTCCCACCTCCGGCCCGACGACATTGCCCGCCTCGTGGCGCAACGGCTCTCCAATCGAGTTTAGACCCCGATAAATAAACTTTTTTTCACCATATCAATAATTATTCGTATTTTTGCAATGCGATTTATGGAACAGTCCGAAGTCATAAAACGGATTAAAGAAGTGGCCGCACAAATCCTGCCCGAGGGTAGTTCGCTGTGGCTCTATGGCTCTCGTGCCCGCGGTGACGCCCACCCCGACAGCGACTACGACCTGCTTATCCTTCTCAATAAAGACAATGTCACCGACAGTGACTACTCTTTTGTCTATCCTTTCCGCCTTATGGGGTGGAAAATCAATGAAGAAATAAGTCCCCATATTTATTCCAGGAAAACTTGGGATACATGGAAATACCTTCCATTCCACGATAATGTTGAATCCGATAAAGTAGTACTGCAATGAGTTTGGACGACGAAAAAAGAGCAACAATTGTGCAGCTTGAGATAGAGAAAGCATACAGCACTTTTGACGATGCCCAGCTGTTGATTGACAGCAAACGATGGAGTAGTGCTGCCAACCGTTTGTACTACGCAGTATTTCACGCTGTAAATGCCTTACTTATCCACGACTCGCATCCTGTCAAATCACACAAAGGCTCGCTCTCAATGTTCAGCAAACAATATATCCTTACTGGTATTCTCCCATCAACATACGGTGAACTGTACAGCCAATTAGAGACCATACGTGAGGAGAGTGACTATAGCTGCATTTATAAAGTAAAACCGGAAATTCTGTTGCTGAAAAGAGAACCCGCACGAGAACTTATCGACACCATCGCCAAGATGGTCTCACAGCAGAAGTAAAACAAAAACAATAAACACATAAAACATCGTAATTATGTACACAAAGTTTCAAGAACACCTCAAGAAAGAACTGGCTGACATCGAAGCTGCCGGCCTGTACAAACACGAACGCATCATTGAAAGCCCCCAGGGTGCTGAAATCATGGTGAAAGGCAAGAAGTGCCTCAACTTCTGCGCCAATAACTACCTCGGCCTCGCCGACAATCCCGAGCTTATCAAAGCCGCCAAGGAAGGCATGGATGCCCGCGGCTATGGTATGGCCTCCGTCCGCTTTATTTGCGGCTGTCAGGACCTCCACAAGAAACTGGAGCAGAAAATCGCCGAGTTCTTCGGCACTGAGGACACTATCCTCTACGCTGCCTGCTTCGACGCCAACGGTGGTGTCTTCGAACCCCTGCTGACCGACGAGGATGCCATCATCAGCGATGCCCTCAACCACGCTTCCATCATCGACGGTGTCCGTCTGTGCAAGGCTCAGCGTTACCGTTACGCCAACGCCGACATGGCCGACCTCGAGGAGCAGTTGAAGGCTGCCCAGAAGAATCGTTTCCGCGTCATCGTCACCGACGGTGTCTTCTCCATGGACGGCAATGTCTGCCCGCTGGACAAGATTTACGAACTGGCTAACAAGTACGACGCTATGGTCATGGTGGACGAGAGCCACAGTGCCGGTGTGGTCGGCAAGACCGGACGCGGCGTGACCGAGCGCTACAACCTGCGCGGCAAAATTGAAATCCTTACCGGCACACTGGGTAAAGCCTTTGGCGGTGCCATGGGTGGTTTCACCACCGGTAAGAAAGAAATTATCGACATGCTCCGTCAACGTAGCCGTCCTTATCTCTTCTCCAACAGCATGGCTCCCGGCCTCGTAGCTGCCGGTATCCGCATGTTCGAGATGATGAGCGAGACCAACGAACTGCAGGACAAGCTGCATGAGAACACCGACTACTTCCTGCGCCGCATGAAGGAAGAGGGCTTCGACTGCAAACCCAGCGAGAGTGCTATCTGCGCCGTTATGATTTACGACGCTGCCAAGAGCCAGCAGTATGCCGCCAAGATGCAGGAAGAAGGTATCTTCGTCACCGGCTTCTACTATCCCGTTGTGCCGAAGGGTCAGGCCCGTATCCGCGTCCAGATCAGCGCAGCCCACGAACACGAGCACCTCGACAAGTGCATCGAGGCCTTCAAGAAAGTCCGCAAGGAAATCGAGGGCTAATCATTGAATGTGTTAATGCTTGAATGTGTAAATGCTTGAGTGAAAATACTCAAACAATCAAGCAATCTACAGATTTACGAATTAGCACATTAACATAGTAACGAATTCAATTAATCGCAATGTTTTTCACGAAGGGTGCAGGGTCACGACCCTCACCCTTTATTTAGCTACATAGAATAACACATTAACGCATTCCAGAGTTCCCAGACTGACGAATTAACACATTAACGAATTAATGCATTCAAGGGTTCCAAGACTGACGAATTAACACATTAACGAATTAACGCATTCAAGAATTCCCAGACTAACGAATTAACACATTAACGAATTAACGCATTCCAGAGTTCCCAGACTAACGCATTAACACATTAACGCATTAACACAATCAAAAGTTCTCCCATGAAACGAATCAACACCTACCTTATCATCACCGCTGTGCTACTTATAGCACTTGGTGTAGTATGTATTTTCAATCCTGGTGCCAGTTTTGTCTCCGCCGCCTGGTTGTTAGGGGTAATCATCCTCGTGTCCGGTCTTTCGTCGCTTATCTTCGGACTTCGAGCACAGGCTTTCCTGCCCAATGCCGGCTCCACTACCTTGTTAGCCATGTTCCAGATAATCGTCGGACTGATGCTGGCCACCAATATCCTTGCCTCCGAAGTCGCCCTCATTGTGGTTTTCTCCATGTGGGTAATCTTTGAGGGGGTTTCGCTTGCCGTCCTCTCCATCGACTATCGTCGGAGCGGCTACAACCGCTGGTGGCTGATGATGATACTGGGCGTGTGCAGCATCGTGTTCGGCTTCCTGGCCCTGCGCGAACCGGAATACACCGGCACATTCCTCGGCATCCTCCTCGGTCTTGGCATCCTGGCCAACGGCATCATCCGCATCGTGGCCTTCTTTGGACTCCGCCGCATCCACAACCGCCTTCGTGACCTTAAGGAGAGCGCCACCGCCACCCCCATCGACGACATCAACCCTTCTAAGATAGAAGAGTCCTAAGACCACCCAAGCCAACCGCAAAAAGGTGCCCGTCTGTCCCTCAAAACAGCGGGTACTTTCTTTATTCCTCTAATCAATCCCTGCCGGAATTCACTATAGCCCTGCAACACCACCCCTGCAGCTGCCAAAAAACAACACCCCGTCCACACCCCTCTTGCCCTTTATCCCAAATTGGTCAATCTACTTTATGTTAAAATGCAAAAGGACACAACAATTATTGAAAAAAAAGTCGTATTTTTGCAGATTAAAATTTATAAATTGGGAGATTGTTAACACAAAATAGTCAAATCAGAGAATGACCATAAGACCCATTTATGAAGAATACAAGCAACTCGGCATAGACCAACAGATTGACTATGCCAAGTTCTACCTTTATTCCATTATCACGCACTCCACCGCCATAGAGGGCTCGACAGTGACAGAGGTGGAGAACCGACTTCTGTTCGATGAAGGAATAGGCGCACAGAAACCGCTCATCGAGCAAATGATGAACCTCGACCTCAAAACGGCTTACGAGCAGGGTGTTATTTATGCACGGCAGCACACCGAATACAGTGTTGATATGTTGTGTGGTCTTTCGGAATTGGTGATGAGGAACACTGGGTCAGAATATAGCGCGATGGCAGGCAACTTCTCCGCCGCAAAAGGCGAGTTGCGGCTATTGAATGTGAGTGCCGGGGTTGGCGGAAGGTCTTACCTCTCTTATCAGAAAGTGCCCGAACGGCTTGAGGAATTCTGCCGATGGCTCAACACTGAACGGAAGCACCTAAACGTCGCAGTCGTTGAAGATATATATGACTTGAGTTTTGAAGCCCACTATCGTCTTGTGAACATACATCCTTGGGCCGATGGCAACGGACGTATGAGCCGCTTGGTGATGAATATGATACAATACGAGTTTGACGTAGTACCGTCGATAGTGAAGAAAGAGAAACGCAAGCAATACATCAGTTCCCTTGAGCAAAGCGAAGAGGCAGAGGATTCAAAGATATTCAAGACATTTATGCTCCAGCATCACTGCCATAATCTACTTAAACAGATTGAGGAGTACAAACAGAGTATGGGCGATGAGTCTCATAGTGCCAAAACGGATGGCACTATGGACGGCACTATGGCACTAAGGATAATGGAAGCCTTGCGTTCAGACCCGTCAGCCACGATGGACAATCTGTCCAACACTATTGGAATTCCCAGAAGGACGTTAGTGCGATATATGAATAGGTTGCAAGAAGACAACAAGCTAAAACGAGTGGGCGGCAGACGATACGGCCACTGGGAGATCATCAAGGATGAATAGGCTATGGGATTGACTATTATGGAACCAGACAACAAATATACAATACAAGGCCTCGACGAATACCTGCGTCAGAGCGAGCCAGAGTAGCAACAACGCGGCGGCATCTGGCAGACCTCTATCGGGTTGCAGCAGGTTGAAAGATGATACAAAGTGAATAATATATGAACCACGAAATACAATTCATATTATACCAGCTGCCCGACGATGAAGGCAAGGTGCAGGTGGTTATCAAAGACGAAACTATTTGGACAACGCAGAAAGCTATGGCCCAACTGTTTGATGTGGGGGTACCAGCCATTAGCAAGCATCTGAAGAATATTTTTGAAGAAGAAGAATTGCCTGAAAGTTCAGTTGTTTCCAAAATGGAAATAACTGCTTCTGACGGCAAAGACTACCTCACTTCTTTCTATTCTCTCGATGCCATCATTGCTGTAGGCTATCGAGTTTCTTCCGTAAGGGCTACACGTTTCCGTCAGTGGGCAACAAAGATTCTGAATGAATATATCCGCAAAGGATTCGTACTTGATGAAGACCGGCTTAAACAGGGAACAGCAGTATTTGGCAAAGACTACTTCCGTGAACTGTTAGAGAAGGTGCGCAGTATCCGTGCCAGCGAACGACGTATCTGGCAACAGATTACCGACATTTATGCGGAGTGCTCGTTCGACTACGACCGCAACTCGCCTACTACACGCGAGTTCTATCAGATGGTGCAGAACCGTTTCCATTATGCCATTACTGGTCAGACGGCTCCTGAGATCATCTATACCCGTGCTGACCACACAAAAGACCACATGGGATTGCAGACATGGAAAAACGCACCAGATGGCCGAGTATTACTCAGTGACACGAAGGTTGCCAAAAACTACCTGCCAGAGGTGGAGATACGTCGATTGGAACGTGCTGTGTCGGGTTATTTCGACTACATAGAGGATCTGATAGAGCGCGAAAATGCTTTTAGCATGGAGCAGTTTGCCGCTTCTGTCAACGAATTCTTGTCTTTCAGACGATACGCCCTGTTACCAGACAAAGGGAAGATTAGCCGTGAGATGGCAGATAAAAAAGCAACCGATGAGTACATACTCTTTAATCCCACTCAAAAGATTGACTCAGACTTCGATAAAGAGGTAAGAGGATTACTTGATAAGCAATAAGAACCAGGACAAAAAACCATAGAAAATGACCCTAAGGCACATAGTAGGCACATCTGGCGGAACGGACATCGCAGAGTTAGCACACTCCACCAAATCTCCCTTCTTCGGTCCTTCTTCGTGGGCTCTTCAATCTTTCTTAGTCCCTTCTACTGTTCTTAGGATTATAAACTTCAAAAGTATCTTGAATTATGAATGACGATTGGGGAAATATCCACTATTCACCGATACAAGACTACCAATATGAGCAGTTTTTTCAGGAGGTGCAATATAATGGGAAAGAACTCAACGACGATGAGAGGAAAGAGTTTCTGAAGAAAGTAGATGAATGTATTTCCCAACATATAGAAGGTTTACCTTTAGCCAAAGACATTCTTGAACGCATAAAAGATTTGCACGATGATTTTCATGAAATCCAAAGAACTATAGTATCGGCCTCACAGTTTTGTCTGATAACGATGATAGACAGCATGGTTCTTGGCAAATACTTCATTCTTGCCAACAAAGACTACGACCGAAGGCTGATGAGGGGCAAACTAAGAGTGGTTCTCAATGAGGGATTCAAAAAACTTTATGGCTTCAATGATAAAAACAGAGAGAATTCTGAATGGATAAAGCTCGCCTCTATCCTAAAGTATTTCCCAGAGGAAATAAATCATCAGTATAAATATCTGTCTTCCTTACTTGAGGGGCATTCCAAATCATCTTTATGGTGGAAGGACGAACGAGATATGGAAACGCATCTAGACACAGAAGAACTATATAATTCAAGGTGTGAGCCTATTATTGAAAGTAAAGTCATGATGGAGTCCCTAAAGCTATACAATACTCTTTATGCTGTAAATAATTTCCTATCAAATATGCACTCTTGCATCAACAATTTCTGTGTAGACAAATATAGACGTGGAGAACTAAAAGAGGAATAGAAGCCCTTTTACTGAATGAAATAATCGCTATGGCTAAAACAAAGACAAAGAAAGACGAACCCCTGAACCTTGACAATATCTTGTTCAAGTGCAGGGATATACTTCGGCAAGCTAAGAACTCCGGCTCCTTCTTTGAGAAGAGAGACATGATGCTGACGCTCGTGTTCCTCCGCTTTATTGGCGAGAAGTACGAGGATGGCGTGGAGAACCTGCGCCAGACACTTATCAAACAGGGCATAGACCCTGATGATGAGAATATGCGAAAAGCATTTTTCGATGATGCCACCTTTGCTGATGGCACTTTCGACCTTCCTCACGAAGCGCAATGGCACACCATCATCAATACACCAGCTCCCCAGCTCAATGTGGCTCTCGACACTGCACTGCGCTCCATCGCCGAAACCAACCCCCAGCTGAAAGGCTGTTTCGTCGAAGGCACATTCACCCAACGCAATCTGGCAGCCAACGACATCAAGCAAGTTGTGGATGAGGTGTCCAAAATAAGCCATAAGGCTTTTGGCACAGAGAAAGACCTGATAGGCCGTGTGTATGAATACTTTCTGAAAGAGTTTGCCGTTAATGCTACCAAAGAGGAGGGTGAGTTCTATACCCCTCACGATGTTGTCCAGCTCATTGCCACAGTCATTGAGCCTTTTGATGGAATGCTCTACGACCCTTGCTGTGGTTCTGGAGGTATGTTTATCCAAAGTACAGAACTGGTAAAAGCCAAGCAAGGCGACATCAGCCGTATCAATGTGTATGGACAAGAGAAAGAGGCGGCTACATATCGTCTGGCCAAGATGAATCTCGCCCTTCGTGGCATCAGCCATAATCTGGGCTCTGAGAGCGATTCTTCTTTCACCAACGACCTGCACAAGGGGCTTTATTTTGACTATATTATGGCCAACCCGCCTTTCAACCTGAAAGGCTGGTATAACGAGAATCTGAAAAACGACTCACGTTGGACGGATTATGGCACTCCTCCCGAAAGCAATGCCAACTATGCGTGGATTCTGCACATGCTTTCACACTTGAAGCCTCTCTCGGGTGTAGCAGGATTTCTGTTGGCCAATGGTGCTTTGGGCGATACCGACGCTCTCGAAATCCGAAGAAAACTGATACAGAACGATAAGGTGGAGGCCATCATCATTCTGCCCAGAGAGCTGTTCTTCACCACTGACATCAGCGTCACCTTCTGGATTCTCAACCAGAACAAGAAAGGAGGAAAGTATCACGGACGCCAATACCGAAACAGAGAGAACGAGATTCTCTTTATGGATTTGCGCCAGTGGACGGAAAACCCAGTGAAGGGAGAGCAGAAGAAGAAAGTGCAGTTCGTCACCGAGCAGATTCAGCGCGTGGCAGACCTCTATCACCAGTGGCAGAGTGTCGGTACAGATGGCAAAAACTTTGCAGAGCCGGAATTCTATCGTAGCGTGGGCATCGAGGAGATTGAGCAGAACAACTGGACGTTGGTGCCCAGCAAATACATTGAGTTTATCGACCACGACTTGGAAATAGACTATCCGAAGGAAATGGCTCGTATTCAAGAAGAGATGAAAGCCCTGATGCAACGAGAAAAGGAGTCACAACGGATGCTCGAAGAGGCATTTGAAGGTATTGGATATGGGATAGAGTAAATAACAAGAAGGAACACATATTATGAGTAAGGCAATAACCATCATTGACAAAGAATACCAGCAATGGTTGGAGACCTTGGTTGCGCGTTATCGGCTGTGCCAAGTCAGAGCCGCGGTAAAAGTCAACACCGAGCAATTGATATATAACTTTCTACTTGGGCGTGACATCGTGGAGATGCACGTGGAAGAGCGCTGGGGCGAAGGGGTCATCGACCAACTCAGCAAGGATTTGAAAAAAGCGATGCCCACTGCCGAAGGACTCTCGTCAACTAATTTAAGATACTGCCGCCGTTTCTATCTCCTTTATTCCGAGACGGTTGAATTTTGCCCCCAGCTTGGGGGCAAAATAGACGGGAACAAGGAGACTTTAATTTGCCCCCAACCTGAGGGCAAATTATTGCCCGATTTGCCGCAGCATGTTCAATCGCCAATATTCATGGTGCCTTGGGGGCATCACAAACTCATCCTCGACAAGGTGAAAGGCGACGTGAACAAGGCGTTGTATTATGTACACCAATCCATAGAAAACGGATGGAGCCGTTCTCTTCTGCTCAATTGGATTGATACGGGAATGTATGAGCGTTCAGGGAAGTCTGTTACTAACTTTGCCTCTACTATGCCAGACACCTCGAGCGATTTGGCGCAAGAACTGACCAAAGACCCCTACAATTTTGCATTTGCCGGTGTTGCCAAACAGCATAACGAAGCAGAGCTGAAAATGGCGCTGCTCAATAACATCACCGCCTTCTTGGTAGAACTGGGCACCGGGTTTGCCTACGTGGGCAGGGAGTATCGGCTGCAGATTGGGCATACCGAAAACTTCATCGACCTGCTATTCTATAATTTGCGTCTCCGCTGTTATGTTGTTATTGAGGTAAAAATTGGCAAGTTTACCCCTGCCGACATAGGACAGATTGGCTCGTATGTGGTCGCTGTCAACCATCAAATGCGGGAAGAAGGCAAGGACAACCCCACCATAGGACTGCTCATTTGCCGTAGCAAGGACAACACACAAGCCAAATATGCTTTGGAATCGAGCAGTCAGCCCATAGGCATATCCGAATATGAACTGGAGCAATTCTATCCTGCAAAGGTGGAAGGAACCATTCCAACCATTGAAGAAATCGAAGCCAAACTAAACCAAGAATAGCGCTATGGGATTGAAGAAGTATAAACTAGGGGAACTGATAGCACAACGTCGTGAAAAGTACGACGGAAAAGAAGAATTGCAAAGCTGGGGCGTTTCACGAGATGGTTTTATTCGTCCCAAACAGGAAGACGCAGATACCTCCATATACAATGTGTTTTATCGCAATGACTTTGTTTTCAATCCAGCAAGAATGGAATTGAATTCTATAGCCTTGAATACAATATATGATAAAGCAATATGCTCATCCCTTTATGAAGTATTTTATGTTACTCGAGAAGATATTGTGCTGCCTGAATATCTTAATATGTTCATAAAAAGAGATGAGTTTGCACGTAGATGTTGGTATGAAGCAATAGGTTCGGCAAGAAACTATTTCAGGGTCGGAGACTTATCTCAGTTTGACATCAGCCTTCCATCTATCGAGCAGCAGCGCAAATACGTTAATGTTTATCTGTCGCTCCAAAACAACCTCGCCGCCTACCAAAGCAAAGTGGATGACCTGAAACTCGTCTGCGATGGATATATTGAGGATTTGAAGAGAAAAGTGCCTTCCAAAAGAATTGGCGATTACATTCTTGAATCGAATGTTAAGAACAGCGACAACAAAATCAAGGAGGTTAGGAGTGTTTCTGTCACAAAAGAGTTTAAACTTACCAATGCAAAAGTAAACAAGAATGAACTGAGCAACTACCTCGTTGTTCGCCCAAAAGAAATCGCTTTTGTTCAAACTACGGGCAACGAAAAAGTATTGGCTTTTGCTTATAATGACCAAGACTATCCTGTAGTTGTTTCTTCAGTTGATAAAGTATTCAAATCAAAGGATGAGAATGCTTTAGATTTACAGTTCTTATCTCTCTATTTATCAAGAAAGGAGTTCGACCGCTACGCCCGTTTCAACTCTTGGGGAAGTGCAAGAGAGGTATTCACTATGGATGATATGAACGATGTGGAAATACCTATTCCAGACATCTCCATTCAACGCGAGATAGTCAACATCCATAAGTGTTATATCGAGCGGCAAAGGATTGCTACCCAACTAAAAGAACAGCTGAACAATCTCTGCCCAATCCTTATCAAAGGCTCATTGGAAACAACTAACCAGTAATGATGCTGCGCTATGCAATAAAGTCGTGCCAAAAACGTTACAACAGCAAACAAAAGTGATGTGATTTTTGTAATTACATGGATATGAAGCGTGATTTTATCAATGAATTAATGAAATGGCGTGATAGTTCTCGCCGCAAGCCTTTGCTCATTACGGGGGTACGTCAATGTGGCAAGACCCATACGCTGAAGGAATTTGGTCAAGCCTGTTTCGACAATGTTTGTTACATCAATCTTGAACTGAGCAGCCACTATGCCGCCATTTTTGAGTATGATTTCGACGTGCAACGAATCATCAGAGAGATAGAACTGATGGAGCAATGCACCATTACTCCAGGTAAGACACTCCTGATATTAGACGAGATACAGGAAGTGCCCCGAGCAATAACAGCATTGAAGTATTTCTGTGAGAATATGCGCGAACTTCATGTGGCCTGCGCCGGCTCATTGTTGGGTGTGGCTCTGAAGAATGAGAATATAGCATTTCCTGTAGGAAAAGTCAACCGCCTGCAGATGTATCCGATGAGTTTCAGAGAGTTCGTTGAGGCTAATGGCCAAGGGAAATACATAGAGATACTGAACGGCTGGGATTGCGAACGAGAAATACCCGAAGTGTATAGCCGTCCTTTGGAGCAACTGCTGAAAGAGTATTACATCGTCGGCGGTATGCCAGAGGTGGTGCAGGAATATATCAACACGCATAATTTCACGGCTGTGCAGGAGATACAAGACGAGATATTAGCCGACTATGCTGACGATTTCTCCAAACATGCCCCAGTCAATGAGATAGAAAAGATACGGCTTGTGTGGGATTCCATCCCCAAGCAGCTTGCAAAAGAAAACAATAAATTCATGTTCTCGCATGTCAAAGAGGGCAAACGGGCTCACGAACTGGAAGCTGCCTTGCAATGGCTCAAAGGTGCTGGCCTTGCCCATCTGCTGGAGCTGGTGCAGAATGCTGAAAGCCCACTCTCGGCATTTGCTGATGCTACCTATTTCAAGGTCTATATGTCTGATTGTGGACTCCTATGTCGCAGGCTGGGACTCGGGTACAAGGACTTTTTCGGAGAAACCGATACCATGAAGACGTTCAAGGGTGCTGTTGTTGAGAATTTCGTGATGAACGAACTAATATGTTATGGCAGGCAGTCCTATTTTTGGCGATCAGGAAATACGGCGGAGTTGGACTTCTTGTTTGAGGAGGAAGGGGATATAGTGCCAGTAGAAGTAAAATCAGCTGCCAACACACAGGCAAAAAGTTACAAGCTGTTCTGCAAAAAATATAGCCCCCGCAGAGGCTATAAGCTGTCTTTGAAAAATCTTGCTGTCAACGATTGCGAGGGAACCGCCACGACCAGCTTGCCCCTCTACCTCACATGGACAATTAAATGATTTAACAATAATCGATTATGGCAAAGCCTCAACTGAAACAAATGAACGGCCACTTTGTGGAAAGCGATTATGAGAATGCCCTTATTTCTTTCTTGGAACAGGAGGACTGGAAATATCTCTTCGGCGACTCCATCCCAAGAGACAATAAGAGGGAAGTCCTATATATGGATGACCTGTTCTCGTTTATGAAAAAAGCCAATCCCGAATTGGATAACGATGAAATCCGCCAGTTTGCCGATAAAGTCCGACTGGTGGGCAGCGACTCCGACTTTGCCACACTTCACAAAGTCTATGGCTGGCTGGTTGACGGCATTTCATATATCACAAATAAAGGAGAATCCGTCACTGTCCGCTTTATTGATTTCGACAATGTAGGCGAAAACATATTTCGCGTTGTCAACCAATTCACTGTGGAATACAAAGATAATGGTGAAGTCCATGAAAGGCGACCTGATGTCGTGCTCTACGTGAACGGCATCCCTGTATGTATCATGGAACTAAAGAATCCCGCCGATGCCAATGCCACTATTAACGACGCTTGGGAACAAATCAACATTCGTTATTGGAGAGATATTCCGCACTTGTTGCATTATTGTCCCTTGGCTTGTATTAGCGATGGTGTGAAAACCCGTTTGGGTACAGTCCGCACGCCTTATGAGCATTTCTACGCATGGCGTCGTGTGGAAAATGGCGATCCGGTGTCCACTATGCCGTTTGATGAACTTCTGACAATGGTAAAGGGCGTTTACCGCCCACAACGGTTCCTTGAAATATTTAGAGACTACATCCTGTTTCAGGACAAAGACTTCGACAGGGACGAGAGGGAAATAGTATGCCGATACCCACAATTCTTCGCCACGCGTCTGTTACGCGAAAGTGTAGTAAATACGGTAAAGTCCAAGAGCAACAAGGGGGGTACCTATTTCGGTGCCACAGGTTGTGGCAAGACCTACACGATGGCTTTTCTTGCCCGACAACTGGCGTTGAGATGCACAGCGGATATCGGGTCGCCCACCATACTGATGATTGTTGACCGCGAAGACCTACAGAACCAAGGTGCAAAACTGTTCACCAAGTCAAAAGACTTCTTGAACTTGGGTGCAGTAACGGTTGTGCCAGACCGAAAAAAACTCCGTGAGGAACTGAAAACCCGTGAGGGTGGGGGATTCTTTATTTGTACCATTCAGAAGTTTTGCGACCGAGTAGATGACGCAATTGGCCTTATTAACGAGCGTTCGAATATCATCTGTTTCAGCGACGAGGCACACCGTACCCAGTTGGAAGGTGCCAAGCGAATCAAATTCAGTAAAGTGGGAGAAAAACTCACCCAAGACAGTAACTCACTTGTCGCCTGTGAAAATCTCGATGCCAAAATGCAAGCGACCCTCTCCAAGCCTTACGCCACAGTGCTTCGAGAGGCTTTTCCGAATGCCACATTCGTAGGCTTCACGGGAACACCCATTGCCGAAACCTATCAGACTTTCGGCGACGAGATTGACCGCTACACAATGGACCAAGCCACAGCCGACGAAATAACTGTCCCTATCAAGTACCACCCACGAATAGCCAAAGTGCTGTTAAACTCAGACAAAGCAAAAGAGATTGAAGCCTATTATGCAAAATGTGCCGACGAAGGTTCGACAGCCGAAGACATTGCCAAGAGCAAAGAGGCCATGAGCTCACTTGAAGTGATTCTTGGAGAACCCGACCGACTTGAAAAACTGGCCATCGACATTCATGATCACTATGTGTCGGCTGTAGCATGTGACCCCGACCGCGTTCAGAAGGCGATGATTGTCTGTGCTAAAAGAGAGATTGCATACGACCTGTTGAAGAAATTCCAAGCCCATTATTCTGATTGGTTTGAAGAGCGCAAGACCCCCGAAGGTGTTACCGCCACACCCGAAGAATTAAAAGAGCTGAAAGAGGTTCCCACAATCGCTATGGTGGCCAGCGTAGGGAAAAACGACCCGAAAGAGATGTACGATTATCTTGGAGCCACTGCCAACGACAAACGCTCGGACAAACTTGATGCAGCCTTTAAACAAGAGAAGTCTAATTTCCGCATTGCCATAGTGGTGGATATGTGGATAACAGGGTTCGACGTCGAGTGCCTCACCTATATGTACAATGACAAACCACTACAGAAACATACCCTCATTCAAACCATCAGTCGTGCCAATCGTAAATATCCAGGCAAGGAATATGGTTTGATTATCGACTACATCGGCATTCGCGACCAGCTGTTGAAAGCCAGAAAAATGTATGGGGGTGAAAACTCTGTGGCACTTACTGAAGATGATATCGAGCAGGCGACGAAATTGTTTCGCGAATATTTGGAAATACTCAAAATCATATTCAAGAACTACGACCTGACACCATTCCTCAACCCAAAGACCGACCCGGCCACGCGTTATATGCTTCTTGCAAAAGCAGCAGAATACGTGTTCACATCCACCGAGACTTTCACAACTCATAACAAGGATGGCAAGAATCCGAAAAAAGTCAGCTTTAAAACCTATTTCCTCAAAAACGTCAAGCGGATGCGTAAAGCATACGACCTCTGTCAGCCTTCGGGAGAGCTTGGCGATGAAGAGTCGGCTCTTGCCCAATGCTTCATGGCGATAGCTGGAATGGTGTATAAGATGAACGGCACCGATGCCCCCGATACAGAAACGATGAACCGTCGTGTGGCGAAGATGGTGGAGGAGGCCCTGAAATACAATAAAGTGGAGAGCATCCTTGAAGATGGCGAAGAGATGGACATCTTTGGTCCTGAATTTATTGAGCGACTTAATGATATCAAGATGCCAGCTTCAAAGCTGGAATTATTAATCAAACTTTTGCGACAGCAGATAACAGACTATGGCAAAACAAACCAAGTAGCCGCTAAGAAGTTCCAAGAGATGCTTGAAGCAACCATCAAGGAATATAACGAAAGACGTAAGTTCCTTTCCGATGAAGAGGCTGGAGCCACTCAGGAAGAAACTGCTGAGAGTATTATTCAGAAAGCCACAGAACAAGCACTCAAAATACTTCAAGGAATACGGGAAGACCGCGAGAGTTTCCGCAAATTGGGACTGACTTTTGAGGAGAAGGCTTTCTATGACATACTTATTCATCTGAGAGACAAATATAACTTCGTCTATGGAGAGGATAAGACAGTAGATGATATAGTCATCAATGAAAGATGTATGAGTTTGGCGCGGAAAGTAAAGAAAATCATCGACGAAAAGTCGTCTTTCACAGACTGGCTTAACAACCAACTTGTCCGCAACCAGCTGAAACTCGACATCAAGCTATGTCTTGTAAAGAATGGGTATCCGCCCCAATACACGCCCGAGGTTTTCCGTGAGGTGATGGGTCAAGTGGAAAATTTCAAGAAGAATGATATAGCACCGACACATGCCAACATACTTCCCATTGATACCAATGACGGCGAAAGCAATATGCCAATGGCAGCGGAAGACATCTTTATCTACGGAAGCATTCCTGTTGATTTGCCCCAAATACATAAAACAGATTTATTGGACAATCGGTTAGATTTGATACTTATGTATGCAATAGGCTCTCCAGCCGCAAGGAAGAAAACAGAAAGTTGTGGGAAAATAGCGATAGGAATAAAAGAAGAAATGCTAAAAGATGAACAAATTGCTGCATATCAAAGTGTGAAATACATATTGTTCCACTATTGGAGTAATCCTGTTGCTTATGCTTTAACGGCAGCTGCTTCTTTAGTAGATAATGACTCTGTACCCACCGACTATCTGAAAAGACAAGAGAAGGATGCCGTCAAATTCTTGTTGCTTGAGTACAATCCAGCGAAGTCGGCTGATTTAGGTAATATCAATATCCTTAATATTCAACCACGCGAAACCATGAAACTAAGATACCTTCCTTTCGTGACAACAATTGAAAGCATTCAAAAAAAACAATCAGCATTGTCTACCTAAAACAAGTCCCCTACTAATGACGATAAAAAGGACGAAGACAACAGCGATTACTTGAATGTGGGAATCTTTTTGATTGTGTTAATGTGTTATCTCGTTAATGCGGGAATCCTTTTGAATGTGTTAATGTGTTATCTCGTTAATTCGGGAATCCTTTGAACCCAAATCAGGAAAAGACATACTGTCAACAATGTCAGAAAATTGTCAACTTCTCCAGTACGATGAGTGACAACTGCATCAGGAAAATGCAAAAAACTGTCAACCAAAATCAGGAAGAGACAAAGAGATGTTACAACGTTACAGCGTTACAGCTACTGGGTAAGTCATTCCTTACCTTAACAATTGAAAGGCGAATACTCCTATTCGGAGTATAATTGGGAGGGGTATAACGTTGGCTATTAAGCGAAAACTCCTACGGAGTACCCGCCGAATCGTGCAATGCATGGGGATTAGCCCTGCCCCGTAGGGGCTTTCGCTTAATAGCTTACCAAGTTGATAGATGGGCTATTTCTCCTTCGGAGATTTCGAGTAGGTACAATCCAACGACCGATTTGGGATACAAGTTGACCTTTGACTTTGGGGATAGTATACTTTGTACTGTAACGCTGTAACGCTGAAACGCTGTTGTCACCTTTGCCGGGAACCAACAATATGTTAACTCCCGCTTCTTTGTGCCGCGAAATAGCTGTTTTCCCCATTGCAGAAACACCGGGGTATCTCCACCCTAACTCCACCGAAACTCCACCCTAACACTACCCTAGCATTGCCACCAGAGACACGGTCAGGATTAGGATAATCGAGCTTATCGACGAGCCGGATTCCTGTCGCCCAAGAGTGGCCTTGCACCATTACTCTCTTCTCTTTTCGCAAAAAAGTTGTATCTTTGCAGGCGGAAAACAACAAACTTATAATACGATGATTGACCAGATTGTACAATACAACAAGGAGTTTGTGGCCAACAAGGGCTATGAGAAGTTTATTACGGACAAGTACCCCGACAAGAAGCTGGCGGTGCTGTCGTGCATGGACACCCGTCTCACCGAGCTGCTGCCTGCGGCCTTGGGGCTGAAGAACGGCGACGCCAAAATCATCAAGAACGCCGGAGGCTTGGTCATCTCTGCTTTCGACTCGGCCATGCGTAGCCTCATCGTGGCTATCTACGAGCTGGGAGTGAAGCACGTGATGGTGGTGGCCCACTCGCACTGCGGCGCCTGCCACATGAGCTACGACCACTTCCACGACGAGATGCTGGCACGCGGGGTGACGGAACAGACGCTCGACACTATCCGCAAGTGCGGCATAGACCTCAACCACTGGCTCGAGGGATTCAAGGACACACCCGAGTCCGTCCGCCGCACGGTGGAGACTATCCGCACACACCCCCTCGTGCCAAAGGATATCGAGGTGCGCGGATTCATCATCGACTCCGAGACCGGCACTCTGGAGGAAATCTATTGAATGCGTTATTTCGTTAGTCTTTGAATGCGTTTATTTGGGAATGCGTTAATTCGTTATTTCGTTAATTCGTTAGTCATAGAATGCATCATGTGTTATTTCGTTAATTCGTTAGTCTTTGAATGCGTTAATTCGTAAACTCGTTAATGCGTTAATCTAGTAAATCTTCATATTTTATACTATTATGGGTACTATATACACTTTGCGATGCCGCCGGTGCGGGCATGAGTTCCAACGGCGTTACGGCGTGGGCTTCAACGGGCAGGGGACGCTCTACTGCGACCGCTGCGGGAAGGCACGGGCTGTGGACTTCGGCGGCGGCTGGGAGCTGCCGCCAGCCTGCGAATGCGGCGGCACCTTCGATGCCGACGCCTTGGGCCGCTGCCCTCAATGTGGCACCATGCTCACCAAGGAGGACATCGACTACGACCAGGAGTTCCTTTGCTGGGACTAAATACACATCATTTCAACGGATAATCAATAACACACAAATCTTATGGCAAGCAACCCCGACTTTGTACAATTCATCGCCGACCAGTGCGCCAAGGCGGGCGACATCACCACCCGCAAGATGTTCGGCGACTACGCCATCTACTGCAACGGCAAAATCTTCGGCCTTATCAGCGACAACGGCTTCTACGTCAAGCCAACCGAGGCGGGACGCCGGATGCTGCGCTCCAAGGAGATGCGCCCACCCTACGAGGGCGCCAAGCCCTATTTCTATATCGAGGAGGTGGACGACCACGAATACCTGGCAGCTTTGGTCAAGGCCACCTGCACCGAGCTCCCCGAGCCGAAACCCAAGACGAAAACGAAAAAGGGGAAGTGAAACCCGACGGCTTGTTTCCCTCTTCTAGCTCCACGTATCGCACGTATTTTCACGTATAGATGGCTTCTATTCCTTAAACTCCTCGTATGGCAACCCCCAAATAATACATTGCTTTGCAATGAGAATTCATGGTAATGTTC